>Ga0307990_1003256_pt1 | contig 12485 bp, 10 predicted proteins | sample EllFjometagen129_FD_203168 | JGI IMG/M metagenome (GOLD analysis project Ga0307990, IMG submission 203168) | Marine microbial communities from Ellis Fjord, Antarctic Ocean - #129 | ecosystem: Environmental > Aquatic > Marine > Unclassified | place: Southern Ocean | collected 2014-10-08
TAGCTTTAAAAGTTGGATCTTCTTTTGTAAATCTGGTTAATGCTTTAGAGAGTTTTTCCTGATCAATGTTTTTTTTAATATTTATTGCGAGAGAAATAATTGGTTTAGGAACATAAGATTCACGCATCGTATAATGAATACCGCGTCCATTAAAGGTATCGCCTAAAGCGCAGTCAACACCGAATAGAGCTACAATATCTCCTGCATTTGCACTGGTGATATCTTCCATATTGTCGGCATGCATTTTTACCAGACGTCCAACCTTTATGCTATTTCCTGTTCTGGCATTCATCAAATCACTTCCTTTGGTTATTTTTCCCTGATAGATCCGCAGATATGTCAGTTGCCCATACTGTTGATTTTCCAATTTAAAGGCAAGTGCTACTGTGGGTAATTCAGGATCAGAAGTTAGTTTAATTTTGCTCATATTATCATTTTTATCATGAGCTATATTGATACCAGAAGTTGGATTCGGAAGATAATGAACTACCGCATCCAGAAGTAATTGAACACCTTTATTTTTAAAGGCGGAACCTAAAAAAACGGGTGTCAATTCAAGTGAGATTGTAGCTTTTCTAACAGCGGCAATGATCATCTCATCGGTTTCTTTCCCTTCTAAAAAGGCTTCTGCCAGTTCATCACTGAACATAGAGACAGCATCGATCATTATTTCTCGCATCTCTTCTGTTTTTTTTACATATTCAGCAGGAATTTCTTTTTCAAGAACTTGTTCTCCTTTAGGTCCTGTGAAATACCTGGCTTTACGAGAGATAAGATCAATAATACCTTCAAAATTATCTTCCAGTCCTATGGGGATTTGCATTAACACTGCATTATGATCCAATTTTTCTATGAGTTGATCTTTAACCTTATCCGGGTCTGCACCTACTCTATCCAATTTATTTATGAATGCAATATGCGGAACACCATAACGTTTTAATTGTCTATCTACGGTAAAAGATTGAGATTGAACTCCACTAACACCACAAAGAACAAGTATCGCACCATCTAAAACTCGAAGTGCATTTTCCACTTCCATCGTGAAATCTACATGTCCAGGAGTATCAATGACATTGAGGTTATAGCCTTTCCATCTTACATTGGTTGCTGCTGATGCAATGGTGATCCCACGCTCTTTCTCCAGTTCCATGGAATCCATAGTTGCTCCAACACCATCTTTACCGCGAACTTCACCAATTCTATATATTTTATTACAATAATATAATATTCGTTCTGCCAGAGTTGTTTTACCGGAATCAATATGCGCACTGATACCAATATTTCTAAATTTTTTAATATCCATTTTATTTCCTCTTTTTTCTATATGTCATTTTCCCATTTGAAGTTATACAAATTGAAAAAAGTACAATTAAAGATAATTAATCTGTCCTATTAATTAAAGTGACCATAAATTTCAGGCAGGTTTATTATACAAGTAAAATTTATAATAAAAAAAATATTTACCTTGACTTTGGATAATAGTTAATAATAAGAAATGAATATCAAAACTAAAACGAAATTATTGAGGAGACCATTATGTGGAAATATATTATTCTAATCATGATTTTATTTACTTTTTTTGGCTGTGATAATCGCACTACAGAACCTGAAATTCAACGCTGGTCCTGGGTTCAGGTATATGAAGATGACGTTATTATCCATGAAGGAAAACTGGATATGAATGTTGATAGTACTAATGTTGTCCTGGATCTAATGGATGGTTCACATATTACACTTAATAAATATGTGAATGTATATTATCCCTGTGATCCAACGCTAGGTGAAGATGAAATTGATAGAGACTATATAATTCTCGCTGAAAAAGAAAATTATTTTACGAGATTTTATCAATGCAGTTATCAGGATACGATTATTATAGATGTAGTAAATGGTTTATCACCAACTTTCCCCGGCATTATTTGCGGAACATTATTCACTTCAAATCATATTCCTGTCTCTAACAATTCTTTCAATGTTTTACAGGATTCAAATTTAGTCTGTGATATTGAAACAAACGAGTTCGGTTATTTCTCAAATGATTCATTAGTATTCGGAGATTTTCAGATAATTGAAGAAGAATTTTATGAAGAATGGTTCTTCTCTGATTTTATAGTAACAAGTTTCTATGATTATTATTATGTCAGTATATTTGAAATGTGTCTTAAACCAAATATTTATTTATATCCAACAAAAAAAATCAATCTTGATATTTCATTATCATTTACTGATGAAGGGAAAATAACTACAAGCATTCCAGACTATGGAACAGGCTGGAAAAACCTGCAAATAGATCCTTCCGGAATGATTAACGATGAATATTCATATCTTTTCTATGAAAGCGTTCATCAGGATCTTTATCAATATAAACAAGGCTGGGTAATTCAACAGAAAGACCTGGAATCTTTTTTTATTTATAATTTATCTGAAACAGGTTTTAAGGGTCAGGAAATTATTGATTTCACGGATTACTGGATGCCATTATTGCAAGATTATTCCTATTATGCTATTTATCCACAATATAATGAACAACTTAGCAAAATGACTCGATTAGAATTTTCTACTGAACCTGAAAATTTATTACGTTTGATCTATTCAGTTGAAGGTAGGGAAGATGATTCATTTGTTTTGCATAAACCAATAATTCCAGAATTTAAAAGGGAAGGTTTTTTCGTAGTTGAGTGGGGAGTTAGTTTCAGAAATAATGATTTATTTACCACTTCTGATTAGCACAAAGAGTTAAAGTTAATTCGTAATTTAATTATGGCTTAGTAGCAGCACCAACAATCAAGTTGTTATTTATCTTCTTCAGATACACAAAATTATGAATATACTGAGTCTGGTCCTCTAAAGTTAAAAGGTTCATGTAATTTATGCCATCGAAATCTTGAATGTTGTGGATGTATTGCTGAATGAATAAATATCCTCTGGAATCTTTAGCGGAAATCATATTTTTGCCTGATATATTTGGGTTGCCTGAATGCGCCAACACATTACCATTTAGGTCAATTATAAATAGATAAGTATTAAAATCTCTAAATTTTCGTGGCTTATTGTTAATAAGAGAAACTGTATTCTCCAATCCATTTATTCTAATATACTTTAAACCCTTATTAACTAATTTCTCAGGAAGAGTATTAATCGGATCAGGTTTGCTCTGTACATAACCGCTTCCATAACTCTTTGATTTATCATCTTTAATTCTATGAGAGATTAAATCAAAATCTTCTCCATCATAAGGTTTCAGGTCTGAAAATAGATTAGAAGAAAATAAGAGAACTAGACAAAACAAAATAAATATTGCACTTTTCATAAGTCCTTCTTTCAAGTTTTTTTTGTGATGCTTACCAAAAAATATTGATCACAGAATTTGTGTCAATTTCTTTATAATCTGATACTTACAGGTAAAAATTATAAATTAAGGATATTTCATTTTTCTACTAGAGTGAACTCAAAAATCAAATTCAATATATTTTTTTTAGATTAACTAAAATTTGCAGGAGATAATTACTTGGGAGATTTTTTAAGTTGCTGAAAGGTTAACGAGAAAATTCACACAAATACTTCTTCCACTTTTCCAGCTACTTCAAGTCCGGTATTTCGTCCTGTATCATGCAACAATATCTTGTTGTTTTTAAGATCTGATAATACTACTTCAACTTCTGCTGTCATACTTTCCTCAATCCGTCCTTGCATAAATCCGGAAATTGGTGATGCTAACTTAGTAGTGGCTTCCCGATGAGCTAATATTTCTAATCGATATTTATTATTTTCAAGAACTAATTCAACCTTATCCAGGTCGGCAAAAGATTTTATTAATCTGGTAGAATTATAAGTTGTGAATCTGAACAAACGATCATGTACACATAAACCAGCAATAAATCCTACAAAGGAATTTCCCAGCCAGGGAATCTTTGCTACCGAAGCCTTTAACGAAATCCCCTGCTGACTAAAATGATTTGTCTGCATCCAGATATAACCACTGGGGAACGAATGTCCCCAATCTTTCTCAATATATCCTTTGCCACCATTAAAATCAATTGATTCATCCTGAATAGTCAAATTCCCGGTAATGTTATGATCCATACTAAGTATACCATGATAACATTCCATAAATGGCACAAAAGAATAGGGACCCATAATGCCAGGAGAGTACCATTTGCTTGGCCATGCTACTTGGTGAGAAAAATTCAATTGTCCTTTCACAGAAGGTAGATCGAGCTGGATACAATTTGAAGAAAAGGAACTGTCAGCTATTTTGATTTTAAAATTACCAGTTTCAGATTGGAAATCACTAAAATCGTATTTGTAATATTCAGAAGTTAGTTTTTTCCCATTTAATACTTGGATAAATGAGTGTTGGCTTCCATTTTTATCCATTGCTATACCTGGAATAAAAGCAAACGCCTTATCTTCGGCAGCATTCAAAACTTTAAAATACCAACCCTCAAAGTAACGCCGTGATCTCCCCAAACCCTGATATTGTTCAGGATGAAACAAAGCTTGTAATCTTTTTATCATTAAAGGATGTTGATGATTATGTGATATCGGGTCAAGCAAAAATATTTAAGGGTAAGTTGGAATATTAAATTAGATTCAACCATTACTTAATTAAAATACATTTAAATCAAATGTTGCTCCATCGCTTAAATTCAGATTTCCTTTATATTTGTACTCTTTAATGCCATAAATTCAATCCGATAATTTTGAGTTAAATTGCTTTCAAATAAGAGTATAAAGCTTTGGTATAAATATTTTTACAAAAAATATACTAATCAGATAATTTCTGATTGACAAAATAAAGCCCAAAAACATTTTTCCAAAAAAATTGATTGGAGATAGTATGAAAAAAATATTAGTCACAGGATCAGTAGGGCAGATCGGTTCAGAATTGACAATGCTGTTAAGAAAACTTTATGGGAATGATAATGTTGTGGCTGGTGGAAATAGGACAAAACCCAGTGAAAAATTATTGGGATCAGGTCCTTTTGAGATAGTTGATTGTACAGATGCACAAAAAGTAGCCGAGGTTGTGAAAAAACATGATATAGATACGATCTATCACCTTGCCGCTATTCTTTCAGCAGTGGCAGAAGCAAAACCAAACTTAGCCTGGAATGTAAATATAAATGGTTTGTATAATGTTTTGGAAGTTGCACGTGAATGCAATTGTGCAGTTTTCACACCAAGTTCAATAGGTGCTTTTGGCCTCTCTACTCCAGCTGACAATACTCCTCAAGATACAATTCAAAGACCAAATACAATGTATGGAGTAACAAAAGTTGCCGGTGAACTTCTCTGCGATTATTATTATAAAAGATTTAATGTCGATACACGCGGGGTGAGATACCCGGGGATCATTTCAAACGAGACATTACCTGGTGGCGGTACTACAGATTATGCTGTAGATATTTATTATGAAGCTATCAAGAAAAAACAATATACTTGTTTCTTAAAAGCGGGAACGTTCCTCGATATGATGTATATGCCGGATGCTTTAAAAGCAGCTGTAGATATTATGGAAGCTGATTCTTCCAAGCTGATCCACAGGAATGCATTTAATATTTCTACAATGAGTTTTGATCCCGAAATGTTAGCTGCAGAAATCCGTAACCATATTCCTGATTTTAAATTGGATTATGATGTAGATCCTGTTCGCCAGGAAATTGCTGATAGCTGGCCAAATAAGATGGATGATGCCGCAGCGACGGATGAATGGGGTTGGAATTACGAATATGATCTTCCAAAAATGACGATAGATATGTTAGAAGTTCTTGGAAAGAAACTTAAATAATGATATTCGGGATTGGCATTGATTTAATTGAAGTTCCACGAGTGGAAAAGCTTACAAAGAAAGAAGATAAATTTGTGAAGAAAATTTTCACTCAAACTGAAATTGATTATTGTCGAAAATTCAAAAATGGTTCACAGAATTTTGCTGGCAGATTTGCAGTGAAAGAAGCATTTCTGAAAGCGATGGGAACAGGTTTAAGTAATGGTTTAAAATTCAATGAGATCGAAACAATAAATGATAAACTTGGTAAACCAGAGATATTTCTTTTAGGAAAAACGAAAGAGATTTTTGAAAAGCGTGATCTTAAGTGTTCGCATGTGTCTATTGCCCATCTCAAAGATTACGCAACAGCAATAGTAATAATAGAAAAATAAATAATAGGAGAAAAAATTATGGCACTTGAAAGATTGAATAATGCACTTAACAAAAATCTAGAGGAACTGCGTTCCACAGGTAGAGATAAAGGTGCGGAACTTGTTATTAGTGAAATAAAGAAACCCAAAGGAGAATTTGGTCCACGTTACATTTTAGAGGGATATGGAGATCAGGAGTTTGTGAAAATGAACGCAAATTCCTATCTTGGTATGTCTATGAATCCTGAAGTTATTAAAGCTGAGGAAGCAGCTGCACAAAAATTTGGTGTAGGTCCTGGTGCGGTTCGTTTCATTAGTGGAACTCATACTCCCCATATCGAATTGGAAAAACAACTTGCAAAATTTCACAAACGCGAAGCTGGTATGATATTTAGCTCTGCTTATGTTACAAGTTTGGGTGTTATCTTTCCACTTACAACTAAAGAGACAGTTACGATCTCAGATGCATTGAATCATAACTGCATAATTCAGGCTATGCGCTTATCACGTCCAGCTGCTAAATTGATCTATAAACACAATGATATGAAAGATCTGGAAGCAAAACTTAATGAAGCTGTTGGCAAAGGTAAACGTTGTCTTGTTATCACAGATGGTATTTTCAGTATGCGTGGAGATTTTGCTCCCCTGAAAGAACTTACGGAAATTTGTGCTAAGTTCAATGATAAATTTGAAGAAGGTGTTATCACTATAGCTGATGATTCACATGGTGTTGGTGCACTTGGGAAAACAGGTAGAGGAACAGAAGAATACACTGGTGCAAAGGTTGATATTTTAATTGGTACTTTAGGAAAAGCATACGGTGTGAATGGCGGATATGTGGTTGCTTCAAAAACAGTTTTAGATTATTTGCGTGAATCTGCTCCAATGTATATCTATTCAAATCCAATTACCTGCTCAGAAGCAGTTGCAACCCTGAAAGTATTAGAAATTCTGGATAGCGAGACAGGAATTAAAAGATTAGAGCATCTTGCCGCTATGACGAAGAAATTCGAAGATGGTTTAAAATCTCTTGGATTTGAAACAATTGAAGGACCTCATCCGGTTGTTCCATTGATGGTTCGAGATACAGCTGAAACAACAAAATTAGTGAATTATTTGACTAAGAATGGAGTTTTGGGAACAGGTCTAAACTTCCCTGTTGTACCAAAAGGTGATGAAGAGATCAGATTCCAGGTTAATGCTGACCATACAGAAGCAGATATAGATAAAGTGTTAGGAATTCTGAAGAATTACAAAAATGCTTAATTATAACTAAGTTGTTAAGAAATACACAGGGAGCTTGCTCCCTGTTTTTTTTTCTTTAATTTAAATAACAAATTAAATAATTATCATTAGAACTATCAAAATAATTTATTCTTGACACATCACTTAATAAACCTAAATAAATATTTCATTATCGAAAGAGGTTGTATTATGGGATATAAGGACAAGGTAAAATCACTTACTAAAGTGATAGAGATGAAGAATATTACCAAAAAATTTGGTGATTTTGTTGCAAATGATTCAGTTAACCTTGATGTATTTAAAGGTAAGGTACATGCTTTGCTTGGAGAAAACGGAGCAGGAAAATCTACTTTGATGAACATATTGTACGGTTTATATAGTCCGACCTCAGGTGAAATTTTGATCAACGGTAAAAAAGTAGACATCACAAATCCCAATATTGCTATAGATCACGGTATAGGAATGGTTCATCAGCATTTTATGTTGATTAAACCTTTTACGGTTACTCAGAATATAATTTTAGGACGTGAACCAACTTCTAAGTTTAGTGTGCTCAATATGAAAAAAGCAATTAAGGATGTTAAAGAGATCTCTGAACGTTATGGTCTCTATGTGGATCCTAATGCCAAGATCGAGGATATCTCTGTTAGTATGCAGCAAAGAGTTGAAATCTTAAAAGCATTATATCGTGGTGCTGAAATCCTGATCCTTGACGAACCTACCGCAGTTCTCACACCACAAGAGATTGTGGAGTTGATTCAAATAATTAAAAATCTTACTAAAGAAGGAAAATCAATAATTATCATCAGTCATAAATTGAAGGAAATCATAGACGCAGCAGATTTCTGTTTGATCATAAGACGTGGTAAACACATTGATACAGTTGTGGTTTCGGAAACAGATGAAGAGGGATTAGCCTCTAAGATGGTGGGAAGAGAAGTAAGTTTTGTTGTCGATAAAGAAGACAAAGTGCCAGGTGAAGAAATATTCTCAATCAAAGATCTTGTCGTTAAAGACAATAGAGATATAGTAGCTGTTGATAAACTCAATCTTTCCGTTAAAAAAGGAGAGATACTGGGTCTCGCCGGCATTGATGGGAATGGTCAAACCGAATTACTGGAGGCAATCACAGGTCTTAGAAAAGTTGAATCTGGCGAGATCAAGATTAATGGTAAGGATATTACCAATAACACACCTTTACAAGTAATAAATAAAAAGATTTCTCACATTCCGGAAGATAGACAAAAACGTGGCTTAGTTTTAGATTTTGACATTTCAGAAAATATAATTTTAGAGAATTACTATAAGAATCCCTTCGCAAAAAAGGGAATTCTTCAATACAATAATATAAAAGTCTATGCTAAAGAATTGATCGACAAATTTGATGTACGTCCCAAAGAAGAATCCAAGATTGCCAGAAATCTTTCCGGTGGAAATCAACAGAAGGTTATCATTGCCAGAGAAGTTTCAAATGATCCTGATCTGTTAATTGCGGCTCAGCCAACTAGAGGGCTGGATGTTGGAGCAATTGAATTTGTTCATAAATCACTGATTGAGCAACGGGACAATAATAAAGCTGTTTTACTGATCTCTTTTGAACTAGATGAAATTATGAATGTATCGGATAGAATTGCTGTAATCTACGAAGGGAAAATTGTAGGAATTGTAGATGCGAAAGATGCTGAAATTGAGAAGCTAGGACTGATGATGGCAGGTGGGAGCGTAAAATGAAAGTAAATTTTAAAAATCTTAGAAAGTCACTTTATATTTTCGCCACCGAAAAAACATTTGGTTTCACCTTAATCTCAATTTTTCTTGGTCTTGTTGTTGGTGCAATATTTCTTGCAGTTGCTGGCTTTAATCCGTTTCAAGCTTATTGGGTAATGCTACGTGGTATCTTTGCAAAACCGAGTTATATCTCTTATACGATCATCCGTGCAACTCCTTTGATCCTAACCGGGCTTTCAATAGCATTTGCCTTTAAAACTGGTTTATTTAATATCGGAGCTGAGGGACAATTTATTATTGGTTCAGTTGCTGCTACAGCAGCCGGTTATTTTTTACATTTGCCTTTGTTGATTCACATTCCCGTTGTTATTCTCTCAGCAATTCTGGCTGCAGGGATTTGGGGAGGGCTGGCAGGATTTTTCAAAGCAAAATTTGGAGTACATGAAGTAATATCGACTATTATGTTGAATTGGATAGCGTTGTATTTCCAAAATTTCCTAATCTATACAAATGGATTCCAAAAACCGGGAGGAGAAACTTCCCATTCCATTCAGTCAACAGCAAATATGATGATCTTAAAAACATGGAAGCAATCTGAATCTGGACGTGAATGGTTATTGCAGCATCCATTCTGGAAAGATCTCTTAAGAACGCCAATTAATTTGGGTTTTATAATTGCCATCCTAATGGCAATATTAGTTTGGTTCATTTTGAATAAAACTGCTCTTGGCTATAGATTACGTGCTGTTGGTTTTAATAAATTTGCGGCGGAATATGGTGGAATAAACGTAAACAAGAACATGATAATATCGATGTTCATTGCTGGAGCTTTGGCAGGTTTAGCAGGAGCTTTGCAGGTTGTTGGAGTATCTCACAAAGTAACACTGATCGCTGCTATGGAGGGTTATGGTTTCGATGGTATTGCCGTTGCTTTAATTGCCAATAGTAATGCCTTGGGATGTATATTGGCTGGGTTACTTTTTGGAGCTCTAAAGTATGGTGGTACAAAAATCCAAATGTTTCCAGTGAAAGCACCTTCAGAGGTTATTAACATTGTGATAGGATCCATTGTCTTTTTTATCTCGATCCCAAAACTGATTAAAGTTATCCTATCAAGAAAAACCAAAAAAGGGGGCACAAAATGATAGAAACAATATTAAGTAACATTGCCTTAATAATTGGTACAACTTTAATGTATTCAACACCCCTTATTTATACATCGCTTGGTGGAGTCCTCTCAGAAAATTCAGGTGTGATCAATATCGGTTTAGAGGGGATGATGGTTATTGGAGCTTTTGCAGGAGCAGCTATCGGATACTTTGTTGGAGATCCTTGGATTGCTTTTATCGGAGCAGGAATTGCCGGTGGATTATTTGGACTTCTTCATGCTTTTGCCTGCGTAACATTCGGTGCCAACCAAGTTGTTTCAGGTATTGCAATTAATTTTCTGGGAGCTGGTATTGCCTTATTCCTAAGCCGAATGTTCTTTGAAGGTGCTACAATGACAAAATCCATTCCCCTGGATAATAAAATGCCAAGACCATTAAATGGTGTTTTCCCAGATGGATCGCTCTTGAACATTATTTTTGATAATCAATATGCAACAGTTTATCTTGCATTGCTCATGGTTTTAATCATCTGGTTCTTTATGTATAAAACTAAATTCGGTTTAAGATTAAGATCTGTGGGAGAACATCCAACAGCAGCTGACACCCTTGGAATTAATGTTATACGAATTCGTTATCTCGCTGTAATTATGTCAGGAGTTTTCGCTGGATTTGGTGGAGCAGCTATGAGTTTGGCAATCGTATCAAATTTTAGACCTACTTTAGTATCAGGTCATGGGTTTATTGCACTTGCAGCAATGATATTCGGAAAATGGAAACCACAGGGAGCTTTGTTGGCATGTCTTCTCTTCGGTGGTGCACAAGGGTTAGTAGTATTCCTCGGTCAATTTGATTTTGAAATTTCTACACAATTGATAAGTATGTTACCGTATGTTATCACAATTGTAGTACTTATTGGATTTGTAGGAAAATCTGCTGCACCATCGGCTGATGGTATTCCATATGAGAAAGAGCAAAAATATTAATCTTTATCACTTGACATGATAAACAGTTTAAAAGTGTTTAGTAAAAGAAAATTGTTAGCTGTTTGTAGCTTAATAAAATAGGAAAGGAGAGACAAATGTTAAAAAGATTTATTACAATTATTGTTCTTATGTTGTTCGTTTTGTCCGTTGTTAGCTGTGGACAAGCAAAAAAGGAATCTGGAATTAAAATCGCAATGGTTACTGATGTTGGAGGAATTAACGATCAGTCCTTCAACCAATCTGCTTGGGAAGGATTAAAAAGAGCTGAAAAAGAATTCGCTCTTTCTGTTGATTATCTTGAGTCAAATCAAGATGCAGATTACGCACCTAACATGGAAACTTTGCTTGATGCAGGAAATAATTTGATCTGGGGCATCGGTTTTAAAATGGGTGATACAATTCAAGAAAAAGCTCTGGAAAATCCAGAGCAAAATTATGCGATAATTGATTATGCTTATGGTGATGATACTCCTGCTAATGTAGTTGGTGTTGTGTTTAAAGAACAAGAACCATCATTCCTGGTTGGTTATATTGCAGGTAAAATGACAAAAACTAACAAAGTCGGCTTTGTTGGTGGAATGAAGTTTCCATTAATAGAAAAATTTGAATATGGTTTCAAAGCTGGAGTACAATTAGCTAATCCAAAGGCTGAGATCTTTGCTCAATATGCAGATTCATTCACAGATGCTGCTAAAGGTAAAGCAATTGCAAATCAAATGTACGGAAATGGTGCTGATATTGTTTATCATGCTGCAGGTGGTGTTGGAGATGGTGTTATTGAAGCTGCTAAAGAACAAGATAAATTTGCTATTGGTGTTGATAGAGACCAAAATTCTCTAGCACCTGAGCATGTAATAACTTCTGCTATGAAAAGAGTGGATAACGCAATATATAATGTTGCTGCTCTCTTAGTGAAAGGTGAATTTCCTGGTGGAACAACAGTTGTTTACGGTTTAAAAGAAGGTGGAGTTGGTATTGCACCTACATCTTATAAACTTGTTCCTGCTGAGATATTAGAAGAAGTTGAAGGACTCAAAGCTAAGATCATTGCTGGTGAGATAGTTGTTCCCAGCACTCCAGATTCATATACAGAATGGATGAAATAGTTTAGAATTTTGTGACTTAAAATAAATTGGAAGCCCCATTAACTGGGGCTTCCTTTCTTTTTATTAAGCAGGTATAATATGAAAACAACAGGAATACTGTTCATTGTTCCAACTCCAATTGGAAATCTTTCCGACATCACCTTTAGAGCGGTAGATATTTTAAAAAAAGT
>Ga0307990_1003260_pt1 | contig 12481 bp, 7 predicted proteins | sample EllFjometagen129_FD_203168 | JGI IMG/M metagenome (GOLD analysis project Ga0307990, IMG submission 203168) | Marine microbial communities from Ellis Fjord, Antarctic Ocean - #129 | ecosystem: Environmental > Aquatic > Marine > Unclassified | place: Southern Ocean | collected 2014-10-08
AAATGATGAAGACAGTGTTTTTAAGTATGTTTCGACCGACTCAAGAAGTATTAAGTCTCATACAGTTTTCTTTGCTCTTAAAGGAGGGCGATTCGATGGTCACAACTATTTGGATAATGTCTTAAACGATCCAACTAATTGGGCTGTTGTTTCCAGAAGAATTAACCATCCTCGTTGCATCTATGTAGCTGATACTTTGAAAGCATATCAGGATGTTGCAAAGAAATACCTAAATCTTTTCAATGTTCATAAAATCGCAATAACCGGCAGTGCAGGTAAGACGACAACAAAAGAGTTCTTATCTAACATACTATCTGCTAAATTCAAAACTCATAAAACTTATGCAAATGAAAACAACCTTATAGGCCTCCCTAAAACAATATTTAAGTTAACTAGTGCACATCAAGCTGTGGTCTTCGAATTAGGGAGTAATCATCCCGGTGAGATTGAAGAATTAGCTAAGATTTGTAATCCCAATATCAGTATAGTAACATTGATTGGACCATCTCATTTAGAATTCTTTGGAGATTTATACGGAGTTTTTAAAGAAAAGACATCTCTGCTCAAGTATACTACAGATCACAAAATTTTCAATTATGATGATGAGCAGTTTAAAGATTCTGATATAGTCGGAATCAAGGTTGGGTTTGGTGAGGATAACGATTATCAAGTGAAGGTAGAGAGTTTGAATACTAATACTGTTAAGATACGCATAGCAGATGTATCCTACACTATTAATACAGAGGTACCATATCTGTCACTCAATGCAAGTATGGCTATTGTCTGTGCTAAACTGTTGAACCTTACTGAGGAAGAGATTAAGGTTGGTTTAGAGTTAAAACCAAAACTATCAAATAGGATGGAAATTATTCGAAGTGGCAAAAGAACAATAATAAGTGACTGTTACAATGCCAATCCAATATCTATGAAAGTAGCAATTGATTTTTGGAAGCAATATGAGACAGAAGTTCCTCATCTAGCATTTCTTGGAGATATGCTTGAACTTGGTCTAGAATCAGAATCCTATCATATTGAAATTGGTAAATCACTTCCAATGAAAGAAAATATAGTAACTATCGGACACTACTCACAGAAAATGAATGCGTTAACTCATTTTGAAAACATTGAACGCTTGTTAGAGCAATTTGATTTCCAAACAATACCTGATGCATGTATTATCCTTCTCAAAGGCTCTAACAGTATTCGTTTAAACAAATTGATGGAGAAACTCTAATGCTTTATCTACTACTTGCTCCTTTACAAGACTCTCACATTATATTCAATGTTTTCCGTTATGTTACATTTAGATCTATAATGGCTTTCTTAACCGGGATAATCTTCTCTATGTTTATTGGGAAAAAACTCATTTTGGTTTTAAAGAGAAGGAATGCTGTAGAAGAAATAGATGAAGATATGCCGGAAAATCATAAGTCAAAGAAGGGCACACCTACAATGGGTGGGATAATAATACTGGCCGGCCTGTTGATATCATCTTTATTATGGAATGACATAAGCAATAACTATATTATTATGATGTATTTGACTACTATTTGGCTGGGATTATTTGGTTTTTTAGATGATTATCTCAAGAATTTTGTTAAGTCCAAGAAAGGCTTGATTCCTAAATATAAGCTTCTCGGGCAGGTTTCAATTGCACTATTCATTTCAATAGCTATCTTCTATCTTTATCGCAATGATCCAAATGTTACAAGAATCCAAATACCATTTCTAAAAGACACATCAATATCGTTAGGATATCTGTTTATCCCATTTGTTGTATTTATGATTACCGGTACTTCTAATGCGGTGAACCTTACAGATGGCTTAGATGGCTTGGCAGCAGGTGTAATCGCATTTTCTGTTATTGGGCTTGGAGTGATGGCTTATTTGAAAGGGAATTTCGTTATTGCAAGCTACTTGAATATTGAGTTCATTGGAGAGGCTGCTGAGTTAACTGTTTTTAATGCAGCTCTGCTAGGTACACTGATGGGATTCTTATGGTATAATACGCATCCGGCAGAGATTTTTATGGGTGATACAGGTTCCTTAGCACTTGGTGGAATGCTGGCCCAGATGTCTATTTTACTTAGAGAACAAATATTCTTTGCAATTATTGGTATGATATTCATTACTGAAACACTTTCTGTAATTATTCAAACAAGGTATTTCAAGTTTACTAAGAAGAAATATGGGGTGGGTAAAAGAGTTTTTCTGTGTGCACCCTTACATCATCATTTCGAGAAGAAAGGACTCAAGGAATCGAAAATTGTAGTAAGATTTTGGATAGTTTCAATATTACTTCTAGCCTTAGGTTTAGCTACCATTAAACTACGATAAGAGGGATCATGATAGATACAACATTAAAGTACGGGATTTTAGGATTTGCAAGAAGTGGGCAAGCTGTTGCTGATAGATTAAAAGTGGCAGGAGCTCAGTACTTAATCTCTGATCAGAGTTCTGCAGATAAGTTTGCTCTTGAATTAAGAAGTCGATACAATTGTGAATTTGGTAGTCATAGTGAAGAGTTCCTTAAATCAGATTTAATAATTGTGAGTCCCGGTGTACCTTACAGAGCACCTATCATTCTCAAAGCTCAATCGTTAGGGATTGAAGTAATCAGTGAAATAGAATTTGGATACAGAATAAAACATCCTAAATCTAAAATTATAGCAGTTACAGGCAGTAATGGCAAAAGTACAACGGTTAGTCTGATTCATCATATACTAAAGAAGAATGGGTATAACTCTATCCTTGCCGGTAATATTGGTGATGCCTTTACAGGATATCCGATTGACAAGGAGGGAATTGACTTCATTGTCTTGGAAATTAGTAGTTTTCAGTTAGAACTCATTAGAGATTTCAAACCGGATGTTGCAGCTATTCTCAATATTACTCCAGATCATTTAAACAGATATGATAGTTTTGAGCATTATGGTGATACAAAATTCAAGCTCTTATCAAATCTGGATGCAGGAAATACAGTTGTATTGAACAAGGATGACACCTTCATTCAGAATAAATTGAACGAAGTTAAAGGTGATATCAAGCAATTCTCCATGCTGAACATCGCTGATGCATTTTTCAAAGATAGCAAAGTAATCTCAGAATTAGGTGAAATTAATTCAAATGACATAAGTATTAAGGGTCCGCATAATATAGCAAATTCAATGGCTGCAATTCTCTGCTTAGAGAAGTATCTGACTTTGGATGAGATTAAAATAGGACTAGAAGACTTTAAATCTCTTGAACATAGACTAGAGTATGTTGACACTGTAAATAGTGTGAAATTCTACAATGACTCAAAGGCTACGAATACAGACTCAGTGAAGTTTGCACTTCAGTCATTTAATTCTCCAATCCGAATAATCTTAGGAGGATCTGATAAGGGAGAGGATTTTAGCATCTTAAGTCCTTATTTAAAAGATTCTTGTGCTCACCTATATTTGATTGGTGAAACCAAAGACAAAATGAAGAAGTCTTTCTCAGATTTTACCAATAAAAGTGAATATGAAACCTTAAACGATGCTGTTACTTCAGCCTATAAGCATTCACAACCTGGTGATATTGTTTTATTATCACCTGCTTGTGCTAGTTATGATATGTTTAAAAATTATGAACATAGAGGAAATTCCTTCAAAGAAATAGTTCAGGAAATTAAAAATGAAACGGAATAGATTCAGTTATTATACTAACCAGAAGATTTTCTTGCTATGTATAGCTATCTTACTGCTGTTTGGTTTTGCACTTCAAATCGACTACCACTCAACTAAAGCTAGTTTCTCAAACTTTTTTATGAAGTATTTCGCTTTTTTGTCAGCTGCTTTAGGTGTAATCCTAGTTGTAATAAGTAAGATTAACTTGTTAAAGAGGATTCCTAAAGGCATTCTCTTTTTCAATCTTATATCACTGGGTCTGTTGGTCTTAGTCCTGATTTTTGGGCATGAAGTCAACGGTGCTAAGCGGTTCCTCAGATTTGACCCATTCACTTTCCAACCCAGCACACTTGCCAGGATGGCAATAATAGCTCATGTTGCTTACTTCTTAAACAACAATCTAAAATCCATTGGTGAAAAAAATCTTGGTCAGTTCCTTTTACTCATCTTACCACTATTTTATTTAATAGTTCCTCAATACACTGCTATTTTGATTGGAACCCACTTGAGTACCGTTGCAATCAGTATACTTACGATTATCGCTATGTTTTGGCTTGCTGGTGTTAGAAAAAGGTTCATTGGAAGTATACTTCTCATTGGAATAGTGGGATTTTCTGCAATTATTATTGCAGGTAGTATGACAGGAAAGGCTTTCCGTAGCACAAGAGTAAGTATTTTTAGAAAATACTGTTGGTATATGCCTGGTGGTAGTGATATCAAGATTAAAGATGGTATGGGAAATCAAGCTAGGGAGAGCATAATTGCTCTAAAAGCTGGTGGTTTAGTTGGGGTTGGTTCGAGTAAAGGATTAGCCAAGCACAATTATATCTCAGATGTTCACACAGACTATGCTTTCACTATGATTGCTGAACAAGGTGGATTTGTAGCAGGTATTGTCATTATAGGTCTATATGTGGTAATCTTGATAGTAACCTCAAAAGAGTTGATGGGAATAAAGAATAATTATCTGAAACTACTGGGTATGGGGTTAGCATTCAATATTTTCTTAAATGCTTTTGTGCATATTGGAGTCAATCAATGTATTATCTTTCCGACGGGGCAGACTCTGCCATTTGTAAGTTGGGGTGGAACCTCTTTTGTTGTGGATTTAGCATCTGCAGCAGTGATATACAATATTATGGCTAATAAGGGGAAACTTTATGCCTAAAGCAATTATTAGTGCCGGGGGAACAGGTGGGCATATTCTGCCTGCTCTTGCTATTGCGAAAGAGCTCCAGAATCTAGGATGGGAGATTGTTTATATTGGAAATAGAGTTGGAATGGAAGAGGGGTTAGCATCCAGTAATGGACTACGGTTTCTACCAATTCATGTTCAAAAATTGTATCGGAAATTGACATGGGAGCATGTGAAATTCCCGTTTCTACTATTAAAGAGCTATATGACAGCAAAGAAATACTTGCAAGACGAAAAGCCAGACATTTTTATCGGGTGTGGAGGATTCGTGAGTGGACCTGCCGGTTTAGCAGCAAAACAGTTGAGAATACCTATATACTTACAAGAGCAGAATAGTTACCCGGGTATCACGACAAAGTACTTAGCAAAGTATGCAAAGAAGGTATTCATAGCCTATGAAGATACAATCAAGTATCTACCCAAAGTACAAACTATGAATTTGGGTAATCCTACAAATATTGATTCAGAATTTAAAGATAGGCTTCCTTTGGATAAATACAAACTTAAAAGTAACACTAAGAAGTTATTGGTGTTAGGTGGTAGCCAGGGTTCAGTTATTATCAATAGAATAATTGAATCAGCATTAGATGAACTGCTTGCACGAGGTGTAGAAGTAATATGGCAAACAGGTAAAAGGAACTACTTGGCTTTAAAGAATAGATATATTAACAAGGAAGGGCTCTTTGTGTTTGCATTTACAGATAAAATGAATGAGATGTATAATACTGCTGACTTGGTTGTTGCAAGGGCTGGAGCTTTAACACTCAGTGAACTTCAGATAAAGAAGATACCTTCGATATTGATTCCATTACCAAGTGCTGCTGAAAATCATCAGTTCTATAATGCAAAAGAGCTCTCAGATAAACGACTAGCTTTGATGTTAGAACAGAAGTTTTTAACAAAGCGCACTTTTTTAAAAGCAGTTGACGAATTGTTGGCTTGCCATAATGAGTTTAAAGCTAACTTCCCTGATCTTAGTGATAAGGCCGGTCAGTTAATAGCAGATGAAATAGTAAAGGATTTTGGAGTTAAATAATGCTTGGAAGAACAAAGAGTATACATTTTGTTGGGATCGGCGGTATAGGCATGAGTGGTATTGCTGAATTCTTATTTAATCAGGGTTTAGTTATTACAGGCTCTGACATGAGAAAAAGCGAACTTACAGATCACCTTGAAAGTATAGGGATTAAAGTCGTTGAGGGACATGACTCGGATTTAGCACTTGATGCTGATGTAGTTGTTAAGTCATCGGCTGTGACTGATGATAATCCTGAAATTAAGAAAGCTCTGAATTCTCATATCCCTGTCATACGAAGAGCTGAAATGCTTGCTGAGATTACTCGAATGAGTATCGGTATAGGACTTGCAGGTACGCATGGAAAGACTTCTACTACGTCAATGGTAGGGATGATCCTAGATGCTGCGGAACTTGATCCTACTATCATTGTCGGTGGCAGAGTAAAGAACTTTGGTTCAAATAATATAATTGGATCCGGTAAATATATTGTGGTTGAAGCTGATGAGTATGACCATTCATTTTTAACACTATCTCCTATTTTTGCAGGAATTACCAACATAGATGCTGACCATCTTGATTGTTACAAGGATCTTGATGCTATTAAGGATGCTTTTGTAGAATATGCGAACAAGGTTCCATTCTTCGGTTGTGTGGTAGTATGTTTAGATGACAAGGGTGTTCAGGATATTCTACCAAGAATCAACAAACGAATAATGACATATGGTTTTTCAAGACAAGCAGATTTACAAGCAATTAATCTTAAATTTAAGAATTTCCGTGCATCGTTTGATGTCGTTTTTAACAGTTATAAATTGGGATCAATAGATCTCCAAGTAACAGGTAAGCACAATATTCAGAATGCCCTAAATGCAATTGGTATTGCTTTAGAGTTGGATATCCCTTTTGAATCCATCCAAGCAGGTCTTAACAGCTATAGTGGAGTATTTCGACGCTTTGAATACAAAGGTGAAGCAAAGGATATCATTGTATATGATGACTATGCTCATCATCCAACTGAGATTATAGCTACACTAGAAGGATTTAGAGAGAGTACAGATAAACGAATTGTTTTAATATTCCAGCCTCATCTTTACTCAAGGACTAGAGATTTTCATCAAGAATTTGGTCGGTCATTCTTCTCCTGTGACCTTCTTTTTATTGCTCCTATTTACCCTGCTAGAGAAGAACCAATTCCGGGTATCACTAGTCAGCTCATTGCTGATTCTGCAGTTAAAACAGGACATCAAAATGTGCACTACATTGAGAATATGGATGATATGGTAGATGTAGTCATGTCTCATCTCAAACCCAACGACATTGTAGTGACTATGGGTGCTGGTACTATTTATAAAAAAGGTGAAGAGATTTTAGAAAGATTGAATGAGGGAAAATGAAGAAGAAAGTACACGGTAATAGTAGATATTTAGCATATGCAGTAACAATTTTACTGACATTGGTTATTATTTTTACCGGTATCCTCATGTTTCTCCGACAATGGGATAAATGTAATATTACAGAAATTATTATAAAGAACAATAAAATTATAACTACAGTTCAGCTCGAGAAGCTTCTTGATCAGTATCTTAGTAGAAATCTTTACAAGGTTAACAAACAGAAGATAGAAGATGAATTACTCGAGATTTATCGAATTGAATCTGTTAGAATATCAAGAGCACCACTCAATAAATTAAAAGTTAAGATTTACGAGAGACCGGGATTCATTAACATTATTACCAAGACGGGCTCTATTTATACATTAGACTCTGAAGGGATTGTCTTAAATAGATTTAATTACAATAAAGAAGATGATTTTGCTATTATTAGAACTAAAATAAATCCTAATAAACTATCACCCGGATCAGTAGTTGAAAGTGATATGGTTCAAAAGATTATCGCATATCATAAGAAATTACTTGAAGTAAAACCTGAGATAGAAATATATATTTCTGAGTATTTCATGGACGGAAAAGATATCTGTTTTTATGAAATGGAATCAGGGAAGAAGATAATTATTGACTTGCGTTACTTAGAAGATAACATCTCAATGTTTTTCACTCTGTTGGAGAACATCAGGATTGAAAAGTACAAGTCATATACTTTTAAATATAAAGACAAGGTTATAAAAGAATAAAGACTGCAACAGCAAGGGAGTAAACCATGTTGGAATTTGATCAGAAACCGATTTTGAAACACGCTAAATTAGTTATTTTTGGTGTAGGTGGCGCAGGCTGTAATGCGATTAACAATATGATTGATTACGGTTTAGAAGATGTTGAGTACATTGCAGCAAACACAGATATCGCTCATTTGAACATGACAAAAGCTAAAATTAAAATACAGCTAGGTAAGAAGCTCACTCAAGGAAGAGGAGCAGGTTCAGAACCTGAAAAAGGTAAAGAGGCAGCTGAAGAGAACTATGAGGATATCAAACATCTCATGGATGGAGCTGACTTGGTTCTTATTGCCGCAGGAATGGGAGGAGGCACAGGAACAGGAGCAGCCCCTGTAATCGCCCAAATAGCTCAGGAGAAGGGTATAATCTCTGTTGCAGTAGTAACGACACCTTTTGAGGATGAAGGGCGGATTAGAAGGGATAATGCAAAGAAGGGGCTTCTTGAACTTAAAAAGTACATAGACTCCTATCTAATAGTTCCTAATCAAAAAATCTATGAAGCATATCCGGATATTCCAGCTTTTGAAGCATACAGAGAAGCTGACTTAGTTCTCTATAACTCTGCAAAAGCAATTGCTGATGTAATAAACAAATCTTATGTTATGAATGCTGAACTATCAGACTTGATTACAATCTTGAAAGGGAATGGTCGAGCATTGATTGGTATTGGCGTCGGTGAGGGAGACTCTAAGGCTGCAGATGCCCTTAGAAATGCTATTGAAAACCCACTCTTAAATGATGTTTCTTTAGATAGTTGTAGTGGAATTGTATACCAGATTCTTGCAGGACAGGATATACCAACCAGTGATTTGAGATATATCTCAGAAGAAATACATAAACTTGCCGGGGATGATGCGCACATAATTAGAGGAACTCATTTTGATGAATCCAGCAAGGGTAAGATAACTCTTACTGTGATAGCATCAGGGTTAATTGATCCGGATGAGTATTTAAGGAATGCATCTAACAATCAAAGAAATACAACCCCTATGCAGGACCCTCAATACAATCCAAATCTAAACTTTGATACTGATAATGGACTTGGTAATGGAATCTTCCAGAATGATACTGGGAATACACAATCTTATCATCCAGATTCACCATTTGATTTAGAAGCAGATAGCGAACTTAAGAAATTGATGCAAGGAATAGACGTTAGTAATTCATCCCAAGGAACAGAGAAGAAGCAAATGAGTCCACTTGAAACAAAACCTGTTGACTTTTCAAAAGCCTATGATGATTAATACACTTTAGTGAATACTTAGGGCAGGATTTATCCTGCCTTTTTTTAATCCCTTAAGAGACAGCTAGCTCGCGATACGAGAGCAAACAATCTATTGCTATCAATTGACAACGGGGAGTGCATGCACTCCCCGTTAATTTACTAGATAATGAAACTTATTTCATTAACATCATCTTCTTAATCTGAGTTTTAGAACCAGTTGTCTTCAAGCGAGCGAAGTAAACACCGGATGCAACAGTGCGTCCATGTTTATCTTCACCGTTCCAAATAACAGTATGGTTTCCTGGTTTCATCTCTTCGCGAACAAGAGTGGTTATCTTCTGACCACGGATGTTATAGAGACTCAATTCAACTTTGCCTAACTTCTTAACATTGAATGCAATGTTAGTATCAGGATTGAATGGATTTGGATAGATGCTGAATACATTTGCAACAGCAGGTGTCTCATCATTACCAACAGTATAGTTATATACTTCAATCTCACCAAAGATATCGCGGGTTGAAGATGGCTGATATGTTATACTTTGTTCATCATGGAGATAGAAATCATCACCGCTGATGTTAATTCTGATAGTGAAGTTTGCATCAAACAGACTTAAATCTGGATAAATCTGAATTGGGTCTGTTGAGCCTAATTTGAGCATATATTCCCAAACGAATGATGTATCTACATCTGTATCAAATGGAACTGTAAGTTCACGCATCATGAATTCAAACGGATAGTTTGGTTCAACGATAGTGCTATGATACAATGCAAAGTCTAATCTTTCAGGAATTGGCTTATTCTGCAAGGCAGGTAAGTCATAGTTCAAATCATAATCAGCTGTTGTTTCCCAAGCAGAACCAATCTCTACATAACTCTTATCGATACCATTATCAGTAAAGATCTTGAGGTTCCAAAGACTTGTTAGAGGTTGTTCTAAAGGCAGAGCTTCGCTGTATGGGTAAACTCTGATTCTTGGATTTGCTACATCATCAGTAAGGCAATAGAGGAAGTATGACTCAAATGGTAATACATTTGAAACATTCTGATACATACCATCACGATAAACAAAGATGTTTGGATTCAGGTTCAACTCATTCACAGCCTCTGCTGCTGAGAACCAAACATTGTTGATTCTAAACAAACAGTTTTGCATTGTTATCTCAGCTGCAAATGGATTTACAATGAAATTCCAACCATAATCAAGGTCAAACTCATCATACTCAGATGCTACCGTAGCTTGGATACTAGCAGTATTGCCATTAGGTACATAAGCCCAATAAGCATTCTCATACTCAAAGTCATTAGCTTGTAAAAGATCTCCAACTGAGTTGTATTCCCATAATTCAGCTCCTGCCCCAAATGCTTCTGTATCTAAGAGGTCATCGTTAGGGAATGGGGATGCTACTGTATGCCAACCGGCAGTTCTTGTAATATCTATAGTAGAAGGTACAAGACCGATTATATAAGGAGATTTCTCACGAATTCTTTCACCATCTTGAGCAATACCATCAACATAAAGTCTTAAGTTGTGATATTCAATATTCTCAGGTACAGTCCACATGATGAATTCATCTTCATTTGTTAAATCATCAGCAACGAAGACGCTGTCAGCTTCTGACTGTAATGATATTTCTATATGATCAAGGAGGAAAGTACGAGTGTTATTCCAATAAAGGTCACAAATCTGACCACCCTGGAAGATATGATTCTGTCGGTTGTTTATCTCGAAGTAAGGGTTTAAGTTACCATAATAAACATAGAAGTTTCTATAGTTAGTGTTAGTTACCTGGAATGTATAATCTCCATCTAAGAGACTTGTCCATGAACCATTACCCATGTCATAAATCCAGATCTTTTCTGTTGATCTGAATGGAAGGTAATCTTCAAGACTCATGGTTAGGTCTTCGTTTGTCTGATTAGACTTAACACGGAAGTAGTATCCTTTCCAGTCTTTAGTTGTATCAAATTTCGTCTTGATATGCTGAGATAAGTTCACACCATAACCGGGGTCATAGTACCAATCTTCTTCCCAAAAACCAACATATACATAATCACCTGATGTAGTTGTAGTACGACGGACATCATAGTCGCCATCCTCACCGTCACCGGCTTCAAGGTTCATACCAAAGGTAATGTCATCACTAATATCATCAAGAGCATTAGATACATGGATTCTATAGATATCATAAGGTTCAGCTACTGTCTCATAGTTATGAATAAATTCAACATCACTATTGTCTACGGCAGCAATCTTATAATAGTAAGTTACATTATTAACAGGGGTTGTATCTGTAAATGAGTACCATGAGTTGTTACTATTAGCAGCAACAAGCTCTCCATTGAATACCCAACTAGCAATCTCAGCATAGTTTTCGTTGTCATCACTACGATAGACTCTGTAGCCCTGGGCATCATTTTCATACTCACTTTGCCATCCGAGTTCAACTGCACCGTCTCTACCGATAGAGGAGATGTAACGAATCTTAGCGCAACCGGTAACAGCAGAGATTTCATTTGATAAGCCTGAAACATTTCCATTCTTATCTAAAGCTCTTATTTTGAAGTAATAGAGCTGGTTTTGGCTAAGCTCACCAACATCAAGAAGTGTTCTCTTTTGATCAGCGAGAACCTCATAGTTACTTCTATCATATATGCTATAGTTGTCATCACCGATTGGTTCTGTAGCATAGAGAATCTCATATGTTGCAAAGTCAAACGCAGGAACATCATCCCACTGGAGAGTGATGTAATTGTATGATTGTGAGAATACATCAAGATTTTCAGGAGTAGCTACAAGCTGACTATCGTCCATATCAAAGACAGCAGGAAGAACCTCAGTCATCTTATCAACCCAATAAGAATAGTATTCTAAAGTATGGTCAAAGATAGCACTTTGGTCATAGACTTCAGCAATCGGATCCCAACCATAGAACCACTTGTAATTATTATTAGTTTGGTCATATTGATTTGGAAGTTCATCCATTTCTATATGCCAGAAGTTATCATATACATCCCATTCATTAAAACTATTATCGTTTGTATATTGAGTCTGGCGGTTATCACTATAACCAGGGAGATCCTGGTCAGTATTTACGAGGATACTATCACCATCATCCGTATAGTAATAATAATCATATACTGTATTATGGAAGGTGTAGTAACCATTGAGAGTAACCTCTTCGTGCACACCGATTGTGTTAGCAGGGAAGATCA
>Ga0307990_1003262_pt1 | contig 12480 bp, 16 predicted proteins | sample EllFjometagen129_FD_203168 | JGI IMG/M metagenome (GOLD analysis project Ga0307990, IMG submission 203168) | Marine microbial communities from Ellis Fjord, Antarctic Ocean - #129 | ecosystem: Environmental > Aquatic > Marine > Unclassified | place: Southern Ocean | collected 2014-10-08
CCGGTTCCGCCTTTGAGTGTAAATCTGACCATAAAATCAACTGCGCCACACATGGGAAGGGCAGTGGTACCGGGAACTCCCCCTGCTGAACAGCGCGCAAGAGTTCGACCGCCTCTCTTTTGGCATTCCTCAGCGCATCGAAGAAGCCTTCAGGCAGTCTCTCCTTGATGATGTCCGGGAGAGCACCCACATCGTCCGGATTATCGCCGACATCGAGCTCATCCTCGCCCTGGTCAATGGTCTTCGCTGGCGCATGGGTACGGTCAACCTCCGCCATCAGTCCTTCCATCGAGAACAACGAGATTCGGCAGAAGGCTACACTCAGAGGACCTCCCTTGAGCCTGCCTTCGCCGGATGTGCTCTCGGAGAGCGCCAGAAAATACCCAAGCGAGAGTGCGCGAAGTTCGGACATGTTCTGCGCTCGTTGTCCCGCCCGAACGACCGAGTCCAAGAAGACCTCGAAGACAGGGGTCTGGTCGTGTTCCAGAACGAAGGTATTGGCGATTTCGTCAATACACTTGTCCTCATCGTCCCTGGAGAGCATTTTGAAATTCGGCGGCAGGCGATCATCGAAGAACCGGTTGACCTGCATCGGAGGGAAACGAATCTCGCATAGATCCGGGTCTCTCATCATCAGATCGGTCAACAGGTTAGTGTCCTCGCTCATCACATCAGTGGAATACAGGCGTGGGATCATCGCAGCAGGCGGCGGGCCCGGCCGCATCAGCGCCTCGAGCATAGGCTCGCCCTCGGTCTTCGGCTTATCTCCGATGCAGCACTTCTTGAACTTCTTCCCGCTCCCGCATGGACAGGGCTCATTGCGCCCGATCTTCCGCCTTCCCCCGACCTGGCTCGCTTCCCTGATGAGCCTCCGGAGCATTACCGCCGCATTGTAGGCGACCATTCCGAACTGTGATTCTCCGGTGTCTCCCAAATCGTATCCGGCTTGCGCCGCTACCTCCAGGAACCCCTGCGAAGCTCCACCGACGCTCGTCCCTTCGGAGCCCAAGATGAGGCCACCGTTGTCACGTCTTCCCATTTCTCCATCTCCGACGCAGTCTTGTATTCACGAATCTTCAGCGTAGCCCGGTAGCGCAGCTCGTCAAGCTCCTCGGAAAAAGGAGATCAAGCGAACAGCTCGAGGAGCTGTGCAGCGGATAGCCCGGCCGCGCGGTCGGTCCCCGTGAGGAGTGAATCGGCGAGCTCGCGCTTGCGGCTGTGCAGGGCCATGATCTCTTCCTCGACGGTCCCCTGCGCTACGAGCCGATAGACCACCACGGGCCGCTGCTGTCCGATCCTGTGCACGCGGTCGGACGCCTGATCCTCCACCGCTGGGTTCCACCAGGGATCGAGATGGATCACGCTGTCCGCGGAGGTGAGGTTCAGCCCCGTGCCTCCGGCACGCAGCGAGATCAGGAACAGGTCCCCCTCCCCGCCCGTGAAGCGCTTGACGGCTTCTTGTCGCCTGGCGCTCGACATGCTACCGTCAAGATACTGGTAGATGATTCCACGCTCATCCAGCTCCCGCCGCACGAGCTCCAGGTGGCGAACGAACTGGCTGAAGACCAAGGCGCGATGACCACCGTCGAGCAGCGACCGGATGAGCTCGAGGAACACAGCCATCTTTGAGGACGGCATCTCAACGCGGCCGGCCAAGGCCGGGTGGCAACAGGCCAGACGCAGCCTCGTCAACCAGCTCAAGATCTTCATGACCTCTGCGCCCCCATGTAGCTCGTCCAGGGCCTCCCTGCGGATCGCCTCGTACAGCGACGCCTCCTGCTCGTGCAATACGACCGGCAGCACGCTCTCCGTCCGCGGAGGCAGCTCTCGGAGCACCGCGGCCTTTGTCCGCCGCAGCACAAGAGGTCTTATCCGCGCGCTCAGGGCCGCCTTGACGCGCGGGTCGGAGCCGCTCTCGATGGGCCCGAGAAACCGGGCCTTGAAGTCCTTCGCCGTACCCAGCAACCCGGGGTTGAGGAAGTGAAACAGACTCCATAGATCCAGCAAGCGGTTCTCGACGGGCGTACCGGTCAACACGATCCTGGCGTCCGCGTTCAAGGCGAACGCGGCCTGGGCCCGCGCGGTCGCCGGGTTCTTGATCGCCTGCGCCTCATCCAGGATCACATGCGACCATTCGACGGCCTCAAGGGCTTGTTGCTCCGTGACGAGCAATCCGTAGCTGCACAGCAGCAGGTCGCCCGGTCCGAGCGCCGCGATGGTGTCCGAGCGGCCTTCCTTGCCCAGAGCGACGCACCGCAAGGTCGGCGCAAAGCGCGCCGCTTCGCTGCGCCAGCCAGGCACCACCGAGGTCGGAGCGATAACGAGCGCCGGGCCTCTCCTCGCTCGACTGACCAGCAACGCCAAGGCCTGAATCGTCTTGCCGAGGCCCATGTCATCGGCGAGGCATGCGCCCGCACCCCAGCCGGCCAGGGTGGCGAGCCAACGAAAACCGTCCTGCTGGTAGGGCCTGAGCTCCGCCCTGAAAGCAGACGGAACGACGAGCTGCCCTCGCGCAGGCGTGAGCGCTTTCACCAGCTCCCGCCAGGCCGCGTCCGTCTTCGCCCCGAGACCTTCCACCGCCTCCACCAACGCGGGCACCGCCAAACGATGAAAGCGTGTCTCGCTGCCATCCCTCTCCATGGCGAGGTCAATGAGACTGTCAAGATGTCGAGTCGTCTCCTCGCTCAGTACGGCGAAGCGATCGCCGCCCAGAGGCAGAAAACGTCCGCACCGCCGTCGATGCAGACGAAGCAGCTCTCTGAGGTCGAGGACGAGTTCCTCGTCCACGCTGAGGCTGCCCGACGCCTTGAACCAGCCTCCGACCTGTCCGATGCCAAGCTGCATGGCGTCTTCGGCGATCTCGGTCAGGACCCAGGGAGCTGCTCCAGGCCACTCGATCTGCTCGGGATCCAGGTTGTCATGGAGCTGCAGAAGGACACAGAGTGCGTCGTGGGGGTCGGCGAAGAGTCCGTCGGCTTTCAGGAGATCGCCGCCTCGGTGGAGGGCCGGACAGGCGTCAAGCAGAGACTGCGCCTGCCGACGCTCTGCATCCAGGTCCCTCCGAGTCAGCACGGGCACGCCGTCTCGACTGTGCCGCACCGTCGCCCCCCCGGAGCCGGGACGAAAAACCGGGCCACCGTCCCATGGCCGCGCTCGGAGCTGGACGACCAGGCCGTCCCCTTCGCGTTCGAGGAGAACCCTCACGGCCTGGCTGCTCCTCGCGCCGGCCGCTGTGGGGAGAAACAGCGACGTTCCATCGATGGAATAATCGATGGCCGAAAAACTACCACGTTGCAAAGGGCTTTCCAAACGAACTGGGGAGCGATGCAAGAATCTGGCGTGGCCTGGCAGCGACTACTGCCGAGTCCATGGCGCGCAGGCACTCAAGAACAAGGGCTGTTTGACACACAGATGGGGGTGCGGCGAGGATGGGAAGCGTCAATTGCGCCACTGTCATAATTGAATCGCGATCCAACCGCGATCCACCGCCGCGATCCAGGTGGCTCAAGGCTAGATCGCGCGAGCCTGCGAGGTGAGCCACCCGCCCGTTTTTCTGGTACCAACGGTCATCCCATTGACGCACTGGCGGAAGGGGCTGAGGTCCTCGACCCATGATCACAGCCAGAACTCAGCATTAGTTCCATTCCAGAGCGGGTTTCAGCGCGGGGGTAGTCCGCACCGGCTGAACTGCACGAACTAGACCCGCGTGCACGCGTAGAATGCTTAAAGGCATTCTACGCGTGCACGCGAACAGGGCAGGCGCAGGCCCGCGGGCTTCTCCTCGCACCAGCCGCGATTCTTGCATAGTCATTGTGCTGTTTCTCCCCACAGCGGCCGGCGCGAGGAGCAGCCACCGTTGTAGGCACCGTAGGTCATGGCGTTGGTACTGCCCTTTGGCGGTGGACCGCCCGTGCCCTCCGGCTTGGGCGATCCCTTGGGCACGCCAGGTCCACCACCGCCTCCGACATTCTGCCCGCCGTGAAACTTGCAGAACTTGCTTGGCGGGATCCGCCGACATTTGCACCGCTCACCCGTCTGCCGGCTCGTGGCCGCGCATCGCTTCTCGTCGGGCGGTAGGGATTTCGGACTCACAGTGTGCGCCTTGGGAAGGAGAGTGCGCTATTCCTCCCCACAGAGGCCGGCGCGAGGAGCAGCCACCGTCGTCGAACAGGAGCAGGCCCGGGCCGGCATCGATCACGGCCAGGTCAGCGCGCTGCTTACCGGCCTCGTCGAACAGGAGCAGGCCCAGGCCGGCATCGTCCACACCCAGGGCAGCGCGCTGCTTACCGGCCTCGTCGAACAGGAACAGGCCTGGGCCGGCATCGTCCACACCCAGGGCAGCGCGCACCTTGCCGGCCTCGTCCACGAGCACCAGGCGCTTGACCCGGATTTCCTCTGTCAGTTGAGCAGCCGGACCCGCCGCACCAGGTTCACCAGCCAGACCAGCAACGCCAGGCTCGCCAGGTGGACCAGCCGGACCCTCGCAAGCCGTCAAAGCACACGCCACCAGCATCATCACCACCAGAATCGTTTTCATCGCTCCCTCCATTTTCTCGCCGGGTTGGGATCCTCGTGCACAACTGGCTCCACGTCGATGACCTCGCGCCTGGCGGGCATTGGTCTGGACGGCGCGGGCCTGGGGGCCTCGAGCCGCCTGGCAGCCTCGAGCCGCCTGTCTGCCTCGATCTCCTTCTTGCGCGCTTCGACCTTCTTCACGATCGACGCGACCACCTCGGCGTACGTCGTGCCCGAGCTGCTGGACTCCTGCTGCTCCCGCGTGATCTTGAGCGACTTGAGCTCGCGGTGCAGGACCCGGGTGAGGATGTCAATCGTGCTGGCCGGACATTCCGGGTCGGCGAGTGCGAAGACGAGCTTGGTCTCCAGGGCTGCGGCCCGCTCCAGCGTCATTTGGTCAATATCGGTTGGGCTGTCCACGGCGCGCATGTACCGGATCAGCAGCGACTCCCTGAGCGCCTTCATCTCGGCGGGCATCTTGTTGGTGTAAGCTCCGTAGGTCATGGCGCTGGTGTTTCCCTTGGGCGGGCGCCCGCCCGAGCCTGGCGGTTTGGGCGATCCCTTGGGCCGACTCTTGCCCTTGTGCCCGAGCGCCTGCGCGCCATGGGATCGGCAGTAGTCGCTGCCAGGCCACGCCAGGTTCTTGCATCGCTCCCCCGTTCGCCTGGAAAGCCCTTTGCAACGTGGTAGTTTCTCGGTCATTGATTACTCCATCGGTGGAATGCTGCTATTTCGCCATATCGAGGCCGGCGCGAGGAGAAGCCCGCGCCCGAGGCAAGCCAACGGTTCGCGTCGATGCGCTTGCCGGCCACGGTCATCGACCGGAACACCTTGCGCACGTCCTCCACATTGAGGGAGTCCAGGGTCCGGGAGCCCCACCGCTTGACAGCCATTCCGAGGTATCGCTTGTCGTTGCGGACGCTCTTCTTTCGCTGCTCCACGTCCTCCAGGTAGGTATCGGACCAAGCCTTGAACGTGGGGATCTCTCGGACACGGCGCCGATCCTCCACCGGGTCCGAGCCGTTCACGACATCGGCCAGGATCGCCAGCGCCCGGTCCTGGGCCGCGTCCGGGGTCATCGGTCCATAATCTCCGAGCTTCACGCGCCAGCGCCGCTTCTCAGGACCGTATTGCAGGAAGAACGACTTGCGCCCCGACGCGTAGACGATCACCCCGAAGCCCGGGATCTCGGAGTCATAGTGACGCACCCGATCCTTGCCGGCCGGCGCGGTCAGCGAATCGATCAGCCGCTTGGTCAGTCTCCGCTTTTCCATGCTCCCCCCTGTCCCGCTGATGTCGAGTCAGTAGGTCAGCGACCGGAATCAGCAGGTCTCCCGGTCACAGCCGGGCCGTGCGGGCCACGAATCCCCCCCATAACGGTCAAACGTGACCCGGTGTCGATATGGGCGGGACCGGTCCAGCCAGGGCTCCTTCTACTTCGCTGGCATCCTGGTCATCTGGACAGGTATCTTCCCGGCAGCAGACAGAGAGATATGGTCCGCATCTTTGAACTGGATCAGAATCTGCTTTTCGCCGCTCAGAATCACTGCCTCGTCCGCCGAGCATTTCTGTAGCTCAAGCGTCTTGGTCTCCTCCTTACCCAGGGCCAACACTATTGTCTGACCGGCGTCGAAGTCATAGGTGACTGTCATAGGTGCCATGATCTACCTTTTTTCCCTGGAGCATGACCCGATTATCCCGGACGCGGGGTCTGGGATCAAGGTCGTCAGCGACAGGGAGCAAAATAATGGAAGGTGGCAGCAAGGACCTCGCCCCCCCTCGCCCCCGCGAAATCCGTCCGAGATAGTGCCCTTTCGTGCAAAAAACGACACCCCTTGCTTGACACCCCAACAGGGAGCGCGGCCAGGCTGACCAGGACAGATGCGCCACTGTCATAATTCGGCCGCGTGCGGCCTTGTTCAGAGGCTCAAGAGTCGGCGTCCTTGACTGCCAGTGGCGCGTAGATAAACGCGTACATCCGTCGGCTCATGGAGTAGACGATTTCGACGAGCCTCCTACGTTCCGCCGCGGCCCTTGCACCAGTGGTCGGAGGCAAAGCGCAATAGGTCTCCGTTTCATTCCACACGAGCTTGTGCAAGTAGTTGAGAGCCCGGTACGGAGCACCAGCCTTTGTTGCCGTGTTCCATCTGGTTTCAAGGAACGCCACGCGTTCGATCAGACCTCGTTCCTCAGCAGATAGGGCGTGAAACTTTGCCACGTAGCCAGCCAGGAGCGCCTCGTAGAGGTGCTGCTTCTCAGGAGTGAGGTGCTTCGAGTAGACGCCGTGCCTACGAGCATTCTGGTGCCCCTTGGGCGATGGGCCACCGGAGCCAGAGGGCTTGGGCATTCCTGTACGAGATCGATTGCCGAGAGCCCCTCCGCCATGGAGGCGACAGTAGTCGCTACCTGCAACAGCGGGATTCCGGCAGGGCTTGCCGGTTCGTCGGGATTTCCCTTTGCACTGTCTGGCGTGGGGGTTCAACGGCACGGTGTCACCTTCCTCTCCAGCCATTATCGACCAGATGGGACACGGAATCCAGGGACTCTGAGGTCATCTTCACCCCCTGCACAGAGGCTCCTACCAATTATGACAGCTTGGTGGCACAATTGGACCATGGAAGATGAACGCCGCTACACCATCGATGACCTGACCCGGATGACGGGAGTGACCCAGCGGACGGTACGTTTCTACGTTCAACGCGGGCTGATCCCGCCACCTACGGGGCGCGGCCGGGGCCGGCATTACGGAGAGGAGCATCTGGCTGGCATCCAGCGAGTTCTAAACCTGAAACGCGCAGGCAAGAAGCTCGACGACATCAAGATGGAGGGGCGACAGCCTCAAGAGACGGTGGTTGGTTCAACCGCGCCGGAGGAAACGTCAGGGTGCGAGGTGACGCGAGTCCTTCTGGCCAAGGAGGGTATCTGGCTGGAGATAGAACACGGCGCTTCCATGCCGGAACCTGCCACGCTGGACCGTCTTGCCGGGCTGTGTCGCCAGGAACTGGGATTGCCTGACAAGGATCCGGCACCCCGCTTCACAATCGTCAGCCAACTCAGTACCGTCCTATTCATCCGCGACGGACTCGGGGATGGCCGGTCACTGCGGATTCGCCCAAGCGAGCGCCTGGAGGTATCCGAGGTCACGCCGGCAATTGAGAAGGCCGTGTATGATGGCCACATCAGGATACTCGGCCAGCCGGAATAACGACACCAACGCAGCTAATAATGACACCAGATGTCTGGCGCTGTCCCACCATAATCGCTGGAGACTCACTGCCTCTCCAGGGGCTGCCCTCACCTGCCCCATCGTCCCGAACTCGGCCGGGTTCCTTCTCTGTTTCTCCAACAGAACGAGACTCCGCTCCGCAAGCGAGAAAGCCCTTGATGATGTCCCACACCGAGGGATGGTTGCAGAGAATCGAACTCCGGAGAAGGGGTGAGGCCATGAACAACGGAGACGAAAAAAAGGGCAGGACGGGGATCCTGCGCCAGATCGCGGAGCTGGACACCCTGCCCACCGACACGCTGAAAGACCGCTGGCGCGCCTTGCACGGAACGGACCCGCCGCGCTTCAATCGGCAGTTCCTGGTCAAGCGACTGGCATACCGCATCCAGGAGATCGCGTACGGCGGATTACCAGACGCCGCGAGAGCCAGGCTGAACGAGTTGCTCGACGAAGAAGGGTACGACGCGATCGGCGTCAAAGTCGCGGACAGGAGGCCCATCAATCGAAACTCCAAGGACCACCCGGTACCGGGCACGGTCATGATCCGCGAATGGGACGGTGAGCGCCATGAGGTGACCGCGCTCCGGAAGGGATTCGAGTATCGTGGGATCCCCTACCGCTCCCTGTCAGCCGTTGCCAGGAAGATCACCGGCACTCAGTGGAACGGGCCCCTCTTCTTCGGACTTCGCGCTGGCCCGGTCCGGCGCGATGGCGCGGAGGCCTCCAATGGCCAGAAGTAAAAAGAAGACAGAGGAAGCCACCACTCTAATTCGCCGAACGGTCCGCTGCGCGGTGTACACACGGAAATCGACCGACGAGAACCTCGACTCGGATTTCAACTCCCTCGACGCGCAGCGGGATGCAGGGGAGTCCTACATCAAGTCCCAACGCCACGAGGGATGGGTCGTCCTACCGGAACGATACGATGACGGCGCGTACTCCGGGGCCACCCTGGAGCGGCCCGCGTTACAGCGGCTTCGCACCGATATCCATGCGGGGCGGGTGGATGCCATCGTGGTGTACAAGATCGATAGGTTGTCCAGATCGCTCCTGGACTTCACCCGTCTCACCGAGGAACTGGAGCAAAGTCAGGTCTCCCTGGTCAGCGTGACGCAGCAGTTCAGCACGACGACCAGCATGGGGAAATTAGTAATGAACGTATTGCTATCTTTCGCGCAGTTTGAACGGGAGGTAACAGCGGAAAGGATTCGCGACAAGATCGCGGCAGAGAAGCGGCGCGGGAGATATCTCGGAGGTATCCCTCCACTGGGATACGACGTGGACCGGGAACGCAGGCGCTTGGTTGTGGCTCCCGACGAAGCTGAACTCGTGCGCCTCATCTTCCGGCGCTTTTCAGAGCTCGGCTCTGTGACCGCGCTCGCGCAGGAGCTGAATGACAACGGTCACAGGACGAAATCCTGGACTACGAAGAAGGGGAGAGTCCGGCTGGGCCAACCGTGGAACAGGGCCCACATCTACCGCCTGCTCACCAACCCGACGTGCCTCGGCCTCATCAAGCACAAGGACAAGACGTATCCCGGACTGCACGAGGCCATCATCGAACAGGCGGTATGGGACAAGGTGCAGGCCATCCTGTCAGGAAACGAGCCGTCCGGGGCCCGAACGAGTCGTGCTCGGACACCAGCTCTCCTTAAGGGCATCATCCGCTGCGGCCATTGCGGTTCCAGCATGGGCGTCACCTTCGCACGGAAGAACGGACGGACCTATCGATACTACCTCTGCCTGAGGGCCAGAAAGCAGGGGTACACCACCTGCCCGTTGAAGACCGTCTCAGCCGGAACGGTGGAGAACGCGGTCACCATCCAGCTTCGGAAGATGTTCCATTCTCCGAGGGAGGTGGCGGAGATCCTCGGCTCCATGCAGGATCACGAAGCCGGGAAGCGCCAAGAACTGGCGACGAAGAAGCAGGGGCTTGTCGGCAGAATCAACGTCATCAAGACCGATGGGTCAAACCTCCTGCAGGGCCAACTGGACAACGAGAACAGCTTCGTACGTGAGGAGCTGGCCCGCCTCGAGAGAAAGCAAGCGGAGCTGGAGGAGAAGCTACGTTCCGTGGAATGGGAACTCGATTCCTCTGCTGACGCGGAGATCTCGACCGAAACCGTAATCGCGGAACTGACCACGATAAACAAGCTCTGGGACGACCTGTTCCCGGCAGAGCAGGAACGGATTATCCGTCTCCTGGTGAAGGAAGTTGTTGTCCATGGGGACCACCTGGAAGTAGCCATCCGGCCGAACGGCCTTCGTACCATCGTCAGCGAATTGACCAGAGAGGACAGCGAGCATGCAACACCCAGCAATACCGGACGAACCATGGCTCAGCGAGCGGGATAGCCTGCTGATCCTCCACGTCCCCATGCAGTTCCGTCGGCGCGGCGGACGAAAGATAATTCTCCCGCCGTCGAAAGGGGCTGGCCGATCACCACGGACAGCGCCCATCTACAAGCCATTGGCGATTGCGGTGGCACGCGCCCACAGATGGGAAGATCTGCTGGAACGAGGGAGGTTCAGGAGCATTAACGAACTCGCGGACGCCGTTGGTGTGGACCGCGGCTACGTGGGCCGATTGCTCAACCTCACACTCCTCGCCCCGGATATCGTCGAGATGATCCTGGATGGGCGGGAGCCATCGGGGCTGTCCCTCAGGCAGTTGAACAGGATCATGCCGTTGCAATGGGACGAGCAGAGGCGTGTGGCAGCGTCGTTCTCCGACGGGGAATGACGAAAAAGAGCCGCCTCACGAGAGAGCCTGTACCGCCGCGCTGCCCAGGGCCGTTCCCGGGCCCGGAATCCGACCAACACTGACGTTCTTCGTCGCTCGGACTGACGTTTCTGGGCTGAATTTTTCATAGACCTGTCGCCACGTTGGGGCGACGTACCAAGGGTTGGCAGTCGAGGTGTCAAAGAAGGGCTCTTCTCAATGCATTGGCAACGCCGCCACATTTCGGCCCGGAAAAAAACTTAGTGATAACACAGCGTTACGAGCGCCGAAAACCTCGCCCCGGGGCCCCACCCAGGCACACCCCATGCATGTACATGGAGTGACTTGAAAGGGAGGACGCCATGAAAAGCACGATCAGGACGACGAAGAAAGGGAAGCAGCAGGAAGCCCGACCCCTGGCAGGCATCGGCGGCGAGATCTACATCTCGACCCTGAACTGGCCCTCGCTGGGCATCACCCCAGACAAGCCCGAGTACGGAATCCGGACGGCCGCCGGGCCGCTGGCCTTCTCCCGCGACCGGGACGCGCTGGTTGCCTGGGCCAAGCGCAACTTCATCCACGCTCACTGAAGGGAGACGACGATGAAGAGGACGAAACGCACTGCGACCGAGGCTTACAACGAGCACACAGAGAAAGCCCGCCAGCACCTGAAGCGGATCATGGAGGGACTCGGCAACCACATAGCACGGACCGGGACGACACCGGCCGGCACGCACAAAGCCACCGTCGACTGGGGCGACGTAGGCGACGTAAGTCATCTGGCCGACCTGCTATCTGAGGCGGCTCGGTTCATCAACAACGAGGGCGAGTAGCCCTCCAACAAGGAGGCGTAGACCATGTCTACCAGCATCGATCTCAAGGACGCAGTGGCAAAGTACATCGAACACCTGGAGGCGGTCGGCAAGAGGCCGTCCACCGTGAAAACGGCACGGCGGACGATGGACATCTTCGTCGGGCACCTGGGCGAGGACAAGGAGATCGCCAAGATCCTTCCTGTCCACGTCGCCGGGTTCTTCAAGAGCGAGGCTGCCACCACGCTCAAGGGCAAGCCCCGGGCGAAGGCGAGCATCCTCCAGATCCGGCGAATCGTCCGCGGCGCGCTGGTGTTCTGGCACGAACAGAAGCACCTGGAAAATGTACCACTGCCAAAGGGTGAGAAGCGCTTCCTGGAGCCTCACAAAAACCCGAAGGCCAAGGCCGAGGCTACCGATATGCAGCCCCGGACGGCTGCAGAATCCAAGTAGGAGGGCAACATGACGATGGTACGAACAGGCGATTGGATTCGCCTTATCAACATGGCTGACGATCCAGACCCAATCCCGGCCGGGAGTACCGGGAGTGTGACCAGGGTAACCGAAGGGACATTGGCCCAAATCGATGTCAGATGGGATGACTCGGGCCGCTCGCTCTCCCTGATTCCCGGCGTGGATCAGTTCGAAATCATCGGGCGCGGCGATTCCAACGCGGTCCGAGTGCCGCGGGCCGTCTACGAGGGCATCGCAGCGGTGCGGGGCTCAGGCATGTTCAACATGCTGGATCTGCCTGCGGTCGCGGGCCTCGCCCGGCAGATGGGCTTCGACGAAGCAGCAGACTGGCTGGGCGACCGCGGTAACCGCAAGGCCTACGCGCAGGGCATCTTCCGAGGCTTCGCCCCTGAGGGAGACTGAGTCATGGCCGCGTATCTCGATGTGACCTACCAGGGGCAGCCATCCCGCCTCGGGCTGACGGCTGTCGACAGGAAGCGCCTGCATGGGTTCACGAAGAGGCTGGCGTTGGACGCGGACGGCAACGAATGCGCCACCGCGCATCTCACCCGAGACGGGCGTTTCCTGTTGATGCGCGGTTCAACCGCGGACCTGTACACCAATGAAAGGGGAGATGCCATTCCTCGTGCTGACCTGATAGCTGTCGACGGCGAGGGACACGCACTGGAAACACTGGCCCCGACTACGGGACGATCCCTGGAGATGGAAGGGCCAGTCACCCCACACGAGAT
>Ga0307990_1003263_pt1 | contig 12480 bp, 11 predicted proteins | sample EllFjometagen129_FD_203168 | JGI IMG/M metagenome (GOLD analysis project Ga0307990, IMG submission 203168) | Marine microbial communities from Ellis Fjord, Antarctic Ocean - #129 | ecosystem: Environmental > Aquatic > Marine > Unclassified | place: Southern Ocean | collected 2014-10-08
TTGATCTTCAACAATCCGGTGCGCCTGACGAACAACCTCTAGCTTGGACTCCGTGTACCAATACTGTTCAGGATTATCCGACTCTCCAAATTCACTAAATTCGTCGAATTCATCGAAATCCGAATCCTCGATGACCGGCTCAGCAACGGTCTCCGTTCCTGGAAACGTTATAATCACGTCAACCGGCGTAGTGCCCCCTAGCTTCTCATCAATAAAAACCATGCCCTGGTAGATGTCTGAGTTTTTTCGGAAATAGTTTACAAAGCTGTTCTCAACCGTCAGGCGACTTGTCCCGAATGCAATCATTGCAATCAGCGCAAGGGTAAACACCACAATCATCCGGCCATGCCGTTCCGTCCAGTCGCCGGTCTTATCAATGACGTTTCGTCCAATTTGAACAGTCGCCGTCTTCTTTTCCTTTTTAAACAACATTAACAACGCGGGGAAGAGCACAAATGAAACCACGAGTGAAACCATCAGCGCTAGGCTCATCATCATCCCGAAATCTCTCACAGGTTGGATGTCGCAAAGCAGAAGAGAGCTAAACCCTGCGATGGTGGTCAGCGTTGTGAACAGCGACGGCACCCATTTGTGCTCCACGGTACGAAGGATGAGTTCATGCGCCGTCGCAGAGTCATCAGCGTCCGCCAGTTCGCGGTACTGCACCACCAGATGGATGACCAGCGACATATTCATGATGAGCAACAGTGAGATGAAATTGGAGGAAATGATCGTAACCGGCCACTCCAGTAATCCGAGGAGACCGACCATCACAACCGTGGAATAGGCACAGCAAACCACCGCGGTAATCACCCAGCGCGCTCGGCGGAAAAAGAAGCTCAGAATCAGGATGATGCAGGCAAAAATAGCAATGCCGAATACCTTAAGGTCGTGGCGGATATAAGTCAGCATGTCATCGCCGACCAACAGCGCCCCGCCGATCCGTATTGCGGCATCATCACGAAACGGCTCCAACCGGCTACGCAAGTCAGCCAGCGAACGGTTGATGGCCTGATTGGTTTCCTTTTGTAACATGCGTAGCATGGGGGTCAGTGCATCGTAGGCCTCGCGGTTCTGCTCCACATTCTCACCCCGATCCATTGCCAGCCTGTACTCCAGCCTCTGGTCGCGTACCCGTTCAATTTCCTCATGCTTCTTAAGAAAAACCGCAATCAGCGCGGTTTCCCCATCTTCGCTGATCAACTGCTGCGTATAGGCTTCGCTGGAGAGCATCTCCTCTTTTGCCAGTTGGAGGTCCGTTTCTGGGTCATCCAATGTCCGGACATTATTGATAATCTGGGTAATCGGAACCGGTGGGTTTTGAAACAGGGGGACATCCAGCAGTGTGACCACGCTGGAGACACCGCCCGTCTTTTTCAATTCTTCCCGTAGTGAGCGCAGCCGCTGCTGTCCGGCTGGGGTAAAAATCTCTCCGTCGTGCGGTGTAAACGTAACCGCAATCAGAGAATCTTCACCGGCGTAGCGGGCGTAGATTTTCCTAAATTCGATCAGTGCAGGATCGTTCTCGAGCATGAGCGAATCGCTCGAAGCGTCCAGAAAAAAACGATGGGCCTGCAACCCAAAAAACAACCCAATCAGCGCCATCACCAGCAGCACAAGCCGGGGCGAACGCACAACTAAAACCTGATATAAACGCGCAAGGTACTTCATGCTTTTCCTTGAAGGGTTCCGCCCTTTTACTCTGTTACTGTAGCGGCTTTCTGCTCAAGCAGCTCTATAAGCTCCGCACCGGAATGCTGTTTCAAGTAATCGGAATATTCTGAGCGATAAGATGCGAGCAGGCTGATACCTTCAATGCTCAGATCATAGATGCCCCAGCGGTCGCCGCGGAACGCAAACCTGTACTCAAGAGTGTAAATATTCATCTCATCTTTAATAAACGCTTTCAGCACACGTTTTTTCGCACTGATCTCTTTATTTTCGGCATAGGAGATCTCTACCGTCGACTGATCCGCCATACTCATCTTTGTATAATAACTGCGGGTCATCATCTGAATAAACGCCGAAATAAACTCGGGTTGCTGCTCCTTAGAAAGGCTCGTCCATCCTGACTTGCCCAAAACCAAATATGCCATCAGGTCTGTATGGCAACGCTCTTTGAGAAGGCTCTCAAATGTAGCCATTTTATGATCAGAATCCAGCGACTCGTCCTTGAGAATTTCGACGCCCCGATCCATCGTCTCTTTTAAGAGTCGCTGCGTAACCTCCGTGGCATCCTCCGCCGCAAGAGCGGTGTAGGCAACCAACCCAACCAAGACTAAAATTATTTTTTTCATCTCGCTGCTTACTCCTTTATTTTCTTCAGCCGATTCTGCTCATAGGCATCCTGAAGGAAGCGATACATATCAAGGTGCTCGTTCTTCAGATCTTCATAAACTCCTAGGCGCAAGGAGGTGCCGTTCACCACTTCTTCCGACTTAACCCCTATTTTTACCGCCAGTGATTCAATGTAATAGACTGGGTTCAAAAACATATCAGGGATCATTCCAGCTGTATCGCGGAGATTGGACGAGCCTACAATAGGAAGTTGTAGTGCCATCATCGGTTTGACGCCATAACGCCCCAGAGTTTGACCAAAATCCTCCTTATGAGTCGGTATTTCATAGTTTTTCGTAGCCGGATCGCGCAGGCCCAGAATCCCAATCGTCGAGTTATACGAAAACCGCTTCAGTTCGGTTCCTGCATCGGAAAATTTAAGCTGCAGCAGGTTGTTCACAACGTGCTCAGGAGCCTGTAAATTTTTAAACGCATTGGCGATCGATTCGCGCCCAATCTCGGGAACCACCTTGCTGTAACCCGTGGCCACCGGCTTAAGCAGATAAAAATAGAGCTTATCGTTCAGCCACCAGATACTGCGGTTCAGCGGTTCTAGAGGGTCCGGAACATCTACACGGTCAACCTGCTCCTGAATTTCCTCTTCAAACTCATCGAACTCATCACACGCATCGAGCGCATCGAGCGCATCGAGCGAATCGAGCGAATCGAGCGAATCGAACACATCGATGTTACCCTCAAAAGCAAAAGCGCACCCCGACAACAAAAATGAAGCCAAACAAAAAACTCTTAATTTCATTTCCATCTCCTATAAATTAAAGCCAGTTCATATAAAAAAAACAATTCTATTTAAGCCGCCAGAAGCAGTTACCCTGGGAAACTTTTTTCACCTTTTAGAACAAATATACGCGGCGCACCGGCAACCGGGACATCGCGAAGGCCTAACCGATCGCACTGCGGACGACATCGGCGAGGGTTTCGGCTATGCGGTTGGTCATTTCATCGGTGGGACCTTCGACCATCACACGGCACATGTGCTGCGTGCCGGAATAGCGAATGAGCACCCGGCCCTTATCTGCAAGCTCTTCTTCGGCGGCTTGGGTCGCCTCCGGCAATCCAGCAATATCTTCGACCGGCGGCTTTTCTTTTACGTCGATGTTGATGAGCCGTTGAGGAAAGACCTTCATAATTTGCGCTAGTTCGGAGAGCGGTTGGCCGGTTTCGCGCAGGATGCTCAACAGTTGAAGCGCGGCGATAATTCCGTCGCCGGTGGAATGGTGGTTATGAAAGATCACATGACCGGAGGCTTCACCGCCGAGAACTGCGTCGTCCTTAATCATGCGTTCGAGCACATAGCGATCGCCCACATTGGTAACGGCAACATCGATGTCCAGTTCCTTCATGGCGGCGAAGAAGCCAAAGTTGCTCATCACGGTAGCGACCACCTCGTTGTTATTGAGCAACCCGCGGCATTTAAACTGACGGGCGCAGATGGCGATAATCTGGTCGCCGGAAAGCTCATTGCCTTTTTCATCAACGACAATCAGGCGGTCGGCATCGCCATCGAAAGCCAAGCCAACTTCCGCGCCAGTGCGGAGTACTTCAGCTTTCAAATCGGCGGTGTACTGCGAGCCGCAGTTATCATTGATGTTCGTGCCGTTCGGGCTCACATGGATCGCGCTGACCTCTGCGCCCAGCTCGGAAAAGATAATCGGTGCGACTTTGTAGGAAGCGCCGTTGGCGCAGTCAAGTGCCACTTTCATGCCGTCGAGCGTCATGCTTTCCGGAAAGGTTTTTTTACAGAAAACGATATAACGGCCGATGGCGTCATCAATACGCTTGGCTTTGCCGATGTCGGACTCCGTGGAGCGGAACTCGCGCAGCTTGTGGCTGTTGATCAGCACTTCCATTTGCTCCTCTTCGGCATCGGGAAGCTTGTAACCGGTGCGCCCGAAGATTTTGATTCCGTTGTCGTAGTAAGGATTGTGCGAGGCGGAGATGACGATGCCGGCATCCGCGCGCATGTCCTGCGTAATGAAAGCGACACCGGGCGTGGGCAACGGGCCGAGCAACAGCACGTCGACTCCGACCGAGGTCACTCCGGCGGTCAGCGCGGTTTCGAGCATATAGCCGCTAAGACGGGTATCTTTGCCGATCACGATGCGCGGGCGGGTTCCCTTTTCGCGGTGATACTCCTTACAGACATAGGCCAGCGCCCGGCCGATCTCGAGCGCCTGCTCGGCGGTCATATTCCCCATATTCGCCATATCGCGAACGCCATCTGTTCCAAAAAGTTTTCCCATAAAAGTCTCCAAATCTTGCCTGAAAAGGGCGGTCAGTAGACCACAAAATGATACCCAACGCAAAACAATACAGATTATGCGTATACGAGACAGATCGATTGAACAAAAGGCACAACTCTGCTATACTGGCTTCAACCTTCTAGGAGCTGGTATGAATCTAAAATATCTAGTCTCAGCATTTTTCCTCATCATCGCTGGAACATCCGACGCGATCATCACGTGGAAAGGAGAAACTGTTGGCAACTGGGAAGTTCTGACCAACTGGGCAGGCGGACTTCCGAACACCAACTCAACCGTAATTCTTAACCATGAACGACAAACCAACGCTTATACCGTGGTGATTCAATCTGCGGACACAACCGATAAGCTGTGGCTACAATCCTTCAGCGATGTACCGATTCATGTCCGTGTTGAAACGGGTGGACTTCTTCTGCTGAATACACTGCGCATGGGCGACAAAGCCGAAGACCGAACATCTAGTTTTACCATCGACGGCGGAACCGTGATTGGACAGGCAGAAACCACTGTGATAACCAATACTGCTTTTCTGATCGGCAACAACCCCGGGGGCTCAGCTACCCTGACCATCACAAACTCCGGCTCATTATCCCTTCTAGGAGAAACTGGACTGACCGTTGCCTGCCGCGCCGACAGCACGGGTAGCGTCCATGTTGCCGATGCAACCCTTCAGGTGAAAGAATCAATGATCCTTGGCAAAGGAGCCGGCTCCTTCGGAGAACTGATCCTATCCGGACAGTCATTAATCTCCATCACCGGGTCCCTTCATATTGCAAAGCTGGACAATGGTGCCATTTCGCCCACCGGCGTTGTTCAGGTACTGGACGGTCTGCTTGAATGCGATACGTTGAATGTCGGAGCGGAAGGGAACGGCCAACTCACCCTGAACGGCGGAAATGTCCGGGTTTTTGCTGGAGGAATCACCATTGGGCTGCTCAACTCGACTGGACAGCTTACCATCAATGGAGGATCGTTAACAACGACCGGAAGTCATCTCAATATTGGACATCTCGACTCATTCGGCACATTTGTCATGAACGAAGGAACCGCTTTAATCGATGGAATCATCACATTAGGATCCTCCAGTCGCTCTTTCGGACAAATCGATCTTTCTGGCGGAATCCTCACGGCCGAAGGATTGATCATCGGCGGAGCGGTCTCATCAACTGGAGAATGCCATCTGATCAGCGGAGAGCTGCGGATACTCGACTCGGATCCCTCTTCCCTGCAAATCTCCAACGGCACCCTTCACATAGAACAAGCCCTGCTCCAATGGAATAATCCCAATGTTACAGAGACCATCACAAACGCTGTAGAAAACGGAACACTCACGTGGGACAACGGTCTGGCGGCAGGGACATACAGCACCAATGGCTATGATGGCCGTGTGATCACCGGACAGGCGGTCCTCTACTGGGATAATCTCGACAATGGATCACAGTTCGGGCAGAGCGCAATCTGGGTCGAGAACCCAACCTTCGAGGACTGGATCGGTGTCTTTTCCCTGAACCCGAGCAATACACTTTGGTCCGCCGATCCGGATGATGACGGGCTCGACAATCTATCCGAATTCGCTCTGGGTGGAAATCCCACCCATGCATCTCCAACGCGAACCCCCGAATTCACTCTTAATGGAAATACGCTAGACTACATTTACCAGCAACGCTCCGATCCGGCCGCCTTCCAGTTAAACTACACTCTGGAACTAACCACCAACCTGATGACAAAAACCTGGACAACAAACGGAGTGGAAGCCACAGGTAGCGGCCCGGAATTCGAGGGGTTTATTCCAATCACCAATCAGATATCAACCGGCCGGAACCCGCAACTCTTCATTCGCTTGCTCATCAAACAACTTTAGTTACCCTGCGCATTGCCGGGTTCATTCACGATACCCTGCATCCAAGAGGTCGCGCCGGCGCAAGCGCCGATTCCAAGATTCTGAACAGCTGCGATATAACCGGTTTTGTCTGCGGCCTCAACCTCGGCCATTAATGCCGAGCTGGCAACCCTATCGAACGACGTTTCCCCTCCGCGTTCGCTTGAGAGATCCGGCGCGACAAGATGTTTTGCAATTTCCAGTATCATTTTTTCAATGTATGGAAATGTTTCGGCCAGTTTTTCCAATCGGTGGACGCGTTCGTTCAAGATCAGATTGAGGTTGACGAGTGCACCGTCAAGACAGGCCTGATCGAACTCATCGCGAATAAAGAGAACTCGGACGTTTTGGTACCACGCTTTGAGAGCGTTGATGTTGCCTATATAGATGAGGTTGTTCTGAACAATGCGGTCAATATTTCCGTAGTGGCCGGGCTTAAATGGAATAATTTTCTCGGCCGGCGCGGGCGACACGTAAAGTTGCCCTTCTTCGAGAATGTCTTTGCGGCAGATGCCGCCAGCGGCGATGACACTTCCGTAAGCGATTCGGGCCGGACCAACGAGTCCGCCCTGCCCTCCGAGAAAAATCGGCTTTTGATTGAGCAGCACGCCGTGCGGCACGTCGCCGACGAGCGAAGCCGTGGCTTTATCCTGGTTCGGGGTGAAGTTGAAGTGGATGTAGGAGGAGCCGACTTCGGAGTGGTTTTTGCGACTGGTGCCGCCCGCCATGAACACATCGCAAAAGTTGATAAGGCTGCCTAGGGTGACAAACGGGAGCAAAACGGTCTGCTTAAGTCCGACGGAATGCGCACCATTCGCCTCTTCTTCGAGGATGGTTCCGGCGCGCACATGCGCGCCGCTACCCATACTGGCGCCGTCGAGGAAAACTGCACCGGAAAAGGTTCCCCCTTTGAGCTTCACATTGCGGCCGAGTTGGCAGTTTTCAATGATTGCGGGACCTTCCGCTCCGATGACACAGCCGGGACCGATGGATGAGTTTTCGATCCGGCAACCGGGATGAATCAGCACGTCCGGAGAAATATTGTTTTCATTGCTCATTTCAGCAGCGCTCCGATCACGATGCCGATGCCGGTAAAACACAACAGGGCCAGTGAGGTTTTGAGCTTCAGTGCGAAATCGAAAATCTCCACGGTGGTGTTTCCTCCGGTAAAAATGAAAAATAGCACGCAGACTGCGATCAGCGCCAAAGCCCAAATTAATGATTTACGCATAACCGACCTTCCCGTGTTTATCCGTTTTCCGGCATCTGTACGAAGGTGTTATAAATCCATTCAAGCATGGATTCAAAACGCGGGTCTCCGTGCAGCGAGGTCAAATCGGTATCTTTCTTCATCCACTCGTAATCGTCGTAGCCTAGCTCCACCGAACGGCTGAGCGCCTCAAGGGCATCTTCGGCGCGCTCCATCAGTGCCAGACTACAACCGAGATTGTACCACACCAGCGGCTCTTCGGCGCAAAGGTGGCTGAGGCGCTCGTCGATCCGGAGGCCTTCGGCGTAGTCGCCGGTACGGGTGTACAGATCGGCTAGTGCGCGCAAAACTTCGGTGTCCTCCGGCAAACGGCGAACGATATTCTCGAGAAATTCGAGTTCCTGTGTGTCGGCGCGGAGTTTTCCGCCGCCGTCCTGCTTGGTTTTTTTCATGCGGAAAAATCTACTAAATTATCGTTGGGAAATCGGAACCACTTTGCGGGCGTTGGGACCGGTGTAAATCTGGCGCGGACGGGCAATGCGACCGTGCGGATCTTCTTTCATCTCCATCCACTGAGCAATCCAGCCCGGCAGACGACCGATGGCGAACATCACAGTGAACATATTGGTCGGGATCCCCATTTCGCGATAAGTAAGTCCGGTGTAAAAATCGACGTTCGGATAGAGCCCACGCTCGATGAAGTACGGATCGGCCAGCGCTTTTTCTTCGAGCTCCCGGGCGATATCCAACAGCGGATCGCTCTTATCCATGGAGGCAATCACCTTTTCACAAAGGTCTTTTGCGATAGTCGCACGGGGATCATAAGATTTATAAACCCGATGACCGAAGCCCATCAGGCGGAACGGACTGCGTTTGTTTTTGGCTTTTTCAATTACTTTATCAACATCGCCGCCATCGCGCTCAATGTCTTCCAGCATTTCAATCACCTTCTGGTTGGCTCCGCCGTGGAGCGGGCCCCACAACGCGCAAATACCGGCGGAAATCGAAGCGTACAGGTTGGCCTCGGCACTTCCCACCCCGCGCACAACGGAAGCCGAGCAGTTCTGCTCGTGATCGGCGTGAATAATCAGCTGCTTATTCAGTGCCTCAACCATCACCTGGTTATAGGGGTTTTCTTTCACCGGCGAGCTGAACATCATGTTCAGGAAGTTTTCGCAGTACGACAGATCATGCTGCGGATAAACGGTCGGCGAACCAATCGACTTCTTATAAGAGAAGGCGGCAATGGTGCGTAGTTTAGAAAGCAAACGCGTCACCTTCATATCTACATCTTCTTTAGAATTCTCTCCCAGCTCCGGATAAAAAGAAGAAAGCGAGACAACCATCGCAGAAAGAATGGCCATCGGGTGAGAGTGCTCGGGATAATGACTGAAAAACTCACGCATATCCTCATGAAGCATGGAGTGTCGGTTCAGCAAGTCACTGTAGCGGGCTTTTTGCCCTGTATTCGGCAATGATCCGTGAATCAGCAGATAGGCCACCTCAATAAATTCGCAGTTGGTGGCCAGATCGTCCACATCGTATCCGCGATAGCGCAGGATGCCCTCTTCACCGTCAATAAAGGTAATATCGCTAGAACAAGTCCCCGTATTCATAAAGCCGGGATCATAGGTAATACATCCGGTTTCTTTGCGCAACGGGCGCACATCAATCGCGCGCTCCCCTTCGGTTCCTTCATAGACAGGACAAGTAAGAGTCTTCCCATCAATATGAATCACTGCTTTTCCTGTTCTGTTCATTTTAGACATATGTAATCCCCTTAAAAATTCAAGCCATGTATTTTATTGGGCATCTCACTCCGTAAGCAAGGAAAAAGCCGATTGGCGCTCGAATCTTAAAAACCCTATTCCACCGTGACACTTTTCGCCAAGTTGCGCGGCTTATCAATATCTGTTCCCCGAGCACGGGCGGCATAATAGGCTAAAAGCTGCAATGCCGCCACATTGACGATGGGTGAGAATTCATCGCGCACCTCCGGAACATAGATTACATCATCGGAAAGTTTGCACAGCTCCGTGTCCCCTTCTGTCGCCACCGCAATGATCCGGCCACTGCGCGCCTCAACCTCTTTCACATTAGAAAGCATCTTTTCGTAGACCTCGTCGGCGGTTTTAGTGCAAATGCAAATCACCGGCAGCGACTCATTAATCAATGCGATAGGACCATGCTTCATTTCACCGGCGGCATAGCCCTCGGCGTGCTGATAAGAAATTTCCTTATTTTTAAGTGCGCCTTCCAGCGCGGTGGGAAAGTTAAAGCGCCTGCCGATATAGAGTGAACTAGGGCCGTCATGATGCTTTTCGCCGATTTGTTGAATGCCATCCTTTTGCTGAATTACATAATGCACCGCATCCGGAACCTCCTGTAAATCATCAAGATATTCTGTCAACCGTTCCGGTGTCAGGTCGCCGCGGGCTGAAGCGATATAAAGTGCGAGCAGTGCAAACGCCATCTGCTGAGCCGTATACGCTTTGGTAGAGGCCACGCCAATTTCAGGCCCGCAATCGGTAAAAAAGGTTGAATCGCTCTCGCGCACCACAGAGGAACCTTCAACGTTACAAATAGCGAAAATTTTACATCCCCACTCTTTCGCCATGCGAATGGAGGCGAGCGTATCAGCGGTTTCGCCGGACTGAGATACCGGAATCACCAGCGTGCCGGGATCGATTTTTGGGTCGCGGTAGCGAAACTCACTGGCCAGATCGGTTTCGACCGCGATGCCAGTCAAGTTTTCAATTAGCAGTTTACCGTACATCCCCGCATGATAGGCCGTGCCGCAGGAGACAATCATGATGCGATTGAGTTTGCGAAAGTAGTGTTCACTCAGGTCAACTGGCGGCTGAATGGTTCCATCAGCCAAAATATGCTTTGCCAACAGTGCGCGTAGAATCCGCGGCTGCTCATGAATCTCTTTGAGCATAAAGGTCTCAAAACCGAAATGCTCCGCCTCTTCAGCCTTAAAGGTGATCTCTTTCACTTCCGGCGTCACGGCCTGCCCGTCAATTGTAGAAACTTCGACCCCGTCCGCCCGCAGTTCGGCCATTTCGCCGTCGTTGAGATAAATCACCTCAGAAATACGACTCATGATCGCTGGCACATCGCTGGCGATGAAATTTTCGTTCTCACCCAACCCGATAATCAGCGGACTGCCGAGACGGGCGCAGTAGACCGTATCGGGCTCGTCACGAAATAAAACACCCAGTGCATAGGCCCCTCGCAATTTTTTCAAGGTCTGGCGGAGCGCTTCTGACGGAGACTCGGCACCCTCCTTAAGCGACTGCTCAATCAAATGAGGAATCACCTCCGTATCGGTGTCTGAAAGAAATGTATGACCTTTGGCCGCCAATTCATCGCGCAGTTCGGAATAGTTTTCGATAATTCCGTTGTGCACCACCGAGATTGCACCATCCGAACTAAAATGGGGATGCGAATTGGACTGTGTAGGCGCGCCGTGTGTTGCCCAGCGAGTATGTCCGATTCCGCAAACCCCTTTCAAAGGATCAATTTCCAATGCTTTCTCGAGATTAACCAACCGTCCGACCTCTTTACTTGAAGCAATTTCACTGCCGTTGATCACCGCAATACCGGCCGAATCATATCCGCGATATTCCAACCGCTGCAGCCCGTCAATCAAAACGGGGGCGGCCTGTTTACTTCCAATATATCCAACAACTCCACACATAAAATAAACTCTCCGGGAAAAAGGCCAAAAATCGCAAGTATTCTGCCCGTCACCCCCCCGTTGTGCAACTCCAACTTATGCGTAGAAAATAGTTGCACGTAAGGGGCTTTTCCTGTTTTATGCCCACTTCGCAGAACAAATGAGGAAAACCAATTTATGGCTAAAACAAGCAGTGTTGCTAAAAACGAGAAACGCATCAAGCTCTCCAACAAGTACTACGCCAAGCGTATGGAGCTTAAAGCGATCATTCTCAACCCGGAAAACAGCTACGAAGACCAGCAGGCGGCTTACGCCAAATTGCGTAAACTTCCGCGCGACGCCAACCCCGCACGTGTAATGAACCGTTGCCGTGTCACCGGTCGCCCGCGCGCAGTCTACCGCAAGTTTGGCCTGTCACGCATCACCCTGCGTGAAATGGCATCCGAGGGAATGATCCCCGGCATGACCAAAGCCAGCTGGTAAGCACCGCTTCCGGTAAATAAAACGCTCTCTGGAAACAGAGGGCGTTTTTTTGTACCATCGATATTATTACGTACTGCGTATTGGCGGAATCAATACGAGATACGCAATACGTAATACGAAATACGCAATACAAAACATCAGCCCGCAACTTCCCCGCAGCCAGGTTGGAAGCAGGAACAAGATTATGATTAAGAATAGGATTAAGAGTACGAACTCCAAACTCTGAATTGTGCCCATTCAGGGCGCAAAAAAACCGGCCCCGAAAAGGACCGGTCAACCAAAACAGAGAAACTCTACTTAGGCTTTTTTAACATCGCCGGAGCGGATCGCTTTGGTCGAAACCCAAACACGCTTCACGGTGCCGTTTTCGTCGCGAACACGGACACGCTGCAGATTCGCTTTAAATTTACGTTTGGTAGCGCTGGTCACATGAAGACCGATTCCGCCCTTCATCTTGGACAAACCTTTACGAACAATCCGGCGACCCGAAGTCGTTCCCTTGCCTGTTACTGCACATTTAGCCATAATTATTACCTCACAAATCAGTTCAAAAGAGGGCGTAATTTACGCATAGCCCCCCTGCTTGGCAAGCGCAATATGAGAAGAATGC
>Ga0307990_1003264_pt1 | contig 12479 bp, 11 predicted proteins | sample EllFjometagen129_FD_203168 | JGI IMG/M metagenome (GOLD analysis project Ga0307990, IMG submission 203168) | Marine microbial communities from Ellis Fjord, Antarctic Ocean - #129 | ecosystem: Environmental > Aquatic > Marine > Unclassified | place: Southern Ocean | collected 2014-10-08
CCTTGTTCCTTAGCCTGTAGCCGAAGAGATACTAATTAGAGGCCCAGAAGACATCACTGCCAAAAAACTTAACAACACTCCATGGCTTGAAGTTGTTCCTGCTACCCCTGTACCAGAGAAAATTTTGGATTGGGGATTGGGTCCTGGAGAGTCATCGGTTCTTGCATTAGCAAACAAACATCCGGGAATGGAGGCCATCATTGATGACCTCGCTGGACGTAAATGTGCTGCCTATTTGAAAATTCCAGTTCGTGGCACACTTGGCATTGTGTTAGTTTTAAAAAAACGCGGTGTAATTCCCCAGGCCTGTCATGGAAATGCTTATCCGCTCAGGTTTGTATATTTCACGCTCTGTGCTTGATGAAGCGCTGAAAAGAGCGGGTGAATAAAAATATTTAAGACAAATGAAATCATCTTGTTTCAGCACAATCAAGGGTTGTCCCTTCTTTATGTACGGGGTTTTTAAGTCAATATCCATAGTGTCATTTGCAAATTACACAAGAGCTAAGAGGAGACTTGACCCTACGTCCTCTCCCCTACGTCCTCTCTTTTCGCTCCGAAAAGCGAGACGTTGCAGGGTCAAAAAAAATTTATGAGCGCGAATGAAGCCACTTTTCAAAGCTCTCGGAGCATAGAAAATTTATCGTTACGTGTCACTTTTAAAGCAGACGCATGATGTTTGTTTGAATGTCAAATGCCAAGACATGGCACCAATTTTTTAGACCGCATAGCCGGGCACAAGCCACAAGTCCCTGGCCAATAGAGAGAAAAGGCAGAAGGGAAAAACTGATTGAACTTTTCATATTTCTGACATATCATAGCATGTCAATAAATTCACGGAAAGGAGATTAGAGATGGATCTTGCGCACTATTTTGAAAGCATGAAGGGAAAAGGAGTTTTAGCAACCGCAGATGAGCAAGGGCACGTAGATGTGGCTGTGTATGCACAACCACATATTGTCGACAAAGATACTATCGCATTTATTATGCCTGACCGTTTAACTCACCATAACTTACAGTCAAACATCCACGCTGCCTATCTCTTCATAGAGGAAGGCCATGGATATAAGGGTATCCGGCTGTTTCTTAGCAAGGTTCGCGAGGAAGAAGACAGCGAGCTTCTCCACTACATTCGCCGAAGAAAGTATGCCTCAGAACCAGAAGGAGAGGAAACGTCTCGCTTCCTGGTATTCTTCAAGGTTGACAAAATTTTACCACTCATCGGGCCCGGCAAAGAGCAATGAGGGGAGATGGCATGAAGGTTTTTATCACTGGTGGGCTTGGGTTTGTTGGCACACAGCTATCAATGCGGCTGCTAAAAAGAGGACACGAGGTCACTGTTGTTGATTATCCACCTCAACCAAAGCCCTTTACACCCCGCCAGGTCAAATACGTCTCTGCTGATACCACTATTCCCGGGGCGTGGCAAGAAGATATTATAAAGAAAGACGCGGTGATCAATCTGGCAGGTGCTTCGATCTTTCAGCGATGGAATGATACGACGAAACAACTTATTTATAACAGCAGAATTCTCACAACGCGCAATGTAGTGGAGGCCATGGCCGGCGAAAAAGGCGCCCTGCTTTGTAGTACATCGGCAGTGGGATACTACGGTTTCCGGGGAGATGAGGAGATAATAGAGGAAGATAGCCCAGGAGATAATTTCCTGGCAAAAGTTTGTGTTGATTGGGAAAAGGAAGCTCTAAAGGCTGCGGCTAAAGGGGTTCGTGTGGCAATAACAAGATTCGGTATCGTCCTTGGCAAGACAGGAGGCGCTTTGGGGCAGATGATTTCTGCATTCAAGAAATTTGTTGGTGGGCCATTAGGAAGCGGAGATCAGTGGTTTTCCTGGATTCATATGGAAGATCTTCTGAGCGCATTCCTGTTTGTCGTTGATAATCAGAATATCCACGGTCCCGTTAATGTATGCTCGCCGAATCCAGTGCTCAACAGAGAGCTCGCCAAGGCGCTTGGTAAGACGCTTTCGCGACCTTCTTTTTTAAAGGCACCCGCTTTTATGATTCGTCTTGTGTTAGGTGAATTTGGATCAGTGGTTCTTGAAGGTCAGAGAGTTATCCCTGCAAAGCTACTCGGGCAAGGATTCATGTTTCAGTATCCGGAGATAAAAGGGGCCCTGAAGGAGGTTATAGGGGGCTGAAACCGTCAGGCGCTGATTTGACCTGTCATTAACTTTCTAACAAGGTAACCTCATGGTAACGGTGACACCGTTATTTCTGTTAACTCCATCGTCATCCGTTACGCTAAAAGATGGGGGAATTGAACATGGTATAGCAAAAGCGGTACAGTTTTTCAGCCTCAATGTCCTCTCACTTCTTCGGTAAATCTTGGTGTTAAAAGAGCTGTTGGACTCTATCATAAACCTCTCTGGTGATGTATAAACAATTTTGTTACGAGTGCCGGGTTATTATGAGATTGCGTTGTAATCCTTTCCAAATATTTACGTCGAGTAAAACCCCTGCCGGTCTATATGCAAGGCAGAAGTGGCTTCACGAGCAAACTACCGCCACCTTAAAAGCGGATCTTCAAGAAACAGTCACCGGGCTTTTGTCTTCACAAGCCAGTGACGGATCATGGGATCATTCCGTCGTTAAAACCGTCCGTCGGCTCTTCGGCCTACATCTTACTGTTCGAACTCAGAGTGAACCCATCAACAAAGCATTAGACTGGCTCCTTGATCAGACCCTCACAACGTTTCCTCACAGACGAATTGATATGGGAGAACACTTGACTCGTGGAGCGCTGAGAAGTCTACCGTTCACCAAGGGTTGCTCAGGCCTTTTCATGACCGGCGCCACTCTTTTCTTGGCGAGCATATTCGGACGTGAAAATGATAGTACAATCTTAGAGGTCTATCGGAGACTGAATCTATTAAATATCAAGAATAAGGGCCGCTGGTGCGGTTGGTCGTGCTCAAACAATATCCTACGGGCCTTTGTGGTTCATCCACACTACTCTCAAGCGAAAGCCGTTGTTCTCGCAGTGGAGGCGCTGGCTGGCGTTCAACAACAATCGGGAACATGGCTCAGGGAAGTTCCATTCTATCAGACAGTCAATGCGCTCGCTCATGTGAGCATAAGCCAGGCGGACGTGCAATTGGAACGAGCCTTTAAAAGGTTATATGAAACGCAGAGGCATGATGGGACGTGGGGGAGGTCTCATAAAGAGTGGGACACTTTTCTGATTATACACGCCCTCAAGAACAAAAAAGAGTTGTAATGACAATGCCCTTTTTTTATGCCGGCGATCGCTTGTTTTGTAACACGATCATTGTTCAGGTTGTAATGATTCCCTGACCTCCCCATACTTTGTTGTCCATTGATCAGTCATGTCATTTCTCATTTCCCATAACTCCGGAAAAAATCGCTGAGTCAACCCCTTCTCTAATAACTCCACAGGACGTCCTTTCAGTGATTTTGCACCCAGACCGATACTTCGCTGAACATGTTGCAGGTGATGGGAACGAAACCTTTGGAATAGCTCATCATAGTCGGCCAATGCCTCTGATACCATAAATAAAGGGGGGACGTCCATGATTTTATAACTTGATGTTATAATCACTCCATTGGTATATACCTATTATTTATTGCCAAACTTGATTAGAAATGATTTCCTCGTCCTCTTTAACATCTAAATTATTATTTCATGGATGTCCCTATGTCCTATGTCCCTGATCACGATTTTCTTTTGACTCGTCATTATAAGTTCCTCCTATTTTTAGGACCCAACGGCCAGCTTGAAAGGTGCGATTGAAGCGCAGCGAAATGAGCATCCTACTCAAAGCTGAGGTTATAACCTTTTATTATTCAGACACCCCATGCACTATCAATATGATCAGCAAAAGTTCTTACATCTTGCATTAATTCCTCAATCTCGTTTCGTGAGATGATAATCTGTTTTCCCTCTTTCGTTCTCCCACTCCTATGTACAATATCGTGCCGTTTAGCAATTGCCTTATAAAGTTTTTTTATATCGGAAGGGAAATCAATATCCATGGTGTTTTTATAAATATTTTTTACCTTCGCGAGATTGTGCCAAATCAAATCAAGGAGGTATTTCCGTACTTCCTTCTCTAAATTATCCATTCTATCAAATATCTCGTTCAAAGTTAGTTTCTTTTCGGAAAAGTCGGTATTTGAACTTACAAATTTTCTCATCAATTGATCATTTCCAATGACAGTTCCAATAAATGCATCAGATAAGAATGTTTCCAGGGCGGTGATTACATTTACAAAAAGCATCATATTTAGTAAATTGGTTAAGTCTCCTGGAAGGTCCGCATTTAATAATTTTCGAACATTATTTAAATTCTCTGTCAATGTACCATGAAATTCTGTGTTTGCAGATATGACATCGTAATAATAATCGTCATAATTTTCATCACTTGGCTTGCCAGCCCACTCATAACCTTCGGATTCTAATTCCTCAACTAGTTCATCAATAGCTTCATCCGAAACAATACCTGAAAATTCATTTTCCAACTCTTCACTTGCATCATATGGGCCACCCCAAATATAAATATAGCCACCTTCTTTTGATTCATATGGAGTATTTTCCGCTGGATTTTCAAAAAAGTGAAAAAACCATTCTTTCATTACTTCAATCTGATAATCCTTGGTTTTATCTTTTAATTCGTCTGGCGGAACTGGATATTGTGATTCAAGATCAAAATACTCCCGCTTTTTCATTTTATTTTTCCTTGGGTTATAACGATAGGTGTTAGCCGCGCCTGAAAGCGGGAGCGTAGCGGACGCTGTAAGGCGTCGGCTGCACACCCCTTGTTCGGCTTGGACGTTACGCTCTACTTGAACCACACGTTGGGGCTCCAATATCGTATTCTACAAAATTTTACCACCTGCACAGGTAGATGTTTCGGAGAGCCATCATATACTCAGCCTTACGAGCTCTGAACGCAGCCTTCCATGTACTAGAGCGCTTTTGGCACCGAGCCTCAAGTGATGATAACGACAGTCAGACATATACCTGCCGCTCGGGGTTCCGGGATTCACATCGATTAGACTCCCTCCTGAATCGAGTACCTGGTCGAGGAGGAGGTTAATGTGAGGGTCTCCATAACTATATCCCATGAGTATACACAGTTGGGCTTGCCGTGCCGCACGGTGAAATTCGTAGAATAAGGTTAGAAAGGGATCATCGGGTTGCAGCTTATTCCCGGGACCTAGAACCAACTCTGGTTTCTGTCGCATGTTGAAGTGGGATGGCAGACTCTGTCCCGATTTCAGTTCCATTAATTCAAGACGGTGCTGAAATTGCTCGGTAGGTCGGTTCTCATCTCGTACACCATGCCAGCGAATAGACCCGTGCAGTTTGTACAGATTAATCCCTTTGGCCTCTCTCCAAAAGAGTGAGGGATTCCATGTTTTGCTGTCGAGTTCGAATCCGGTTGTCAACTCGATTCCAGCGGATTCGCAGGCATCCTCGATGCAACAATCATAATTTAGACTGAAGATCTTTAGACGCCCTTGGGCCGGGATGAAATCTGCCAACTTGGCGAGGTAGCTTGACTTGCTCTGGCACGATTCTAATAATTTTGCGATTTCTCCCCCAATAACAAAGGCAAGAGCACCCATTGCCTCAGTAATCGACCGGTCCAGCTTTACCTCGACGATTCTGCTGAACGGCTCTTTTTGAACATCGAGGAAAAGTTTGATCCACTCAAAAAGTCGTTCGTAGTTACCCGTCACCGATGAATCTTGAGCCTCGATGGCATCAAACACCTGACTAAACTCAGGCCGTGAGATTCCATTTATGTCAGGAATGTGCGGTAGCCGCTTCCGCAACTTTTCCGTCAATTGATTCACCATGGGCATTCCGGCATCTACAGAAGCCCCAGCACCAAGGAGAAATATGAATTCCTTTGATGCTCCATCATTTTTCGTTATCAATTACTGCACCTCATACTGCAACAGCGAAAAGTGACCGATTGCCGCCTTTTGTATCAACACAGATAGGCGACCTCCTTCCCCGATCTGTTAAGAAGCCGAACGCTCGGTATAAGACGCGGCGGTTTTTTTGCCGTCGCCCTTAATTCCGTGGTTATGTAAATTCCATTACCGAATTTTCGATAGCTCATATTCCAAGTGCTGCAGCGCCTCCCGAGCGTATGACAGTTGTTGAAGAGATTGATCAAGCCTGGTCTTTTCTTCCCATGTCGACAGCCCATTATCGGAATAGTAAAGCCAAACATTATGTAGCAAAGCAACAAAGCTTTCCAGTTTAGTATCCATATCGCGACATTCAAATGGAGCGAACGGTAAGTCGGTAATCGCGGAATACATAATATCGATTTGTTGTCGCTGTTTTTCCGTCAATGACAGAAATTCAGCCTCACCGATCTCAGCTTGTGATAAAGCGACCAAATTATTTTCAATAATTGTCAATGCTTTTTTCAGTTCTCGGATGTGAGGCAAAACTTCGGCAAAGTATTCCTCTTTTGAGAGCGTGTTGGTTGAAACATGCTTTGCTATAAACTCATAGTTCGCACTCCATTCAACGATGATGTTGTCACCTACATTTTCTCCATCAAAACCTATAGGCCGGAAATCCTTGTCCAAGTCTTCGCGAATCCAAATGCTACGGCAAATATAATTTCGCCTATTGTTATCCTCAGCGCTTGGATAGATGAATGTCCAGACAACATGGGCGTCTGAATCACCCCATTGACCTTCTACTAAATGATTGCGATGATATCTTCGCTTGGCACCTTCGTTTGTAAGCTGGCGAACGATGGCTGCAATCTCTGCCTTAGTGGCATTTCCATTGATGACGGCATCGAAGGAATATCGTTTTGCTGCGCCATGACTAGTATCATCTGTCTTGGAAATCGTATAGCGATCCGCTGGAACAATGGGTGTCAAGAGGCTGCAAAGAGCTTCAATAGACGACATGTCAATCGTTTGCTTTGGCGGGACTATAATTTTAAATCCTTCACCAGTTGAAATAGCCGTTTCATCTGTAACTGCTTGCCAATATATGACACGCTTATCAATGTCACAGAGGCAGATTATCACGGGCAATGCATGTTTTTTCCAGTATTCTACATGCTTCTTGTTGGTGCGAAAAACGTAGCCTTCCTTGATGAACTCCGACAAATAGCTTGAACCGGACTTTAACTGGATCCCCAGGAGTTGTCCGGTTGGCTGTTCTGACTGAATTAGTTCAGCATGTGCATCAATGCCGTAGTCACTTTCCGCTTGTTCCCGAAATGCAAACCCGACCGACTCAAACGCCGTCATTGCAATGCCAATGCCTTGACGTTCGGTTCGATCTTTTTCCTTAGCTTTCACTTTGAAAAGTCCTCTTGTACATAACAACAAAATCACCGGTTTTATCCGGTGCATTTTCTTTGTTAGAACACATTTTTTATTATGTTAAGAATTAGAATTTAAAGTGACAGCGTTTTTAAACGTTGAATTATCAAGCGACTCTGGGATATCAATTTCTTTATGTATAAATATTGACAATCGTTTATCTTTTGAATTTACTAAAATCTTATTTATCTTTTCGGTTTCTTGGTTAAGTAATGACTGTATTACTATTGCAAATGGAGATAAGTTGAGAGAGTTTATACCCAATTTTTCTTTCGTCTCAACTAATAGAATATTTTTTAAATCATTGGCTGTTAACGATAATTTTTGTAAAACATTATTTATGTTTATAGCTAATAATTTTATATTTTTAGGTAAAAATGTTGTTTGCCAAAGTTCTTTTAATACTTCTATTAATTCTGTTATTTGCTCTGTCTCTTTATTTTCCATTTCTATCGAACTTGATTTTGATAACTGATCCGCTTTGTCAATAGAGACCTCGGCATGTTCCAACATTGCTTTTACCTGATATGCTATTCTCTCCTTGGCCCAGTTTTTTTCATCTGATTTATATATTAAATCATGCGTAGCAATTGACCATGCATGCTGCAAAAATGTTTTTATTTGAACTTCAAAAAGACGCCCATTAAATCCTGTAGGTTTTACTCCTTTCTGATCTTCCCATTTTATATACAAACGCAAATCATCAAATGGAAAAGATTCAGGATTTTTATGCGTAAATCTTTCATTTTTTGGTTTTTGGACAAATATTTTAAATCTATCTGATATAAGTTTTTTTGCCTCTGAAATTTTTGAAATATTTTCAACAACAATTGTACAAGCAAAAAAATCATCAAACATGTCAATAGATTTATACCGTCCTGTTTCTATTTTTAATGCAAAACTTTCAATTTTCTTCAACCTACTAATATAATGCCATTCTTGAGGTAATGCGTTTTTAAACTCATTATCTATTTTGGGCTTTAACTCTGAATAAGATTCTTTAAGATCTTCATATATATTTCTAATCGATTGTGGGATTTTCATCTAAAAGTGAATCTCCAAAGATAGTGTGTTGAAGTATTTCATGACGTTCCTTTCTTTGTGGTTCTTCTGTACTTGCACCAGAATTAGCAATATGGTACCGATAATTAGTTTGCAATTCTTTTATATTCTTTCCCTTTGTAAAGTTTTCAAGAAAGTTACCATTTTTAAATTTTTCAACATTTTCCATGAAATTAGCATATTTTTATGAGAACTCATCAATTTCCAATAATCTATCGCTATTTAAAGCAACTACTGCCCATAAACTATAAAAGTTTTTGAAGTCTTTGGAATATTTTGTAATTATTTCATGTCGTTTTTCACAATCACGGAGATATGCTTTTGTTGTATTAAAAATTGTTCCAATATCTTCTTCATTAAGGTCATGGTCGGAATCATCTTCATTTAGGTCATCAAAAATGGCATAATAATTATCAATGTTCTCCTGATTAAAACCACATACATCTTTCATTAATATTATAATTAATAATTCTGAAAGGAACTGAACATCTTTCATTCGTTTTGCCCTAGCTGTAGTGGTAATTTTCAAATCTTTCCAATCAGGACTTTCCGATTCATTTTCCACAAATGTGATAAACCAACCATCATATTTTGCATGTCTTAATTCTTGATCAACTAATTTTCGAGAATTTCTGTTTAATCTATCAAACACATCATTTACAGTTGCTCCTGTCTCTGTCACATTGATAAATTCAACCGGTATTACATAATCCCAAAATGCTTTTCGTAGATCGATATCTTCTTCAGACTGTAAATTTTTCCATTTTTTATTATCTAACCGAACATTACCATATTTTCTGTCTATAAATAGTTTGTTATTAACAAAATTAATGATTGTCTCAAGGCGTTGTTTTCCATCTACCACAGAGTATATAGTTTTCCCATCGATTATGCTTTTATCTAAAAATATTGATGGGCTTGGAAAACCTCTAAAAATTGTATCAAGAAAAAACTTTCTATCTTTTGGTGACCATACACTCCTTCTCTGAAAAGGAGGGTTAAGATCTAATTGCTGGTTTCTATATAAATCAAGAAACCAGCTAATATCTTGTGTTGTTACTCTTCTATACATTTGCTTTTTCCTTTAGACTGGTAGATTTTTTATTGATGATACAGTTAAATGTCTACAACGAATTTCTTCGTTTAACCACTTAGTTGTATTATGTAAGCTTAAAATCTTTTGAAATTTCTTGCATGTTTCAAGACTATTATCTTTTGGTTTTAATACTATTAAGTGATTTTCTACTGCAATTATTCCTTTAACATTAATTACTGTTACCTTGCACCTTTGTTTATCACTTGGACTAGACGTTCGATGGATTGTTAAGAAAGGGGATTTAAATGTTCGTCCTGAATATCTTTTTTTTTCGTTAATTTCATTAATAATTTGATTTGCAGGTGCATTTTTAGCATGAATATATTTACACATTGGTCCACTTTCAGGATCTCTATGAGGTACTACCGGCCCAACACAAATATTAAAATGAATAGATATCGTATTTTTACTAATTTGGTTTTTCTTAAAAGAAACTTCACCTGGAGATAGTGATTTAATAATATGTAAAATAAAAACATCAACATCAGCATTATTATCAAATTTACCGCATGTTTCAATATCTAAATACTTTGAATTTTTACAAACAAAATCTCTCCATTTTTTATACCGACTGCCACTACGTAGCACATCAGGTAGAATTGCGACAATATTTTGGCCCTCATACGCAGCATTTATAATTTTCTCTATAAATAATCCTGCTATTTGAAATTTCCCACCAGTCCAATTACAGTTTTGATTGGATTTTGTATATCCAAAGGGCGGATTAATAACTACACAAGCATCTTCAATATTGGAATTTTTTATTTTTAAACTATTCTGGACTTTTAAATTATGAAAATATCGATCAATATTTATAAATGGTATTTTATCATCTGGATAACAATTTATAACATGCAGAATAAAGCGTAATTTAGCAGTATTTATAAATTCATTAAATAGATCATTTCCATAAACAATATTTGACCAATATTCTAAAGTTTCTAATAAAGTATTTTTCTTAGGCAGGTGATTAAGACATGAAAGTAATAAATTCCCTGCACCACAAGCAGGATCTATGACAGATATCCCATTGTTTAATAAAGGTTTGATTTTATCTGCCACTTTTTCAGATAATTGTGTGCCAGTAAAAAAAATTCCATTACTTTTTCGGTATTGTAATGAGACATGATCATTTAGTGCTTTAGAGGTTTTACCGTTTAATATGTTTTCTATAATATATTTAGATTTAACTGATTTTTTGTTAGTAAGATTTATTAATATATTTTTTATTTCATTTGAATATTCACTAAAAGCTGCAATTTCATATTTTTCTGTCATTAATTTTCCAATAGCTCTAATTTTTCGATATTACATTTTATACTCATTTAATCATTTTCCGCCCAATTAAATATTTTTATCAACTTTCTGTCGTGAACACAACTCAAGAGCATAAATTTGTTTTCTTTGTTCAATAACTTATATTTTCATAATCGATCGGTAATTTTCAAAATTGAAAACATTAACGACTGAGCTGAGCAGGCCAACCGAAATTTAGCAATTAACTTTTGATAGCCATTTTGGCTCGGCTCAAGCGGCTGGTTATGGGATTCATTATGAATAACACAGCAAGTACTCAGTGTAAATATTCTAGTTATAAAAAAGTGCAAAGAGGAAAAACTACAGTAATATTTATATCCTCTCCAAGTAGTACGAGAAAAGAAAAAGTACTACGTATAAATAAGTTAATTGACAACCTATTCGGGTCACCCTGCAACTGTGACCTATGCAATCCAAATACAGGCGGCTAACGAGTTATTCTATAGTTCTGCATATCTCCACACATAGAGTGATATACAGAGAAATGATTCCATAGTTTCTGTTCAATTCCACAACTAAATTATGCAAGTGGTCAAGTCTCCGTTTGACTCATGTTCTGTTTTGCTTGTTCAATACCATGTATCATTCTACAAAATAAACGCAAAAAAGCTCCACCAATACAGTATTAGTGGAGCTTTTTGGAAAATCCTTATGCTGGAACTGTAAAACACGATCCCCCCAAAACATGGCTACGTTTATGTTACGACTACGTTATTCTTATCTTTTTTATTTGTCAAGGAAAGAAGAGTAGGGGCAGCAATTCTAATTATAACGAAATAAGAGACTTATCCGCAGACCCACGCAGACCCACGCAGACATTTTAGCCGAGCAAGTCGCTCGGCTAAAATAGTATCATCGCTTCGCGAAAAGAGCTAAAGGATATAGGATAAATAATTTGTCCGTGGTCGTCTGTGCCTGCCTCGTTAAATTCATGTCAATGACGAGCGAAGCGTATTTAACTGGGGTGTGTCCGTGGCTAATAAATTATCCCAAAATGAGAATTGCTGGAGCAGGGCAAAGGGACTGAATAGAGTAAGCTGTGAATCGGATTTGATTTTGGTCTTAAGAGCTTTTTTCATACTCAAGTGGATATGTTTAGGCAATCTGCATATGCCTTCAAAATTCTAAAAAGTTTGACCCCAAGTTCACCAAGTTCATATTGATCAATGCTGGAAGTCAAGATTTGGATTGAATTGACATTTCATTTGATTTCATCCCCGGATATGGCATTAAGAATTTTCAACTTTAACCCTTCATCATTTAGATCACCACTTATAACGGCTGAAATAATTTCATGAAGTGGGAAGTAATGGGGTCACATCTTGAATAGTGAATAATATCCCGATAAACCAATATTGGAATGGTACAACAGGTTGGAAAACTTACTTTCATCACCCAAACATGGGAAGTAATGGGGTCACATCTTGAATAGTGAATAATATCCCGATAAACCAATATTGGAATGGTACAACAGGTTGGAAAACTTACTTTCATCACCCAAACAGAATCAAGAAAGGGTATTTTTTTTAAACACTCCATAATTAAATAAGAATTCTATAGACAAGCATCTCCCCTTTTGTTATACCTCAGATCAAAGCTGTATTTATCTTTCCAGGAGGTGAGGGATGGAACATTTTGAGGGGATTGAAAGCTAT
>Ga0307990_1003265_pt1 | contig 12476 bp, 7 predicted proteins | sample EllFjometagen129_FD_203168 | JGI IMG/M metagenome (GOLD analysis project Ga0307990, IMG submission 203168) | Marine microbial communities from Ellis Fjord, Antarctic Ocean - #129 | ecosystem: Environmental > Aquatic > Marine > Unclassified | place: Southern Ocean | collected 2014-10-08
TCTATCAACTCCTTGAGTGTATTATCTTCAAGATATTTTTCATTATCCTTATTTAAATGAATCGTTACAGTTGTTCCTATAGTAGTACTCTTCCCTTCTGAAGCCGAATATTCAGTCTCTCCTTCACATTCCCAGTAAGCTGGTTTAGTTCCCTTTTTATAGGAGAGTGAATCGATAGTAACCTTTTTTGCTACCATAAAACTGGAATAAAAGCCCAAACCAAAATGTCCAATGATCGTTGATTGTTTATCTTTAAATTTTTCTACAAAATCTTCAGCTCCGGAAAAAGCGATCTGATTTATATATTTCTTTATCTCAGAAGCTGTCATGCCGATTCCATAGTCAATTATCTGAATTGTCTTTTTCTTCTTATTAGTCTTAATTTCTATTTTAAATTCACCATCAAATTCGCTGTCTATCGCCTTGCGTTTATTCATGGCATCAACAGAATTTGAGATTATTTCACGAAGAAAAATATCATGTTCTGAATAGAGCCACTTCTTAATAATTGGAAAGATGTTTTCTGTGTGAATGGATAATTTACCGGTATTTTTATCTACCATAATGATCTCCTTTACTTTAATTTATTTCTGAAGATAATTTAATTGTTCCTGTTTATTTGTCAAATAAAATTAGCACTCCAGTTTCAGGAGTGCTATTATATCTTGAAATTTGGCTTATTAATCTACTGTTACTATCTTGACGTTTTCCTCTCCATCGGTATCAATAAAAGATACTTTGATGATCTCTTCACCGGAAGTTGGAACATATCTTCCCACGAAATCAGCATGGATTGGAAGTTCTTTGTGTCCTCTATCGATAAGTACACATAACTGGATCTCTTTTGGACGTCCTATATCAAGAATTGCATCAATAGCTGCTCTAACGGTTCTTCCAGTATATAGGACATCATCAATGAGAATAATCTTTGCATTTTTGACCTTAAAATCAATTTCAGTATTTTTGTGCACTGGATTTTCAGCAACTTTAGAGAGGTCATCTCTATAAAGGGAAATATCAATTATACCTGTTTCTATATCGATATCTTCAATTTCTTTTAAATATTTGGCGAGTTTTTCTGCCATTGGAACTCCCCTGCTTCTAATTCCAACAAGATAAACATCATCCATCGACTTGTTATGCTCAACGATCTCCAGTGCTATCCTTCTCATTGAACGTTCGATAGCTTTAACATCCATAATTTTACTTTTTGTTTTCATAGGCTCCTCAGTTCTTTAATTTTTTAAATTTTAATTTGTATAATACACCATTTTTTTGTATTACTTCAACTTCTGCAGAAAGTTGTATAATTATTATTCTAATAAGTTCCAATCCTGTAGTTTCCGGTTTTTTATAATCAATATTATCAGGTAAAACAGCTCCAGTATTGCTTATCTCCAGATGGATAAACTCATTTTCATCTTTCGACATATTTATTTTTATTTCACCCTTTTTATTGTCATTAAAACCGTGTTTAACTGCATTCACTACAATTTCATTTATTAGTAAACCGCATGGTATGGCTGTATTCACATTCAATTCAATATCTTGTATGTTAATTATTGGTCTGATCCTTGATTCTCTCACTCTATAAGCTGTGTATATATTATTTACCAATAACTTAACATATAATTTAAAATCAACAACGGCTAGATCATTATTCGAATATAATTGCTCTTGAACTAATGACATAGACATAATTCTACTATGTGTGTTTTTTAACATTTTTATGGTTTCTTCATTGGTAGACGCTCTGGCTTGAATATTAAGAATACTGGTAAGAACTTGAAGATTGTTTTTTACTCTATGATGTATTTCTTTCAGCATAACATCTTTCTCATCTAGTGATGATTTAAGTTTATCAGCTGTCTCTTTTCTTACTTCAATTTCATTTTTCAGGTTTTCATTGGTTTCCAGGATCTCTGCTGTTCGTTGATCAATTCTATTTTCAAGATCTTCATTTACTTTTCCAAGAATAGCATTTAATTTATTTCTTTTCATTATGTTGTGAATTAAGAATATCCCAATTGAAACAAGTAATAGCACCATAAGAAACAGAGAAAATCTCCAGGATTTATCCTTCTCAACTTGAAGCTTATAGATCTGATTATCTTTTAATAGAAGCTCTTTTTCTTTTAACGTTTTTTCAATAGTAAAATTATTTCTATATTGAGTAATTTTATCACCGGTCTCTTCATTAAAAAGCGAATCTTTCATACAAGAACAATTCTTTTTATATAAATATGCATTTTCATAGTCGGCTTTTTGATAATAATATTGAGATTTTAATTCATAAATATCTTTTATAATATCACGTGCTCTGATTTTTTTTGCTATCTCAAGACTTTCACTTAAATACAGATTTGCTTGTTTATAATCTTCTTTTTTTAGGAAGATGTCACCAAGATTCTTCGCTGTGTTTGCATAACCAAATAGATCCTTTACTTTTTTCTTTAAAGTTAGAGCTTTTTGATAATTATTTAAGGCCTCATCTGTCTTACCTAATTCTTCATAAACTATCGCTATATTATTCAAACTGCTTGCAATTTCTTTTTCATTTTTATTTTCTTCATTAATTTTCAACGCTTCTGAAAGATACTTCAAGGCACTATCATAGTCTTTTAATTTTAGATAAATATTACCGATATTGTTTAAGGTTGATTCCGTATTGATCTGTAATTTCCGCTTATGCTCCAATGATAGCTGATACATTTCCAGTGCTTTACTATGATCACTTAAACGTACATAAATATTACCAAGATTGTTAAGTGTAGAATGGAGCAGCGGATCATTGATCTCTTCTCTGATACTCAATGATTTGAGAAAATTTTTCATTGAATCATCATACATACCTAACCGGTAATATACAGTACCAAGATTATTATATGATATTGACTGACTATGTTCATCACCAAGAGCTATGGATATTCCTAAGGAACGTTTATAATAATCTAATGATTTTGAGAAGTAACCTTGAAACCAGTAAATATGGCCGATGTTATTGTAAATATTTGCAATATCTGAATTACTTTTAAGTTTCCGGTAAATTTCGAGAGCCTGCTGAAAATTATTGATCGCTTCCTCAAATTCATGGATCTTCCTAAAATAATGGCCGACTCCATTCAGGGCATCTGCAATCCCTTTTTGATCATTACTGGTTTTCGCCAGTTCTAAAGCTTGAGTTGCGTAATCATAACTAATTTCAGAGTTATCTATTCGATATAGATTAGAAAGCCTATTTAAAGCATTGATTTTTTCATGACCGTTCAAGTTATCAAGAATAGTTTCAAGGCTGTCAATTTTAGATAAAGAGAATAAATTTGTAGTGAGAATTACCAATATTAAGAATATTTGATATTTCTTTTTATACAAAATTTTTCTCCTCTAGATTCAATCTCGCTTAGTAAAAATAAGACTAAACGCAACTCCTTCTTTTTGGTCTATTATCAATTCGGCTTCCAATTGCAGTTTCAGTATATCGACAAGTCTCATACCAAAAGAATCTAGATTCTCCATTGAAAAATCATCTGGAAGTTTGACACCGTTATTCCAGACTGTTAGTTTTAATTTTTCATCCTCAATTTCATGCATTGAAACCTTAATGATACCTTCTCTTTCATCCGGGAAACCATATTTTAAAGCATTTGTGATCAATTCATTTATCAAAAGACCACATGGAATTGCTGCAGAAATATTAAAATATACATCATGAATATCAATCTCATATTTTATTCTATTTCCAGTTATATTCAGTGATGTAAACAGGTTTTTAATGAGAGTTTCTGTATAATCTTTGAAAGAGATTTGTGATAGATCGTTTGATCTATATAATTTTTCGTGAACCAGAGACATTGATTTAACTCTATTCTGACAGTTCTGGAACATTTTTTTTGCATATTCATCCTCAACATAGGACGCTTGTAATTTTAACATACTCGAAATTATTTGCAGATTGTTTTTAACCCGATGATAGATCTCCTGAAGCATTACTTCTTTTTCTCTTAATTGAGATTTAATTTTTTTATCTGCTTTTCGAATATCAGTTATATCTACAAATATTGCGATCGTTGCAGTATAGTCCCCATCATCAACTAATGGACTCGCAGTAACTGTTAAAAGCCTTTTATCTCCATTTTTGCAGATTACTCCCAGTTCATATTTTGAGCTTTCTCCTTTTATTCGCTTATCAGTTTCCAATTGTAATTTTGCATAATCTTCATCTGATACAAGCTGCTTAAAGTTCATTCCAGACATCTCTTCTTCTGTAAAACCAAATATATCCCTGGCAGCTTTATTCGTGAAAATGAAATTTTCGAATTCATCTGCAATGACCAAACCTTCTTCAATTGATTCCACCAAGTGCTTATATCTTTTTTCACTTTCATGAATTCTAATATCAGCATCTTTTCGTTCAGTAATATCTGAAGCTGTACCTAAAACAACTACAGCATCATTGATAACTGCGCGACTATTAAAAATTTCCATCCACTTGATCTCATGCTGCTTTGTAATGATCCGGAATGCATACTGTTGCCGAACTCCTTCTCCTTTAATTCGATTGAATCCTCTTCCCATGACCATTTCTTTATCTTCAGGATGAACTATATTAAAGAATTTCATAGAAAGAAGTTCCTCTTCAGAGTAACCTGTTATGTTTACAGTAGAAGGATTCACATAAGTAAATACACCTTCAATGTTAAAAGTGAATATTGCAATTGAAATATTATCAGCCAGCTGCTGGAATCTGTTTTGGCTTTCCGTAAGTCTTTTCTCGGTTTCTTGTCTTATGCCAATTTCACGAATTTTTTCCTGGAATAAAAATATCAGAAAAATTAAAACAATTACTCCAAATATTAGAACTACAATTAGAATTATAGTAATTTTCTTTTGATAATTCTGATTCTCTTGTAATTTACTGATTTTTTTTTCTTTACTTTTCAGTTCTAGTTTATGTTCTAATGTTGTGATCTTCTGATTTTTTGCTTCAGAAAATATTGAATCATTTTTTATATTATATAATTCAAGATAGTCTAAAGCCTGTTTGTAATTGCCTTTAGCTTTATAATATTCGGAATAAATCTGATAATTATCTGCAATTATATCGTTCAATTGTATCTTCACTGCTAGTTCCATACTTCTTTGCAGTGCAGAAATAGCCTGATTATATCTTTCTAAATGCAGATAAGAAGAAGCAAGCTGATTATTGGTATAAGCTATCCCTTCAAGATTTTCAATTTCTTCGAACATATTCAAAGCCATCAAATTATATCTGATAGCTTTCTCATAATTTTCTTGTGAACTGTAAAGAAACGAAAAGCTGTTGTAGCAATAAGCAATAGCAAACTTATCATTCTTTTTCTGCATACTTGCAAGCGAACGATCAAGAAATTCAGAAGCTTCAGCCCATTTTTCCATATCGAGATAAACTAGAGCAAGATTATGCAGTACGGTTGCCGGTTCCGGATCATTTAATTTCTCTTCTTTATTTTTTAGTGCGATTTTATAATAATATAGAGCTTGCTCAGTATTATTTAATTGTAAATATAAATTCCCTAAACTATTATAAGTGACAGTCAGATTTTTTATATCGTTTATTTCATCGAATATGTTCATTGCTCTTAATAAGAAATCAAGTGAATTGTCATAATCAGCTAGTTGAGTTTTTACTATCGCAATATTAAGAAGTGCTATTCCTTCCCCTTTTTCATATGAACTTGATTGTGCGATATTAATTGCTGTTTCATATTGCAGGATTGCTTCAGGATATTCACCTGAATATTCATAAGCTATACCCAACTGGTTTAAATAATCAACCCTTAAAACTTTAGATTTTGTATTTTTAATCGCTAATTCTGCATACTCTACACTTTTACTGGGTGAGATTTGTAAATACTCTAAAGAGAGTTTGTTGTAAAGAGCTCCCTTGTCAACTTCCGGTTTATCCAGATCTGCTAATAAACTATCTATAGCAGTTGCAAAAATTGAGATGTGAATTGTTAATATGGCAAATATAATTAATTTTATTTTCATTTACTACTCTTTTATATAAGAATTTTTTTCTTAAAAACTTTATATGAGGGAAGTGTCAAATTAAATATTATTTTTTAACAAATATTTAGATATCTTCTCGGCACTTTTTTTCCCAATACCCTTAACAGCCATTATTTCTATGATCGAAGCATTTCGAATATTATCTACAGAACCGAATTGCTTTAATAATAAAAATTTAGTTTCCTCTCCAATACCTTTTATCTTATCGAGTTCACTTGTGAGAGTTCTCTTTCTTCTTCTTTTTCTATGGAAAGTGATCGCAAATCTATGTGCTTCATCGCGTATCTTTATCAGCACTCTTAAGGCAGATGAATTACGGGGAAGAATTATTGAATTTTTACTCCCAGGCAAAAATACCTCTTCGATCCTCTTCGCTAGAGATATTATCTCGATATCAGTTATCTTCTCCTCTTTTAGAATGTTATATGATTTTCCGAGTTGACCCTTTCCACCATCGATAACTATCAGATCAGGTTTTTCATTCTCTTCGATCTTACCTAAATATCGCCTCATGGTCTCTTCCATGGAAGCAAAATCATCCTGTCCGGTTACTGTTTCCATAATGAAGTGGCGGTAATTCTTCTTTTTTGGTTTTCCATTCTCAAAAAAAACTAATGAAGATACGGTATCGGAGCCCTGAATTGTAGAAATATCGATACAGATCATTTTCCTGGGAAGCTTATTCAGGTTGAGTTTATCCTTTAATTCCTTAATTGGAAAGATCGTCCGATTGCTTTTTCTTAAATATTCTAATTTTTCCTCTTCCACAAAATTGAAAGCATTTTCTTTTGCGATCGTTATTAGTGCTTTATTATCACCTTTTTGAGGAATTATTAACTTATTTTTTAACCATTTATTCAACGCTGGCAAATCTTCCGGTTTCACTTGCAGGAATATCCTGTAAGGCAATTCCTCAAATCTTGATAAATAATACTGTTTCAAAAATGCTTCCATGATCTGCTGCAATGATTTCCCATCTGCATTATCCATGGCGTAGATCTCTTTATTAAGCAGTTTTCCTGAAAGTATTTTTAGTACTGCCACAGCAGCTCTTTTCCCTTCCTGATATACTCCAATGATATCTCTATTCTTTTCATCTGTAAAAAACATATTTTTAGATCTATTGAGTCTTTGAATATTTTCAATTTTATCTCTGAATTTAGCCGCTTCCTCAAAATTAAGTTTAGCAGAGTTTTCTTTCATACGACCCGTCAAATCACGGATTATATCCTGATTTCTCCCTCTAAGAAAGTGAATTAATGCTGTTACGTTCTTGCCGTATTCTTCCACACTTATCTTCCCTATACATGGAGCTGTGCATTTACCTAATTGATAATTAATACACGGTCTTTTAAAAACCGGTTCACCTGCCGGGATATTACGTGTACACGTTCTTATGGGAAAAATCCATTCCAGCATACGCATTGTTTTTCTAAGAGCTTTTGTATCTGTATAAGGTCCAAAATAAAGGTACTTTGAACCTTTATTCTGCAATTCCCTGGTAATAAAAACCTGGGGGAATGGTTCTTTGATAGTTATCTTAATAAAGGGATTCCGTTTATCATCCTTGAGTGCTATATTATATTTTGGTTTATATTTCTGGATTAAATTTGCTTCCAACTCTAAAGCCTGATCTTCGGTTTTGGTCAGGATATATTCCAGATCAGCTATTTTGGTTATCATCTCCTGGGTCTTAAGATCAGAATGAGTTCCTGTAAAATATGATCGTACCCTGTTTCGAAGCACTTTCGCCTTTCCGATATAAATGATATTATCAGCTTCATCTCTCATGATGTAAACACCGGGAGATATGGGTAATAATTTCAATTTATCTTTTACTTTACCTGGAACTTCCTGCATTCTCTTCCCTCAATTAATTTTTCACGCTAAAATGATACAAACAAATTAATAACTTTAATGTAAATAAAAAATTCATTTTAGTTTGACAACAAATAAAATCACTTTATTAAGGTTAATTATTAAACAAAGGATTTATTATGGAAAAAGAGAGTATCGCCTTTGGGATCATTACTCGAAATTTAAATAAGCTAGATCCAATCAATTCTTTTCTTAGAAATGCTGTAGAAAACGGTCATAATGTAGAACATCTGATAATTGCTTATGAAGAATATATTGATCCCGTAATATTAAAAGAACTGCAGAAAGTATGCAGGGTAACTACTGTAAAAAGAGGGAAAGCTCCAATACTTAAATCATATCTCAGAGAGCTTGGCCTATCCAGGGATGAAACAGAATCGATCCTGGGAACACCATTTAAAGAAAAATATGGCATGGTATCTTACGGTACTTCCAGGAATTATGTATTAGTTGCAGCATTAATGCTGGGTATTAATTATCTCATGTTCTTTGATACAGACATCTATCCAAAAATATTAAGTGAATTTCACGATGGAAGTTACAGCTTTATTGATATTGATTTTGTCGGTTCTCACTTGAAATATTTAAAAGAAAAAGATGTAATTTTAACAACAAGTGACTATACTGGTTACTATATTATTCCAAAAATGAATTTCCCTTATCTTTTAGAACTGCTTAAAGGTGTTCAGAAGGAAGACAGATTTTATTTTATCTCCAGTGTGGATGCACCCGTTACCAGAAACACACATTCGGAAAATATTTTCAATACTCAAAAATCCTTAGGCGGCAATGTGGCACTTGATCTAACCAAGATAAAGATCATTCCACCTTTCTTTTCTACTACTCTTATACTAAATGATGAATGTTTCTTAGGCCGGGGAGAGGATACATTATTTGGTCCAGAAGTACACGACAAGGGACGATGCATGGACATTGATCTGCTTGTTTTTCATAATTGCTTCGGAGATTTTCCTAATAAGCCAGTAATTGCTGTACAGAAAAATCTAGACCGATTTTTTTACGCTTGCATGGGCTGGATCATTAGAAATCCATTTCTTAATTGGTTGCGAGATAAATATAAACTTTCAACTGAAACTATTGATAGGGATAAGAGATATGAATCTCTATTGATCGGCAGTAGATCCGCTGCTGAGTATTTTAATGATAAAAGATTTCTAATGCTACCCAATGCTTATAATTTATCATATCTAAAATTAGAAGAAGACATTAAACAATATAATGAATTAATGTCTTCCTGGGAAAAATTGAGACGGTTAATAAAGGAGAAATAAATGCGAACTTATATGGTAATTCCAACTTACTGGACTGGACCAAATAATGAATGGGAAGAAGGAGATAAGGTTTTTGATCATGCCACACCGGTAAGTGAAGACGGGACTTTAGGGCGAATCCTTGATTCTCTGCATAATCTTGATAATTTAGACTTTACACTGATTATTATAGCAATTGCAACAAATAAAAAATATGAAAAACCAATGAAAGAAAAGTTGGAGAAAATGTTGGCTGACGCAGATATCCCGGTTGATACGATCTTATTTACCGAATCAACCCTGAATAAACTGAAGAAGGAGCTTTATAAAAACTATTCTGGGAAAGATATATTAAGTTTAGATAATTATGCTCATATTAGAAATATGTGTATTTATGTTCCTTATATTTTAGGTGCTGATATTGCATTACTGATCGATGATGATGAAGTTTTTGAAGACTCAAAATATGTAACAAAAGCAAAAGAATTCATTGGTAAACGGTACTATGGTAATACTATAGACGGTGTAGCAGGATACTACGTAAATGAAGATAATGAGTATTATGACAAAGTTGATATAGTCCCATGGATGACCTATTGGGATAGATTCGGAGGCAAACGGGAAGCATTTGATAAAATAATAGGCAGCGAACCACGCCTGAAGAAAACACCTTTTGCTTTTGGCGGTGCTATGGTTATTCACCGTAACTTGATGCGCATTGTTCCTTTCGACCCTAAAATTACCAGAGGTGAGGATACCGATTATGTTTTCAATGCACGTATTTTTGGTTTCAATTTCTTCTTGGATAATACCTTGGCAATTAAACATTTACCTCCACCTAAAAAACACCCGGTGTGGAAGAGATTCCGCGAAGATATCTATAGATTCCTCTATAATAAATCTAAATTTGACACACAAACTTATAAAACTAATCTGCATGAAATTCAACCGGAAGAATTTGATCCTTATCCAGGCTCATTTGTAAAACCGGATCTGGGTGATAAAATATTCAAAACAAATATTCTCCTCGCTCTTAATTATCTGGCAGATGGCGATGTAGAGGCTTGTAAAGGTACAATTGAAAATATCTATTTGGCCAAATATGATGCAATACCTCATTACAACACTTTTGAAACATATCTCGAATTTCAAAAAGAGTGGAGAGCTACATTAGAACAATCAAAAACTGTGAAAGAAATTCTGCAGGATATAGTTAAAAAAGGACAAGTTATAAAATTTGATAAATACCAGATCGAAAAAAAGAAATTGCTGGAAAAAACAAGTATTCACCAAAATTTGAATCTACGGGATATTACAATCTTTAAAGATTTCTCAAAAAAAGAACTAAGAACTATTTTCTTCATTTCCAATGTAGTCAATTTAAAAAAAGGTGATTATGTCTTTAAAGCTGGAGATTTAGATAGCTGTGTCTATATTGTTCTGCAGGGGACACTTAATATTATTAAGGAAAGAAAAAATTCTGATCATAATATACTGGTTTCAGAAATTGTTCAAGGTGACCATTTTAACGAAACATCCATCTTCTTTAAAGCAAAACATAAAGTTTCTATAGTTGCTACCTCAGATGTGGATCTCCTGAAAGTGAATAATGAAGAATTTTCCAAACTGCTCAAAGGAAATTGTGAATTATCTTCTAAACTTTTATGGATTGTATCGAGAAAACTGAGTGAACACTTGATGCATACTACCGATAAATTCTCGGAAACCCATGATCTGGTCTCTGATGTTTCAGATACTATGGAAGAATAATGAAAGTACTATTGATAAATCATTTCCCGCTACAAGGTTCAGGCAGTGGAATATATACTTTAAATATTGCTCTAGAACTTATCAAAGAGGGTAATGAAGTATTTGTTATCGATATCGATTGCAGGAAAGATAAAACTGAATACCCATTCCAGAGAAGAACAATATTGTGTGATAACACAAAGAACGATAATCCTGATCTAAACTTTAACTTTCCCTGCTTCACAACACATCCACGCAGTTTAAATACCTATTATAATATCTCTGATAAACATGTTTTGCAGTACGTTCAAACGTATGTAAGAATAACTCAGGAAGTGGTCGATGAATTTAAACCGAATATTATTCATGCACAACATTTATGGGTTACTCCATTTGCAGCCTTAAAAAGCGGAATTCCTTATGTTATTACGGTTCATGGAACAGATCTGATGGGATTTAAGAAAGATAAACGCTATCATAAATATGCCCTAGAAGGTGCAAAAAATGCTGCAAAGATCATTACTATTTCCAGACAAGTCCATAATGATACTCTAAAAATATACAAACTGCCGAAAGCTAAACTTGTAATGAATCCGAATGGATTTGATGATGATATGTTCCGACCTAAGAATATATCTAAGAAAGATATTTCTGAGAAATTTGGTTTGAATGTTATCCCACAAAAACTGGTTAGTTTTGTCGGGAAATTCACCGAATTCAAAGGAATTGATGTTCTCATAAAAGCAGCAAGAAAGGTAACAGATGCAATTCCGGAAGTTGTTTTTGCTTTAGCTGGTGACGGCCAATTGATGGCTGAAATGAAGCAGTTAAAAGCAGATCTTAAGCTGGAGAATGTCTATTTCCTGGGACATCAAAACCAGGAGGATGTAGCTGACCTATATTCTGCGGCTGATATTTCTGTAGTTCCTTCACGCATCGAACCCTTTGGGCTAGTAGCTATTGAAGCTCTTGGCTGTGGAACTCCGGTAGTTGCCACAAATGCCGGTGGTCTTCCAGATTTTATTAATAATGAAGTAGGACGGCTTATTCAGATGGAAGATGTAGATGCACTAGCCAATGCGATAATAGAAGAATTAAAAAATAATACTAAACTTACAAAGGGTAAATACGCCCGAGAATATGCTGTTAAGAATTATGCATGGAAGAAAACACTGCAAAATGTTATTGAGACTTATCGTGATGCGATCGCAACCTGATACAATTCTATTGGGCAATAAGTTCTTTTAAGGTTTGCTCCAGTACCTCAACTCCCTTTTGCCAAGAATATTTTTCCAACATTAATTTCCTGCCATTCTCAGCCAATTTTTTGTGTAAAATCTCATCTGTTAGTAGTAGCGAGACTTTATCCGCAAATTCCTGGGCAGTTTCCGCCAGTAGGAACTGTTCTCCATCCTTGCCGTCAACACCCTGAACACCTAAAGAAGTAGAAACTACAGGTACACCACTGGCCATAGCTTCCAGTGATTTCCCTCGGAAACCTCCGCCTAACCTTACAGGGATAACCGA
>Ga0307990_1003267_pt1 | contig 12465 bp, 10 predicted proteins | sample EllFjometagen129_FD_203168 | JGI IMG/M metagenome (GOLD analysis project Ga0307990, IMG submission 203168) | Marine microbial communities from Ellis Fjord, Antarctic Ocean - #129 | ecosystem: Environmental > Aquatic > Marine > Unclassified | place: Southern Ocean | collected 2014-10-08
AAAAATGCAATCAGCATCTTCCTGGGATGAATGGCCATACGAAATGCCCGAAAGATATTGGGAAAGAGAAAGGCTTCAAAAAACTGAGATGGATCTTTGCCAGCTGACACGTCGTTCCTTTCCTTGCTCAAACACAAAGCTCGTTTTTGACTGACTTAAGGCAAGCACAAAAACAATGGCGCATTTTAGAAGTCAACCGTTAATACCCATCGTCATTGACGTCTGGATCTTTTGATGGGGGGGCAGACTTGATGACATACTCGGCATCCAACCAAGCGCCAAGATCAATCAATTTACAACGTTCACAACAAAAAGGATAGTATTTTGAAATCGTACCATCAGTTGGTTCTGCTATGGCTTTACGACACTGAGAACATTTCAGCATATGTCTCTCCTTAGGGCCCACTCAAAAATAACTTCCCGTTTATAGGAGTCATTGTATCATCATCTTTGGCTGTTTCTCAATCGCCAAATCCTCACTGTAGCTCACTACAATTCCGGTTTACCTCAATCGGGCGCAACCAAATCTAACGACACACTTCCACTCTAAACTGGGCATTTATTTTTGAGTGAGCCCTTAGCCACCGTTTTCAAGCTTCCGTTTATGCTCGATACAAAAACGTGTCCAAGGTTTCGCATTGAGCCTTGCGTAGGAAATGGGTATACTAGTACCTAGGCAAATACCATACGTCCTATCTTGAATTCTGGCCAGGGCCTCATCAATTTCCACGAGTAATTTGCGTTCACTGTCCATCAAATCCAATGCAAATTCCTGCTCGTAATTATCAGTGCCCAGGTCAGCCATATGCATGGGCATTATGGACAAATCGCCCGAGGCATCCTGCCGATTCTTTTTCAAGGCACCCTTTTCAATATCTGTCACATTCTTGAGCAATTCTCGACGTTTATTGAGTAGCAATTCCTCAAAATGAACCAAGTCTTTCTCAGTTAACTTACCATTAGAGGCAAAATCTCCCTTTGAGATGTCATTTTTTGTGTTCTTCTTACCAGCCACCTTGTGCCGCCTTTCTAAAACACTCAAATATAGAACTATCAAACGAGTCCTGTATTATAACAAAACAGTGTTCGTGTGTACACATTCCTAAGTCTGCCTGAGAGTTTTTGGTCGTTCAATTCCCCCCACAACATCACATGAACACAACCAAAACGTGATAACCCCGGTATATAAAAAGATTTATAAAGATGACTCAAGAATTAAACCATGACTTGGCACAATAATTCCTGATTCTTGAATTCATGGCCGGGACGTGTCTATAAAACCTGATTCAGACTTTGGGATAAGGCGAAAGACGACTCTTTACTTGGACTCCAAACGTAGGTTAATCCGAGGTTTGTGGCTGACTGCCCCACCAGGAAGCATTGGGCTGCCAATCTGATCGCACATAGTCTGCGTGTCGCTTTTCAAGGTTTTGAAGTGTTTTGGTGCGCATATTTTTATCCTGACGCTCTGCAAGAGGTATGTCGTAAGCCGGATTAAGTGTCGGCATGTTGGCATGAACGCTATCCAACCATACGTTCAATTTTTTGCGTAAAGCCCCACGCTTTTCCGGGTGCTGAACGGCCAGGTCATGCTGTTCACCCATGTCCTCGATAATATTGTACAATTCATCGCGACCATCTTCCCAGTAGTGAATAAGCTTCCACGCACCGGATCGAATGATTGAGGAGGGTTCCCCACCCTGGTTGCCATAGTGTGGGTAGTGCCAAAAGAGATCGCGGTCTTTAATTGGCTTGCCTTGTAAGAGCGGAACAAGACTCGTACCATCGACATGCTGCTCAGGGAGCAAAGGCAATCCAGCCAGTTCAAGCAACGTAGGATAAAAATCTGTACCGGTTACAGGCACATCGCACAGAGACCCCGGAGGGGTCATACCTGGCACACGCACATAATAAGGCTCACGAATCCCCCCCTCCCATTGACGGCCCTTGCCACCCCGATATGGTAACATGCTGCTTGAAAAAGCATCTCCTGAAGACACACCTCCATTATCCGAGGTAAATACGACAACGGTGTTCTCCGCCAACCCCAGAACGGCAAGTTTGTCCAGGACCAATCCCACAGCCTCGTCCATGGCGTCGATCATCCCGGCATAAATGGGACAATCCTGCACCTGACGCACGGGCAGACGCCTGTCCACAAGAAAACGTGCCCCACATGGAGGCTGCTGTGACGCCTTCTTCTGGTACCTGGCCCACTTCTCTTGTGTGGTCTGAATGGGCCCATGCACGGAATAGAACGAAAGGTACGCCAAGAACGGTTCATCTTTGTGCTGCTCAATGAATTGGACTGTTTCCTTGCCCAATCGCAGGGGAAGCGATTCCCCATCCGAGCCATTATCCAGGTTTGGATTCTTGAAGGGTGCAAAGTATCCCCCTGCCGGGCTGCCTGCATCCCACCCGCCTTTGTTCACCTCAAATCCATGATCCTGTGGCCAGGAACCTTGATCCCCAAGATGCCATTTGCCAGCAAAAAACGTCCGGTATCCACGGGCTCTCAAGGCTTCAGCCAGGGTGGTTTCCTTGTGATCGAGTCGCCAGGTATACGTCGCAGGCAAAAGCTTGGTATTACGTTTCCAATCACGTCCCTGCCTGTCACCAATCCACGTGGTAATACCCAAACGTGCCGGATACTTGCCTGTCATCAGACTCGCACGTGACGGACTACACACCTGGCACGTGGCATAGCCCTGCCGAAATCGCATACCGGAACGCGCCAATTTATCTATGTTAGGACTTTCATAAAACGTACTGCCTTCCACGCCAAGATCTGCAATCCCTAGATCGTCAGCCAGAATAAATACAAAATTCCGAGGTTTTGATGCGGCAACTGCTGTGGTGGTGGTGATCAGACACACCACGAGGGTAGAAAAAAGGAAAGTACGCTTCATCTTAAAACACTCCTAATCAATCACGTTGGAATAATGAAAAGACTTACCATAGCCTAGTTGGATGTTGATGTCAATTCCCCCCTGGAAGCCCAATACGTGATTAGAAACAAGCGACCAAACGGGAATGGGACTAACTTAAGACCTCCTCCCGTCTCAGCTTTGTCGCGAGCTTCGTCGAAACGACGACAAAGGAGCCTGCATTTGCGGCCTCCGGCCGCTTATCGATGCCTATCGACAAAGCTCGCGACAAAGAAAAGGGATGACAAACATGCGTAAGTTAGTGCCTTATGTTGCGCGCAACATAAAGTGCCATTCGGGCCAAACAGCCTATGTCTCGAGATGCCATTGACCCATGGGTGCCACAATGGTGCGGTCTCCCTGGGTCAAGCTCAATATGGGTACACCAAAGACGGTTTCAATGCGTTCACTCGTCAACACCTCCTTTGGAGGACCCATGACGACTTCTGAGCCATTTCCCGGCCCCAACAGGAGTACCTGGTCACAATATTGCATGGCCATGTTCATATCGTGCGTGATGGTGACAATGGTCTTACCTTGATCGATTTGGATTCTCTTCAGGAGATCGTACACAGCCACCTGATGCTTGAGATCCAGGTAGTTGGTCGGTTCGTCCAGAATCAACGCAGGCGTATCCTGTGCCAGGGCCCTGGCAATGAACACTCGCTGGCGTTCCCCGCCACTAAGACTGTTTACCGAGCGATGCGCCAGGTGCTGAGTTTCCGTCAAACACAAGGCCTCATCCACTTTGTCTCGATCACTCTGCGTTTCAAAGCCTCGCCAATCCAAATGCGCGATCCTGGCCATGAGCACTGTTTCTTGGACTGTAAATCCAAATGGCATGGCTACATGTTGACGAACCAAAGCAAGACGACTGGCCAGATCAGAAGGTGACATACGGTGCACACTCTGACCCTCCAGCAAAATCAAGCCCGTTTGGGGTTTCAAACTTCCTCCCAATAGATGGATGAGCGTGGTCTTACCCACACCATTCGGGCCAGCCACCCCCGAAAAAGTCCCTGCCTCCAATGAGAAACTCAATTGATCAAACAGAACGGGCTGGCCCTTGTACGCGAATGATAGTCTTTTTATGTCCCATTGTATTTCCATTAGCCCTTCCCCCCCAAACGGCTATTGTAGCGAATTAGCAACCCCATAAAAATGGGACCACCCACCAACGCAGTCACCACGCCCACAGGCAATTGAGCGGGCGCCACCAACACACGAGACACCGTATCAGCCAGCACCAGAAATGTGCCTCCTGTAATAGCAGATAAGGGAATCAACAGTCTGTGATCGGGTCCCCAGATCAGACGAATGGCGTGGGGGATGATCAATCCCACAAACCCAATCAGGCCACTAAGGCTTACAGCCACCGCTGTAATCATGGCGGCAATGCCAAACGCACAGACTCGCATAGCCATCACATTAATGCCCAAGCTCCTAGCATCTGAATCACTCAGACAGATGGCATTCAGTTTGGGCGCCAAAAAGAACAGCCCCACCACACCGGCCCACACAAGTCCACTGCTGAACCACAGCACATCCCACGTCTCTTCAGTCAGATTACCCATGAGCCAAAACAGGGTCGTTTGAATTTGGCTGCTATTGGCCAGGGAAGTCAAAAACATAATCAACGCGGAGAAAAACGCATTCACCACCACACCGGCCAAAAGCAGACCTGTAACATGATATTTGCCAGCCACGCGGCCAATGCTCCAAACCAAAGCCACGGTGCCTATGGCCCCCACAAACGCAAACACTGCAATAGGAGACCGTCCCCACAGAGTCCACTGAATACCGAGCATCACGGCGATCATGGCACCCAACCCCGCCCCACTGGAAATACCGAGAATGTAGGGATCTGCCAGAGGATTTCGCAGGAGGCCCTGAAACACCGCCCCGCTGCAGGCCAATGCACTGCCCACAATCACAGCCAGGATCACTCGAGCCAAACGAATCCTCACAAATATTTCATAGTCAGGATTACTGTGTCCCGGGATTTGGGGCGCAAACACCGCCTTGAGAGAGACCGCTTCTGTTCCAATCAGGCAGCACCCCAGCATCGTGACCAACAGGACAGCCAGTCCGGCCAGGAGAATGCGAGTTAATCTCGCAGGTGTCAATAGAGATCTCATGGCGCAACTCCAAACAACTCCGGATGGATAACCTGAGCTGCCAAAGCCACGCCCTTGACAATGCGAGGTCCCATGCGAGTCACCAGATCTCCGTTTAAAACGACAATCCGTTGTGTTTGAACAGCAGGGACGTTGTCAAATCGCTGCCAATAGGCAAGGGCCTGTTTTAGGGTTTCATCAACATCCGACACTGCCATAGTCTGCTCAATGATAACATCCGGCTGACATGCCAACACCTGCTCAGCGCCCACAGGGGGATACTGATGGAGGGTCTCGCCCATGGCGTTTACGCCACCGGCATTTTCAATGATCCAGTTGATAAACGTCTTGCGTCCGGCCACGCGAAGTGGATCTCGCTGAATGGACCAGAGCACCTTGGATCGTTCTGAAAGGCGAACCTTTTCCTGCACGTCGTTTAGATCTTTTTGGAGCGTTTTTACCATGGTGGTCGCTTCATCGCGTTGACCCGTAATCTGACCAATGCCTGTAATGACGCCGAGCAGATCGTTAAAATCTTCAATGTTGAACGTGGCCACCGGTACATGCATACGTTTAAGACGCCTGGCCAGATCACGCTGTTGCTGAAATCCCAATGCCAAAACTAGATCTGGTTGTTTGCCCACAATGGCCTCAAGATTCAACTGCCAGAAACTCCCCACCTTGGGCTTGGATTGAACGTCTTCTGGGAAATCGCTGAATTGTGTCACTGCCACGACATGATCACCCAGCCCCAGGCCATAAACTATTTCTGTGAGATTGGGCGCTAAGGTAATAATTCGCTGAGGTGTTTGGCACGCCACCGTGTCAGTGACCTGAGTCTGTGAAAATACGGCAGGCCCCACTGCCCACCAACCCACCAACAGCCACATCAGGATACACCAACGCATCAAAGCCTTTCTCGTATTAGGTCCGGTGGAACTGCTTTTCAAGTTCAGCCAGTGTGAATCGAATCGTGGTGGGACGGCCATGTGGACATCTAAAGGACGATTCAGCCTTTTCGTCATCAGCCAGCAATTCGCGGATCTCGGTGTCACTCAATCTGTTGCCAGCCTTGATGGCAGCCTTACACGCAGCCATACTAAGCACAGCGTCCAGGAGTTGCTTGGGCTCACTGTCCTGATGCTCAGTTAGCGTGTCAATGAGGTCTGTGACAAATGTGCCTATGGACGTCTTTCCCAGGAGCGTGGGAAACGATTGCACAGCAAAGGTCCTGGGACCAAAGGGCACCACGTCAATACCCAGCTTTTCGAGTATCCCGCTGTGTTGTTCCAGAGCGGCACTCTGAGATTCAGTGAGTTCCAGCGGCTCAGGAATCAATAGACGCTGCGATTCCAGAGGTGCCTGATCGGTACGTGTGACCAGACGTTCGTACAGAATCTTTTCATGCAGTGCATGCTGATCAATGATGACAAATCCCTCATCAGTTTGCACCAGGAGATAGCTGTCATGCACCTGCAAAAACGGGTGCGAATGAACGGGCTCTTGAGCAAATCGATCCACCACTGATTCCATACGCTCAAACGACCCTTGATCATCCATGGTCACGGGAGGATCAATAGGCTGAAAGCTCTGGGACTTTGTCACATGACTCCCTGGGGAAAATGACGGGCCACGGGGCGCGTCTACAGAGGGCCTGTGCGTCTTGAAAAAAGTGGACATCGCTTCAGCTACCTGTTCTCTTCGATCGGACGGACTTCTGGAAACACCAGGCAACTCATATACGGACTCATGTGAAGGGTCAGGCAATTTGGCATGAACGTTCAAGTCCTGCGCCAACAGGACCTCACGCAGCACGCCCTGCACCTGCGAATGAACCAGATTACTCTGAAAAAACCGAACCTCCACCTTCGTGGGATGCACATTCACATCATAGGCCTCATAAGGCATAGTCATGAATACAAAGGCCACGGGGTGGCGATTTGGGTCAAGTAAGCCCCTGTACGCCTGCTTTATGGCATGGGTAATGAGCTTATCTCGAATGAACCGGCCGTTGAGAAACGCATATTGAAACTTGTTATTGGATCGCGACAACTCGGGTGACCCCAGCAGGGCAAAAAGGGTCACATCCTTTTCACTGGCATGGGCCTCAATCAGGTTCGTCTGAACCTGATCGGACAGGGCCGGGAAAAGCTTGCTGATTCGCGTTGGCAAAGACTCGCCACTGTCCAGGCGATACAGTTCTCGTTTGTTGTGGTGCAATTCGAGATGCAAGTCGCGATGAGCCAGGGCAATCCGTGTAAACTGCTCTGTGATATGGCCCAATTCCGTGGACGCTGTTCGCAGAAACTTACGTCTGGCAGGCAGCTTGTAAAACAAATCTCTAATCTGGATATGAGTCCCACAGTCACCGCTGCAGGGCGATATGGGCTTGAACTCACCACAGTCAATTTCCAGACAGTGCGCCTCGTTCGCATCCTTCACCCGAGTGACAGCCCGCACCTGAGCCACGGACGAAATACTGGCCAGAGCTTCACCACGAAAGCCGAGTGTGGCGATATGCTGCAAATCATCACTGCTGTGGATCTTACTGGTGGCATGGGTTTCAAAGGCCTTTTCCAGATCCTCACCATCCATGCCGCAGCCATTGTCCTGCACAGCAATGAGTTTTCGCCCGCCGTCCTCCAAATGCACACAAATGCGCGTGGCACCCGAATCAATGCTGTTTTCTAAAAGTTCCTTGACCACACTGGCAGGCCGTTCAATAACCTCACCTGCGGCAATCATGTTAATCATGTTGCGGTCAAGGCGTGTGATTTGCCCCATCAGTTCACTCCCTTTTATTCACTCCATTGAGATTATGGCACAACCTACCTCAGACAATTAACGTCTTACCGGTCATGTCTTCGGGCTGTGCGATACCCATCATTTCGAGCATGGTCGGGGCAATATCAGCCAAAGTTCCATCCTGTCTCAGAGCCCTGCCCTTGTACTCGTCATCAACCAGGACCAGGGGTACATCACCCACAGTATGCGCTGTATACGGTATGTCTGGACTGCCATCTGTCATCTTCTCGGAATTACCATGATCAGCCGTCACAATGGCAACACCACCCATGGCCTGAAGCTTATCCAAGATTTTGCCCACACATTCATCCACCACTTCGACCGCCTTGACCGCTGCGGCCAGATCGCCTGTATGGCCAACCATGTCAGGATTGGCAAAGTTCACAATCATGACATCGTACACATTAGAGTCAAGACGCTCCAGCACCACATCGGTCACTTCATAGGCACTCATTTCAGGCTTGAGGTCGTACGTCCTCACCCTGGGGGATGGTACAATCTGCCGATCTTCGCCCTTAAAGGGCTTTTCCGTATAATCGTTAAAAAAGAAGGTGACATGGGCATATTTTTCGGTCTCAGCACATCTGAACTGCCTCAACCCGAGGGAACTCAAATATTGCCCCAGAATGTTTTTCATTTTGGGCGGTTTTTTAAAGGCCACAGGTGCCGGAATCGTCGCATCGTACTCTGTCATACAGACAAAACGGAGATCTGGGGTCACAGGACGCTCAAAACCGTCAAACTCGGGATCGACAAATGCACGGGTAATCTCGCGTGGACGGTCCCCTCGGAAATTGAAAAATACCACACCATCTCCATCCTGAATTTTGGCCAGGGGTTCACCCTGCTCATCCACCACACAGGTCGGCTCAATGAACTCATCCGTAATTTTATTGTCATAACTATCCTGCATTACTTGAGATGCAATTTCACCCCGCTCACCCTTGCCGTGACGCATGCAATCAAATGCCTTCTTGACACGCTCCCAGCGACTGTCCCGGTCCATGGCATAGAATCGTCCCATGATAGTGGCAATTTTGCCGATCCCCAGTTCGGCCGCCTTGGCTTCGATATCGGCCAGATACCCTTTACCGCTGGTGGGCGGTGAATCACGGCCATCCATAAAGGCGTGAATATACACATCATCAAGGCCATTGCGTTTGGCCAATTCGAGCAATCCATAGAGGTGAAATAGCAGAGAATGCACACCAATATCGCTGCACAGCCCCATGACATGCATTTTCCCGTTGTTTTTCTTGACTGAGACAATCATCTTCAGGAATTCTTCATTTTTGAAGAACGACCCGTCACGAATGGTCAGACTCAAACGAACAGATTCCTGGGGCACAATTCTTCCAGCACCGATGTTTTGATGCCCCACCTCACTATTGCCCATCGTGCCCTCGGGTATACCGACATACTCACCATAGGTATGAACCAAGGTGCTGGCATAATCAGCCATCAAATGATCATCAACCGGCGTGTGAGCACATTTGATCGCATTCGAAGTATCTTCTGACGAATCAGGATTAAAGCCCCAACCATCGCGAATAATCAGCATAAATGGCTTTTTCTTGAGCGCATCTGACATAGTTGCAAAACCTTTCTAAAAACACAGCATAGGGCCAAGCCCTGTGCCAAACATCCATTTCTGGTAAAACAGCGTGATAGTCTATTAGATACGATATACTGTGTCAATTGTTTGAGACAGCCGACCGATGAACAGACTTTCCTGGTTTTGCGTAATGTGTTATAGTAAAATCAGTCATGGAAGCAAGGAATCTTCCGGAGAATTCCGTCGTTGGCCCGAAAGTGAAGCATTTTTTTGACTGGCTAACATGGCGAAAAAGGCGTTGTTGGTTTTATCGTCGATACAGACGGATGCAGCCCGACGGAAAAAGGGCCGCTCAAAACTCAATCGAATTCTCCGACAGTCTCCTGGAATCTGGCGATCTAATCGACCACCTAATTTTAAGGGAGTCAGGCTATTGACAACTCAACTATCGCACATAACACCATTGGCAGATTTGAAGCAAAACCTTCAGCAAGTCATCTATGGCAAAGATGAATGCCTTGACATGCTCATTATATCCCTCATGGCCGGTGGGTCCGTACTCATTGAAGATGTACCAGGTGTGGGCAAGACCACGCTGGCCAAGGCACTGGCCAAGAGTCTGGATGCCAAGTTCAGACGAATCCAATTCACGCCGGATCTGTTGCCTGCAGACATTCTGGGATCGTCAATCTACAATCCGGTCAAAGGCAATTTCAAATTTGACCCAGGACCGATTTTTTGCCACATCCTCCTGGCAGACGAGATCAATCGCGCATCGCCACGTACGCAATCCGCCCTCCTGGAAGCCATGAACGAAAGCCAGGCCACGATTGAGGGAAAATGTTACCCCCTGGAACAACCTTTTATGGTCATGGCCACACAAAACCCCGTGGAATATCACGGTACATACCCCCTACCAGAAGCCCAGATGGACCGCTTTCTGGTACAGCTGGACGTGGGCTACCCGGACATGCAGGTCGAGGTAAATATACTCAAATCGCATCAACATGCGCACCCGCTCAAGACGATTGAACCCGTGATGACCGTGGAACAGGTACAGTCCATTCAACAGGCTGTCAGGGACATACACATTGATGCCTCGTTGCTTGAATATATTGTTGAAATTGTGCATGCCACCCGGCACGACAACCGTATTCAACTCGGTGTCAGCCCCAGGGGCAGTCTCATGTTGACCCGGGCGGCACAGGCCAATGCCTATTACCAAGACCGAAACTTTGTCACGCCTGATGACATCCAGTGGTTGATCCCCTATGTACTACCCCATCGAATTCTACTGCCCTCCCGTGTACGTCATAATGGCACCAGTAAACGAGATGTCATTCAGGATATTGTCAGTCACATAAAAGTCCCTGTATGAAACACACTCACGCACAGTCCAACAAGCGACTTAAAACCGCTGTACAACTCACCCCCAGCGGCAAGGCAGTGGTCTTGTCCATGTTTTTTATACTGCTGGCTACTCCGATTATTCCAGCCTTGGGTACGTTCGCCTGCTTGCTGGCCATGCTGATTTGTTCGCTGATTTTTGGTGCCATGTTTAAACCTAGAATCAACATTCGCACGGAAATCTCGGATCAGACAACTGTGGGCATTGACACAAAAGTACAGTTTAGGATCAGGAATACGTCTTCGATGCACAGTTTCTGCCTGAGTCTGGTTTTGGAGGAGTTACCCCCGGGCTGGCAATACACTGGCGAGTCTCTGGTCCTGCCATACCTAAAACCCAAAAGTACAGAAACGCTTGAGGTCGTTCTCACACCCACGCGCAGAGGGCGATTCACCCTGCCCTGCCCTGCCTGCTACTCCAGCTTCCCATTTCATCTTTTCTTCTTTAATGTGGCAAAGGGCCGGGCCTCACAAATCACGGTGTTACCCACATACGATTACATCCAAATCGAGACCCTGAACCAATCCATGTCTGCACAATATGCGGGCGCCGGCGCCTCCCCAACGCCCAGTCATTTACCCGAATATGCCGGCAATCGGCCATTTCTTGCGGGCGATTCCTTGCGTCATATTGATTCGCGGGCCTGGGCGCGTCTGGCTGAACCCGTGATCAAGGAGTATCACAATGATGTGCAACGGCACTGCGTCTTATGGCTCAGCGATTGTCGTAAGCGATGGCCCAAAATGGAGGCTTGGGATCACGATTTTGAAGCAATGGTATCTCTGTGCGCCTCTATCGCCAATTCATTTGGACACAATACCCTGGTGGACTATCTGATCATAGACCACAAGATTCATGATCTTAGCGGCTTCAATGCTGACGTACGTTTTGCCCATATTCTTGACATACTGGCAGGCATTGATCCAGGCCTGGAGCAGGCGAAACAATCTCCTGTGCTTGAATCCTGCTTGCATCGAATATCCTTTGTTTACGCCCTGTATCTGGGCCACTACGATGCCATGGCATCGCAGAGAGATCGTTTTGAACATGCCGGTGTTGAATTTCACACATTGCATGTTTCCAAAACGCCAGATCTTGTGTCATGGACCTCATCTAATCATGAATATCATCTAGAGATTGATGCCAATGCTGTCTTGGCCAAACAGGTTCCCATATTATGAAGCATCAAACAAACATAGCCGCCATGATGCTGATTTGCAGTTCGGTGCTGTGCGCTTTTGTACTACAGGACATAGCCTATTCTGCGATACTCTGTGTGCTCGGACTTCTGGGGCTGCGACGCAAGGTGATTCTGGCCATCCAACCCGAACGCCGCGTATACTCCCTTTTAATCCTTCTGTTCCTCTTGGCCCTGTTTGGCATTCATTACTGGTACTTTGCGCCTGCGTTAGGTTTTTCAGGTCCTGAAGCCAATATGGCCTGGCATACTGTCACCCGATACTTCTTGGCCTCCATGGTATTGATGCTTTTTCTGGGTATACCGAACCAGCTTCCCGACTCCTTTGGTTTCTTTTTTGTGGCCACTATTGTGAGCGCCGGCCAGGTCTATTTAATGGATGACAAGTTGGGCCTGTTTCGCACCCTGGAAATCATGAGCGTCATTCTTTTTCTGCTTTATTCCAGTCTGGGGCC
>Ga0307990_1003268_pt1 | contig 12465 bp, 11 predicted proteins | sample EllFjometagen129_FD_203168 | JGI IMG/M metagenome (GOLD analysis project Ga0307990, IMG submission 203168) | Marine microbial communities from Ellis Fjord, Antarctic Ocean - #129 | ecosystem: Environmental > Aquatic > Marine > Unclassified | place: Southern Ocean | collected 2014-10-08
TTTTTGTTTCAAAGCCTGTTGGATAAATAGGGTAATCTTCGGTTCTGTCTTATTTACCTGGTCAAACATATGAAAGCCGCTGAGCAATATTAGGATCAGTCCTATCAGATAGTAGGTCATAAATCCTCTCTCATATGGTCCGGCCACACTGGATAAAACATCAACCATTGTTCTGGCGAGAGCAAAATATATTCTTCAATTTTGTTTAAAACACGCCCTGCATTAAGAATAATTTCATCCAGCTTATTACTGAATTTCTTCAGCACGATCGGCTTGGATATTCGTAATCCATAGCTGCCATTATCTTGCATGAAAGCTGCCACAACGATGACTGGCACGTCTGCTGCCAGTGCTGTAGTTATATAACCAACGGGAAGAGGACTGGGTTTCCCGAAGAAACTTGTATAATGCCTTCTTTTCCTATTAGGAACCGGCCGGTCCACTCCGGTTGCAACAACGCCTCCATCCTTTAGGTATTGCACAATATCTGCTTCTAGACTCGAATCTCCTAACGGAATAATATCCATACCGAAATATTCTCGAATATTGTTTTGAAGTTGATAACCGCTTCCTGGATTTGGATACGAAAGAACTTTACCTTTAAAGCCACCCTTTACGAGTCGGGATACCACAAGATCGAAATTACTCAGGTGAGGGGCGACAACTAAATACCCCTGATTTTCTAGGGAGTGATTGACTAAATCAGCCATTTCCTGGGACCAGGGAACAAGCTCGTTCAGTATTTCTGGTTTGTTATAGCAATGATAAAGATCGTAAAAACATTTGCCTGCATGTGTCAAAACTTGTTTTGATAGCTGCGTAAGCTCCTGGTCAGAGAGTGTTCTACCGCTAATAAAGTCCTGATTATTTCGGATAGCGTTAGTGATATCCAGTGTCTTTCTGGAGCTCAAAAAAGAGCTGATCTCATTGATTAACCAGGCGGCCATTTTTTTCGGCATGCTTTTTCCAATCAGGATGGATAAGCGTACTGAAAATGTGCTGTTAAGTAAATTTTGCATTTTTTCTAATGATGAAACTTAATAATGCTGACTAGTCAGATTGTGCTGGTTTGGATTTTCTTAATTCCTTCTACCAAAACGGGAAGTCCGCGGATAATACAAAGGCAGACGCTGACCCAGGTAAAAACCTTTCCAGTTTGGTAGATTATGTTTGACCAAGCACCAGTATTCGTTTGAAGTGCATAAGCAAGAGTAAGAAAGCCAGCTGCTGCTCCTTTAGCTATACCATAGAATGCACGCATGAAACGTGAACTGACAAGGAATTTATTCAAACGTGATTGGACCTGATCGAAGGCACTTAATCCGGAATTCATTCTAACTGATCGGACTGCATCTACTGCTGTCCCGCGAATGATCACAATAATAGGTACCAGTACCGGAATCAAACCAAGGTGGGCGTAAACAACCCAGAGAACATATTCCAAAGTCCTGTCGGTTGCGATATCCAATACACTTCCGAGTAGAGATGACTCATTGAGTTTGCGGGCAACCCATCCGTCTAAACTATCCATGTTGAATATAAGGATAATTAGAAGGACGTTCCAAAGCATTAATGTCTGGTTTCCAAAATAGATAATGCCAAGATAAATGAAAAGAAGAGGAAATCTAGCGACAGTTATTATATTTGCCATGTTTTGGTCCCGGTCCAATAATTTACCGAATATATTTTATTGACTTTAACAATAACAGATTTAATGAAATTAATTTGAATAAGAAAGAATAGACTAAACTGATATTGATTATAAACCTCAGTGAAAAATGAGGTATTTATTGTTGAATTGCTTGACTATGCTCCAATGTGATTTGATATAAGTTGTCTTAACGGATTGGATATCTCTTTGAAACCCGTTTCAGAATCCTGAAATAATTTGTGATATGAGAGATAGGACTGATATGGCTCTTTTCGTTAGCATAGATTGTTTTGATTGGTACCCAATCGATCGAAAGACCTGCATAAAGGCAGGCAAATATCATCTCAACTTCGAATTCAAAACCCATTTCCTGGCTTTCAAGCAGTAGTTTCATTAGATTGGCATCGATCAAGCGGTAGCCAGATTGATTATCATAGATTGGTTCTCTGGTTAGCTTGTTTACAAGGACACTGCCGAGCGAGTTAGCCAGCCGCCTTGTAAAAGGCATTTTAGTGAAATCCCTCATTCCAATGATCATGTTGCTCTTCTTTCGCTGATAACATTCCAGGAAATTGGGGATCTCATCTGGGTCGTGTTGTCCATCTGCGTCGAGGATTAATACGGCATGGTAGCCGTTATCCAGGGCATACTGAAATCCAACCCTTAAAGCAGCTCCTTTCCCAAGATTCCGAAAGTTCTTTACGATCATGGCCCCCGAGCCACTTGCGAGTTCCACAGTGGCATCTGTTGATCCATCATCTGCAACCAATACCGGCAGGAAATTCATGGTCTCGCTAACAACAAATTGGATCGCGATCTCTTCATTGTAAGCAGGTATCAGTGCAAGGATTTTCATATCAATTAACTTTAATTAGGTGGAGGAATTATCGGTTTAACTGTGCGCGGATGAGCTGCATAGGCCAGTGGACAGCCGGCCCCACATTCTTCCAGCAGGCTGCAGGTTTGGCACTCATCGGGAACAAATTTTCTCTGGCGCAGTTTCAGAGCGAGGTCATGCTCCCAAATCGATTTCCAGGGGTCTTCAAGGAGATTGCCTAATTGAGAGTAGTAAGACTGACAGGGGATCACACCGCCATCTGGTTCAACACACATATTATAAAGAGCTGCAGTGCAGCCTTTAATACCAAGGCCCATTTCCATGGGATTGAAATGACAGTAGAGAGTTGGGGTATACCAGATCAATTTTATTCCGGATTTCGATGTTTTTTCCTTCGCAATATTAAGGAGGGGCTTTAGTTCTTCTTCGTTGAGTCCGGTGCCAACATCTTTACCTCTCCCGGAATAGATCAGTGCGTTGAGTCCGATGGTGGGCACTCCTAAATCGATCAAAAAATCCAGTGTTGTTCCAATACTGTGATGGTTGTTGTCCAGCATTGTGGTGTTGGTCATGACGAAGAGGGAACTATCAAGCGCGTTCTGTAAGCCAGCGATGGTTTGTTTCCAGGCACCCTTGCTGTTAACCATCTCGTCATGGATTTCCGCGTCATGAGATTCAACTGTGATCTGTACATGATCGAGTCCGGCCCCTACCAGTCTCTGAGTGAATGCCGGATCAGCTAATCGGCGGGCGTTGGTGTTCAAACCAGTGATATGGCCCAGGTTTTCTGCGTGCTGGATCAATTCTGGCAGATCGTCACGCAAAGTAGGTTCGCCACCCGTGAAGATCAAGTGGGGGATATTGAGATCCCAGAGTCGGTCTATGATCTTTTTCCAATCTGTTGTTCCTAATTCTGGGTAGGATCTTAAACGAGCGTTATAGCAATGGGGGCAGTCATTATTGCACCGATATGTAACAGCAAGGTCCATTCGATAGGGCGCGGTTGGATGCTGGCTGTAAGGCGCGTTGATCTCGACACCTGAATAGGTATTGACTGGTTTACCGTCGGCCTGGATAAATGCGTCCAGATCTGCTGAGATCAGTTTAATATTCTGGTCTACCTGTTCTTCAACCTGGTTGAATCCTTTGATAATTTGTATTTTTATCTCGTCGGGAGATGATCCTTCTAGATAATAGTAAGCTATCATCGTTGCGCTAGGATTTAAATGAAGGATCGAACTTGCGTTGATTATCAATGTGCCACAGCCATCTGGATCCACCCTGAGATGAATCCTGGTTTTTGACATATCATCAGACTTCCGGAAGTGGTAAAGACCGGGAGAGATGCCAGTTTTATTTAACGCAAGCTTGAATTTTCTCCATATCTGCGGTTGACCCTGGTGTTTTCTAATTTTCATAATATCTATCGACCGCCGCCAGCACAAGCGCAGGCGCAGCCCGCACAGGCACAAGCACAGGCACAAGAAGAAGAACTGCCGCCGCCGCTACTCCTGGATGACGTGGAAGGTTTCGGTACAGGGTTTGTTTTTTGGGTTATTCTGCTTGTGAAATCAGTGATATTTCCCACTACATTGCTTGAGAAATTTGAGATTCCAGTTGCCATGGAAGCTGCGAAATCACCTCCGGGAAGATTCGGCAAAGCACCACCTCCACTCGTTCGGCTGGAAGGAGCAGCAGTTTTCGGTGAGCTGGATCCGGCTGTGGTCGTTCTGGCGTAACCGGGATCATATCTATTCCACCACAATGGGAGGATAACTGGACCTCTGCGGAATACATCCTGGGTCTTATCTTCAAAATCTCCATCCAACATGGTCCAACCCATGTGATCATTGAACTTTTCACTCTTTACTTCCGGTGTATTTGCATCCTCAACCTGTTTCCAGGCTCGTTTGATTATGCCTTCGTAGTACCGGACACTTTCCTTGTGACTGAAACCTTCCATCTTTTTACCGACACTTTTGATCAAATCGATCATTAGATCCTGCAGCTCGGTTTTTCGTACTCGGCTGGTAGTGTTATTGAAAGCACCGATAAATTGGGTTTCATATTTGCGCAATTTTTCGGGCAGGGGATCGCTAAACTCAAGTTTGAGGGGATCTTGTTTGATAACTGTAGCAGCATTCTTTTGAAGCAAGGAGAACAGGATCATGGTAAAGACCTTGTCAGCTGGACGCTCTAGTAAAATCGCTGCTTCAATGGCGGTCAAGCCGCGCTTGATACCGTGACCTTCAATACGGATCTTTGGAGGGAGGTATTTCATTTTTCTTTTGTTGCTGCTCTTTACAGACACGGTGATAATTACCCCAACAAACAGAAAGAATCCTCCCACGCATAAGAAACCTGAAACAGCTTCGGCAGAGATACCAAGCTGCTGCCATAAACTAGGTTTTGAGACTGAGCTGGCCGGAACGTAAGATAAGGGGAATGATGCTCCGAATTTATATTCCTTTGAAATGTTCCCATCGGGATTTCGCCAGGTATAAGTGATCTGATCAGAATTATCCATCCCCGTGATCGGGGTGCTGTTAAAACCGCTTGGCGCGTTGTGCCAGCGAGGTTCTTCGGGTTTCACACCTGACGGCAGGTGAAAGGTCACTACCATGTTCGTGGATCCGGTAACGTATTCGGACTCAAAATATGATGGAACGAAAACAGCACTGGCGTAATCATCGGCTTCTGTATCAGGAAACAGTACATCCCTGATCTCATTAATGAAGACCCGGACAGTGCCGCGTCCCCCGGGAGGGATGGATAAAGATCCAAGACCAATAGCAATTCCAGAGCCTGTACCTTCATAATCAGAGCTGGATATATTGGAAAGTCCCTGTCCATCAATATCTGCGCTGATGTTGTAATCTGAAAAATTATAATTTGGCAATCCGACATCTACATATTCGATGGCATGGCCTTCTGGTTGGTTGACAAAAACGAATTCGTAGATCAAATCAAGCGTGCCGTCATCTTCCCAATAGACATGTACGGTTTCTTTTTCAACCAGGAAGTAATAACTCTGGGCCAGCGCTGAGGTTGGGATGATGAGCAGGAAAATTATTATGAGAAACAAAAATGATTTTTTCATGGACAGCCTCTTAAGGGTTACCATTTGGGTTCTTCTGTTAGCTGGTAGCTGGTTCCGCAGAAAGGACAGGAAACAACCGGAGCACCTGCGACCATAGATATATGTTCGGGGCTTAACTGCCCGCCGCATGATTGACAAGTAAGTGTTTCTAAATTGACATCTCCCGAGAGATCGATCTGCACTTTGACTTCTTCTTTGCCAGGTTCCCTCTTGCCTAAAAACCAAATAATACCGAAACCGGACAAAACACTGATGCCGCCAACGATCAACCAGACGGGTTGGCCCTCAGATCCGAATGCGCCCCAAATGAAAATCACTCCAAAAAAAATAAGGATGATAGCGAAGATATAACCGATAATTTTTCCAGCAGACATTGATTTCTCCTCAATTGGATTGACCGACCTCATTTACTTGCAAGTAGAATTTATCATTGTTCATAGAGCAGTATATCAGTCAGGAAAACTGCAGATTTTGCATTGTTTGTAATTATACCAATATCCTTGTTCCGCCAAGAACGAGTTGATTGGATAAGCATCCAGGGGCGCTCATCGACATTGGTTCTACGCTATAATATGGGTCATGGAATTCAAACAAGAACAACAGAGAATTCGTGATTTACAGGAACGGTTACGTTTCCACAACTACCGCTACTATATCCTTAATGATCCAGTGATAAGTGATGTGGAATGGGATCGCTTTTATCACGAACTTCTTAAACTGGAAGAAAAACACCCGGATCTGAAAACTCATGATTCTCCTACTCAGCGCGCAGGTACACAGCCATCTGATGCATTTGAACGACTGGAACATCCGGCGCCGATCCTAAGTCTTGATAATGCCTTCTCAGAAGAAGATTTAATATCATGGCAGGAGCGGGTTAGCAAGCTAGATGCCAGGGTAGCTGAGTCAGCCTATTCTCTAGAGCCGAAATTAGATGGGCTGACAGTTGTCCTACACTATGAAAACGGTATTTTTTCCCGGGGAGCTACCCGGGGGAACAGTTTAATTGGAGAAGAAATCACGGAAAATCTAAGGACGATAAGATCGTTGCCGCTCCGTATTCCCCAGGATCCTGACGGGCCTCGGCCACCGGCGCTGCTGGTAGTGCGGGGAGAGGCGTTTATTAGAATACCTGATTTTGATAAATTGAATAAATCCCTTGAAGAAAAAGGGAAAAAAACTTATGTCAATCCTCGCAACACAGCAGCAGGATCACTCAGGCAGCTGGACTCGTCATTAACTGCCAGACGACCCTTAACTTTACTTACCTACCAGATCGTAGCCAGTTCAGATGGGTTGCCAACCACCCAGAAAGAGACCCTGGAATATCTAAAAATGATGGGTTTCCCGATTCCTGAGTACGATTTTTGTGAGTCTATCCAATCCGTGATCGATAAACTGGATAAATGGGACCAGCTCCGGAAAATAATTGATTATGAGATTGATGGGGTTGTGATCAAGATCAATGATCTCCTGCTGGCTGAATCCCTGGGCGTGGTAGGAAAAGCACCCAGAGGGGCTATCGCTTATAAATTCCCTGCGCAGGTTGTAACAACAAAGTTGGAAGAAATTCGGGTCAATGTAGGTAGAACGGGAGTATTGACACCGTATGCTGTTCTTGAAGCGGTGGAGATTGGCGGAGTGACAGTGAGGCAGGCTACTCTACATAATTTCGATTTTATTTCCGAGAAAGATATTCGAGTGGGTGACCGGGTGATGGTAAAGCGGGCAGGAGAAGTGATCCCATACGTAATGGGACCGGTAATGGATATCAGGACTGGAAATGAGCGTATATTTTCTCCACCCGATCAGTGCCCGGTGTGCCACGAGCCTGTTGAACATTTTGAGGGTGAGGTTGCCTGGTACTGTGTTAATGCCAGCTGTGAAGCCCAATTGATCAGGAATATTGAACATTTTGTATCCAGACCGGCAATGGATATTGTCGGGATGGGAATAAAGATCGTTGAACAGTTAGCCCAGGAAGATCTGATCCGAAATGTAAGCGATCTGTATCAACTGGACAGGAATGACCTGTTAGCCCTGGAAGGATTTGGCGAAAAGAAAGCTGATAACTTGTTGGACGCAATAGACCACTCCAAACTACAGCCGCTGGAGAGATTAATTACTGCTCTTGGTATAAGGGGAGTTGGAGAAGTGGTAGCACGTACATTGGCATCTAGATTTGGAAGCCTTGATGTTCTTCAGGTTGCGGCGTATGATGACCTGGATGACATCGCTGGTATCGGGCCAAATATTACCCAGGCGATTCTCGATTGGTTTGAAATAGACAGCAATAGAATGATCCTGGCCGCATTAAAGAAATCTGGGGTCTGGCCGGCTAGGGAAATTTTAGAGACAGATAAATCCAGTAGTTTACCTCTTGATGGAAAGAGTTTTGTGTTGACAGGGACACTTGAAAGTTATACCCGAAACGAACTTAAGGAACTTCTGCAATCGTTGGGGGGGCGAGTGATCGGATCAGTCAGTGCGAAAACAGATTTCCTGATTGTAGGGGAAAACCCGGGATCCAAATATACCAAGGCTTTGGAGCTCGGGGTTACGATTCTAACAGAAGGCGAAGCCATTCTAATGATCCAGTCCGCAGTTGAAAAAACGGAGGGGGTATAAACTGGCAGCAGCGAAAAGAATGATCCTTAAGAAAGGACGAGAAAAGCCGATCAAGCATAAACACCCCTGGATCTTTTCCGGTGCGGTAGAACGCCTTGAGGGTGATCCTGCTCCGGGTGAAACAGTAGAAATCCGCAGCTTTGGAGGAGATTTCCTTGCTCAGGGAGCGTTCAGCCCCGTGTCACAGATCCAAGCCAGGGTATGGAGCTGGAACCAAGGCCAGGTAATCGCGCCCGACTATTTCAGATCGAAAATCAAACAAGCGATCCACTATAGGGATAAGATCAAGTATGACTATCCAATGAGGCGTTTGATCCACGCTGAATCTGATGGGTTTCCGGGCCTGATTGTTGATCAGTACGGGGATGTTCTTGTAGTGCAGCTTCTCAGTGTGGGTTCTGATTTTTGGCGGGATGACCTGGTCCAGATTCTTGCTGAAGAAACTGGTGCCAGATCCATTTATGAAAGGTCGGATGTCGAGGTCAGGAAACTGGAAGGTTTGGAACCTCGCACCGGGTTATTATATGGCAATGAGCCAGAGGAACTTGTTCATATCGAGCAGGGCGGTTTGCAGTATTGGATCGATATTCGCAAAGGTCACAAAACAGGGTATTATCTGGACCAGCGCTCTAACCGTAATCTTGTGGGGGAATTTTGTAAAGGTTTGAAAGTTCTGGATTGCTTTTGTTATTCTGGTGGATTCTCGATGCAGGCCCTAAAAAATGGAGCTGAATCTGTTACACTTGTTGATGAATCTGCAGGGGCGTTGAAACTGGCAGAAAGACATATTTCATCCAATAAGCTTCCCGGGGAACGTGTGACAATTCATAAGGGGGATGTGTTTGAGGTCCTCCGAAAATTCCGGGATCAGGCAAAGAGCTTTGATGTAATCATTCTGGATCCACCCAAATTCGCTCCGACAGCTTCTTTTGCTTCCAGAGCAGCCAGGGGATACAAAGATATAAATTTATTGGCTTTTAAATTGCTTAATCAGGGAGGATTATTAACGACTTTTTCCTGTTCGGGGGGAATCAGTAGGGATTTCTTTTTAAAAATTCTGTCAGGAGCCGCTCTGGACGCTGGAGTTAATGCTAGAATACAGTTACATATGGGACAGAGTGCGGACCACTCGATTAACTTGAGCTTCCCAGAAGGGACTTATCTCAAGGGTTATGGCATTCGTGTTGATAGAGAGGAGGTTTGAGATGTATGAAGATATCGGTCAGGGACTGGTTGAATATTCCCTGATCTTATTATTCATAGCAGTAGCCATATTAATTATTTTGTCTATTTTCGGCACTGAATTGGCAGACGTGTACAGCAATATCATCGGAAATATACCCTGAACCATTTATTTCAACCTGAAATTCTTATCATTTTAATTGAAAAAGCGAGGATTATCCTCGCTTTTTTGTTTAAATTTGATTATTTATATTAGAAAGAAATCAGCGATCAGACTCAGAAAGAGGTGTTTTTCCTGAGGGATCATAAACATAGACACGATCACCAATATCCGCCCAGTCAAAGAGCCAATGTGAATCGCCGACTGACAAGTTCACACAGCCATGCGATTGCGGGTATCCCAAACTCGCTCGCCAATACGCTCCATGGAATGCTCGGCTTTCATCAAAATACATCGTCCATGGGACACTTTCCAGGTTATAGGCAATCGTCGGATCGGTCAGCCAGCGCATGCGGGTGACGTCTTCTTTTACTTCGATGTCAAAGATACCAGGATAGGTGTAAAAGGGGTTTACTCCAGAGGCGATCAGCGTAGCAAAAATGAGTTTGCGATCTTCATATACTGACAGGGTTTGTTCATATAGGTCCACTTCGATCCAGCGATCCCAGGTCATACCTTCCGGGGGTGATGTACGAGGAGATATTTTAGCCACTGCGGTTTGGATGACCCACTCGTCTGGACCTATCAAATACCAATCCCACTTGTCTACAGTTTCGATATCGTAGATTTGCACCAGCTGTTGGTGTTCAAGGTACCGGCCAGTGTAATCATCATTTTCGTAACCGGGTGTATATTTGGTTTCTGCTTTTCCACCTGGTGAAAACATGGATAAGACCCATCCAAAAGCGTTTTTTGGTGTTTCAGTAAACTCCACTCCCTGAAAGAGCGGCACATCAGTGATCAATAGATCATCTGAAGACATCCAGCCAATACCTGTGTAATGATAGTACTTTCCCCGGCTGTATTCTGATTGGGAAATTGATACGTAATTAAAGCCTGGTGTGATCCAGCGAACAATTTTCTCTTTATTCTTGTTGATGGCGTCGTTGAGAGATTGGTAAATTGGCGCTCTATCGGAACTGACATAGGCATATCTGTACTCAACATTAGAAAGGGCTGGATCTGGATTGTGTGAGGGAAGGGGAGTCTCGGGAAATGTGATCCCTTTTTCGGCCATGTTGATTAAATAAGCGGTCGGTCCTGAAGGATTGCAGTCCTGAGTCGTGTCAAAGAACAGATCTGGCGGGCAGAGTGGTAAAGACCCGTCTTCCGGGCCATCTGCGGAAACGCTGGTGGGAGAAAAAAGAAATATTAACCCTGTAATTAGTAGGGCAATAACCAAATTTGATCTTTTCATAGGATTGTTGTTATTTTTCTTTTACATCCGTGGGTAGGTGTTGAACATCAATTGTCGCTTCGTCACAGAATATCATCGCTCGTTCTATGACGTTGCGTAGTTCGCGAATATTACCTGGCCAGGCATAATTTTTCAATAAATCCAGGGCAGCGGGCGTCATATTCTCTATATTGAGACTCATCTTCGGATTGTTGGTTTTAATGAAATGGCCAGCTAACCCCGGGATATCTTCAGGGTGTTCCCTGAGAGGAGGAATCTCGATATTGATCACTTTCAAACGATAGTACAAATCTTCACGAAACTCACCTTTTTCAATAAGTACCGCCAGTTTCTTGTTTGATGCCGCCAGGATCTGGACGTCCACATGGATAGAGGTTGTGCTGCCGACGCGGCGGAAGGTTCGTTCTTCAAGAGCCCGCAGGACTTTTGCCTGCATGTCAGGAGACATTGATGATATCTCATCCAGGAACAGAATGCCTTCGTCGGCAACTTCCATCAAGCCTCGTTTCCTTTTCTGGGCGCCTGTAAACGCGCCGGCTTCATAACCGAAAAGTTCAGATTCGAGCATGGTGTTCTGGACAGCTGCACAATTGATGTCAATAAAAGGTTTGTCGTTGCGGGGGCCCATGCGGTGGATTGCGCGGGCCAATACTTCCTTTCCCGTCCCAGTCTCCCCTGATATTAGAATGGAAGTGGAACGTTTTGCAGCACGTTGAGCTTCAATGAAGACTTGTTTCATAACATCGGAATTAATCACAATGGAATCCAAAACTTCACGCTGGGAGCGGCGGAAATGAGCCAGCTCTTCCCGCATTTCAACAATATCCTGTGCCCTTTTGATACTTTGTTCTAGGCGTTCGAATTTGATCGGTTTCTGGATAAAATCATGGGCCCCATTCTTCATGGCTTCCACGGCCATTTCGATCTTGCCATGAGCTGTGATCATAATAATAGGAGGGCGGAAAGGGAGTAGAGCAGTTTCGGCCAGCAGATCAGGGCCATACCCATCAGGTAGTTGGACATCCAAAAGCACGATATCAGCTTCTTGGGCAGAGAGATGTTTGCGAGCTGTTTTTAGATCTGCAGCCAATAAAACCTCATAACCTTCCGATTCAAGATAAGTCCCGATATTATTTCTGGCATTCTTTTCGTCGTCAACGAGCAAGATGGTTGCTGTCATTCCCTGGGTCCTCCTGCGTTACTCCTGGAAGGATGATCTGAAAAGAAGTGCCTTCCGGGAGGGGTTCTAAAGTTATTGTACCTTCATGCATGGTTATGATCTGTTTCGTGATCGATAGTCCAAGTCCGGTGCCGTCCTCTTTTGTGGTGAAAAAGGGCTCAAAGATTCGGTCCTGGACCTCAGGAGGAATGCCAGGACCAGTGTCCAGAACATCTACCTGCACTCCTGTTGTGCCAGTTGTTTTCTGTATAGATTTTAGGCGAATAGATAGAACACCACCGTCAGTGTCCTCCATGGCTCGGACTGAATTGCTGATCAAGTTGTTAAAAACTTGACCAAGCGCTCGATCGTCTCCAGGTACCAACGGTAGGTTTTCTTCTACCTTTAAGACATGTGAGACTGAGATCCTTTTCATTCGAGGTACCCAACGGTTCAAAATCCTATCAATTAAGACGGGCAAATCTAAAG
>Ga0307990_1003269_pt1 | contig 12464 bp, 21 predicted proteins | sample EllFjometagen129_FD_203168 | JGI IMG/M metagenome (GOLD analysis project Ga0307990, IMG submission 203168) | Marine microbial communities from Ellis Fjord, Antarctic Ocean - #129 | ecosystem: Environmental > Aquatic > Marine > Unclassified | place: Southern Ocean | collected 2014-10-08
ATACTATTTTTTTTAGATGGTATGATGGCGGACAAAAAAGGATCAAGAACTTTAACAAGAAGATTTACTTTGAAAGCTGCAAAATCTGCTCGTAAAAAACGACGAACAGCCATTGTTCCTAGAAAAGTGGGTCGTGCAGGTAAAAGGTTAACGCCTGCCCTTGCTAGACGTACAAAAGCAAAAATTACTAAAAGAAAAACTACTCGAACAACGAAAAGAGCAAGAAATAGACTTTCTGTTCGAGCAAGAGCAAGAGCTACACCAAGATCAAGAGCAAGAACTACTGTTCGTGCTAAAAAAAGAGTTGCTCCAAGAACAAGAGCAAAACCTAGAGTTAAGCCCAGAGTTAAGCCTAGAGTTAAGCCTAGAGTTAAGCCTAGAGTAAGACCAAGAGTTAGTCCTAGAAAAGTTAATCTTCCTAAAAGAATACCTCCTAAAGTAATTCGTATTTTAAGAAAGAAAAAGCGTGTTAGTAAAGCGGATAAGAAGGAACTTTTAGAATATCTTAAAAAAAGCAAAGCAGTTTATCGCCCTAGTTTGAGTGCTTTAATTTATGGTATTACTGCTTATCATGCTCCTAAGAGTGTTAATCCTTTCCAAATGCGACCTTTACTTATTCAGTTGCGTAAAAGTAAGAAAATTTAATTCTTTAACCTAAAAGCTTAAATACTTGTTAGTTAATAAAATTATTAACTATGGATGATTTTTTAGATAAAAAAGACGATTTCTCAGCAAGCGAAGAAAACGAGTTCAACCTAGAAAGAAAACCACAAAACGAAGGTTACGACACCTTCAGCCTAAGAACAAACCCTGAAGAACTATTAGTAAAATTTGAGCTACAACTAAGAAACAAATACTTAAGAAAACACAAAGACGGAAAAACAACACAAGAACAAATACCAGGAACACAACCTTTATGTACTGAAAAAGGAATACAAGAAATCTTATTCATGCTAAAAAGCATAGTAAACAACCACACAGTACAAGGAAACCAAACAAACATTATAGAACACCGCCTAAGAATGAGAGAAATAGCGGATAGCATAACAATTTTTTTCTACACACACTCAAGAGGTTGGGATTTAGAAGACCTAAGAATAAACAGTCTAGTAGATGACATTTACTTTTTAATGGACTTATTCCTATCAAGAACGATAGAAAACAAAGAACGAGAACTCTATGGCGAAACGTTCAAAGAAACAACGAACAGAGACTTAAAACAGGACAAATCAAAAGGTGGCTTCGTAACAGGCGCTTTAAATAAAATAATGGCGAGATGAAAGAAATATGGATCCAATGATTATAACGATAATAGTGGCTGTAGGCATACTCTCAGTTTTAGGGGGTTTAGTCTGGTGGTTCTTAACAAAAAACACGTACAAATTCTTATTTAAATTAACGAGCAGAGATGGAAGGGTAGAAAGAACAGTTAAAGCAAAAATGATTAATGACCCTGACAATAAAAGAATAAAAAAATTCCAATTCAAAGACAACCTTACCTTATTACCTGTAAGAGAACCAGACGCCCACTTTAACGGGAAAGCTATGCGAAGAATAACTTATAATGTTGAGGGCGAATATGTTTACCTTAACGGCTACAAAGTTAATGAAGATAATTATATAAAATCCAGCCTTGAACCCACACCTAAAGCTTTAGCTCTTTACCAGATGCAAGCGAACCAAAGAAGAAACCCTATTGTTGATAAAGCACAAACTTTCGCTTTCATATCAAGTATTATTATGCTTATTCTCGTTTTGGGCGCTACAGTTTACTTAAGCTATACTTTCGCAAAAACTTCAGAAAACATGGTTTTATTAAGTCAAGAAAACAAACAAGTTAGTATTGAGGCGAGACAGTATAGTGAGTTGATGCTTGAGAGTAATAAAATCTTTTTGCAAGCAACAGGTATGTTAAGCGGTTATTGTGGTGAACTTTCTCAGGTTGGTTTTTCAGGGATTAATGTTTCTAGGACTTTAGATCCTCAAGTAACAGGTTGATTTAACAAAAGTATATAAACCAGTTATCTCATTGTTAACATTAACCTATGGCTGAGAAATATTTTGTTGATGAAAAAGCAATAAAAACTATACTAAAATTTCTACTAATAGGAAGTATAGGATTTATACTATTCATTACACCACTACTGAACAAAACAGTGAACGACGAATATTGCAGCATAGAAAACACTAACGAAATAACTAACTCATACATTAACAGCTCAATAATTCTAAACGGAACAAATACCTATTTCTTACAAACAAACAATAACTTAGATGAACAAGAAACATATATACAAAAAACTTCTTACTGCTTCCAAGCAATAAACACAGGAAGTGACCCGCTAGAAATAAACATTATTAATGAAGATCAAAAAGTTTTAGCAACAGGCTACTTCTCAACAGGAACAAACACCGAATGTTATGAAATAAGAAACCATGAAGCGATAACAGGAGTAAAATGTGTAGATTGCAACGCAACAAACAAACTTTTATTCTTAGAAAACGCTGTAAGCGAAACAAAAGCTATAAACCTTAATGGAGAATTAAGCACTAACAAAGAATTAAGCACGAACACCAGAACATTTATTGATTGTAACAAATCAGTAAAAAAATATTTCTTCTCATACATAGTATTCATAGCACTTCTAGGATTCGCGATATTAATAGTTTTAGGAGTAGAACTTTATGGAGGGGTGCTTTTCAAATGGTAAAAAAAAGGTATAGGAAAACGATTGAAAAACAAACACACGTAAGAATATACGTTAAAGACCTCAACTTTTTAAGAAGAAGATTCCCAAACATCAACGCAGCAGAAATCATAAGAACACTGAAAAAAAAATGTTAAAAAGAAACAAAAAAGGACTAGCAAGCGGCTTAATAGCTTTCATAACGCTACTTTTAAGTTTCGCACTAATAACCTTAGTAGTTACAGTAGTATGGACTAACTACAACAGCAACATTCAAGACATGGATGAAAGCATAGTAAGCAACAGCACAAAAGAAGATGTTAACAACCTATCACTATTCGTAGGCTGGGGAGATCAACTATTTATGTGGCTATTCATAGCATTACTTGTGGGCTACATGATAAGTGCAGCGACGATACCACCATCACAACCAGTATATTTCTTATTATTCATGGGATTCCTAGCAGTAATCGTTCTTACAACAATGATACTAAGCAACGCATGGGTTGTGATAAGCAACCAAGCGGAGTTCTTAACAGCAGTAGGGGATATTCCTGTAACAAATTATATCTTAACGTATTTCCCAACAATAACCTTTTTTGTAGGATTAATAGGTGCAGTAATTTTTTTCACAAGAAAAAGCAGTGATCCAGTAGCGAACGGCGGCTTAGGCGGTACAGACTTTGAGTGAAGGAAACAAAAAAGCATTAATGATATTCTCAATAATATTTATAACCTTCTTCACCCTATTTTTAGTATTCAACAACATAAACAAATTTAACAAAGCTATTGACTTACTAGAAGATAACAACGAATTAGTTGATGCAAATAATGATTTAGCGAACGGCGACAACAATGTTTTAATAAAAGGAACTAATTACACGACAGGCTTAAGCGGTGTTGATCCAAGTACAGAAGTAATAGAATTTATTGATCATGAACACCACGAAATCCATGAAGGAAACTCCTTCCGATCTTTCAGCAATAAAGACGTTTCAAACAGCGGAGACTACAATATAGCTTTTAAAACTCCTGCAGGTAGTAAATGGATTCATTTAACATTCACTGTAGACCATGAATTAGAAAGCGATTTAAAACTTTACGAGAACGTAACAAGCTGGACAGGAGGAACTCCTATACTTCCAGTGAACAGTAATAGAAACTATGATACATTATCAACAATAACAAATATTTCTTATGACATAACAGCAGTTATGGGAACACCAAACCTTTTATTGCATGAAGTTGGTGGAAGTGGAAAAAAGTTTGGCGGAAGCGCCACCCACCTAAACGAATGGGTCTTAAAATCAAATATGACATACTATATGTTATTAGAAAATCAAGGAGCAGGAACTAATGAAGTAAACATACAGCTTGATTGGTACGAACACACAGATAAAAACTAAAGAGAGAAAAGTATGAATAAATTAACTATAATTCCAATAATCGCAATACTCGTACTACTTTTAACTGTGAGTTTTGCTTCTGCTGTTGGTACTGCTCCTGATAATGCAGATGTAGAAGGATATTGGACTATGGAGACTGTGACTGATTCAACAAACCGTAATAATTTATCTCTTAATGGAGCTACTGTTGGTGTTAGTAATGGTATTATTGATAAAGCAGGTTATTTTGATGGTGCTAATGATTTTATGAGTTATTCTTCAGCAGATTTAGGTTCAAGTTATTCTATTAGTGTGTGGGTTAAATTAGATGATACAAGTACTTATGGTGTTATTACTGCTGGTGCTGGTGGAAGTTATGCTGGGCGTTATGATGGTATGATTTTTATTAGCTCGGATGCTTTATATTGTAATGGTGACCATTATGATGGTGGAGCTTCAACAACTACTACTTTAAGCACAGGGCAATGGTATCATGTTGTAGGTGTTGCGGATGGTTTAACAAGAAAAATGTATTTGAATGGTAGTTTAGAAAGTTCAACAACTGAAACTAATAATGCTAAATTCGATACTACTCGTTTTTTTGGTAAACGAGATGATGGGCGTTTTTTAGATGGTTTAATTGATGAAGTAACTATTTTTGATACTGTTTTAACAAGTGACGAAATAACTTTTTTATATAATGAAGGAAGCCCTACTTCTGCTCAACAATACCCTTTTACAGTTGATGAAATCTTAACAACAAATATAACATCAATAAACCTTAATCCTAATGGAACAGTATATGGAGATGAAGCAGGATTAAATGGTGTTGTAACCATAAATCAAACAAGCGGAATATATCTTAACTATACTTATTATGTTAATAATGTTTCTACAGAAACAGGACAAGACACGACACCTGCAACCTTAACTCTAGCAAATATGAATCCTTCTAATTTCGAACATAGAGATGAAATAATTGTAAGTGCAATAGCTGTAAACAGTAGCAACCAATCACAAAAACTAAGTTTACCAAAAAACAGTACAACACTAACAATAGCAAATTATGCTCCAACAACAACAGCGAGTTTAAGCCCTCTAACAGCATTAAATGATTCACTAATATATGGGTATTGTCTTATAGATGATGTAGATGAAGACACTATGAATATAACTTGGAAAATTTATAATGACACAGGAACATATAGTGATGGAACAACAAACAGTAAACTAGACGGAACATATAATGTAGCAAATATAAGCGCAAGTGATACATTAATAGGAAATAATTACACATTACAATGTAACGTGACAGACGGATACCTAACAGATACAGACACAAGCCCAGTACTAACCATAGTAGGCATACAAAATTTTACGGCAAGCGCAAGAAATGAATGGAGTGATGCAATAATAAACAACTTCAGTTTAATAATAGATAATGCTTGGTGTTATCAAGAGACAGCTAATATTAGTACTTCTTGCGGTGGTTTAAGTACGGGAAGTTATGAATGGACAGGAACATGGGATACTTATTATGGACCTGTTGAAAATTTGTATGATGGTAATTTTACAACACGTGGTCTTACTAATACTGCTGGTGAATATTTTAAAATAATATATAGCAAACCATTACATTCAACAAGTGCGAAATGGTTATCAAAATCTGGAAACGTTATTATTCAAAACATAACTATTCCTAATAGTTGTTTTAATTATTATAATAATAAAATAGAATTACAATTTATGATACAAGTTGGTGCAACAACAAAAGGATATTGTTATGATGGGGGATGGATAGAGTTATTTTGGAATACTGTAGGTACTACAGTATATGAAGAAGGAATATATTGGAAAGGGAGTAAATACACCACCACTACAGGAGAAATACTTACTTCCATTATTAGTGAAGAATTAGCTAACATCACTTTTTTTAGTGATAACTATTTCGACAGAACTTATAGTGATTGGAACTTAAGCGATAACTTAGAGGCAAACCTTCATCAAAGCGAGATAAGTTTTTTAACAAAAGAACTAATAACAAACGATACGTTAACAGGAGTAACATATGTTATAGATGGAACAACAGACACCACGTTCAACCTATCTATAGGAGAACACACAGTTACCGCAAGCAAAAGCGGTTATTATGACCTAAACTACACCTTCAGCGTTACTGCTTTGCAAAACGAGACTCTAAACATTACAGGAATGTTTGACAGCATACTAAACATCACTCTATCAAAATATCCTTCAGCAGCAACAATAAACAACTTCACTATAACAACTTCACACCAGACAACAAGCACAACAGCAGGTTTTGTAGAACTACACACGTTACAAGGGTATCTTAACGTAATAAATATTACTAGCAGCGGTTACGCTAGCAGATTCAACCAAGAATTTACTACAACAGCCTTACTAAATAGCACAGACTATACAATGTATCTTTTCAACAGTATAAGAATACTAATTTACAACGAAACAAGCGACGACTTAATAGACTTTCAAAACGTAACTATAAACACTATAAGCACTCTAACAACGTTTGAAAACACTTCAACCACAGGAAACATAACTCTAGGATTCCTTAACCCAACAACATACGAACTAAGATTCAGCAGCGCAAATTATACTACAACAAGCTATTTTTTAACTGTGAATAATGACACAACACAAGAAATAAAAGTCTATCTCATGTTAAACACTAGCAACGTAGACTTGCAAAGAGTAAAAGTTATTGATGGGGGAAACAACGCAATAGGCGGATCAACCATTTGGTTACAAAAAGAAGATGTAGGAACATTCACAACAGTAAACCAAAGAATAAGCGGAAGCGATGGACTAGCAACATTCTATGTGAAAAAAGATATAGATCAATATTACCGATTCATAGTAATACAAGACGGAACTGTAGTTTTAACAACTGAGAAAACAGTGTTTGTTCCAGGAATAGATGATATTATAGAATTAGTAATAACAGCTGCAGATATAACAGACGATACAGCCCTAGTAGATTTCTGGTCTATAAACACAACAGTATGGATAACAGGAGATAACGAAGAAATAATTAATTATCAATTCATAGATGGACAAGACACCATAAATGGTGGGAGATTATTAATAACTATGGAAGATCTTCTTACAGGAGAAATAATTACTAAATACAATATTACAAAAACAGGAAACAACGGATTATACACTGTAGCGCTAGATGAATTAAACGATAGCATATACAATATAAAAGCATACATAACTTATAGTGACGGAACAGAACTTGTAGTCTGGGAAGGAACAAAAACCTTCACTATAACTGTAATAGTAAAAAGAAACACAGGACTATTATATGCTATACTCATACTCTTATTCGCTGCGTTCCTAACAAGCAAAGACTTTAATCCATTATTCAGTCTAATAATAAGTTTCGGCATACTCATACCATTAACATACCTAAAAATAATCAGTGTTCCGATAGGTGTAATAACAGGATTCATAACTCTAGCAATAATAGTGTTCATAAAAATAAGGGGTGGCGGAAATCAATGAGAATAAGTAAGAAAGGAAGCCTCAAAATACAAGGATTAATGCTTGCACTAATAACAGCTTTCGGACTATTCTTCGGGCTAATAGGCTATACTATGGACACTCTAGGAAGTAACTATGATAATACAGGTTATGACGCTGCAGACATCAACAAATATAACTATTTGGAAGATATGAGTACAGACATTAATAATTCAAAAGGAATAATTGAGAATGTGAGAGTAGAAAGTAACGTTTTTGATTGGTTCGCAGGGGTATGGAACAAATTAACAGCACCATTCAAACTAATATATAGAAGTTATGATAATTTAATAACAGCCACTAAAGATAGCGCTACAACTTTAGGCTTGCCGCCAATATTTAAAGCGTATTTTAACGCCGCAATAATTATTTTGGTAGTTATAGGTATTGTTATGATAAAGTTTTATTTAGGGAGGAAAAAATAATGGTTAATTTAACAGATCCTATGACAAGCAATTATAATATAACAGCCTTAATTCAAGGAACAGATGCGGTGAATAGTCCTTCGACTTGGTTGAGTAACTTACAAATAATCAGCGGGATTCCTTTAGCTACAGTTCTTTTAGTAGGCGCAGGAATAATCTTGTTCTTTGTAATGAGACAAAACGTTAACAATGATAGTGATGCTTTAACTTACAGCGGTTTAATGATAAGCTTCGCAGGAATACTCATGTTCTTAGTAGAAACAGGAACAGGAATAAAACTTGTAAGCTGGGCTGTACTCATACCTATATTTTTAATAACAGCGTTCGCAATATTTAGTAACATGACAGGAAGAAATTATTAAAAGGAGAAGAAAACATGAGATTATTTGGAACTAAAACAAAATTATCAGATGAATGGACACCATTCAAGAAAAAGAGATGTGCAAAACCAAAAAAGAATAAAAGACGTTCACAGAATAGCATATTCTACTAAATAAGCCGTCAAAAAAGGCTAAATAAGCTAATCTATAAACGCTATTATTGTGTGCCTGTCACAACAAGGAGTTTGTTCTAAAGAATGTTCAAAAACTTTATTGCAAACACTACATTTGTGAACACAAAACAAATTAAACACCTATAACTTCTTGTTTAACGACTTCCTTATCTTTCACAAGATACTTCTTCGCCCAAACAGCGCCTCGTAACTTATCATTTTTAAAGTTTGGGCTGTTTTCTTTACTCTTTTCATTCTCAAAAAAAGCGAAATTAACTTTTTCTTCTCCACTATTAACAGCTTTAAGACTTAAAGCCAATAATTCTGCTGCGCTAATACTAACACTTAACATATTTTTTTCCATTTTATTGTCCTCCATTAAGAATAACTCCACACTTACTGCATGTGAAGAAATAATAATTATTAACAAGCCCGCAATTCTGACAAGTTTTAGTTCTGTTCAATTTTCTCAACCTCTAATCCATGTTTATGCACCCAACGATTAAAATAAGATACGCTACTCTGTTTGTTAACAGGTTGTTTGTAACAATTCGTGCAACAACGACTAAACTTATGAGCTGTTCTATAGTATTCTCCGCAACGAATACACCAACGCACTTTATACATTACTTTCTTTTGTCCACCACTCATTTCCCAGCCTCGAACTCGCTTTCTAAATCATGTTTTTTTAAGAAACGATTCCAATGACTAGAACCTCTCGTGTGTTGTCCTACTGGGTTTTTTGCTAAATAAACAGCTCTTGCTTTTTCTCTTACTCGTTTGGTTTCATAGAACTCTAACTTACTTTCCAAAGCCTTTATTTGTGACTTGGTTTTTTCTATCATCCTGTCTACATCTGAAACACTCATTTTAAAAATTCCTCATACCCTTCGCAATAATGCTGTGGATTATCATAAACGTAATGGTGATCGCACTCATGACAAATAGTATCTTCTATTTCTTTATCTGAACGCCCTTCTAAACCTACACACATGTATTCTTCATCATCTGAAAGAGTCCAAACGCCTCGTACACCAGCCATTTTAGTGTTGTTAAATCTCATTTCGCAACTTTTGCAGCCTTGTTCCATTTTGATTAAAGCAAAGCCAGTCATAACTATAGAACCTATGAACAAGCAAATAATGATTAACTTAAATATTGTATCTGTTTTCATTTTTTATGCTGCTCGATTATTCATCTCCTTATGTAAAGTCCCAAGTATAACCGCAAACTTCACAATCATTATTCAAGTCTGTATGCGTTCTTATTTTCTTACACTTAGGACAATATTTCTTATACAATTTTTGTTATTGCTCCACACCAACCACAAAGTAAGTATTTATGACCTTCTTCTGTTTCATATTCAGGAATACTACCGAAATATCCTTTAGTTTTGCACTTAGGACAAATATTAGCACAACCTTTAAAATATTGTAATTTTAAACTACTAGACGCAGCTTTTAATTCTTCGTTCTTAGTCCATTCAATAGTTACCATTTTTCTTTAACCAAGCTTAAAAATACATTTGTATTACCTTTTCTCGTTATTCTATATTACAAATGCGCAAAATCTCATGTTTTTACTTCAACTCGTTCAATGCCTAAACGCTTGTTCTTGCGTAAATTATCCTCTAAAACCTTCAAAATATAGGCTGTTGAGCGATCATGTAATACATGCAGCCCAAACATTACGAGTTGTTTTACTGTTGTACTCTCTTTTTCTTGTTGTAATATGTTCTGTGCAGTTCTAAGATTTAGCAATTCTTCTTCATTAAGACGAATCGTAAATACTTTTCCTTTCTCTTGATCTCTTTCTTCTTGAAGTTTATATGGTTGAAAAGGGGTTTTTTCTATTGACATTTCCTATACCTTTTGTAAAATTTGCCTGCTTATATCGTTCTTGGGTGCAGGCGAACCCTCAATGTCTAAACTCAACCTTAAGTTAGATGCGATTGTAAAATTTACGTTTTAGCACTTATGTTAATCTGTTTGAACAAATAAAGGTTTATTCCTTTCACAAATAACATTAGTATTTCCTTCTTTTGCTTGATAAATTTCACAGTCTTTCATATCAAACTGAACATATTGATATGTATCTTTAAATTCATCACAATAATTTTCAATAAGTTTTAATTGATTTAAAGCTCGTTCTTCCCACATATCAATAATTCTATCTTTATCGTAAAGACGATTAATATAGAGTGAGTTCTCAGCTTTGTTTAATTGATTAATAAACAGACCACCTGTCAAAGCTCCAAATATTAAAGCTAACAGAATAAATAAATACACATATTGCTCTTTCATTTTTCTTTTCTCCTTTACTTCCTGTTCGTTGAGTTAATCATCATTTGAATTTTCTTCAAATATCATCTTTAGTTCCTCATTGCGATTAAGTAAATATTTTTTGTGTTTCTTTTGGTACTTGGTTACCCCAAGTATCCCAACCTTGTCTTTTATGCCTTGCGAACATCTCTAGTTTTGATGCATTTGGATAAAGACGTTCTAATAAACTATAAACTTTATGTGGTTTCTTACTATGAGTATCTTTTTTATTCAAAATAACTTGACTAATAGAGTTATCTTGAACCTTAAGCCCTTTTCCTTTACGACAAATAACACAAATTTCTCCATTAGATTTAGTATGATGTCCTATTCCGAAGAAAGGAGTACCATTATCATTAAGTTTAATCCAATTAAAACCAACAGTCACATATTCAAGATCCCACGTATTAATAACCTCAAAAGCTTCTCGTAACATAGGAAAAGTAACCCACATATATACAACACCATCATTATTTAGTAAATCATTAACAGGCAAAGCTTTTATATCTTCAAGTGACATCGTGGAGTATTGATCATCTGCGATACCTTGCCCTACTTTTTTGTTATAACTCCACGCAGGATCAGTATATATTAAATCGTATTTTTTCATCTTTTCTTTACCTTTTGTTCGATTTCCCGCCGATTTTTACCATACTATCTTCCCTTTCGCACTTAGTAATATAATAAGAATAATTATTAGCCATACTCCTAGAAATGCTGCAGCCATCCAGAAGATACCTGAGACTAAATAGAATATTGCACCCATTATGACACACCAGCCTATTTCTTTTTTTAGTTTGCCTTCTATGAATTTATTCTTTATCGTTTTTAGTTTCATTTTCTGCTAATTCTACACATTTTATACTGCAATAGCCTTTTTTGTGGCTTGTTAATTCTTTGTTTGATAAAAATTTAGATCCGCAGAACTTACAAGTTCTTTGCATAGTAAAAAGCATATACCCTACAATTCCTAAACCGCCTATAACTCCTAAAATTACAAATAGTTCACTCATTTTGTTTTCTCCTTTAGTTTGATTATACTATAGTATTCCTCGTTTATCCCTAGCGCTTGCGCAAATTTGTATGCTTGCGCTGGGAAATCAAAGACAGGCGTTGTTTTCCCGTTTAACATTTTTAATCTGTTTCCGTTTGTTCTTACTAGAACCCATAAAGAGTAAGAGGCAGCTAATGGATTGGAGCTGCCCCTCGTTTGTGACTGAGCAACAGTCTTGTGTGCGTGTATAGGTGTGTGTGAGGTTTGCTGCTCAATGACTTTCATTGTTCTAATTCTTCCGTTTGCAAGTATGCTTTTCCTGCAGAAATAAGAATATTAGCTTCAAAGTAAAAGCTAATAAACTCTAGGTGTTTTAAGGTCATGTCTTGTGGTAGTAAAACTTTTAATGGATGAATCATTTTAGAATCACCTCATTTCTTTGATTGTTTCGGCTTTGGTGTAGATCAATGTTTATGTAGTTTATTTTTGGTGTTAAGTAACTTTTTATTCTTTTTGTAAAGCTTCTTTTTCCGTATGTCGTTATCGTTTCATAATCCATTTTTTCTTCCTCTTAGGCTGTTGTTTGTTTGCGCCT
>Ga0307990_1003270_pt1 | contig 12461 bp, 13 predicted proteins | sample EllFjometagen129_FD_203168 | JGI IMG/M metagenome (GOLD analysis project Ga0307990, IMG submission 203168) | Marine microbial communities from Ellis Fjord, Antarctic Ocean - #129 | ecosystem: Environmental > Aquatic > Marine > Unclassified | place: Southern Ocean | collected 2014-10-08
TATTACATAATCTTGAACATAAACAGGATACATCTTGGATGCGGCCAGTAACACAAGAAGAAGCGGAAAACTTAAAAGATAGACAACTTGAATGGCAACAAAATAAAAAACAAAGTCCTAATGGTGTCATGGGAGAATGGGCATTTAATCGGAATAATAAAACCAATAAACAAAAATATAAATCAGATTTTTATCAGAATAACACCATTCGTAAACAAACAGAAAAAGAACGTGTTATCGAAGAAGAAAAAGACCAATCAAAATTTGACGAAACGGTAGAAAAGATTTTTCAGAAAGTAGAGAAGGAGACAGGGCTAAACAGAGAGTCATTGTTATCTAAAACAAAAAAAGCTAAATACTATAAGGCTCGTATATATGCAGCGAAACTACTTCGTTCAGAAATGGACTTATCGGACGAAACCATTGGCAGACTAATAGGACGTTCCAAAAGTATGGTTAATGCATATCTGAATCAGACTGATTTTAATCGAGGAAAGAAAGTCGATAATTCTTTAGTTATTTCGCAAACCCAAACAAATAATTCAGAATTTGCAGAACCTGATATAATAGAATCACTTACACCAAACGCAGTTCAACGTAAATGGCAAACTCCGTCAGAATTTCCTTGCTGTCCGCAGGAATACACAGAAGAACCACTTAGAACTTATGCTAACAATCTAATAAAGGGTTCTGTATTTTGTCGAAACAATCTGTATTCTTCATTGGTGTTCAAGAGTTCTGCCTCAGAAGACAAACAAACGATTTACGTTATTTCCGAATCAACAGGAATGAAACCGTTGGCGTTGGCAAAAATCACTTTTGAAAACGGGAAATTTGTGCATACAAGTTTAGGTAGTTTTTTTTCTCAAGAAGGTGCTGAAAAACAATTTTGTCAGGCTCAAGGTCTTCAATGGCATGGAGGTGATTCCATTGATGATTATTGCTAAAAAACTATAGCACAACAAAAAAACTAGGAGATCGATATTCGCGTAATTTACCAGCACAAAACTACTTGACAAATATTATCCCCTTTGCTAGATTTCCTCTAAGGAAACTAACTGTATGGACACAAAAAAAATTCTAAAACAATGGCGTTTCACTCTTATACTGATCTTTTCAGTAATAGCGGGTGCTCTGCTGGGCCATAGGATCGGCCCTGATGCCGTTAAGCTCAAACCTCTGGGTGACGTATTCCTGAACCTGCTGTTTACTGCAGTAGTGCCGTTGGTATTCTTTTCTTTGTCCTCTGCAATAGCTGCAAACTCCAACCTAAAGCGTCTGGGCCGAATGGCTGGCCTGATGCTCGCTGTGTTCATTGTTACGGGCATTATCTCATCCTGCCTGATGATCTTTGCGGTAAAGACATTTGACCCGGCAGAAGGTATGACTCTCCAACTTGAAGAGTCCCAACAGCAACATGAAGAAGTCAGCCTTCCTGAAAAGATTGTAAGTACTTTTTCAGTAAAAGATTTCCCAAACCTTATCAGCCGTCATAATATCCTGCCCTTAATGATCTTTTCGATTCTGATCGGCCTTGCCTCACAAGCTGCCGGAGAAAAGGGAAAACCGTTTCGTAAGTTCCTTGTCTCCGGTGCCGAGGTAATGGGCCAACTGATAAAACTCATCATGTATTACGCCCCGATAGGACTTGGAGCATACTTCGCGTACCTGGTAGGAGTGTTCGGCCCGAAGCTCATGACCGATTATGCCCGCGTGGTCGCTCTGTACTATCCAGTCGCAGCCATTTACTTTGTTGTAGGGTTTTCTATCTATGCTTTTGCAGCAGCAGGCAGAAAAGGGTTAAGAGGCTTTTGGACGCATATACCCCCGGCAGCACTAACTGCTTTGGGGACTGGCAGCAGTCTTGCCGCACTTCCGGCGAACCTGGAATCTGCTAAAAAGATCGGAGTCCCAGAAGATGTCCGCGAGATCGTACTGCCTATAGGTGCCACGATCCACATGGACGGCTCATGCCTGGCAGCGATCTTAAAGATTGCGGTTCTGTTTTCAATATTCGGCAAAGATTTTTCCGGCATTGAAACTTATGCCAGTGCCATTGGCATATCCCTTTTATGCGGTGTAGTAATGAGCGGTATCCCCGGCGGCGGCTTCCTGGGGGAGGCTCTTATCGTCTCTTTGTACGGTTTTCCTTTGGCGGCCTTACCGATCATTTCAATGCTCGGAACCTTGGTAGATCCCATTGCAACAATGATAAACTCATCGGGCGACACAATAGCAGCCATGATAACAGCCCGCCTGCTGGGGAATAGCAGACTTGAATGATCCGACTTCTGAGGAGACATGAAATAAATGGAATATGAAAGAGTTTTAATAGCGTTCAGTCTGACTTTATTCGCCGGTCTTGCCACGGGTGTCGGCAGTGCATTGGCTTTTTATGCAAAGCGTACCAATACGACCGTACTTTCATTGTCTCTTGGTTTCTCAGCAGGCGTTATGATATATATATCTTTTATCGATATTTTTCCAAAGGCACAGCAAGCCCTTGTCGCTGAGCTTGGCACGGTCAAGGGATCATGGGCAACCGTTGCAGCGTTTTTTGTAGGGATTATTTTTATCGCTGTCATTGACAAGCTGGTGCCCGACTTTGAGAACCCGCATGAGGTCCACAGGGCAGAGGAAATGGACGCGAAAGAACGGGCTCCAAGTTATAACAAGCTGTACCGGATGGGCGTAGGTGCCGCAATAGCGATAGCGATCCATAATTTCCCCGAAGGGCTTGCAACCTTTATGAGTGCGATGAAGGACCCAAAGCTTGGTATGGCTATAGCTATTGCGATAGCCATACCACAACATCCCAGAAGGTATTGCCGTATCGATCCCAATATACTATGCAACAGGAAGCAGGAGAAAAGCGTTTATCTTTTCGTTCCTATCGGGTGTTACCGAGCCGATAGGTGCGATAATCGGATATACAATACTCCTGCCGTTCCTTAACGATATATTATTCGGCCTGCTATTCGCTTTTGTGGCAGGAATTATGGTGTTTATCTCGCTTGACGAGCTTTTGCCCGCGTCAAGAGAATATAACCAGCCCCACCTTGCCGCTTACGGACTGGTTTCAGGAATGCTGGTTATGGCCCTAAGTCTGCTTTTATTCTTATAGCCTTTACTGACTAAAAGTGGTTCAATCTCAATACATTCTGTATCTTTTCTTGATGTTCGATCTTTACCCTGGCTTTTTCTGCGTAATCATTCCAACGAGAAACTACTTTTTTAACTTCAGAAATGATAGCTTTAGCCTGCCCCTGTTTGAGTAAAGCAGATTTTCCGCATGCCAAAAAATCGTCCATATCAAAATTATCACTTTTGCCGTTGATGGTCATCTGATGGCTGTTCGTCCAAACACCACTTGGATTATAACTATAAGTCACATCAAATGCAGGTGCAAGCGACCAGTTACCGCTGCGGTCCATCAAAAAGGCAATATTTTTAACATGGTCATCCTGGTTTCTTGCGACAACATTGAATATCATTCTTCGATACATCTCAACAGTTGCGCTGGCGTCTAAGTCTAACTTTAGTATTGTATCAAATGCTTGCTCGTAACCATGAGCACCTGCCTGGTTAAAATCCAGATGCGAAAGTGCAGCCAAAGATTGCATGTGAAGTTTTTCACCATTAATAAGACGATCAAACCGGCAAGTCATAAAGTGCCTGCGATCACCTTCTTCAAACAACCTGCATTTACTCATCTCTATACCGCAATCAACGGCCATCATATAATAAGCATACTCGATAGCTCCGTATCCATCGGGGTCCGCTAATTCCTTGTCCCGATTATTTTTAACACCGTCAAATTTGATCAGCCAATGCTCAAACCCTTTTTCGGCTCCAACCTGTCCGGACCGAACTTCATTAGTCGTTGGGTTCCAGGCTATAACCGCTTTGGCACGTGCCCCTCCGGCTGATGTACCAACTTGAAGAATATCTGACATAGCTTCGGTTCCGCCATATTCTGTAAAATTAGTCTGAAAACTATCTCTATGTGTCAGAATTTCACTTGCCAGCTCTACTAATTTTTCAACGTCAATCAAACTGCTGACTATTGGCTCAGGTCCGGTTGAAGGGATAAATTCAAGGGCACCCATTCCGCGCAGACCAGTATAACAAAGCCGTTCAACTGCATTAAATGTCTCTGGGTCTCGTCCTTCTCTTACCAGCCATGCATCAATAAGGGCATTTCCGTATTTGTCAGGAAGTGAGTCAGAAAGCAGCCCCGGCAAACCATGAAAACTCTTATGTGCCAGAGAGGGGAAAGAATACACAGTATTTGACAATGGCATCATAACTGGTGCAACCTCAATACCGCTTGGAATAAAATCAGGATCATACTGAAAAGATGCAGTCTTTTGACCGTCTTGAAGCATTACAGCGCCAATGGTTGTTCCCCACAATCTAACTTCTGCGACAGTGCTCATTTTTCATCTCCCCATTTCCAGCTTTCATGCTTTTTGGTTGACCTTGTTCTAGACGTAGCCCTCTTTCGCAGCGTTTTACGATGTTTGAGCATTTCAATCGGTGATGGAACAGGCTCCGGCACAAGCTGGTCAAGATGGTCATACAAGCCTAAGATACGCAGTAGACGAATAATTGTCACAAATTGCGAATCACCTCCAGCTTCAATACGCTCAAGTGTTCGCTTACAAATACCTGCCTGCTTTGCCGCCATTGCTTGGGTTAATCCCATATCAATTCGTCGTTGGGCTATTCGCGACCCCAATTCCATGACAACCGCTTCAGGATTGATTTCGTTTTTAATTTTCACAATAGACCCTTCACAAAATTTATTACCACATCTATATCGTAAAATAATACGAGTTAGTCTAGTTAAATGTTCATATATCGTAATATTATGCGATATATTTGAAAAGTCAAATATATATCGTAATAAAATACGAATTAACTGACCTAACGAGCTTATGTCGTAATATGTTACGATTTGCCAAAAAAAACAACACAAAAGACGACATAATAGACGCTTTAGCGATGCTTGCATTGCAGGTACGCCACGAAAATAAAAGGAAAACATGCCCTTAATTACCGGTTTCGATTTAAGGGTGAGGTTCAAAAAACAAGAAACCCCAGCCTTCCACTGTCGATCATAAATAACAAATTTTATCCGAGCCGTCTCGCCGCTTCATCCGCGAGTCCCTGATTGCGTTCGGCATATATCTCCGTAGCACTCATCTTGGTGTGCCAGAGCTTAGCTCCTGCCGATTCATAATAACCTATATCGAAGCTAGTAAAGCGTCCAGTAGCGGCTGGCTTGCCCATACAGAAAAGAGCATCGCTCCCTTTAGTATAAATTTGTCGTGATATTTGGACTTGCTTAGCCGAAAAAGAAATCTCTCCAGCCCATACCAGATCAAAACCACGTTATAGTCAACATCCTTCGACTTTGCAGAATTAAGGAGCCTCTGTCGTATAGATTGTTCTATGCTTGACTTGCTCATACAGATGCTTCCAGGTAAGGTCTCATGACATTTGCAACCCTGCAAACTTTAGCATATTTCCATATTTCATCGACAGAGCATTTCTTCTGAGAAAGACAGTCACGCAGAGCCTCGATTGCCACATCCAGCCCGATCTTGTTTCTGTATTTAAAACAGTCGGCCACAGTCTTTGCAGGGCAATAAACCTTTACCTCAACACCTTCGATCTTATGTTTTTCAATGCCTTTATTGAAGGCATCACCTGAAAAATACATAATCCGGGTCGGGGCATCAATTTTCGGAGTCCACGCTTTAAGGTCAATAGCGATCCAGACTTGATGAGGAAGTTGTGTTGTTAGCTGGTGGAATTGCAGAGCACTTATAAGACAAATAACCCCCTTAGGGATTTTGCTGCATACTTCTATAATTCCGTGATATTCGGTAGGTTCATAGTCCCGACTCGCATACAGACCCCTGGCAAGCCGAATCACTTTGCCATCCCTGTAAAGTCTGTAGAGAATCTGCGGCGAGAGTCCCTTTTTCTCAAGGTCCCTTGGACGAATTGCCCCTCTGCTGGAAAGCAAATTCAGGATTTTATTTTGTTTGCTAGTCACCATAACACAAAACCTCGGTACTTACCAATAAGTACCTATACATCCTATCGTCAAATTACCCCATAAGCAACATGTTTTTTCAAAAAACGCTCTAAATGAGCATATTTGCATTACTCATGCCTCATTCACCTTCTGGGTACAGACAGCAGTCTTGCGGCATTACCGGCTAACCTGGAATCTGCTAAAAAGATCGGAGTGCCTGAAGATGTCCGGGAGATCGTATTGCCGATTGATGCAACAATCCACATGGATGGTTCATGCCTGGCAGCGATTTTAAAGATTGCGGTACTGTTTTCAATATTCGGCAAAGAATTTACCGGTATAGAAACTTATGCCAGTGCTATCGGCATATCACTTCTATGCGGTGTAGTAATGAGCGGCATACCAGGCGGCGGCTTTATTGGCGAGGCCCTTATCGTCTCTCTTTACGGCTTTCCTTTGGAAGCTCTTCCGATCATTTCAATGCTCGGAACGCTCGTAGACCCGATTGCAACAATGATAAATTCCTCAGGTGATACTATAGCAGCTAACCATGCACCTTACATACATCTTAGAAGAACTTGTCAAAAGCAGGAAACGTAGGAGAAGATAGAAAGGTTACAAAATGATAAGACTGAAAAAGACTCTAAATATAATACATAAAATGGCATCAAAACATTTACCTATAATGAATGACAAGGATTTTGTTGAAAATGCTGACGAGGGAGGAGATGACGAGGCTCAATCCAACTTTGGCGGTGTGAGTTATTCTGGCTACAACGTAAATAAAGACAACAAAAGTGCATTTAAGTGTTGCCGAAAAGCCGCCGAGGATGGAGATGCAAAAGCCCAAAATAACCTCGGAGATATATACTACAAAGGCCAAGGAGTTATCAAAGATTATAATGAGGCTTTCAAGTGGTACCGTAAAGCTACTGAGCAGGGAAATGCAGATGCTCAATATAATCTTGCAATGATGTATTACAAAGGAGAAGGAGTTGTCAAAAGTTATAAGGAGGCATCTGAGTTGATCAGGAAAGCTGCTGAGCATGGATGTGCAAATGCCCAATTTAACCTTGGGCAGAGATATATCAGAGGTGAAGGAGTTGAAAAAGATCCTAAGGGTGCCGTTAACTGGTTCAGGAAGGCTGCGGAACAGGGCCATGCAGATGCCGAATACAATCTTGCCATGATATATTACGATAAAGGAGTTATTAATGAATATGAAGAAGCATCAAAGTTGATTAGGAACGCAGCCGAGCAGGGACATCCAAAAGCTCAAATTATACTTGCCGAGAGTTATCACAGAGGCGAAGAAGTTAACAAAGATTACAAGGAAGCATTCAAGTGGTACCAAAAAGCTGCTGAGCAGGGGAAAGCAGTTGCCCAATATAATCTTGCAAATATGTATTACCTAGGTGAAGGAGTTAGAAAAAGGTATAAAGAGGCAGTCACGTGGTACCGAAAAGCTGCAGAGCAGGGAGATGAAATTGCTCAATTTAACCTTGGCGGTATGTATTACAGAGGCGAAGGAGTTATCAAAGATTATAAGGAGTCAGTCAAGTGGTACGAAAAATCTGCAGAGCAGGGATTTGCAAAAGCCCAATTCAACCTTGGCTGTATGTATCAGAAAGGTAAAGGACTTGCAAAAGACAAAAAAGAAGCGGCCAAGTGGATAAAGAAAGCTGCCGTTCAGGGAAATGTCAGAGCCCAATTTGCCCTTGCCACTATGTATTATAAAGGCAAAGGAGTTAGCAAGGATCATAATGAGTCAGTCAAGTGGTACCGAAAAGCTGCAGAGCAGGGACATGCCAAGGCCCAAGCTATTCTTTACGAATTAGGGAAATTACACGCCTAGGATACATGTAAAATTCACGTCCGCCTGCATCACCACGCCAACACACCGCACCGTTCGCCCGCCCCTAACGGATCGGCCTCACTAGTCATTAGCTCGTCTACGGCGGCCTCGGACCCTTGCGGGCCTTCGGCAGCCTTCGCTCGTGTAAGTCGTTCTTAGTCGCATCCACCGCCAAGTCGTTCTTTCGCCTGCCCCTCAGTCCGGCCTTACGGCCTCCTTCCGGGATGGCTCCCGCAAAGTCAATCTCAGCCCCAAGCCCAACGCATCGTACTGCTCCCGTCATGCTGTTTGCATGAAGCAAACAGCCCGCCGTCGCTAGTCAACCTGCGCGTGGTAGCGCGGAAGTCGTCGCCCTAAGTCGTCAAGTCCATACATCTGTAAGTCTTCCTTGTTCTCCAAAGTCCTCCCCCTCTAAAGTCTTTCCGTTATTGTAAGTCCTATCCACTCTGAAGTTGGGTATGCGCGCCTATAGCTCGAAAAAAACAAGTTTTTTCTCGCCCGTCCTGCCGCGTTTGAAGACCCGCTTGTTGGGTAGAGGTCACCAGCGGCAGGACAGCGGGCCAAACAGCGGCCCGCTATGCGGAATCCCTACCGCGGGCAACAGCAGCCCGCTATTCTTCACCAGAGAGCAACCGCAATCTTTGCCGCAAAGGTTAGGGCGTTGAGTCTTAGTGAGGCGTTCAGTCGGCGTGATAGTACGTCTGCCATGGACTCATTTCGGGTGACAAGCACCCGATTGGCCTACGGCCATCGCGGGCAAAGCCCGCGGAAAAAACTAAAGGACGCCTACCGGCTGGAAGTTATTGGGCAAAGCCAGGAGTACCGGCGGGGGGATGAACCCCCGCCATGCTTTTAAAAGCGAAGACCGCCTTCCGGCTGGTCAATTAAACAATAAGGAACTCGGCCGGCTTTGCCGAACTCGGTCAGACTGTTTTAAATATTTCACAAATAATGTGAAATGACGAAAGCAAGGAACCACCGTCCGCGGTAACTTACACGCCAGCAAACATCGCTGGCATGACGTTACTTATTCGCGGACGGCGAACTATCCTTATCAACTTTCGGCGACAGTTGCTTAAGCGGCCTTGCCACTACGCAACTCTTTAATTGCAATGGATGGGAATCCCCCCAACAGCACCCCCGACACCTACCCCTGGCGGGCAGTTTTTCGTTTTTCCACCAACTCCGTACGTTCCCCGCAAGCGGGGATCGTACTACGGTCTAAACCCCTGACGGTTATTTTGCCATGAATGACGAAAATAACCAGGAGTGTTTTTTCTCTCGGACACTTCGTGCCGACCCCGTTCCAGTCGTAGACTTCCTCCACGCGGCGAAAAAATAGACTGACCGCGCTTAATTATAAATACGCTTGTCATTGGTAAAAAGAACGAAAACACTGGGTTTACGGGGGGGGGGATTCTTTATCCATCCAAGGTAATTAAAGATGTGTAATTCCGGTGCAAAAGCATGCCAGAAAAAAGCATTCTGTCATTCGCATTTGCAATACCAAAATTCCACGTCGCCGAAAAGCAGGAAAAAAACCATTATCAATGCTTTCTTTCCCTGATTTTAATCGCTCCAGGAAAAAATTTGACTATCGCAAATTTGGTTTCCTTCCACTCACAAATAAACAAACTACCCACCCAGCCACTTTCGTTGGGTGGGCAGCTTGTTATTAAAAAAAAGAAAGAAAAACTTTAAAAGAAAGGACAGACCATGGCAGCAAAAGAAATCAGCGAAGCAGTAAAAGCAAAGATCATCGAAGTCGTCGAATTCTGCAAAAGAAACAAATTCGATGCTGAACTTGTCGGCTGTTGGGTTTGGGTATCGTTTGACGCAAAGCCAGAAGCGGAAACCCGCCAGGAATTAAAAGACGCCGGTTTTAGGTGGATCAGAAAGCGGAGCAAGTGGGCGCATAATTGCGGTCGGCCTTGTCGATCCGGAAAAGGTAACCCGTGGGACAAATACGAAACCGCGTCAATCTCGAAAGCTAGCTAACCACTAATCAGGGCGGGAGCGATCCCGCCCGCCTATTTTGAAAGGGCATCACAAATGAGAAAAGAAATCCAAATCGAAGTAATCGGAAACACCAAAAACATCGGAGACACAAACGACAAAGGAGCTTTTTGTATCGTTAAGGCAGACGCTTGTTTGTACGACGACAACATGAGCCGCGCATGGTTGAAACCTGCAAATCACAAGTTTATGTTTCGCTTGTTAGATGATGACAAGATCGTTTATTTCCTGGGGTATTCTACACTGGACAGCGATTTTGTACCGCTTGACTATTACGGCAAATCCTACGGATGTACCGAAATCCAGTACAAAGTCGACGGCAGATGGACAACGCTATAAACCGCCACCGTCTAGGGGGGAAAGAAAAAGCACTTTCCCCCCTGGACTATCTAAGGAAAAAACGCCATGAAAACACGAAGCCAAGTAGCAACCGCATATATCACAGATCGATTTCCAGAAGCTGGATTTCCGTATATCCAGCAATGGCAGAAAAGATTTGATCGTGGGGAAGAATGGAACTATTCAGATTTTGCCGGTCGTCGGAAATTGCAGGAACTTGCGCCGGGATGGTATCCCCAAGACGAAAACGAGTTTAAGGTTTTGCCAGCATTACCGGCCCCGCCTTATTAAGCACTATAACCCCCTAAATTTTGAAAGGTTTTACAATGACTGAATTAATGACACTACACGCCAGACTTGACGCAGCAGCTTATAAAATCTCTGATAATTTCTGCTATTCGTGCTATAAAGTAGTAGAAGGCGAATTCTGCCCAACCTGCCACAGCGACGACTTTATGCGACACGTCGAGGGAGTCGGCGTAGAGTATGGGACAGAATGGGTAATCGACCACATAATCCAAGACCGCTGCGAATCGGTCGACGATGAAGCCCTTTTCGATGAAATGATGGATGAATGCTATCCAGAAATCGAAATCGGCTGCTGCAGCTGGTCGCCATCCCACGTAATGAGCGAGCTTGACCCAACCGCCTACCGAATCGGAGTCCAGGAGCACGTCGACAGCCTAGTCGAAGACTGCCAGCTTTACGAATCAGACGGCGAATATTATCAGGTATTCGACATCGAGGAAATGCTGATAGACATAGAAGCAGAATAAACTAATCAATTACATTCATTTTAAGGAGTTATTATGGCAGAGCAATTATTGTCCCCAACAGACGTATATAAAAAACTGCGGATTTCAAGGGCGAAGTTTTACCGGATTCGTGCCAAGCTTATCGCAAACGGTTTGCAAGTGGTGAAAATTGATGGCAGTACCAAATACCGCCAGTCAAGCCTTGACCGGATGATCGCAAGGGCAGCAGAGACCGAACGTGATTTATGCGGGTAAAAGCTATCTATATGGGAGGCTGAAAACGTACACAAGCCCTTTTCAGCCTTCTATTTTACAACCCACCCCAGCCCCTTTGGAAAAGAATCCAAACCAAAACCATAGGGATTAACACCACTATCTTAAAGCCCCGCTTAATCTCAAAGCCTGAATTACCGATAGCGAGTTAGTGTCAGTATTCTCAATGTGCCCAAAAACCTTGTCGTATTTATGGTTTTCCTGAGACGATTTGTGAGTCAGGTCATAACAATGGCGACATGCAAAAACTTGATCGCCACGAGGAAGGTAAAGCTTGGTAGTCCGATCACCACAATACACCCCATTCTTAACGGCAGGGCACGCAAAGAAGTATCTAAACCCACCATAATTACATGGCCATCTTATAAGTTCAACCCGCTGTTCTATGTGTCTTTTTACACTCTCTGTCGACAATACCTCGCTCCGCACCATAAGAAATGAGGTTTTGTCGATGTCGACGCTAATAGAAGATTCGATATCAACACGATTGACCACAACCCCAGAGGGATTTTTCCATTCAATAAAACCTGTCACAGACGCATCAAAAAAACCTTTCTCCTTAAGTGCCTTCGCACTTATTTCGTTACAGAGATCAACCGTAGTTTTCCTGCGGTATACATCCGACCATTTTCCACTGCCAAAGCCACCCATGATATTTATCCTAAATATTTAATTTGTTATGTATTAAAAGCGATTCTGTTTTATACTTGCAGTGTCACACAAGAAGTTATATATGATAATTGTAATTACCCAAATGCAGCGGTTACTCAAAAGTGAATAAAATATGTTGGCATGATTTAGTGAAAATTGGATCGGTCTTACCAATAGGAAATCATAGGCGCGTGACAAAAGTGCGTGACAAACGTGTCGCTACGGCGCTTCTGCGGCGCTCCCGTGATTTACCTCTCATGTCTATAAGTCGTTATTGTACAATACGTTAGTTGTTTATTTACAAGTACTTACGTTAACCCTATTATCGCACTGTCGATCCGAAGGTTGAGAAAATATGAAAGCCAGGTACCCTTCATTGCGTTATCTGTTATGATACGCAAGACGTGGTCACCGCGTGGTGCCACAAATTTGTTCGACCAAATTTAATTTTGAAAGGAACCTGACTATGGGTAACATTTTAGCAATCGATCTCGGAAAATTCAACAGTGCAGTTTGTATTTTT
>Ga0307990_1003271_pt1 | contig 12456 bp, 11 predicted proteins | sample EllFjometagen129_FD_203168 | JGI IMG/M metagenome (GOLD analysis project Ga0307990, IMG submission 203168) | Marine microbial communities from Ellis Fjord, Antarctic Ocean - #129 | ecosystem: Environmental > Aquatic > Marine > Unclassified | place: Southern Ocean | collected 2014-10-08
TGGTTTTGTTATTAATAAATATTTTAAAAACAAATTGTTTTATCTGTTTTTTGTTATACTTACCATACCGGTATTTCTTTTACCTTTTTATTATAATGTTACAAACGATAATATAATATATATTTTTTTGATTTTAATACCACCTGTAATTTTTACTATTATCAATAAAGCTAAGCATACTGTTTTTAAAGTTCCTGTTATATTTTATATTATCTTTTTAAACTTTTTTCTTATGACAATTATTTTTTATGGCTTTAAACGATTAATAGTAGTAATAGATTTCATATTTATTCTTACATCTGTATATTATTTATTAGAATATATTTTTATTACACTAAAAAGATTGAATATAAATTTAGGGTTAAAGCAATAAAGGATTTTATAAAATAGTTATCTTCAAGTTAAAAAAAGAGAAGAATGAAAAATTGAATACCGATTAACGAATAATGATTTAAGAAGTTAAGTATGAACAAATATGATTTACCTGCCCGCCAATGTTTAGGCTTATAGGTGGCAGGCGGGGAAGAAGGATTGATAAAATTATTCACCCCGTTAAATAATCAGGCAGTTCGGTCAGGCGCCCGACTGATGCCTGATTGCTTTGCATTTAACGGGGTGAACCGAAACAAATTATATAAAACTGAGGAGAAAATAATTAAACCCACTCCGAAAAGCAGATATTTGTCTATTTGTCATTCTTCACCCCGTTAGATATAAGATTATATAATAATAATCAATACTCTAACTTAAAATTATCTAACGGGGTAAACTTGTTTCAGAATCTATTGATATTATTGAAATTAGAGATTCCGAAATAAATTCGGAATGACATAATTTTGTCTTTTTGGAGTGGGCTCAATAATTTTAAACTTTATTTCAAATTCAAATAACCTTAGTAGAAGATATAAACACAAAACAAACAAGCTTATTACCTTATTATTTTTGTATTGTCTCCTGATATGTTGCCGAAAATAATGTAATAAGGTTGATATTGCGGGGAATTATTTTTTTCTACTAAGGTTTACCCCGTTGGATTTCTTATTTAAATTTATGTATCGCCTCTTTAAATTAAATCCTACGGGGTTTAAGGTTTTAAAATTAAAGTGGGTTCTAAAAATTAGCTTCGCTGATATCGCGTTCGGCTAAGTTCATTATGCGTGTTTAGTGCTAAAAAGAAATATTATGCAAGTAAATAGGTTCTAATATTGTTCTTGTTCATTAGGAAAATCCTGTGATTTCACATCATTTATATATGAAGTAGCAGCATCTTTAATTTCTTTATAAAGATTATGATATCTCCTTAAAAAACGAGGTGAAAATTCCTGAGTGATTCCTAACATATCGTGCAGGACTAAGACCTGTCCATCAACATTTCTGCCTGCTCCTATTCCTATTGTTGGGATTTTAATTTCTTTTGTAACTCTAGTAGATAACTTTGCCGGTATCTTTTCTAAAACAATAGCAAAACAACCTGCCTTTTCAAGAATCTTTGCATCTTCAATAAGTTTCAACGCTTCATCTTTTTCAGTAGCTCTTACAACATAAGTTCCAAACTTATGAATTGATTGAGGCGTTAATCCTAAATGTCCCATAACAGGAATACCTGCTAACAAAATTCTGTTAACAGATTCAATAACTTCTTTGCCACCTTCTAATTTTACTGCATCTGCTGCCGATTCTTTCATAATCCTTATTGAAGAATTTAATGCCTTTTTAGAGTTTCCCTGATAAGTACCAAATGGTAAATCAACAACAACTAATGCACGCGAAACACCTCGTGTAACACATTTGGCATGATAAATCATCTCATTTAATGTTATTGGAAGCGTTGTCTTATTGCCTGCTATAACATTGGAAGCAGAGTCTCCAACAAGAATAATATCTATGTTGGCTTTATCAAGTATCCCGGCCATAGAATAATCATAAGCTGTTAACATTGCTATCTTTTTGCCGTTCAACTTCATCTTCTGCAAAACATGAGTTGTAACCTTATTTATTACTTTATGAATAGCCATATATTTATTTTTTTTATAACGACAAACTTACAAAGTTTTATTATTATACCAATTTTTAATCTGCAATATAATATGAAGCAGATTGTCTGCCTTAGGCAGATTAATGCCGATAAACGTCCAATACAATTTTATAAACAAATTGTAAATACAGTTAAAAATACAAAATGTGATATTATTGAATAATTATTTTCTTTACAACTGCATTACTGCTTGTTATTATTTTTACAAAATAAATTCCTTTTGCCTGATTTGATAAATTAATTTTTTTTGTTTGTGGTGATGAATCAAATTGTTTTTTATAAATAAGCTGTCCCTCTACATTTATGATTTCTATTGACAACTTTCCCTTTTTTATATTTTTAATCTTTAAATTAAAAATACCATTGCCTGGATTTGGATATATCTGTATCACATCAGAATCATTTATTTCATTAACTTTTGTAATAATATTACCGTTTTTATTTGTTTTTATCAGATAAACATCACCAGCGCCGGCACCAGAACTTTTAGTTTCGCCGGCAATAATATATCCATTATCATTTGTTTTCTGAATTGCTCTTCCATAATCCCATAAGGAGCCACCAAAGGTCTTTGTCCATGATGTATCACCATTTTCATCTGTTTTTATAAGATAAATATCCCCATAACCAACGCAATAGCTCCATGTTATACCTGTTATTATAAAACCATTATCGTTTGTCTGTTCAACTGATTTTCCATATTCCCAGTATATGCCACCAAAGGTCTTTGTCCATAATGTATCACCGTTTTCATCTGTCTTTATTAAATAAATATCATCACTTCCGGCACCAAAACTCCATGTTAAGCCCGTGATAATATATCCGTTATCGTTTGTCTGCTGAACACAATATGCATAGTCCTTTTCACTACCACCATAAGTTTTTGTCCACAAAGTATCACCGTTTTTGTCTGTTTTTATTAAAAAGGCATCATTGTCTCCGGCACCAAAGCTCCATGTCATACCGGTAATAATATATCCGCTATCGCTTGTCTGCTGCATTGAATATCCTTTATCATCATAAATACCACCAAAGGTCTTTGTCCATAATGTATCACCGTTTTTATCTGTTTTTATAAGATAAACATCAAAATTGCCCGCACCAAAACTTTTTGTTTCTCCTGCAATAACATATCCGCTGTCGTTTGTTTGTCTTACTGAATATCCACAATCTTCATCTATACCTCCATAAATTTTAGTCCATAAAGTATCGCCATTCTCATCTGTTTTTATGAGGTAAACATCAGAAGTGTCATTACCAAAACTTTTGGTAGAGCCGGTAATAATATATCCATTGTCATTAGTTTGCTGAACAAACTGACCACAATCATATTTTGTTCCACCATAGGTCTTTGTCCATAACGTATCGCCATTTTCATCTGTTTTTATAAGATAAACATCAGCGCTGCCTGCACCAAAACTCTTAGTATAGCCGGTAATAATATATCCGTTATCATTTGTTTGCTGAACCGAATATCCGTAATCATAATTAGAACCACCATAGGTCTTTTCAAATGTAATTTGTCCTAATGCTATATGGCATAGCAATAAAAATATTACTGAAATTGTAATTTTTTTCATTTTTTTTTGGTTTATAAAATAAAGTTTGAAATTGTCTTGCATATCTTCAAAATTCCTAAAATTATTATCTCTGCAAATTTAATATTATATTTTGAAATTTTATAGATATTTATTGATATATTTTAGATAAAAATAAATTAAATGAAAATCTGTTTTTGTAATAAAATATTTTTTTAATTACATAAATACTTATTATACAACCAATTATAAAAATAAATAAAAAAATGTTAATAATTTTTTCAAAAAATTTTGTTTTTTTAATAAAAAAAAGTTATATCTTTACAAAAAACTCCAATCTACATGTTGTGTAATTTGTTTACAAGGAAGTGGTGTACTGGATTATGAAACTTGTACATATAGTATAGAATGCCGGAATAATAAAGATTGTTGCGACAATTCTGATTGTATCCGTGTAAAATTGACAGATTGTAGCAAAGGTGGAAAAGATTATTTATGTTCTATTTTACCAATGATGGGTCTTTTGCAAATAAAATTAACAAGGATTTATTAACTTTATATTTACAAAAATGAAGAAAAAAATAATTTTAATATTATCAGGAATTTTTATTTACAATTTTTTATTTGCCCAAAACCCTTTTAATAAAAAAGGTGCATGGGAAGTTAATTTTGGCTTGAATTATTATTATCCAGTCATAAAGGGCTATTCGTATCATTACGATAATATTGGTCTTTTTTCTTATAGTGAGATGAAGTCTTGGTCTTTTGATTGCAATATAATACTAATCGGAAATGTTGGAAAATATCTGAAAATTTCAAGAATAATGGAACTATATAAAATTAACGAAAAAAATTCACTTAATTTATTAATAGGGCTTTCATACAATCAAAGAAAAGCTACATTAAAATATAAAAAAAGAGAAGTATCAGATGGGATAGTAATAGTAAATTGGGAAAACGGGGTAGAAAAAATAAGAGACAAATACCCTTGTTTAGATATTAAGTTAAGTGGTATAGCAAATCTTAAAGAAAAATATGGGATTTATAATGCTGTTGGTTTTAGAACAAATACTATTATAAATAAACACTGGTGTTTTTGTGATGGATTGTATGATTTGAATCCTTATCAGGAATATTATCTAACATATTCATTAGGTTTTTTGTTTTATTTGAAAAAAATAAATATAATGTTCTCTATAGACCATTCTATTTTTAATTTAAAGAAAATTGATGATCCCATCTTTGTTTATTATCCTCTACTTATAACAAATAGCGAATATTTTAATTTAACAAATTTTGGCATAAGTATTTTTTTTAATAACCCTTTAAAAAATAAAAAAAATGAAGAAAAATAACCTGTTTTTATATTTACATTTGTTCACAGCAATATTTTTTGTTAATAATATTACAGCACAAACAAATGCTCCGGTTTATATTCCATATATAAACAAAAGCAATAATAAAGAAATATTACAATTTGTAAAATCAAATAAACATCTGCCGGGAATTATGCCCGGTAATCAGATAGAAACAAATGGATTAGACATAACCAACACCATAGAAGGTATTACCAAAAATGTTGAAGAGCATGAACTGTATTTGCACCAGTTATACAAAATGATTCTAAACTTGGAAAAAGAAAATCAAGAATTAAAAAAAGAAATTAATGAATTGAAAAATAAATGAATTTTTTAAAATTAATATTAAAAATTAGTATGGCATTTTTTATAATATTTTGTGGCAATAAAATATTTGCTCAGGAAAAAAGCAATGTTAATTTAGAGATAAGTAAAATGTTTGAACGATCTTTTTTTAACAGATATCTTTTTGATATAGGAACAGGATATAATACAAAAAAAAATAAATTTTACATAGGAGGTTCTTTAAATATTACTTATTCAAAATTAAAATATTCAGGTAATGATACAAAAACTTTTATTATAAAACCAAGGATAAATATATCATATCCAATTAATTTAGGAGATAGAATTAATTTTGAACCAAAATTTGGATTAGGTTATTCCATTATATATATGAATAGCAAAAAATATGATTTTACTGATTATCAACAAGGAATAAATACATTATTGGAATTAAAGTTTAATTATATAACAAAAACCAAAGTAGATTACTACTTTATTACTAATTATGATTATATATATCTTAAAAAAAATGAAAGTTTTACAAAATTGAATTATTACAGGAATATTCATTTAATAAATTTCGGAATAGGAGCAAAACTTAAATTTTATAACGATGAAAATTAAAAAAGTATTATTTATAGCTATTATAAGCATTATTACTTTATCTCATAGCTGTTCAAAAGATGAGTTAATACTAAATGAAGAATATCTTACAGTGTCTGATGTAATTCGTTATTGTAGTAATTGTGGTAAATCCTATTTTTTTAGTGCTAAACTTAATAAAATGATAGCCAAATGTGATAATAAAGAAGTAAAATTAAAAGGACATATTGATTATGATAATTTCAATATTAATTATTCAAACCAATCGTATAATTTATCAAAAATTTGGTTAAAGGATATAAGAAATGGAATATTTATAGAAGTATATTTTGGTTCAAATATCAATAAAGAAGAAATTATTGATAAAATTTTTTCTTCAAATGAAACAGACATGTGTTATCTTAAAGGGATTATAAAACCATATTCAATATCTATGAACTGGACCGGTAAAGTTTGTATAAAAATAATATTAAATAGTGCAGATGATTTTTTTTATAAAAGTGAAACAAATTATTAGAATATTAAAAATTATGAAAATTAAAAAAGTATTATTTATAGCTATTCTAAGCATTATTACTTTATCTCATAGCTGTTCAAAAGATGAGTTAATTACTAAATAAAGAATATATTACAGTAACTGATTTAATGAGATATTGCAGTTGTAAATGTAGAAAAGAAACTTTTCCTTGTGAAAATAAAGAAGTTAAAGTTAAAGGACGTTTTTATTCAGATGGTTTTAATAATTTCAATAATAACCCTATTATTGAAACATCAGTAGTAGATATTAGAAATGGATATAATATTCCAATAAGTTTTAGCTCTGATGACACTGCAATTATTAATAAAATTCTTTCATCAAATGAAACTGATATGTGTTATATAAAAGGGATTATTAGACCAATTCAAATTAATGCAGGGTTAACATGTAAAATAGAAGCAGAAATTATATTAAATAGTGCAGATGATTTTTTTTATAAAAATGAAATAAATTATTAAAAAATAAGAATTATGAAAAAATTATTTATTGTATTTATTTTTATATTAGTAACAGTAAATTTATATAGCAATCCTGCAGATACAGTATTAGCTAAAACCATAGCAAAAAATTATTTTGAATTTTTAAATCCTTTAAGGTCTAATATAGAAATCAAAAATACTATTACTATATACTATAATGGCTATCCAAGTTATTATATAATAAATTTTATAGATGGCGGGAATATTACAGTTTCTGCTAATAATACAACAGTTCCAATTTTAGCATATTCATACGGTGGAGAATATAATGAAAATGATTTCCATAATCCTGCTTATTTAGATTGGATGGAAAATTACAGTAAAGAAATTGACTCTGTTAGAATATATAATATTCCAAATGATTCAACTATTCAGGAATGGAATAATATTTTGAATAAGAATTTTAGTCAATATAAAAGTACAAAATCTGTCCAACCTTTAATAACAACCAAATGGGGACAAAGTGTAAATAAAAGTGGTGAGTGTCTTGGCTATAATTATTTTTGTCCAAGTTTTACTGCTAGTGAGGGGTGTAATTGTCAGAGATGTAACGCAGGTTGTGGACCTATAGCAATGGCACAGGTTATGAAATATTGGATGCATCCTGTTCATTCTACATATCAGGATTATGACTGGTGTAATATGCATGATGAGCTAACAAATTCTTCTACAATGACAGAGGTAAAAGCAGTAGCAAGATTAATTCGTGATTGTGGTGATAAAGCAAATGTTAATTACTGTGTAGCAGAATGGGCAGGTGGTTGTTATACATCATTATGGCCACCTTCTAAAGCAAAAAATGCTTTAGTTGATGACCTTGGATATAGTGATGATGCTTATGTTGCTAAACGAGCATATTATACCAAAAAGAAATGGATAAAAAAGTTAAAAAACGATTTAGATAATGGAAAACCTGTTATTTATGCTTCTTTACAATTTCCAGATACTTGGAATGGTCATTATTTTATTATTGATGGTTATAATACAGATGATAAATTTCATATTAATTGGGGATGGCGAGGTACAGACAATGATTATTATGATATTGGAGAATTAAAACCACCTATTGTAGGTGGCAATTATAATTGGAAACGTAGAGCAATTTTTAATTTACATCCTGCCTGGTATATAAACTGTAATAGTGTCTTACAGGTTTTACAAATTTATGAAGTTATAAGTTCTCTTTCTCATTTGTATTATAATCCTGTAAAAGGGACTATTATAGCAGGCGGGAGTGGTGCCCCATTAACTATTCAAAGTGGTCAAACAGTTCATTACAGAGCATATAATAGAATTGAGTTAAAAGATGGATTTGTAGCAGAAGAAGGAAGTAATTTCGTTGCTGAAATTATATCCTGCCCTGCTGAATGTAATAATAGTGATATTAAAAGTGAAATATTCTCTGATAATTATGTGTGGGATAATACTAATTTTAATTATCAAAATTCAGAAAAAGATATTAAAAAAATCAATTATGAATTTGAATTTCAGGTATATCCTAATCCTTTTGAGAAAAGAACAAATATAATATACACAGTAAAAGAAAATGAAAAATTTGACATTAGCATATATAATATATATGGAATAAAGCTATATTCTTTAATTAATGGTATTCAACCAGCAGGGAAATACAATTTATTATATGATACTTCAAATTTACCTAATGGCGTTTATATATGCATATTTTCAAGTAAAAACAGAAGAGAAATAATAAAACTATTAAAATATTAAAATCAGGTAAACATCAAGGGCTCTACCCTGTCTTCCGGCATTTATTACTGCATTTTGGAAACAAAAGACCGCAGGAGCCATATTAAGTTGGTGAAATTGTAAAATTGTATCTGATATCTAAACAGATTTCAGATAATCAACAACTTGTTTTAAATTTTTAGCAGATAATAATAATCCTTTATGTTTTGTATCTAAGTTTTTTCCTGCCAGATTTTTTGCCCAGCCGTCAAATTCTGTATAGCAAATAACTTTTTTGTTCATCTGCCATCCAAAGGCAATTTCCGACAAAGTTCCTGCTCCTCCTGATACTGCTATCAGTATATCGCCGGTATTTGCAATAATCTGATTTCGCGACAGACCTATTCCTGTGGGTATCACAATATCACAAAATATGTTTGCATCATTTTTATTATATGTAGGTATAATTCCTATTGTGCAGCCGTATTTGTAGTTTGATGATTGTTTTGCTCCTTTACAAACAGCTTGCATAATTCCGTGCATTCCGCCACAGACAATGATAAAATCCAAATCAATTATTGCTTTTCCTAATTTTAATCCAAATTCATAAATTTCAGGTGTGCAATTAGATTTACTTGGTCCAATGACACTTACAATTTTTTTCTTTTTTCTCATTTTTACTTTAGTGTCTGTCTATAAAGTCCACATTTTTTATTCGTGAGGCAATTTATAAAGCCATTTTTAAAATTGGCTCTTTTACTGTGCCCGTAAGAGAGGAATTGATTTTAACTGTATTGTCTGTTTTTATATCTTTACTGGCTTGCAAAATTAAATTGTTTAAAACATCTTTTGATTTACCTTTAAATTCGCTTTCAGGTATTTCAAGTTTGATTTTATAATTAATATCCTGGTTTTTATTATAACCCTGCATATTAACTTTTATGTTATCAAAATTAAAATTAAAAGGTTTTATACAGGTCTTTTCATCAGCAATATTAAAGGATAGGTCAGTTTTTTCTAAATTAATTTTTTTAAACTTATCCATTTTTAACTCTTCAGCAAATTTGTTTTGTATTTTGGAATTTTCTATTATTATCTCTTTAGCAGATAAAAGTCCTGTTGCTGTTATTGTATTTGGTATAGGTATCATACATTTATTAAGAACTGTTTTAAGATTCATTTTAGCAGAAAATTTGCCATATACTTTTTCTGCTACAGGAACAAATTTTTGAACTGTATTAAATGTTTTAAATGTTTTTTGAATGTCAAATTCATTTATATCCAAATCAAAATCTATGCAGGGATTTTTTCTGTTTTTAGTATTATATGTTCCATTAACAATAATCTGCCCTTCTAACATATTCATTTTCAGGTCTTTAAAAACAATTTGTTTGTCTCTGATTTTAATATCACCTGATACATCTGTCATTTCCATATTGCCGTAAATAAGTTTTTTAAATGTTGAACTTATATAAAAATTAAAGACAGAAGGCACTTTAAATGTATATAAAGTAACAGAGTCAGATGAAGTTTTGTTTGTTTTGTTTTTTATTGAATCTTTTTTATTAACAGTAGAAATGTTATTGGTAATAAAATTAAAATCATTCAGGTTCATAAATTTAGAACTGAGTTTAATATCACCTTTTAACACTTTGTCTTTTCTAAATATATAAGATAAAGAATTAAAAATTTTGCCTTTGGCAATGAGATAATTTCCGCCAAGTTTAGAGTCAAAATTAACAAGTTCTATATATTGTGGTAAAAAATTCAGTGTGGCTTTATTTATGACAATTCCCCGTGGAAATTTTTTGCTTTTATAGTTCAAATTTGCAACTGTAATCTTACCAACAGCTTTAAAATTTTCATATTGCTGTTTTTCTATTGACGACAAACTTCCTTTTATACAAATATTATCAGCATTTATAATACCGCTTAATTTTTTGTCCTTTTTTAAAGGATAGACGTGTTTTATTTCCGACAAATCAAATTTGCCGTTCATCTGTGCTTCTACTTGCGGGTCTGAAACAGGAGTTTTTATAAACAATTTAGCATCTACTGTATTGTTTGCCATCTCAAAATGAAAATCATTTACATTAATTTCAGTATTATCTATCTTGTTACCATTATTAATAATTTTTGTATTAAATGAGATATTGTTTATTGATTTTAACATATCAGGATATTTAAACATTGCATCTTTAACCGAAATGTTTAATCCGAAACAAGGTTTATTGTCTTTGCTATATGTTCCTTTTATAAAGCCATTTAATGTAAAACTACCTTTTGTATCTATATCTTTAAATTTTTCAGAATAAATAAGAGGAACTAATGACAGGATATTTTTAAATTTGGTTTCTTTAGCATTGAGATTTAAATTTATATTATATCTGCTATTATTAATTATAGCAAAAGAACCATTAACACCAAGATACATTTCTTTTAAATGTATTGTATTATCTTTAAATGTAAATTTAAGATTTTTCAGGTCTGCATCCAAATCTGCTTTTATGTTAACAGATGAATTATAAAAGTATTTTTTTCCTTTATAAATAAAACCAATGGATTCAACATTTGTTTCTGTTTTAAGTGTTGTAAAGTCAGAAAAAATATCTCCTTTTGACTTATTATTTATATTTCTTAAAATAATATGTGCATCCAGCTTGTTATTATCATAAACAATTGTTCCATTATTTATAATAATTTTTTGTGAAGATGAGTGCTTAAAAGCATTAGATTTTTTATTTACCTTAGGCAGATGTTCTGTTGTATCAGCATCTGATTTTGAATGTTTTACAATGTCCCAGTTGCTTTTTCCGTCTTTTGAGACCTTAAATGACAGCAAAGGTCTTTCAATTTTTATCTTTTTTATTTCATAATTTTCTCTAAAAACACTTTTTAAACTAACTGACATATTTAATAAAGGTATTTTTGCAAGAGTATCATTAACAAATTCATCAGTTTTTATTATGCTTAAATTTTTTATTTTCAGATTAAAATTAGGGAAACTATGAAAAAAAGAGCATCTATAATCTTTAAAGTCAACTTTAGCATTAATTGTTTTATTTGCCTGTTCTTTCACCTTTTGAATTATTTTCCCTCTAAAAAGAAAAGGAAGAAAAATCATTATAGCAATTAATATTAATAAAATGATGCCGGAAATTTTTAATGTTTTTTTCATAATTACTTATTTTTTTATAAAAATTAAACTATAAAAAATTAATTTTATTTAACTAAAAAAATATTTATTAATCAATAATAATACAAATATATAAAAATTTAGCATACTAATAAAATAAAATAAAATAAAATAAATAAATTTTATTTAAATAAATTTTATTATCTTTACACAAAATTTGTTGTTTGCTTAAACTGTTTTTATGTATATTTGAAGTTTTATTTATAAATAAGGGAAAATGAAAAAAAATAATAGAATTGTAAGTATAATTGCAATAGTAATTTTATTTTTAAGTTTTCTAAACAATAAGATTTCAGCTCAGTGTAATATAGCAGCTAGTGCCAGTCCTACCAGTATTTGTGCAGGAGAGCCAGTTACCCTTACATCATCAGGTGATTGTTCTTATTTGATGAACAATAATTTTAATAATGGCACAATAGGTTCAGGATGGGCTTCTGATGCCGGACCAATGTTTAATAATCCATGTAATCCATCATGTGATGGAACTAAATATCTATGGATAGGTCCTGCAACAAATTTTCCGCGACAAGTAACAACAGTTTCTTACAATCTGGTATGTAGTCCCAGCAAGATTTGTTTTGATATGAAATATGCTGAACAAGGAGGTTCTTCTCCTTGCGAAGGTCCTGATTTATCAGGAGAAGGTGTTCATCTTCAGTATTCAACAAATGGAGGTTCTTCATGGACAGATATTAATTACTGGAATCCAAATGGAGGTCATAGCTCACAATATAT
>Ga0307990_1003274_pt1 | contig 12452 bp, 6 predicted proteins | sample EllFjometagen129_FD_203168 | JGI IMG/M metagenome (GOLD analysis project Ga0307990, IMG submission 203168) | Marine microbial communities from Ellis Fjord, Antarctic Ocean - #129 | ecosystem: Environmental > Aquatic > Marine > Unclassified | place: Southern Ocean | collected 2014-10-08
GAATCAAGAAGACCACAGAGTATAACATGGGGCAAATCGACGCCGCTATCGCATCTCGAATGATCCAGTGCATTAATGGCTAATTGGGAAGGCGAGGGGTCGGTTCTCGGATCTCAATAAACTACCCGCAGAAACATCTATTTCAACAATAGATGGTCGGGAGTATCAAGTGCGTTTTTTAATCCAAAAGCTCGTCGAACAGGTACAATGTGTGGCAAATAACAAAAGGAATCGTTCTTCAATACAGCCTAGCAAGATCACACAAGAATAGCTTTATCAAAGATCACCAAGGGACTAAGATTGAGATGTTCAACGTGTCAGGAGAAAAAGACAAGGAAGTCTTGAATTGGTAGCTACTACTGTAGTACAAAAAAGGACTCTTTCTCTAAAAAGCAGAGTCAGAACGAATGCAGCGGGACGTCGTACCTCCGCCTCAAGAAAGGAAGAGACAATGAGTATTCGTACGAGTTCGTTAGCCAGACATCCATTTTGTAGCGCCGTGGTTGTCGCCATCATTTCCTGCATGGCGAGTGTGCCCGCAACCTTGCATGCTGAGGACGCAAGAGAAGTTATTACAATCAAGTCTTTGCTCCAGGAGATGGTTGATCGGGATGCGGTGGCTCAGGTCGCATCCCCGTATTACCAGTGCCGACAGGCCAGCAGTTGGGATCGGTCGCAGAAGGCTGTCAATGGCCCCAATTGGTTCGCCAACCATGATTATGATCGTTACCTCCGGAAAGAGACGACAAAGGGCCGCACCGAATACGTTGTTATGGAAGACAATGTTCCCGGTTGTGTCACACGTATATGGAGACCGTTGGGTATAGGCAACGAACTTCCTAAGACTACAATCCGCTTCTATCTCGATGGCTCACCATCGCCTGCCATAGAGGCGAATTTTACAGAATTGATGAGTGCGCAATCCGTTTTCAATGAGCCGTTTTCCTTTATTGCTTCGGACGAAAAGAACAGTAAACAACAAATCGGTTTACCGAAGGACTACAAACAAATGGGTGGTGATCTCTATTTTCCCATTCCGTACGCAAAGAATTGTAAGGTTACCTTAGAACCCCACCCCAAGCCAGGAGACGCGCCTCATAATGTATTCTTCTACATCATAAACTACCGTAGCTATGAATCTGGCACACCCGTTCAAACATTCACCATGGACCGGTACAAAGGCACCGAGACCCTCCATACGCGAATTGGCAAGGCGCTTTCCGAGCCCGGGTCGGGCGTGAAAAAGAGAGAGTCTCTCAATATTGCTGAAACACTTGAGCCGGGTAAGGCTATGTCGGTTGCGTTGCCGGGAGGATCGCATGCGATTCGGGAACTCGCGTTGGACATTCCTCCTGAGGCGCACGCCGACGCTGTCAAAGATCTGTGGATATCGATACGTTTTGATGAAGCGTTGACTGTGTGGTGCCCGGTGTCTGAGTTCTTTGGTGGTGGTCGATTCAAGCGTGATGCTCATCCGGAAAGCCCAGCGGCCGACGGAATGTTCATTCGGCCGCATTGGAACCGCAATCGTAGTGTCACAGCAAATGGTGCTTTCAAGTCATGGTTTGTTATGCCGTATCAATCCAGCGGCGAGTTCCAGATACTGAATAAGGGTACAAAACCTATAGCTGTTAAGGCCTCTCTCGGTATTGGAGCCTGGAGCTGGGACAAGCGGTCGATGCATTTCCATGCCAACTGGCGCTCGAGCGAAACGCCCGGCTGTCACGCCGATTGGAACTACGTCGAGATCATGGGGCAGGGAACCTATGTTGCGGACACGCTGAGTATATTCAGTCGTCCCAAGCGATGGTACGGGGAAGGCGATGAGCGCATCTACATTGACGGTGAATCGTTTCCGTCCCATCTGGGAACAGGTACGGAGGATTACTACGGGTACGCGTGGGGTATGGCCAACTTCTTCGACTCAGCGTTTATTTCTGCGCCTCCACGTGACTTACGCGGCAAAGGAGATTGGAGTGGCGACCAAACCGTTTCGCGCGAACGCCTGCTAGACGCTATCCCCTTTAAATCGAGTCTAAAAGTAGACATGGAGGCATGGAACGGTGCTGGGGTGCATTACTCGGTGGGTACCATGTGGTATGGCGTGCCAGGAGCATCCGCCAAATCTGACGTCTCAGCTGTGCATGACCAGAAATATTGGGATAACGAGCTCGGGGATGTCTCAGGCTCCAACAAAGTCGCTGTATCTCGCGCCAAAACGATGACACGCATCGAGAATGGTCTCGTCGCAGTGGACCTTCGGAAAGGCGCGGGACATGTGGTTCTATCCTTCCAGGCAAAGAACCCAGAGGGAGCCTGGGCCACCGTCTGTGAATCCTTCACGCCTGACTTCAAAACGCACCCTGGTGGCAACCGGTTCTTTGATACGACGGTTACTTCTCATCGTTATCAGCTCAGTGAAATGGCCACCGAGTTCAAGATCGTCACCAACTCTGACGACAAAGTCGTCGTACAGATTACAGGCGGCTGCGGTGCCGACGTAGAGCAAACCCTCACTCTAAGCTCCGGCGATTCTTTCTTTCACAGTGAAGTAAGTGCGACATTGAAGGAACCTTTGCTAGACTACGTGATGAGCTCCTTTATCTTCAGCTCAAACAAGCTACCGGAGTTCATACATACCCCTACCTCCAAGAAAACAGATCCTCGTTCCGGGCCCGCTCGAGACCAGGTTATTGGCGACCATGCCTTTCATGCGCCAGCCATTATTCTGCAGGAAGGGGGGCTGTTTGCGGCGTTGGTGCCGGACCTGGCGATGATCAATGATTACCGCATTGTATCTCCCGATGCGCGCCGGACCATGAAGGTGCGCCGCAACAAGTTTTCTGTGCCGATCGAAGACGACAAGTACACCATGCCGACAGCTTTGGATCTGAACGTGGTTTCCGGGCTGACACCGAAACCGGTCTTCTCCTATGGAATGATGGATTTCATCATTGCCCATCACATGCGCTACCAGCGAGTAAACAACGAGTCGATGATCCGAAAATTGAATAACACGCGGGTACGATATGGATTTGACTTGTTTCTTGGTGCAAGAGAACCCGCCAACACTGGATATCAGAAGATAGCTCGATATCAATGGGAACGCTACGGACACGATTTCTTCCAAAAGGAACGACATCTTGCCATGCCTTTCGAGGAATATGTCAAAACGGTTTATGGTGTGGTTTCCAAACCCATGAACCCGAAGGTTCAGGCCCCGGTCCCCGGCTATGAGGATCATGGTGTGTTTATTGATTTCGAGATGAATGGCAAACCCGTGGGGGGCATGGTGTCACCGCTGGGGGTCCTTGGCTTTGGCGATGCGCTCTGGAACTTTGAGTTCTGGAACAACGTCAGGGATGCCAGTGGCATGTACCACTGGGGAAAGAAATTGCAGAACCCCGAGTTGGTTGACCGATCCAAGAGGATTATCAACCTGGCTCTTGAGGCACCCCAGAACGAAGAAGGTTTTTTCAGTCTGGTTTATCTTGCACAAAGGAAGAGGTGGTTGAGAAGTTCCCTGGGGCCATCACCTAACATTTCCTCCATCTTCGCCAAGAAAAATCAGGTATACAACGTACCGGCCATGAGCAAGACCGCTGCACATATGCTTGAGTATTATGAGCGTTGCGAGAAGAACCCGAGAATCGTGACCTATCTCAGGAGATATGCGGACGGACTACTGAAGCGGATTGACAAGAATGGCTGTATTCACTCGTATTACAGCCCGGACATGAAACCGATCGAGGCCTTACGGTTTAGCGCACAGCCGGTCGCTACGATGTGGTTCCTTGCAGAATTCTACAACGTAACTCGGGAAAGCAAGTATCTAGACGGTGCCGAGAATATCGCCGGCTACATAATCCGAGATATTCTTCCTAACCAGAAATGGATTGATCTGGAGCCCTATTATTCCTGCGGACGAAACCCTCTCAACTACATGATGGACCATGAACAAGGCCTGCAGATTCGTGGCAACCTGGCGACGTTCTGGGCAACCAAAGGCTTTGCGGCGCTCTTCCGGGGCACCGGTGATAAAAAGTATCTTGCCGCAGGCGAACAGGCCATCGACTACGTGAGTTTTTCGCAGGCTTGCTGGGATCCGCACTACATCTACACGGCACTACCTTTCGGCGGGTTTACGGTGGACAACGGGGATACCGCCACATGGCTGGATGCGCGGCAATGTGAAATGGTACAGCCTTTCATTTGGTACGGGCAAACGCTGGGTCGGCAAGATCTTGTCGAACGTGGGATTGCGGCGGCCCGTTCATCGGTGGTCCTGATCAATCATCCACTGCACAAGCAGAATGATATCTACCGCCACACCAACCTCTACGGTTTTGGTCTGGGACCTGAGAACATCAATCATGAAGGGCACAATCAATCGGCTATGCGGACCCATCCAAGCTGGGGTGAGTGTTCAGGCATTTTTACCGGACTTGCTGACGCCGACCGCATGTTGGGCGGTGGCATCATCAATGTTGACCAACAAATTGCAGTTGGAGTGGATGGACTAAGCATCACGAGTTTCTCGCTTCAGGGGAGTCGCCTGACAATCAATATCAAGGATAAGCTGGCCACACTGAAGAAGCCATGGGAGCGACCCTACGATACAGTGCTCAGTATTTCGGGGTGTGTCGCAGATCGTGTGTATACAGTCGTCATCAATGACTCGCCGCCGAGAGAGATTTTTGGGGAAGCGCTGAAATCACTTCACTGTCGCGTAGCGCCCGACGGGAAGGTCAGGGCAAATCTGGGGGCAAATCTGGGGCCAGCCCTGGCCATAGTACTTAGCGAAGAGTAGTTGCGTCTGGTGTAGATGCCCAGTTGGTTCATGGGTAGACGCGTCAGGCAATTAAAACTACGGAACCTAGAGGGTCTTGGGCTTCCCAGACATCAAATACAGAATAGACGGGAGGAGGCCTTAAGTTTGTACTAGGCCAATCTAGTTTATTGTTTGCATGTAAAGGAGAAAACATGAAGAGGCTTTCTTTTCAGATTTTTCAAAAGATGTTCCCGAACCGTTGGAAAAGCGACGGATTGTCAGTTAATATGCCAGTTTGCATCCTTTTCATATTGGTTGTTACAGTTTTTTCAGACAGCGTGAGAGGTCGTTCGAGTGTGGCTGTTCCTTCGGGTGAAGGCCAGTTGACCGAGGAAGCCGCCTGGTTTACCTCCGGCAAGGACGAGTTTGGCAACACTATAGAGTATTTCGGTCAGACCGCGCAAAACGGGAAGCTCATTCTCACCGCGAGTAATGGCTTTTTCTCAAAAGGGATTGCTGCCAAAGGAATTTCAAAGTGCAGGGATGCTGCCAACGGTTGGCCTGAAAGCACGGATTCAAAGAAGAAAATGGGGCATCCTACGCTGATTGACAAAGACTACGAATACCTGGGCAACTGGAGCCAACCGGAGCAAACCATGCGCTGGCATATCTGGTTCCCGGAAAGAGGTCTAGTCAAGGTTGTGCTCAACCTGGAGCCAGTGGATGGAAATGGAAAAGAAGCGATTATTGTGAGCCTTGGCGATCAAACCAAACGCACCATGAATGGCGATGCAAAGGGGCATAAAGAAGGACTGCTGTTCAATGTTACGTCGCCGGGTAAGCACACCCTGACGGTAAAGGCGGAATTGGGTGGCGAAAGCGAAGTCGGCAGGCTGTATGGTATTGATGTGACCGGGTCGGCTGTCGAAAATGCCAAACTCCTGCGGGCACGCTGGCGTCCTGGTGCGGTCCACGGCGGGTACAGATCGTCCACACTGGAGACAACCAGTATGTGGGTCATGGTTTCCAGAAACGAAAGCAGGTGTTCCAGCTACTCTCCCATCACCACTCCGTTCGGCTATTACGGATGCTCCTTCGGGGCCGATCTACGGTCATCCCCCGGAATGAATTTTTCCATGTGGTCAAAGAAGGACCAGTCCTTGGAACAGTACGCCCATCTTTTGGCTGTCGGTTCACCCGATGCCGAGTTCAGCGGGTTTGGTCATGAAGGTACCGGGGTCAAGCCGAGGGGATGGGAACCGCTGCACGCCCGGCCCAAGGAAGTTACCCTGGCCTTGAGAGTTGATCGGGGCCCTCAGTACGACACGTATTACGGGTACTTCGTCGACCCCGAGACAGCGAACTGGAAACTCTACTGCGCGGGCCGAAAGTGGTCAGACAAAGCCGGTTCCAAGAAACAAAAGGTGAAAGCCAAATCGCTGTGGCCGGGATCCTTTGTCGAGGTGCCCGGGAGCTCTTCCCGTCAGCGGACCGGCGATGTGGTACGGACGGTGGTCCGCAAAGGGTGGGCCATTGACACGATAGGAAAGTGGCATCGGCTCGATATCATGCCCGGGGGAAAGGCCGATCAGGCCAACAAGGCGTGGGGCGTAACCAGTGACGGCTGGTTCTTGTTGAAAATGGGAGGTATGGAGCACTTCACAACCGGAAAATCCGAGATCAGGCTGCCGGAAAAATTTGCGAGTGAAAAACTGCCCGATTTCCTGTCACCGATAAAAATGAAACAGCTCTATAAACTGCCGGCAACGTTTGGCAAAGTAACATGCCAGACCGGTAAAAACAGCGCCCAGCTGAATATTGAGCTCATAGACGCCGGAACCAACGCCAGCGCTATCATTTACTACGGCGAAAAAGACTGCCTGACCTATGCCCCCAGAAAACGTCATGGCACAGAACGGAAATCCTCTGTTCTGGAAGAGGCCAACACCTGGCCTGAATTCAAAAACTTGAATTCGGTCAAGGCCAGAACGACCTCTATTACGCTTACCGGCTTGAAACCCGCCACTAAATACTACTACCGCGTGTTGGTAAACAACGACCAAGGCAGAATGTGGACCCTTGAAACATATTCTTTCACAACGAGGTGAGCGAGCCGGACCGACCTTAACCTCACCTTTTTGTTACCCTATCTATTACCCAGTGTCACTCTGTGGCCTTCATCACGGTGTTGCCCTCCACTACCACAGCGCGGGCCTGTTGTACGTCGATGGCCTTTCTGCCTGGCAAAACCGTGATGGTGTTGTGGCGGATCTGCACACCGTGGGTCATGGCTGACACCGAATACCATGCCGCTGCGTGCACTGTAGAAGGTTACATTCTCAATCCGGCAGTCTGCGCAGCCACTCACGCTGAAGTTGGTCCCCATGGAGCCGCCCCGACCGTGAGAACGTACATAGGGCAAGGGCAAGAAGAAGCGATCGTCTGGTCGCACCGGCGTGAGCGCCTTTTTGAACTGGGATGTGACTTCGATCCGGACTGTTTCTCTGGCTCTATCAAGTGGATGAATGGACTTGATAAAGTAATGCATCTGTACATCCCAGCGTCGATGTCGTTCCTTGGGGTCGATCACACAGCCCCATTGCCATCCCCCTTGACCGAGTCGCTGCTTGACCCAGGCGTCAGCCGGTGGCAGAGGGAAATCCTTGTGCAGTGCTAGATCAAAAGTCCCTTGGGCTGCATTGACCTTGACAATAGTCCCTTGGGTAAAGGGCAGGGGATCGTAGTCGATCACCAGGCCCCGGACAGTGACATCCTCACACCTGTGCAGCCGAATGAGGTTATTCGTGGGCGTATTGATTAGGTGTGCGCCATGGCCCTCAATAGTGATCCCCTTGACGTTTGCCAATTCAATCTGGTAATCGCTACCAGGATTCTCTTTGAGCCGGTAGGTCTTCGACTCCAGCTGTACGCGGCTGCCTGGTCCGGCTTGGATCGCTGCGGCAACGGCCTTGCGCAGGGCCGGTCCATCATCATGGACCCCATCGCCCACGGCGCCGAAGGTGGAAACATTAAAAACGGATGGCCCCTTATGCATGGCCGCTGTAGCGGCATTTACCAACAGCAAGGCGACTAGAACGGTCCATGTCTTCATTGGTTTCTCCTGTCTCTCCCCAGCCTTTTACCTTGCCTGCGCATCTCTTTGATGCGTGACGATAGGCACATAACCGACTTCTATGCCGGCTGGCGGCGTGACGAGCAGGGCTGGATCGAGTGCGGCCAGTTTTCCACTGGTGGGAGGTGCCATGTAATCTCTGTCAATGGGCCATTGCTTGTGGATCTTTTCGACAAAGGCCTGCAGCCTGGCTTTTTTGGCGTCACTCCATTTGTACTGCTGAAATGAGGGCTGGTCCACAAACCGGTACCAGGCGTAGGTCACGATCGATCCATCTGTGAGTTCCACAGTAGTGGATTTCGATTTGGGCCCTGGATTTGCCCAGGCGCCGGAGGCCGGTGACGTGTAGGGGACCCCGCGGCCAGCCTGTCTGAATTCCTTGGCATGGAGGTTCGTTTCCCGGGGTACATCCTTGGCCGGTATGGCCACGCGTTTGTCTCCCACATGTTTATAGTACTGGGGGAACTTGCCGAATGTGTTTGTGGTGCCGTCGAACCATTTCAGGCCCCATACATTGCCATACATCTGGGTGTCAAAGACCTCTTCAACACCGGTCATGAGCTTGCCGTCTTGATCGAAACGTGTGGTGCGTGTTGTCAGCGTTGATTTCCAACCCCCTTTTTCATCGAAGCGCCCGCTGCAACTCGGTCCACCGTCACGCCAGGCCTTGAAGGCGTCGTACAGAGCTGTCTTGGAGTAATAGGTCACGTCTTGAACGAGTAGCGTTCGACCCTGGTCGTCCACTGGGAACTGAAGATTGGGCAGCTTGGAATACACCACGCCCTTGGCGTCTGTCGAGTCAAACCTGGGCACTGTGTTAATTTCCATGGCGCCGCCTCCCATATTGCCGGGGCGGGCATCAAGGCCTCGTCCATAAATAAAGGGGTAATTAAAGAGCTTGCCGATTTTGCTCCAGGTTTCTGGAATGTAGTAGGCCATGGGCCCCTTGAAATTGGCAGCACTGAGGAAACAGGTCCATGCCTGGTCGCCCGTGGGCGGATCACCGGTGGTGGGTTTGGTAAAGGGCAGAGCCATGTAGGTGTACCCCAGAAACTTGCCATTGGGATTGCCTTCAAAGGGCAGGGCGTCCGGTGGAATCAAAAGTCTATTACTAAGTTGGGCAATGCCCAGGCGGTTATCTGGCAGGGCTTCGTTGTCATAGAAGAATGACCACCCTGGAGAACCCACCTCGTAATCGTAGCATTGGGGTGTGGCGTTCATGCTGAATTTAGGGGGGCCGTAGCGGAAGTGGTTACGCGCCCAATAGCCCAGACCGCCTTCAACGGTCTGAAACACACTGCCCCAGGTCGGCCCGCGCTCGGGCCAATTATCCCGGGCAAGCGTCCCAATCGGTGCTAGCGGTTTGTCCTTGTTGTCAGAGTTGTTGGGTGTAATCCAGGCACTGGGCAGGCCAATTTGAAAGTTGGCGATCGGTTGGTTGATCAATGGCCAGACCGCCGCATAGAAACCCATGCCTGCGCTGTATTCGCCCCGGTCCTGGGGGCGGGACGCACTGTAACCAATATAGCCATGCAGGCCGCGATGATGTCTGGTGACCACTCCGACAGGGTTCTTTTTGACGCTGTCTGCAGGTGTCTCCTGGGCAATACAAGGTCCGGTCAGGGCGAGGAGAAGTATGAGCAATGATGTTTTCATGGTTCCATTCCTTATGGGTCAGTCATCGGTTTCCAGTTATTTCATTTTTACTGATTCTCTGATAGTGACTCCTGGTGGTCTTCTTGACGATCGACACTTATCACAATACCAGTAAAGACAGTCATTCAATTTATCCCACAAATCCAGAGCTTTGGCTATGCCATATCGTGCAAATTATTTGCCAAATACGATCACTTCATAGGCAGTTTTGCCTGCTTCTTGAGTCTGTATCATATTTTGTAGCCCATGCTGTCCTTGCGAAACTCCGTCGGTGTTTTGCCGGTTTCTCGGATGAAGAAGCGAAAGAGTTTGTCCTGGCCGGTAAAATTCATGATCTTGGCAATGTGGGAAATGGATAGTTGAGTACCCGTGAGCAAACTCTTGATACGGGCGAGACGGACACGTACAATTTCATCATGTACGCTGCGTCCCAGCGACTTACGAAATTTTGCGTACAGTGTTCTGCGTGACACGCACAGGATCTGGATGACATCATTGACCTGAATGCACTCGTCCGCATGCTCGCGAATGAAACGCAGCGCTGTGGACACATCTGCGTCACCCACCGCGACAATGTCCGTTGACTGACGTCGAATAACCTGGATTGGATCCACGATGATATCGGTGGTTTTCTTGCCTTGGAGCAGATTGTCCATGGTCTCGGCCGTCTGGTAGCCGGCTTTTTGCAGGTTTAACGACACACTGGAAAGCGGAGGTGCTGTGAGTACACACTCCAGTTGATCGTTATCGGCACCCACCACGGCAATCTCTTCCGGCACGGAATACCCTGCGATCTTACAGGCCTCAAGGATCTGTTGTGCCCGGTCGTCATTACAGGCCATTAATCCCAAAGGTTTGGGCAAAGCTGCCAGCCAGTCAATAATGGAAAAGTATTCGCGTGTCCAGGAGTGCAGAGCGTCTTTTTCAGACTGCTGATAGATGTAACATGGATAGCCTGCCTGTTCCACGGTTCGACGAAAACTGTCGCACCGCTCCTGAGACCAGGTTAGATGATCAAAGCCACAAAAGGCAAAGTGGGAAAAGCCACATTCCAGGAGGTGCTCGGCTGCCATGCGCCCGATACGTTGGTCATGGCTCAAGATCCTGGGGATTCCCTTCAGTTTCGTGTTCGCGTCAAGCGCGATCAGGGGCACACCTGATTGTCTGATTCGGTCGGAAATAAAACGCGCCTGCAAAATGATGCCGTCGATAGCCAGGGTATCGATCCAGGAGATGACAGGCGAATCCGTGGTGTCCTTGACGTAAAACGGAGGACGCGTCACAAACATCCAGGGGCCTCGAATTTTTGAGTACAGGGCCAGACCGGATAAAATCCCCCGGGAAAACTCCCTGGATGCCTCAATTAGAACAAGGATTTTGGGTATCTTCTTCATTCAGTTATCCATGCTATCGTGTCACATTTCTGGTATTGGCTCGTCATTAGCGCATTTGATCATTGTGCCGCGTCCCTCTAGTTTTTGCAATAAAAACCCCGTGATTAGGTCAGAGCGATTCGTAAGGTCCCAAAGCTTCTTTTCCCCAAAATGGCCAATCATTTGCACATTATGGGCTTGTTCTGTTACGCCAAATGCTGATAAAATTATATGGTTTATAGCTTCGGCGCTTCGATATTCTGCGATGTGACAGATCAATTTTAAGCTAGGCTGTTCCCTCTTGGCTTGACATGTACATGAGTTGCATTAAATTGAGGAGAAAGACAAATGGCCTCCCAAAGCATGATGACAACCCGTAGATGTTGTATGCAGCAGAAGAATAATCGGGGCTTTACGCTGATTGAGTTACTGGTGGTCATTGCCATCATTGCTGTGCTCATGGGCGTGCTCATGCCGGGCCTGAAAAAGGCCAGGGAGGCGGCTCGACGCATCAGCTGCGCCAGTCGGCTCAGGCAGTGGGGCACAGCCGTGGTTATGTACTCCTCGGACAATGACGATAGAATGATGGCCATGTCCATGGCCTGGGGTGGGAATCCCTATCCGCACTACATCATGAATACGCCCAAGGAAAACAGCCGCGGTGTGACCATGTGGAATATTGAGGGAATCAATCCGTATATCAAGGCCTTTGGCAAGAAATACCAGGAAACGGGTGAGGCCACGGATATGGTGACCTGCCCCAGTTGCAGCGGCGAGTTCATGCAGGATTGGATCAAGACCATCAACTGGCCCAACCATGATTTTGCGGAAATTGCGTACAGCTACTTTGGCAGGGCCGACTTGGCGGATGATCAGTCATGCAGTCCCAATGCCAAACGTGTGCTGAGCGGCAAGGTATCCACTGCTAGAACCCTGCTCATGGCCGAAATTCTCAATCTTGATAGTAGTGATGGAGCGTATCGCTACAACCATGGTCGTGATGGTTGGTCCTGGAATGAAACCAACTTTGCCAGTCCCATTGGGGCCGTCAAATCACCGGATGCCGAGGCCACGGGCCGCAGTCAACTGTTTGGTGACGGGCATGTGAAGTGGAGAAAAATTGATCCCACATCGAATCTTCCGACTTCGGAAAACCGTTTTACAGAGAATTGGGATGGGCCGGACAGCGGCTGGATTGGGTCTTACGATACCTGCTTCTTCTGACATTGGATTTGAGACGAAATATGATTAAGAGACTGTGTCTGACCCTAGTGTGTGTCTTACTCCTGGCAATCCCTCCCAGGGCCCAGGCTGTGACGTCGGTTGCTTGTGACGTGTTGACTAACACCCTGTCCAACGGCCTGGTCAAGCTGTGTATTGACACCCAGGCCGGAACCTATGATCTGATTGATGTGGCACGTAATGAAGCCTTTGTCAAGGACGCTGAAGTTGTCATGACTGTGGCGCCTTATCGCGAGTTGATTGATGTAAAGGAAGGGGACAGCGAAGCAGCAGGGCC
>Ga0307990_1003275_pt1 | contig 12448 bp, 9 predicted proteins | sample EllFjometagen129_FD_203168 | JGI IMG/M metagenome (GOLD analysis project Ga0307990, IMG submission 203168) | Marine microbial communities from Ellis Fjord, Antarctic Ocean - #129 | ecosystem: Environmental > Aquatic > Marine > Unclassified | place: Southern Ocean | collected 2014-10-08
GGGATTCTCGCGCATGTTAGAACCTCCTTCTTGCTTTTTCCTTCCTATTTAAAGATAATGTGCTGGAAAAGGAAAAAAACAAGTCAATTAAGGTGGTTATAATCTAACTGCGCGAAACATACATTAGTGTTCAATCCAGTAATTTGGTGACTCTTTTGTTATTATAACGTCATGGACGTGGCTTTCTTTCAGACCTGCAGGAGTTATGCGTACAAAGCGGGCATTTTGCCTGAGTTCTTCTATGGTTTTGCAGCCAATATACCCCATGCCAGCCTTCAATCCTCCGGCGAGCTGGTAAATAGTGGCGGAAATCGGACCCCTATGTGGTATTCTGCCTTCAATTCCTTCAGGAACCAGCTTTGCCTCTGTCCTGACACTTTCCTGAAAATATCGGTCCTTGCTGCCATCTTTCATGGCCCCCAGCGAGCCCATACCGCGATATACCTTGTATCTCCGGCCCTGGTAAAGCTCCGATTCTCCTGGACTTTCATCCGTGCCGGCGAGTAGACTTCCTATCATGATGCAATGGGCACCGGCTCCTATGGCCTTTGTCAAGTCACCGGAAAATTTGATACCTCCGTCAGCTATGATGGTTTTCCCATTTTTTTGTGCCACTGCAGCACAGTTGTGGATAGCAGTCAGTTGTGGTACGCCGACACCCGCAATAATCCGGGTAGTGCAGATGGAGCCCGGTCCCACCCCGACCTTTACTGCGTCGGAACCGGCCTTGAACAGGGCCTCAGCAGCCTCAGCAGTGGCAATATTTCCTGCAATTATCTGGATATTGTGAAAGGTCTTTCTGATTTCAGATACCGCATTGATCACGTTTTTGGAGTGTCCGTGGGCCGAGTCTATAACTACCACATCTACACCGGCCTTAATTAATGCCTCCACATGTGCCAGACAGCTTTCACCTATACCTACTGAAGCTCCAACCCTAAGGCGACCAATGTCATCCTTGCAAGACATTGGATATTTCTTGATCTTTTCTATGTCCTTGATCGTGATCAGGCCTTTGAGATTTCCATCGTCGTCCACTACCAGGAGTTTTTCAATACGGTGTTTGTGTAAGATGGCCTTTGATTCTTCAAGAGTGATCCCGACAGGGGCTGTAACCAGGTTTTTACTTGTCATCACCTCGCTGACTTTGAGATCCCAATTTGTTTCGAATCGCAGGTCCCGATTTGTGACAATACCCTTCAGTTTTTCTCCTTCCAATACCGGCACGCCTGATATTCTATACTCACGCATTATTTGTTGTACATCCCAGATACGTTGATCCGGGGAAACCGTCACTGGGGCCACGATCATGCCGCTTTCAGACTTTTTGACCCTCTCAATCTCCCTTACTTGGATATCAACAGGCATATTTTTGTGGATGATGCCGATACCACCCTCTCTTGCCATACTAATGGCAGTTTGGGCTTCAGTGACCGTGTCCATGGCTGCGCTCATCATGGGGATATTAAGACGAATTTCAGGTGTGAGCTGAGTGGAAATATCTACCTCTGTCGGCAGAACGCTGGAAAAAGCCGGTAGCAACAACAGATCATCAAAGGTATAGGCCACTGGTATTGGGTAGTTCAGCATGGTTATCAGACTCCTTTTCAATTAGACTTGTTAAAAGGCCAAGTAAAAGCCCTCCATCGCTAACAGTCAATTCCTTGAATTCAGTTATATGTAATATTTTTCTAAATATTGCTATTCCTGCTAAGATAATATCTGCTCGTTTGGATTCAAGCCCGGAGATACTCCTTCTCGCATGAATTTTCATGCCCGTTAGAAAGTTCCAAAATTTATCGAGTTCTTGAGACCCGATGGCATATCCTCTTATCCGTTGAGGATCATACTTTTCCATGCCTAGTGCCATGGCCGCCAATGTAGTAGCAGTTCCACCAACTCCTACTACAGTTTTAGGGAATTCAGGGAGTTTAGCAGGTAAATCCGATAGCTTTTGTCTGATATGAAATCCGAGTTTTTCAAGCTCTCCTGGAAGCGGGGGATCTGTCCTGATAAATTCCTCCGTAAGATTCACTGCCCCAATATTAAGGCTCCAATTAAATAATATTTTATTGCTCGTAGCCAATACAACTTCACTACTTCCTCCCCCAACATCCACAACCAAAAAAGGGGCGCTTATGTCAGGTAATGAAGTGCGCACTCCCATAACCGACATGAAGGCTTCCTCGTCTCCTGATAATATCTTTATATTAAATCCTTCTGCCCCTGCCCGGTCCAAGAACTCTCCGGCATTTGCAGCGTTTCTTAGGGCAGCCGTACCACATGCTATTACATCAGAGACTCTGAATTTATTAAAGACATTGCGAAAATCTCGAAGTGTTTCAATTCCTCTTTTTATTGCATTTTCATTCAATCTTCCACTAGCGGAAAGACCTTGGCCCAACCTTACATTTTTAAGTTTGGATGCAAGGACCTGGGGCCTATTATCCACAATTCGGACCACAGCCACCCTGAAGGTCTGAGAGCCAAGATCAATGGCAGCTATTGTCTTTTTACGAAAATTTGCATCCATATATGCAGACGTCACGGCATAAAAAATAAGTATTTAAATATATGGATCATTTGCTTCTCATAATTTCTTATGCATTTCTGAAAATATAACATATTGATATTAATTCAATAGTCGAGAAAGAAAAAAACGTTGTTGGTTTTGAGAAGTTACGATAAGCTATCTTATTCTTCTGGAAAGGTTTCATTTTTAGATTTGCTGAAGGGCAAATCCATAAACCTCAGTGATTTGGAGAAGAAAAAGTTCTATGATTTAATGCGGTTTGTGGCATATAATTTTCGTGAATGGCTGGTGGATTTTCCGCGATTGTTATGGTGACAAGTGCGTGGTAAAACCAATTTTGGATATGATAACCCGAAACTTTTTTCGAGATCACCAAAGAGCAATCAAAAAATGAAAAAGCTTGGATGGATCACCAGTTACTGCATTTTGATGATTGGATTGGTATCGCCCCTCTTGGGACAGCCTCTTCAGTCAAAATCTGCGGATGTAATTGAAAAATTAAATGCTGCTCTCGTTGAATCCATGAAAAAAGGAGATGAGCTTGGTTTTTTTAGGCGCTACAGACTTTTGGAGCCTGTCATAAAGAACAGCTTTGATTTTCCGTATATAATCAGAAAAGTTACTGGGAAATACTGGAAGGATATGGACGAAAACCAGCGAAAAATGCTCTTGAATAATTATACTGTTTGGACCGTGGCCAAATATGCCCAACGTTTTCACCATTACAAGGGACAAAAGTTCGAAGTGGTTTCGGAGTCTGAATTCCGACCACAGGTCATGAGCGTTAGGAGTAACCTGATAAAAGCGGATAAGGAAATAATAGAATTCAGGTATTTTCTGCTGGAAAATAAAGGAATCTGGCGTATTGCTGATATTCAGGTCTCCGGTGTCAGTCAGTTGGCTATAAATCGTACACAATTCAAGCAGGTGCTGAAAGATAAGGGATTCGACGGATTAAATACAGGCCTGAAGGAAAAAGTAAAAGAGCTTTCAACGATTGAAAAAACTGATTCTTCACGTGATACTGATGGAGAACCAACCTTATGAGTGGTCCTGCTGTTTATGCTGTTTGTAGGGGTTATATATTTTCAAGAAAGCAGGGAGAACCAGGAGGGTGGATACGAGTATGAAGCTTATGCAGATGGTAAGTAGCTTGCCCATGCTGGCGGTCCCAGCATGATGCATAAAAGATAGTATTCCGAAGCTGATAATGGTTGTAAAAGCACTGACTAAGACGGCACGGGACGTACTGGTCTCCAGGATATGGGTGTCTGGTCCAAAATTGTCTCTTGTCCTGTTGATGATATGAATGCTAAAATCCACTCCGATTCCTAGTAAGAGTGGAATAACAATAATATTGGCGAAGTTGAAAGGAATGTTGAGCAACACCGCCGCCGCCATTGTATAGAGCAGCCCCAGTAAGACAGGAAACATAACAAGTATTACCTCAATCCACCTTTTGAATACAATCCTCAAAAATAATGCAATTAACACGAAGGCGAGTATGGCTGCGGTTCTGAATGCAGAGGAGATTGTCCTGCCAGATTCTAAGATGGTGACAGGTTTATCTGTGGCATCAGGTGCTATTGTTTGTACCGCCGTCACAAATTTTTTCAGATTATGGATATCGGTTATGTCATTTCGTGGGAATACCTGGACCCGGTAAAGGCCATCATCAGAGATGTAGCGACTGGTTAAATCTTTAGGCAAGTTTGCAATTCCGATTGTTTCTGCCTGCATTAAGTCGTTTAAATTTTCAAGAAGAATCTCAAGATTGGACAAGAGGCCTATTTCAAGGGCCCCGAACAGGTCTTCTTCTCTCCCGGTATCTGCCAAGAGCTTGTCGAGGCCCTGAATATTTTCGGCAAGACGAGTGATTGCCGAAATATAGCTTTCGTCGTCTGTTACATCTGAGTTAATCTTTTTTTCCAGGACACGGTACAAATTTTCGAGAGCCTTCTTGTTCCGTTGAAGGGTGCGTGAACCGCCTTGCTTCATTTTTGGTGCAGGGGGCATGATGATTGCCATGTCGTTAATCAGGTCGAGTTTTTCGGTCTGGTTTTCCGGAATAAAATCATCAAGGGTGACCGCCGCTTCAACTTCATTCAGCTTTCTGAGCCGTTTCGCAAGGTCCAGGGCTTCCTGCCTGTCAGATGCCATAACTGATATTGTCCACAGAGTGCTTTTGTCAGCCTTAAGAAGGCTGCGTGCGGTGGCAACTGAATCTGTTGTCGGATCCGAAAGGTTAAGTGGATTTGCGTCAAAAGAGATTCTGGGCATAATCGTAGCAGCGGCTATTCCGGAAACAATTGCTCCCACAAGAATTGGCATGGCATAACCGTCAAGGAGTTTCGAAATATGCCTGCCCACGGAAAGAGCCAGGGGGTTACTTTTTTGTGGGGGCATCAGATTCATCAGGGCGGGTAATACGGTAATGTTTGCCAGCAGATTGAGGAACATTCCGGTCCCGGCAATAAGGCCCAATTCTGAAACGCCTACATATGCAGTAGGCACAAAGGCGTAAAATCCGATGGCTGTAGATATTGAACATAGTATGAGGGCATTGCTTATACTCCGGACCCCATCCAAGATGGCCTCAGGATTTGTCAGTCCTGAAGATCTAAGTTCTTTATAGCGTAAACAGATCTGAATGCTGTAATCAATTCCGAGGCCTATAAAGAGAACCACAAAAGTGATTGATATCAAATTGAGACTTCCGATAAAAAGGACGGCAAATCCTACTGTCCAGACAAGGCCTGTGAGTAAAGTGAAAAGACTGGCAAACACAAGGCGGGCCGAACCGAGTCCCACATAGAGGATGATGCCGACCAAAACAAGGGAAACCAGGCCCGCGATTCCGATGTCCTTCCGAACACTGAGCAAGTCCTCATAATTGATGGCAAGTTTTCCGGTTATATTGATTGTTATGCCGTTTTCTTCGTTAATATGAAGCTTATTGGCAACACTTCGAATTTTTTTGATTGCCTTTTTGGCAGGCTGTGCCACACGGTAATCCAAAAAGGGCTGCGCAATAATGAATTGATAACCGGACGGGGTGTTTGTTTCCTGGTCAAGCATGAGTTTTTGCCAGGACATGCGGTGATTCGTTCCCTGCAGCACCTTCTCGAAGGCGTTGTTTAAGCGGTCAAATAAAAATAACAGACGTTGGTTGTCCTTGATATATTCATCATGTTCTCCTACCACCTTTTCGATTGATGAAAAGAGACCTGGCAGAGAAAAGTCCTGTGATACCAGGGCAATAAAAGGCTGAGATTCGGATAATCGGTCTGTCAGGTCCTCGAGCTTTCCCGGGCTCATATACATCAGGCCGTTCTTATGGAAAAAAGGGCCTCCATCCGGGGTATAGACGGATTTGAAAATGCTGCTGTCGCCACGCAGATTTAGTGCCAGCAGGTCCTGTGCCTGTCTGGCCTGCTCGGGGGTATCGGCTTCTATCACGACCACGATGGCGTCGTGTAGGGCAGGAAAGGCCTTTTGAAATGTTTTTGCGACCTTACGGAAGCGCAACTCATTGGAGATCATTTCTGTGAGGTCGGTGTTTATCCTGAAATGCCTTACCATGAGAAATGCCAGAACACAGGTCAGGCATATTGCCACTGCCAACACTACAAATGAATGCTTCAGTACCCAACGTGTCCACCATTCCGGCAGACAAAGTCTGTAATTTCTCAAGTATCTGAACATATACCACATTACTTGCCGGTAGATTGAGGGCTTGCTTGACGTCCCTCAACGACAAACCACCAGATTAATCCAGGAACTCCAACAACAATTTCACGAAAACGTTTGGCAAGCGCCAAGGCAAGGGCTCCTTCAGGACTGAGGCCTATCATGACACCGATAAAAAGGATTCCGCCGTCTTGAACACCCAGGCCGCCCGGAATGGCAAAGGCGGCGCTCCTGAATGCCGTGCTCAGACTTTCCATAACCAGGGCCTCTTGTATGGTGACAGGGGAGCCCATGAAATAGAAAAACAGCCAGATTTCACCTGATTTTGCAATCCATCCTGCAAATCGCCAGAATCCGCAGGAAACGAGTTTGTTTTTTCGACTATAGGCGTCTGAAATATGTTGATCCAGGTTGCGAGCACTTCCTATGACGTCCGTTGTTTTCCAGCTTTTTAAAAGCAGATTAACACTCTTGACACCAATGGCGAAGAGGCCTGCCCTTTGGACTAAAATGAAACCTGAAACCGCCACTAATCCTGCAACAATCCCCATAACAATCCATGAATAAATGTTTTCCTTCTGTGATTCTGGTATCAGAAGAATCAGACCGGTTACTGTAAACAGGATTTGGGTGACAAGCCCGATTGTAAAATCCACAACCACAGTAGCACCTGCCTTGGCGCTGTCCACGCTGTTTTTCCCTATTAACTTAGCACGTATGAAATGCCCGCCTATTTGTGCCACCGGCAACAGTGTATTGAAGGCCTCGCTGATCCACCTGGCTGAAACGAGATTCGAGAATCGCGGAGTCATCTCCTTTTTAAAAAGCTTCAACCAGCCGAATGCATCTATTGTGATGGGTATGATACGGTAGCCGGCTATCCAGAAGAGCTTGCATCCAACAATTGATAGGACGGCGAAAACATCTGTGATGTTTTGGCGGACGAATAACCATGTGAAAAGAATGAAGCCTAGGAAAGAAAAAAGTAGGGTGGTTAAACGACTTTTAGACATTTTTCAAAATTTCGGTCCGTTTGCTGAAAATACAAAAGAGTTTATCTTTTTTATAATCGTTGTATGGAGATTTTCCACCATTAATCCTTGACAATTTTGCAGTCTTTGGCCATATTCAACAAAATTTGAATACAAATAGACGATTCTATCTCCCTTATCTTTGCCATTGGGCACTTTCCACGGATCTTACAATTTACTCACATGTATTTTCATTACCCCACTCTATTTAAGATATTACGCCTGTCATTCTCAAGGCAACACTTTTCACTACGGCATGCGTGTCTTGCGTTCGTTTTTCTTATTCCATTTCTGATCCTGCGCACATTTGTGTGGTTAATGCGCCTTCTTGACCACATATTTTTTCCCGGTTTTCGAAAACAACCCTTGCGAACACCGGTTTACATCATCGGCAATCCCCGCAGCGGAACCACATTTACCCATCGCCTGATGGCATTGGACCGGCAGTTTTCTTACCTGAAGCTCTATCAGACGATTTTTCCTTCTGTGATCTGTTATAAGTTCTTTGGAGTGGCAGGTAAAATCGACCGGATGTTTGGCAGTCCTGCAGCAAAATTACTGAACGGGGTCAGCAGGAAGGGATTCAAGGGTTGGGAAACCATTCATCAAACCGGGCCTGAAAAGGCTGAGTCAGATGAGATGTTTTTCGTTTACGCCATGCTCAGTCCCTTGTTGGGCCTCCTGTTTCCGTATTTAAAAGACTTGGATGAGGCAACCTTTGTTGATCTTATGCCGCACAAAGAGCGACAAAAATTAATGTCTTACTATAGGGACTGTCTGCAACGACATATGTATGCCACTGGACCGGACAAAATACTTCTCCAGAAAGTCGCTCTTATTGCCGGACGTCTACAGTCCATTTACGAACTGCTGCCGGACATTCATATTGTGCATTTAGTCAGGCACCCCTACGAATCCATACCGTCTCTGGTCAGCATGTTTGATGCGGCATGGAAGGCGCTGGATCCTCACGCCAGAAAGGATGCACAGGCCAACTGGGAACTGGCTGATTTAATCTGCCGGTATTATTCATATCTGTATGAATTTAAAAAAAATCTCCCCGAAAATCAGTTTATCGAAGTACGTTACGAAGATCTGGTTTCTGATCCCCACAGGACAATATGCGAGATCTATCGGGCACTTGGTATGGAATTAAGCCATGGATACGAGGAGGCCCTTGAAAAAGAGACCTCGAAGGCCAGGCGATACAAGAGCAGGCATCATTATTCCCTTGAGTCCTTCGGCCTGAATAAAGACACCATATACCAAAAACTCAGAACCATTTTTGAGGTCTATGGTTTCAAGCCATAAGCAGTGTTTTTAGCCATTTTTTTTCCTTCGGATTCCAAAAATTTATTGTGCCAGTTCACGGCATCCCTGATTGTTCCCTCCAGTGGACGTGGTTGGTACCCCAACGTTTTCCACGTCCAAGTGCCGTTAAATTCGAGTGAACGCTTACATAACTTAACCCCGGCGATTGAACTTCTCGGCTTCTTGCCCGTTACGATGCCCAAACAATGTTCTATATAGCTCCAGGCTAATGCTACAGGATAGGGGATTTTAATTTTGGGGCATGACACGCCGCTTATCTTGCTCAGATGCTGGAAAAATTCGTAGAGGGTGAGGTTATAGGCGGACAGTATATATCTGCACCCCGGCCGGCCGTATTTTGCAGCGAGGCGGTGCCCTGTGGCCACGTCCCGAACATCAACGAAATTGAGCGTACAATCGAGGTAACCCGGAATTTTTCCCTGGAGAAAATCCGATATCATTCGTCCTGGGGGGGTTAAATTTCTGTCTCCGGGACCTATGGGCAGTGTAGGGCATACCGCGATCGCTGGAAGACCATCTTTTGCAGCCCTGAAAACGGCTTGCTCGGCCAGCAATTTTGAGCGGCAGTATGGACCAATCATGTCTTCCATTCGCGGCTGAACATCTTCCGTGATTGGTTCCTTTCCGGAGGGGGTGGCAAGAATTGACTCGGTACTGGTAAAAATAAGCCGTTTTATGCCTGCCTGCTTGGCTGTCTTGAGTACGTTAATAGTTCCTTCGTAGTTTGTACGTTCAAAAAATTTGGGATCTCTGCTCCATAGCTGAGGAGTGCCACCCAGATGATAGACTGTACTGCAGCCGTCCATGGCGGAAGCTAGCTGGCTGAGGTTTAAGATGTCTCCGCGTACCGCTTCAAAGGGCTGACATGTTTCGTCTTCAGGAAACGGATTCAGGTCGTATACCCTTACCCTTTCTTCCTGTTGCACTAATTCCCTGACAAGGTGACTACCTATAAAACCGCTTCCTCCGATTACAAGATTCATTGAATCCTTTTTGTTTCTGAAATTATACTTCATGAGGTCTCTAAGGCGTTATTTTTAGACTGTGATTAGTATATTTGTAATCGTTCATGGAACGTTTTAAATTAGAAATTAGAAATTAGAAAATGGAAATTTGGCTTTCATGTTTTTGTACCGTCGATGAACGTATTCAATTTTGGGCAGAGTTTTTCAACTATTGTTTTGTATCCTATCACGTTTAACTCAGATAAAACTTTTTTTCTGATCATTTCTCCCAAATTTCTAGTTTCCAATTTCAAGTTTCAAGCCGTGAACGGCTACGTATATTTTTGACCAAGGATAGCCTTATTTTTCAATGAGTGTCTGATAGGCAGGCTCGGCAGAAAAGCATTGTAACTATCTAGTGTCTGAACGAAAAGGCCATTCAGACACAATTTTGAATTCTTAATTCTTAATTTTGAATTAAAAAGGGAATAATCTTAACAGGTTAATTGTTCCTGTTCTAAATTGAAAAAACAGAATTTAGGGATTCCGTTCGGGTACTATCTATGTTTTTTTATTAATTCCGCCCGATGCTGTATATAGGCATCCCTGAAGAAGGTATATGGGTCAAATGCATCTCTCTTGAGGTCCTCGTATTCTTCCGGATTGATTGAAACGTAATTGACAATATCTACCGAAAATATAGTGAGCTTGTCTCGAGAGGTAATGAAATAGTTCTGAGGCAATGTAAAATAACCAGCAAAGGTCCCGATTCCGTCTCTTGCGCTGGATGGGCCAATCAACGGGAGGACCAAGTAAAATCCATGGCTTATGCCATAATGTCCCATGGTCTGGCCAAAGTCAGCTTTTTTTGCTCTTATGTCCCACCAGTTCCTTGCAGGATCGAAGAGACCGCCTAATCCGAATGTAGTGTTTATAACAAGGCGGGCAATTTCGGTTCCTCCATCCTTAAGGCGCCCCTGCAGCAGACAGTTGGTGAAGCTAATCGGCGTCTTGCTGTTATTCATTGCACGCCCAAGGGCTACTCTCAGGTCTTTGGGAAGAACGAATGAAAAAATCTTGGACACAGGTTTGAGAAAATAATAATATAATTTGTCATTTATCTTAAACATTGCACGGTTAAAGGGTTCTATTGGATCGGCGATAGGTTCGATTTCTTCTTCAAAAAAGAGATCTTTCCCCCAATCTTCGTCGAATTTTTCGCTGTCCTTTGCTTCGATGATTTCAGGATAGGATTTTTGGGATGCTGAGCTATGTTCAACCAGAGGGACCTGAGATGGCGATATCTGGTCTGCATGGACATAGACTGTTTGAATGAGAAACAACATGCATATAGAAAATATACAAATAATTTTTATCCAACCATCCTTTCTACAGATATCCATAACCCCGGCTAAGCCATTGGCGTACTCAACGGTGGGGCATGGGAACAAAAGTTTCATGCCTAACGGATGCTGATAAGAAATTGCTTTTAATGATTTGGGAAATGGCTTTTTCAAGTAGCTTTATTTAATATAATTTATCATAATTTTGAGCCATCAGTCAACGAATTGGTGCTAATATCTGGTAGTGAAATTTGAAATTGGGAAAAACACAAAAATGTAGATGCGTTACCTAATTTCGAATTTGCAGTTACAGCATCCGCATAATTCGATAATACACTTTTTTGGGAAAAGTGTAAATTAGTAAATGAAAGATGTTGCTTTCCCCTTTCAATTTTTAATATGTAGAATTATCTTAAAATTTAAAAAATCTATTCAATATATACATAAACAGAAGGAGTGGGGAATGGAAATCATTCTGGCCAATCCGAGGGGATTTTGTGCGGGTGTGATCCGGGCCATCAAGACGGTCCATCTTACTCTTGAGAAATACGGCGTGCCTGTGTATGTTCTGCATGAAATTGTACACAATAGGCATGTAATCCATGAACTTCAGGAGCAGGGCACGGTTTTTGTGGAACATCTCTCTGATATTCCGACAGGGGCCGTTGCCATTTTCAGCGCTCATGGTGTCGCCAGGTCTGTAGAAGAACAAGCGGCCGAACTGGGGCTCAGGACCATCGACGCAACATGTCCTCTTGTGGCCAGTGTCCACAGAATGGTGGAAAAATATCATGAGGAAGAATACGATGTGGTCATCATCGGCCATCATGATCATCCTGAAGTGGAGGGGAGTGCCGGAAGAATCGATGGACATGTCCATCTCATAGCAACCGTTGACGAAGTCAAGACCTTGCAGGTGAATGATTCCGCACGTATGGCCTATGTCACCCAGACCACCCTAAGCCAGGATGATATTGCCGGAGTGCTCCAGGCCCTGGAGGAGCGATTCCCGAGTATCAAGGGACCGACCTCAAATATCTGTTACGCTACCCAGAATCGGCAAAATGCCGTGAAGGAGCTGGCCGGTAAAACAGATTTGCTTTTTGTAGTAGGTTCAAAAAACAGCTCTAACTCCAACCGGCTCAAGGAAGTGGGAACGCGCCAGGGAATTGACTGCTATCTGATTGATGATGCCGGCGATATCGATCCGGCATGGCTTGAGGGGATGCGACGTGTTGGAGTGACGGCTGGCGCCTCTGCCCCGGAGCGGCTGGTTGATGGTGTGATTCATTGGCTGCAGGACCACGGGGCAACAACCTTTCACGAGATGGTCGGCAAAAAAGAGAAGGTGAGGTTTGAACCGGCAGAGCTTGACGAGCAATTGAGTTGAAGTAATGGTGAATTATTTACTCCCCGTCGGCTGCCAAGGAGTATGAACGGTTACGAAACGATGAGAGAAGATATGGAAAAATCAGCCATGCCTGTATCAGGAAGCCATCCTCCCGTTAAAAATCCTGTTTCGCTACAGGCACTGCGAGTCTTTGACCGGAACGACCAAAAGGCTGATAAAGCAAA
>Ga0307990_1003276_pt1 | contig 12448 bp, 10 predicted proteins | sample EllFjometagen129_FD_203168 | JGI IMG/M metagenome (GOLD analysis project Ga0307990, IMG submission 203168) | Marine microbial communities from Ellis Fjord, Antarctic Ocean - #129 | ecosystem: Environmental > Aquatic > Marine > Unclassified | place: Southern Ocean | collected 2014-10-08
AGTGGTACGAATCACGTGTATGACAAAAAACTGCGCATACGCATAGAAAATCAATCAGTTCAGGAACTTGGCTTTTCTGAAAATCTAAATCTTGAAACCCTGATACAGTTAAAACCCGATGTGCTTTTTGCCTACGTCATTTCTCCGGCTGAATTGCCACAGTTACAACAATTGGAGGAATTGGGCATTCCGGTAATTATCGTTGGTGAATATCTTGAGCAACATCCTCTCGGGAAAATGGAATGGATTCGGTTTTTCTCTTACTTTTTTGATGAACCCGAAAGGGGCGAAGCGTTCACTGATAAAATTATTGCGTCTTATCTTGATGTTCAGCAACAGAGTAAATTCTATGATAATGAGCCAACTGTTATGCTTAATGTTCCGTGGCAAGGTGTGTGGTGGACTCCGGGTTCTGATTCCTACATGGCACAATTTATCCGTGATGCGGGTGGAAAATATTTATTTCAGGACATGAAAGGAAATGAGTCTCAGGCAGTTGATATGGAAACGGTTTATCAACGGGCTAAAGATGTTGATATTTGGCTGAATCCGGGAAGTGTCAAAACTCGAAAGCAAGTTTTTGACAGCGATAATCGGGTGAAATATTTTGAAAATTTTGATTTAATACGCATCTATAACAACAATCGGCGAGTTGGTGATAATAGCAACGATTTTTTTGAATCAGGGGTAGTCCGACCAGATTTGATTTTAAAAGATTTAAGCTATATCTTTCATGCTGAAAATTCGCATCCGGACAGTTTAACTTATTATCAGATATTGCAATAGTGACTCCCCAAAATAAACATATTATCACAGGCAGTTTGCTCGTTTTGGCATTGTTGTTATTGGCTGTTATCGATTTGCTGACAGGAAGTGTGGAAATGCAGTTCGGTGATGTCATTCGGTTTTTTACCGGCAGTACCGATGGGGCAGAAATCTGGTATGATAGTTTTCGTTTGTTTAGGATTCCCCGCGTTATTACTGCAATTTTAGTTGGGGCCGGATTATCTGTCAGCGGATTGTTGATGCAGTCGCTTTTTCGAAATCCTCTGGCAGGCCCGTATATTTTGGGTATTTCATCCGGTGCAAGCCTTGGGGTCGCAATTGCCGTGCTTGGTGCAGGCGCTTTTGGCGTTGGGATAATGCAAAGCGGAATGTCTGAGCTTTGGTTGGTGATAAGTGCCGCAGCGGGTTCCTTTCTCATTATGCTGCTGGTTGCTGTTATTGCAATTCGTCAGCAGGATATTATGACTTTGCTTGTGCTGGGAGTTTTGATAGGTTCTGCCGTTTCTGCAATTGTCGGATTACTCCAATACATGAGTCAGGCTGGAGAGTTGAAACTTTATTTGCTTTGGACTATGGGTAGTTTGCGCAGCGTTTCGCTTCAAGATTTGAATTATCTGATACCCGTCATCGGAATTGGTATTTTGCTTGCTTGGCTGATATCCGGAAATCTGAATTTACTCTTACTCGGCGAAGATGCTGCCCGCTCGCTTGGGGTGCGCATTCAATTAACCCGATTCGCAATCTTTGTTTCCGTTTCCCTGTTGGCAGGTGGTATCACCGCATTTTGTGGTCCAATTGGATTTATTGGTATTGCCGTTCCGCATATTGTCCGAACTGTTTTTAAAAGCTCCGACCACCGATTGTTGATTCCCTGGAGTATTATTGCCGGTGCCGGAATTATGCTTGGCGCTGATATCTTAAGTAATCCCGGTGGTGGAAATATCATATTGCCGATTAATTCCATTACTGCGCTTATCGGTATCCCATTTGTGATTTGGTTGATTATTTCAAAACGGAAAAGCTTTTTTCAATGATAGAAAAATATTCGACATATCTGAAAGGGCAAAACCTGAAAATGGGTTATCAGCATTCCGGAAAAACGCAGATAATTCTTGAAAATCTGAATTTACAAGCAAATGCATCTGAGCTGATTGGATTAATCGGACGCAATGGTTCCGGAAAATCTACCTTATTACGCTGCCTGATGGGAATGCGGCCCTTAATGCAGGGTGAATTGATACTTTTGGACCAACCCATACATTATTGCACCCCAAAGCAAAAAGCCAGAAAAATTGCCTATGTTGAAGCTTCTGTAAACTTGCCCGGAAATCTCAGAGTGTATGAAATTGTCGCATACGGACGATATCCTTACTCAGCTTTGCTCCGGAAATATGATACTGACGCCAAAACGAAAGTGCATCATGCAATGGAGCAAATGAAAGTTTTGCATCTCGCTGACAGACAATTGCATCAAATATCCGACGGAGAGCGGCAGCGTTGTATGATTGCGCGGGCATTGGCTCAGGATACACCAATAATTTTACTTGATGAGCCTGCTGCACACCTTGATATTGCAAACCGCTATGAACTGATGAAAATGCTTAGAAAATTGGCTGATGAGCAGGAGAAATGTATCATTATGTCATCTCACGACCTGGATATCATGTTAAATTATACCGATAAATTGTGGCTCATCCATCAAAAAAATATCATCAGCCAAGCGCCTGAAGATATGGTAATTCAGAAAAATATTGAATTGCTTGTCAATGCGTCAGACTTGAATTTTTCCATGGAGGATGCAAAATTTCAGATGATGGGAAATCCACGCGGATGGCTCAGTTTAAAAGGGGAAGGATTGGTTTTTCAATGGACAAAACGCGCATTGCAACGCATCGGATTTGATATCGAATGTAACAAAATTGGGGGATTAAACGTTATTGTCAATGAATGTGATGAATCGACGGAGTGGGAAATTGAATTTCCCGATAAAACTGTCCATAAAGCATTCAGTATTGAACAATTAATTGACATTTTAAAATCAAAACATTATGAACGGACTTAACCTGCATTATTCATGGAATTCCCTTTGTGCAGATTTGAATCATCTAAACCCGCAGTCATATTTTTATATTTCAAGGGTTTAGATGGTTTGAAGATGTGCAAAGATAATTTCAAGCATACCTAAAATTAGGTGTAACCTATTAATTGTTTTTAGGCTTTAAAATGTTAAGGGGACTTCTAATAATTCTTTCGCATCAAGATTTTCATAGACAATGAAATTTTTTGAAGCACTATCGGGATAATGAAATCAAAGAGATACAACACAAAATCAATCGAAGACCTAGAAAAAACTTAAATTATGACAATCCTAAAAATATATTTTATAAATTTGTAAATAAGAAAGTTGCATTTGCTGGTTGAATCTACGCTATTCAAAAAAAATTATGCCTTGCATCTTATTCATTAAATTTGTTTCTTGAAAGAAAAGAATTATTAGAAGGCCCCTTAATATATTGACATATGCAAATACGCTTAATTTTGCGATGAATAATGCAGGTTAAAAGTGTAACGGCCTATATTTTAGTATTTATTGTCATTATCATGACAGCGCTTGCTATTCTCGGTATTTGGGACATTGTAAATCTGGAAAATATTCTTCGTCGGTCACTAACCTCGTTATTTGTGATTTTTGTATCTTCTGTTATTGTCTTGTTTATTTTCTCTGTCCTGATTAAGGATGACCAAAAACAAAAATCATCAGGAAAACGCGATTCTGAGCAGTTTTAGTTGATTTAATTAACTCTATTTATTTCCTGTTAGATATTTCATTAACCGCGACATTATGTAGGGGTGTATTTCCTGTTGGATATTTTATTAACTGCGACATTCATGTCGGGGTGTATAGACGACAAATATCAGAGGTTTTTGGCGGGAAATTTGCTTTTTTTTGCAAATTTCATGACAAAAACTAAGACTTTCCCTCAAAGAAAAAAGACCCGCCAAATAGCCAGGTCTTCTTTCTTGAATTTGAATTGTATTATTCAATATCGAAGATTTCTTCAACAAACTTAATATCATAATTTTCTAATTCATCTAAAATAGGGTTGTACAATTCCGGAATTACAGGAACATGAACTCCCGGTTTTGTGAATTGCCCGGTCGCTAGCAAACGAGTTGCAATTGCTGCCGGAGTCCCAACGGTAAATGCCATTGCGGTTTCTGCTCGTGATTTGCCGATGTATGCAAAGCTGCTTCTTATTCCTTTTTTCTTTCCCGCCAGTTCGTATTCAAACTGATGCTGCATAACAATCATGTCCTTATCCTGAGGTTCTAATGCCCATTTCTTCTCAAGCAGCTTTTGGAGAATTTGTGCAGGACTCGCATTTTTCATTACGATTGGGGTATCATCAAAAACACCAAGCCATTCCAGTTTCTTCATGATTTCGTGATTACGATCAACCCTCATGAATTCGCATAATTTTTCTTCTACGCTCATGTCTGGGTCGAAGCGTAAAAATGCATTCGTAAAATCACGATAGGAAGTGTTTTCATCCCCTTGGTAAATTGTATTATCATCAGTCATTCCTAGTTGAACAAACACGTTCCATGCTTTTCCATAACCGGGACGACGCATGGTGCCGCGAAAAATAGTCGGGATGTCTTGTAGTCCGTAAGTTTCCCGGTAGGAAAGTGAATCACGATTTGCATAAATCTCAAATTCCCCGTAATCTAAAACTTCTGTAATTTCAATGCGACTAAACAGCTGTGTGTAAGGGATGTATTTGTATTGTCCGTTACGAATAAAACATGCAGTGCCTTGTCCTGCCAAAACGACATTTCTCGGATTCCATGTGAATTTGTAATGCCACGGATTGTTGTCATATTCAGGAGCAACCAAACCACCGGTACTGCTTTTGAACAAAGTGAGTTTCCCGCCTGAATTTCTGATATTATCAATTATCCGCATTGCTGACATGTGGTCAATACCGGGGTCAACACCAAGTTCATTGAGGAAAGTCAATCCTTTCGCTTTTGCTTCGGCATCCAAGGCTTTCATTTCCTTTGAAACATAGGATGCTGTTACCATGTGTTTGCCAAATTTCAAACAAGTACGTGCAATTTCAATGTGAAAACTCGCAGGCAACATGGAAACGGCAATGTCACAATTTTTTATTTCAGTCTCAATTTGTGATGCATCACTCACATCAAAACGAAAGGCTGTGCCATTTGGATGTCCGTTGATTTTTCGCTTGGCAAGCGCTTCATCTAAATCTCCAAGACGTATCTCCCAGTTTTCGGTTTCTGAATGACTGAGTAGGTAATTAATCAAACTTGTTGATGATAATCCTGCTCCTAGAATAAGTATTCGTTTCATGCGATATTATTAATCAATTAATATTACGAAACTATAACATCATTTTTTAAAAACACACAATAATTGTCAGTAATTATAATTTTTTATAACATATTTTTTGATTTTGATAATTTGTATATTTTGCTATTGTTTGCTTCGCTTTACACGTCAAGGTCTTTACCGTATTGAGCGTTTTTGTCAAAAAAACGAAACTGTTATTTCCAGCGAGAATATTGTTGTTGAGTAATTTTAATCCAAAATAAATACATCAAAAAACCGCTGTTTACCGCAACGGTTTTGGTTTTTTATTATAACAGCTAATCATTTTGCTAACTCAACTCCCAAATTGTTTTTCGGAATGTTTTTTGATACCATATTTTTTGTATTTTGCATCAAAATTAAATCTTATGAAAAAAATTGCGTTAATTTTTGCTGTCTTATTTGTGCCATTTATTCTGCAGGCACAATCTGTTGAAGGTTTATGGAAAACCATAGACGATGAAACCGGAAAAGAAAAATCCATTGTGAAAGTGTATGAAAGCGATGGAAAACTCTACGGTCAGGTTGTCCGGGTGTTGGATAAAAAACCGGGAACTGTCCCGAAATGCACTGAGTGTGAAGGAAAAATGAAAAACAAAAACATCGAAGGAATGACCATCGTCTTTGGGTTGGAAAAAAACAAAGATAAATGGGAAGGTAAAGATGGTATTCTCGATCCTGCTAAAGGGAAATACTACAAATGTAAAATTTGGCTGGAATCTGCTGATAAATTGGCTGTCCGTGGGCAAATCGGTCCGATAGGTCGTACACAAACTTGGCACAGAATGAAGTAAGCTTTTGTGAAAAAAGCGGACAGGACTGTTAACAATTCTTGATTCAATTATTTGTAATCAGGCAGGAAACATCGTATTTTTGTCTGAAATAAGAATTTTATGGCGAAAAAATCCAGCGAAACCCCACTAATGCAACAATATTACCGGATAAAAGGAAAACATCCGGATGCTATTTTATTGTTTCGTGTCGGTGATTTTTATGAAACCTTTGAATCGGATGCGGTTGAAGTGGCCAAAATTCTTGGAATCACACTTACAAAGCGGGCTAATGGCTCGGCATCCTATGTTAATCTTGCCGGATTTCCATACCATTCACTCGATACTTATCTCCCAAAATTAGTTCGCGCCGGACAACGTGTGGCCATTTGTGAGCAACTTGAAGATCCCAAAAAAACAAAGCAAATTGTTAAACGCGGAATTACCGAGTTGGTGACGCCTGGTGTGTCAATGCATGAAAATACGCTGGAGCACAAAGAAAATAATTTTCTCGCCTGCGTTTATCTTGGGAGAAACTTGACAGGAGTTGCATTCCTGGATATCTCAACTGGAGAATTTTTACTTTCCGAAGGAAATTTGGAGTTTGCTGATAAGCTGCTTCAAAGCATGAATCCGAAAGAAGTGCTTTATCAAAAGTCACAATCGAAACAATTTTTCAATGTCTTTGGAGAGCGATATATTGCGTTTCCTCTGGACGAATGGATTTTTACGCTGGAGAATGCTTACGATAAACTTTTGCATCACTTTAAAACAAAAACGCTCAAAGGTTACGGTGTTGAGGATGCAGAAGCCGGGATTATTGCTGCCGGAGCCATTATGAATTATCTCGAAATTACTGAGCATCGCCGGATTTCTCATATCACCGGAATTACGCGAATTGCTTCGGATAATTATGTGTGGCTCGACCGATTTACCATCAGGAACCTTGAGATTTTTCAAACATTGAATGAAGGTGGTAAGGCTCTCATTGATATTTTGGATCGAACCCAAACGGCAATGGGAGCGCGATTATTAAAACGATGGCTGGCTTTTCCCTTGGTTGATGTCAAACCGATTGAGCAGCGCCTTGATGCAGTGGATTGTTTTCTGAAAGATGAGGAAATCAATGCATTCCTCGATGATCATCTGGATCGAATCGGCGATTTAGAGCGTCTAATTTCCAAAGTGGCTGTCGGAAAAGTCAATCCCCGCGAGGTTAATCAACTGAAATTGGCGTTTCAAAATATCCAGCCGATAAAAGCCAAATTTTTGGAATCGAAAAATACCTACATCCGACAGATTGCAGATCAATTGAATCCCTGCACGGAAATCAGACAACGAATTGAAAATGAATTAAATCCCGATCCGCCCGTGCTTGTCAGCAAAGGAAATGTGATTGCAAACGGAGTGAATGGAGAGTTGGATGAATTGCGAAAACTTGCGCATTCCGGAAAAGATTATCTCTTGGAAATGCAAACGCGCGAAAGTCGTGAAACCGGAATTTCCAGCTTGAAAATCGGATATAATAATGTGTTCGGATACTATTTTGAAGTACGCAATACGCATAAAGACAAAGTTCCTGAGTATTGGATTCGCAAACAAACTCTCGTTAGTGCAGAACGCTATATTAATGAAGAGCTGAAAGAATACGAATCGAAAATTTTGGGAGCAGAAGAAAAGATTCTTGAGCTTGAACAGAAAATTTTTCTTGACTTAGTTATGGCACTGAATCAGTACATGCAGGCGGTTCAGTTAAATGCGACTTTAATTGCTCAGCTCGATTGCATTCTCTCTTTTGCGAAAGTTTCAGACGCCAATGATTATAATAAACCCCGCATTGATGATTCCTTCATGATTGATATTCATCAGGGACGACATCCTGTCATTGAGCAGCAATTGCCACCGGATGAAGCGTATGTAGCAAATGATGTGTTGCTTGATAATGATAATCAGCAAATCATGATGATTACCGGACCAAATATGTCAGGAAAATCTGCTTTGCTTCGTCAAACCGCACTCATTGCATTAATGGCACAATCGGGTTGTTTTGTGCCTGTTGAATCTGCAACAATCGGTGTAGTAGATAAGATTTTTACACGGGTTGGTGCTTCAGATAATATCTCGCTCGGCGAATCAACCTTTATGGTTGAAATGAACGAAGCTGCCAGTATCCTCAATAATCTCAGCGATCGTAGCTTGATTCTTCTCGATGAATTAGGTCGTGGTACCAGTACTTATGACGGCATCAGCATTGCCTGGGCAATTGCCGAATTTATTCATGAAAATCCGAAAGTGCGAGCCAAAACGCTTTTTGCAACGCATTATCATGAGTTGAATGAAATGGAGAAAAGCTTTTCGCGGATTCGAAATTATAATGTCTCTGTCAAAGAAATTGAAAACCGCATAATTTTCTTACGCAAATTAGAGAAGGGCGGGAGTGAGCATAGCTTTGGAATACATGTTGCGCGTATGGCCGGAATGCCACCATCGGTTGTGCAACGAGCCAATGAAATTCTTGCACAACTTGAATCTGCATCTACAGGAAAACAGATGAATCGCCCGACAAAAGAAATTGTGGAGCAACGTGAGGGAATGCAAATGAGCATTTTTCAATTGGATGATCCTGTGTTGAAAGATATTCGTGATAAGATTAAAAGCCTGGATATCAATAATCTCACACCGGTTGAAGCCTTGAATAAATTGAATGAAATAAAACGATTATCTGGATTGTAACAGGTTGATTATTACTGCATGTTGATGAGATATTCATCACCATAAATTGTTACAGTTGCCGCATTGTCACATACTCCTTCTCCGTAGTTCAGCTTTATATCCTGAAGGTCTTCAATTTTAATTGTTAAAATTCCTTCCCGTATCCAACGGCAACCAACGCGGACATTTAGCGGATTTGCATCGTTAATTAGCAGCGTGTAACTTACTGAATCACTAGATATCCCTTCCTGGTTTCCTGTAATTACGTATACATCATCCCATGGGCTTTCACTGATTTGCCCTTCAATCCAGGTTTGTTCCAAATTTTGTTCAAAACTGTAGGTTAAACCCTCCGGTGTCGTAATTTTTCCAGCTTCAACCTGAATCAAATAAACAGGATTTCCTTCCTCATTATCACCTTGATAAATGACGTTTTTATATCCTTCTATTTTATGGTCATTTTGATAAAATTCACTAAAACTAACATTGAGTTCACATCCGGGATTCCGGTAAAAGTCGCTAGCAACAATTTCAATAACGCCACGGCGCTCACGCATGTCTGCACACGCCATGTTTTCTTCACCATAATCAACGGTAATGGTTTTAGGCCAGGTATTATAATCAAATGGTGTAATAGTAATTATGGGTTCATCGTCTGAGTTGAATTGTCCTTTTTCGTACTTTCCGCTCAGGCTGTCGTCTGCATAAACTGCTGCGTCATTAACTTCGTTGAAAATATCTTTGAAAATAGCAGCTGCTTGTGCGTTTTCATTCACCGTATTAACAGCTTCTTCAATACTAACTCGCTTGTTTGTTTCAATTTCACAAGAAAAAAGTAATCCTGTTAAAATCAAGATGGTGAAGAGTTTTGCTATGTGTATTATTTTTTGCATTTCTGTTTCTTCTTTCTCTGCATATACAAATTTTATGCCTTTTCTAAAATTAGGTACGAGTATGCAGGATTTTCATCTACGTGATCTTCACGTTCTACTTCTATCCATGTTTCCGGGTTGTATTCCGGAAAGAAAATATCAGCATCTGCTACATCCTCGTGTACTAACGTTAAATACAAACGTTTTGCATATGGCAAAAATTGTTCATATATGCTTCCACCTCCTATGACGAAATTTTCTTCTTCAGGGTTGCATCCATCCATCGCTTTTTCGATAGAATCAACCATCATGCAGTCTCTTTCAGGATACATTTCAGGTAAACTACAGTCTTCAGGATTATCCGTGATAACAATGTTCTTTCGGTTTGGTAATGGCCCTTTTGGCAGAGATTTAAAAGTATTTCTACCCATAATAATTGTATGTCCGGTAGTAATACGCTTGAAGCGTTTCAGGTCTTCAGAAATATACCAAAGCAAATCGTTATTTTTACCGATTGCCCGGTTTTTTGTTATTGCAACGATGATAGAAAAACTCATAAATTGTATTTTTAAACTGCAACTTTTCCTTTTATATGCGGATGCGGGTCGTAATTTCTCAGTTCGAAATCTTCATATTTAAAATCAAAAATTGATTTGACATCCGGATTAATCCACATCTCGGGTATCTCTTTTGGCTCTCGAGATAATTGTAATTCCACTTGTTCTATGTGATTCATGTAAATATGTGCATCTCCCAATGTGTGAATAAATTCACCAAGTTTTAAGTCGCAAACCTGTGCTACCATCATGGTTAAAAGTGCGTAGGATGCAATGTTAAACGGGACACCGAGAAAAAGGTCAGCACTGCGTTGGTACAATTGACAGGATAATTTTCCGTCGGCAACATAAAACTGAAACATCATGTGGCAGGGCGGAAGTGCCATATTATTCACATCCGCAACATTCCATGCACTGACTATGTGACGTCGGCTGTCTGGTTTGTTTTTAATTGAATCAATTACCTGAGTAATCTGGTCAATATGTTTTCCGTCTGGGGTTGGCCATGAGCGCCATTGATGTCCGTAAACCGGACCTAAATCACCATTTTCATCAGCCCATTCGTCCCAAATTCTTACTTTATTATCCTTTAAATATTTTATATTCGTGTCGCCTTTTAAAAACCATAACAATTCGTGAATTATCGAACGTAAATGCAGTTTTTTTGTGGTAAGAACGGGAAATCCTTCGGATAAATCGTAGCGAGTTTGATGTCCGAACACGGAAATTGTTCCCGTTCCGGTTCTGTCGGTTTTTGCGGATCCATGTTGCATGACATGGTTTAAGAGTGTTAAATACTGTTTCATTTTCAGGTAGTATGCTGATTTTCTTTACAAAAATACAAAGCTTTGGGTAAGTTTCCGCATTTTTGTACTGAAATATTCTTTTTAAAATATGTTTGTTTTTTCAAAGTTTTATTAATTTTGATGCTCGCCTAACTAAACGGGCAGTAAATTTTGATATTATGGGAATAAAATTTCGATTGACAGTATTGAATTTTTTGCAATTCTTTGTTTGGGGAGCCTGGTTAATATCTCTGGGTGGTTATATGATTAATACACTAGATTTTACCGGTGGACAAGTCGGGAGTATTTATGCGACCATGGGAATTGCATCTTTGTTTATGCCCGGTGTGATGGGAATTATCGCTGATAAATGGTTTAATGCAGAGCGATTGTTCGGGATAAGTCATTTGTTGGGTTTTATTTTAATGTTTTTCGCTGCTCAGGCGCAGGATTATGCAACATTTTATCCAATTATGTTGCTGATTTCCATATTTTATATGCCGACAATTGCGTTGAATAATACCATCTCTTATGCGATTTTAGAACGGTCAAAATTTGATGTGGTAAAAGCATTTCCTCCAATTCGTGTTTGGGGAACAATCGGTTTTATTGCTGCCATGTGGATCGTTGATTTAATGGGCTGGACATTGACCGAAAATCAATTGTTTGTTAGTGGTGGGGCTTCACTTTTATTGGCAGTATATGCCTTTAGCCTGCCGAAATGTCCGCCAGTTAAAAGTGATGAAAAGAAAACGCTTGTGCAAGCATTGGGTCTTGATGCTTTCGTGTTGTTCAAGCAAAGAAAAATGTTTATCTTCTTTATGTTTGCCATGCTGCTCGGTGCGGCCTTGCAAATTACCAATACATTCGGAACCCCATTCCTTCAGGATTTCAAAGGAGAATTCTCTGGATTTTTTGCGGTTGAACATCCCATGATGCTGATGTCGATTTCACAAATGTCTGAAGTCTTGTTTATTCTTGCAATCCCTTTCTTTCTGAAACGATTCGGAATAAAGAAAGTTATGTTAATGAGTATGATTGCATGGGTGCTGAGGTTCGGATTGTTCGGTTTTGGTGATCCGGGACCAGGATTGTGGCTGTTGGTTCTCAGTATGTTAATTTACGGTTTGGCTTTTGATTTCTTTAATATCTCTGGTTCTTTGTTTGTTGAAACTGAAACAAATGCCAAAATTCGCGGTAGTGCTCAGGGATTGTTTATGATTATGACAAACGGGTTTGGTGCAATCCTCGGTGGCTTTGGTAGCGGCTTTATTGTTGATTTCTTTACGGATGCCGGCATAAAAAATTGGCAGGCTATTTGGTTGACTTTCGCTACTTATGCACTCGTTGTTGGAATCTTATTTATGATCTTGTTTAAATACAAGCATAACCCAAAGAAAATCGAAGAAGAAATGGCTGATATGGCGCATTAGTGCGAGAGGTTTAGAAGAAATGCGATTATCTTGTTCAACTTTCTGTAAATTAGGGAAATATGCCTGTGGAAAATACATTAGCACATAGTAATTTTCAGACCATTCAGATTTTTCGGGGATTAAATTCCATGGATTTGGAA
>Ga0307990_1003277_pt1 | contig 12447 bp, 8 predicted proteins | sample EllFjometagen129_FD_203168 | JGI IMG/M metagenome (GOLD analysis project Ga0307990, IMG submission 203168) | Marine microbial communities from Ellis Fjord, Antarctic Ocean - #129 | ecosystem: Environmental > Aquatic > Marine > Unclassified | place: Southern Ocean | collected 2014-10-08
GGCGTTGGGCTTGCGCTTGCGGCACTTGTCGATGGGCAGCATGCCGACCGTTCCGCAGTAGACCAGCGGGTTGCCGAGGTATTTCTCGTCGAAGTACACCGCGCCGTTGACTGTCGGAATGCCCATGCGGTTGCCGTAATCGCGAACGCCGCCGACCACGCCGCGCATCACGCGTTTCGGATGCAGCACGCCCTTGGGCACGGCATCGAGGGGCATGTCCGGCGGGCCGAAGCAGAAGATGTCCGTATTGGCGACGGGTTCGGCGCCCAGGCCGGTGCCCATCGGGTCGCGGATGACCCCGCCGATGCCCGTTGCGGCCCCGCCGTAGGGCTCGATGGCGGATGGGTGGTTGTGCGTCTCGACCTTGAAGCACACCGCGTGGTCGTCGTCGAACTCGATCACGCCGGCGTTGTCCTCGAAGACGTTCAGGCACCACGGCTTGTCCAGGTCCTTGGTGACCTTGAAGACGGTGGACTTGATGAGATTCTCGAACCGCTCGACCTCGTTGCCGGAATTGTCGCGCACGATAACGTCGCTTCGGAACGTCTTGTGGACGCAGTGTTCGGACCACGTCTGGGCGATCATTTCCAGCTCGACGTCCCGGGGCTCGCGGTCGATGCGGCGGAAATATTCCTGAATCGCCTTCATCTCCGTGACGTTGAGGAACATCTCGTTGTCGGCGGAGAGCTTGACGAGTGCCTCGTCGTTGAGGTCGCGGATCGGTACGTCGACGATCTTCAGTTCGTAGCCTCTGCCATGGACTTCCGGCGGGGTGTGAGCGGCGAAGTGGATGTCCTCGATGACCGGATTTGCCAGCAGTCGCCGGGCGATGGCCTCGCGGGTCGCCTCGTCAACGTTGCCGGCCAGCTCATATCGCCGACCCGTGCGAACGGACGAAATCGCCAGGCCCATATCACCAATGGCCTGCTCGGCAGATGCGGCCACCGGGTCCATAACACCGGGCTTGAGGTGGACTTCGATGACGCAAAGCCCCGTGTTCTCGCCGTCGCCGAGGCGGTACTGCTCTGTTACGGGATCGACCAGCAGGTCCTCAGCCACTTGGCGGGCCTGGTCGGCAGAGACATCTCCGGCCAGGAAAAACAGCCTCGCCGAGCAAACGCTTTCGACGCGGCCTGCCTCGATGCCAAGTTCGCGAATCTGCGACAGCACCCCTTCGGCATGCGGGTTGCCGAAGCCTTCTTTGGATCGGATATCTATGCGATGAATCATTGGTCTGGCTCTCGTCCTTGGTAGCCGCGTGGATTGTCAGCAATTGACGCTGGGCATTCTAACGACAGGAGGCGGGCGAGGCAATGGCTCAGCGAATTCCTGTTGCAGATCCGCGGCGCAAATCCCGGCCCAGGCCGCGCCGCGCCGCGAGACCGCGACTGCCATTGACTTTCGCCGCCCAAAGGGCGACAATTCCAAGTATGGCGGGCTTGCCGCAAGATGCGCTCGTAGCTCAACCGGACAGAGCGTCCCTTAGCAGTCCGTTTAGAAATGGATCTCGTCGCGAGAGCGAGAATGGATTTCGAGCATCAAGGAAGAAAACGCAGGTAATGCCTTAGCATTGCCGAGTATTTCTGACGCAGACGCGCAGGAATCCAGGCCGCTCGCAGCAGAGATAGCTTTCTAAACGGGCTGTTAGGGAAGGCCACCGGGTTGAATTCCTGTCGAACGTTGTGGCCGACACGTTCTATATTCGACTGGCCTGATCGATAGACTGGCATGCAGATTGCTCAGGGAGCAGATCCACGTGAAATGGCGGCTGGATAAAGGGCAAATCGAGGTCGTGGACGATGCCGTAGCTGAAGTCCTTCGGGGCAAGACTGCCGCCCAGCGAATCGAAATAGCTTTGGGGGCCAACCGGTTTGTTCGCCTGCGAATCGAGGGGCATCTCAGAACGCTTCATGAGGATTGGGACTCGGCGCGAATCCAGGCCGAGATCGCCAGGAGAATGCTCCTTGGATCAGATTGACCTCCTGAGACAACTGGTCGGCGTCCTGGATCGCCTGGACATTCCTTACATGGTGGTTGGTTCACTGGCCAGCGCAGCCTACGGTGAACCGCGGATGACTCAAGACATTGACGTCGTCGTTGATCTGAAGGAACTGCAAGTCCCTGGGTTGTGCCATGCGTTCTCATCCGACGAATTCTATGTCAGTGAGCCCGCAGCCTTGGAAGCCGTCCGGAGCAAGGGTCAGTTCAACATCATTCATCCAACCTCCGGCAACAAGATCGACCTGTTGATCGTGCCAACCAGCGCCTGGGGACAAGCCGAGATGTCGCGACGGCAGCGAATGCGAATCCTGCCGGACCTGGAAGGCTACTGCGCCAGGCCCGAGGACGTGATCTTGGGCAAAATGGAATACTACCGTGAAGGCGGTTCCGAGAAGCATCTGCGCGACATTACGGGGATCATGAAGGTCAGCGCTGACATGGTGGATCGCCAGTACGTCTCGCAATGGGCCCAACAAATGGGGCTGGCGGACATCTGGCTGGCAATCCTCCAGAGGCTCGAAGACCGGGCAAATCCGGGAACCTCGTAGCTTTGGAGCGTCTATATGGTCATGTGGAACACCATTACCCTAACTCGGCTGCGACTGGCGGGATCAATTGCCGTTCTCTTCGCGGCAGCAATAGTGCTGGCGGAGTTATCGCTCTTGTATGACCGTGCGGGTTGCCCCAGCGCATCTGATGCTACATGGGTTTTGCTGGTGACTCTTATGGCTTTCCCCGCTTTGGGAGCATGGGCCGTGATAACCGCCTGGAGGCCCAAGTCCATCTGGAGCCATGTCGTCTTCCTGCTCTTGATGCTTCCCGCGCTGCTGCTGGTTGAGACAGGTTTTTGGAGATTTGGGTTCGGCGCCGAGTACTACCGATATGCCATGTATTCTGACTCCAATTGGGCAGGAATATGCACCTTCTGCGTGACCGTGGGGGCCATTGGGGCTTTTGCCTTGGGCGTTGCATATTCTGCACGCTCGGCTGATCGTCGATCCCTTCGGGGTCTTGTTGTGGGTGCAGTTTGCGCCACGGTTCTCGTCGTCGCCATGCTGAACGTCAAGGCCGTCAATGCCTGTGTCAAGAATCGTTTTGCCGCTTGGTACGCCGCTAAAGAAGATGCATTTCTCGGCCAGCACGTGCGCGGGTATCTTCCCGATTCATGGCGCAAAGAAGGTTGGCTGACGGTTAGCTTGGGTGGCTTTTGCATAGACGACCATTGGCGATGGTCAGAAGCCCAAACCTCCTTTGAGGCCCCTCAGCTTCGCCTGTTTCTTCACAAATAGTGGATTTGGATGGACGCGGCCAAGAAGGCCGCCATAGCATCGTCAGACGGGTTGAGTGGATGCCAGTGAGGTGGAGTTCACTAAGCGGGGCAGGCACACATGGCAAAGATAGCGACCAATCCCACCGCCATCAGGCATAGGTGATCCTTGCTTGTTTCGGCCGTGGGTGGGCGGCTTAATGGGGGCATTCTAGCGGACGGTGCAGAGGAATGCCATATCCGGCACCGGATTGCGGCAAGGCAAATTCGTGGTGTGCCCGCATAGCCCCAAGGGTCAGGGCATATCTTCGTTCGTAGTGTGCCCGTGAGGGCATATCTCTGTTCGTAGTGTGCCCGTGAGGGCATATCTTGGGATAGCGTCTTACGACGCCACTACGAACGAAACCGCCTGCGCCGCTCACACGACGTACTTCTCGTCGATCTGGGCGAAGGGGGTGATTTCCTTTGCCGTTTCCTCGTAGCCATGCCGGCCCATGAGTGCGAAGGTGGCTTTCTTGCCGAGTTCGACGGCTGGCTGATCGTAGGCGTTGATATTCAGCAACTCGCCAGCCAGGCTTGTGGTGAACTCGTAGAGGTAGATGAACTCGCCGACGGAATGCGGCGTGATCTCGTCGAAGCGGATTGTCACGCTGGGCCTTTTCGAGCAGGCCATGGCGTATTCGGTGGCGGTTTTTTCGGCGTTGAGCAGTGTGCCCAGGTCGGCATTGCGGAGGTAGGCCAGGCCGGGGACCTCGCCGAAGGCGTCCGGTACGGCCAGTTCGCGGGCTTGCTTGGCGACTTCCAGGAAGACCGTTAGCTTGTCGTTAGGGCCTTCGCGGTAGAGTTGGACCTGGCTGTGCTGATCGGTCGTGCCGAGTGCCTTGATCGGCGTCGGCCCGGCGAAGACTTCCTTGCCTTTGCGGTCGTGCTGTTTGCCGAGCGACTCGGCCCAGAGCTGGCGGTACCAGTCGGCCAGCAGGTACAGGCGGTTGGAGTAGGGCATCATCACGTGCATGATCTTGCCCTTGACGGCGGCGAGGTGTTTGATGGCAGCCAGGACGGCGGCGGGGTTCTCGCGCCATTTCGGATGCTCGGTTCGCTTTTGCATGGCAGCAGCGCCGGCAAGGAGTTGGTCGATGTCTATCCCGCACATTGCGGCGCTGAACAGCCCGACCGGCGAGAGCACGCTGAACCGTCCGCCGACGTCGCCGGGGACCTCGAGCGTTGCGTATCCATCAGCCTTGGCGATGTCGTGTAGCGTTCCCTGCTTCGCGTCGGTGGTGGCGACGATCCGCGAGGCGAAGCTTGCGCCGAGTTTTTCCTTGAGTGCCTGTCGGAAGATCATGAACTGGCTGGCGGTCTCGGCCGTCTCGCCGGACTTGCTGATCACGTTGACGCACGTCGTCGCCAGTCGCGGGCCGATGAAGTCCAGCACGTCGCCGACCATGGCGGGGTCCACGTTGTCCAGCACGAACAATCGAGGTCCGCCTCGCTTGGCGTCGGGCAGCAGGTTGTAAGTGGCTGGGTTCAGCGCGGCCTGGAGGGCGATGTTGCCCAGCGCGCTTCCGCCGATGCCCAGGACGACCAGATCCGTCGTGGCGGGTCTGAACTTGTCGGCCAGCCTCTTGACCGCGTTCGGGTAGGTCTTGTGCGTGGGCAGGTTCGCATAGCCGAGCTTGCCGCCCGTGGTCTGGGCGATAACCTTCCTCAGAGCCTTGCCCATCGTCCGCGAGATTCCCGACAGGTCCGCCTTCGTAACACCGTGTTCGGGTCCGATGGCCACGTCCGTCGCGTTCTTCCAGTTCAGCGTAAGCATGTTCTACTCCTTGCCGTGTACTCGGTACGACCAGCCGCGTTCGCGGCATGGGTTGAGAAAGGTTATCGCCCCGGCGTGATAATTTCCAGCCTGCATCAACGCCTTGTCCCACCAATATAGAAATGTCCGATCTTGACCAGATAGAAATGTCTGGTTTCCAGGAGGGCCGGAAATCGGAAGAAGGTGATATCGGCGATGGTCACCGGTGAGTCAATGTAAGCGAAGGCCGGGCGCTTGCCCGGCGCGGGGCCGCGGAAGGGGACGAGCCGATTTCTAAAGGGGCTGCAATGGGCACGTCGATGATGCGTCGGTAAATGGCGGCCAAAGTGCGGGGTTATCCTGGCGACGTGGCCGTCCGTCGCCTTCGCAGCAGGGCTGCGCACGCTCCTCCGGCCAGCAGCAGGATGCTGGCTGGTTCGGGGATATTGCCGCCGTGGCCGAAGCTGCCGTTATTGACTTGCCCTCCGCCCTGGAGGTCGCCGACGACCAGCGTGCCGGCGATCAGGCCGGCATCGAAGTTCGTCGCTGCCAGCGGCGCGAGTATGTTTACCGCGTTGGTGCTGGAAAGGTCCAGGTATCCGGCGTTGGGCATGTTCAGAAGGACATCCTCGGCTAAGATGCCGCCCTCGTAGTTCCATGCCGTCCAGTCGAGTGTGACGTCGATGTCGGGGACGTTGACATAGACTATCGCGCCGGTGGGCGCGTCGATGGTGAACTTCCACGCGGCCTGGAGCTTCTGGGCTGCGATGTTGATGACGTTCACGCCGTCGGTGCCGGCGAAGGTCAGATGGCCCCAATCGTCCGTGCAGGAACCTGTCGCCGACATGTTGCCGATGCCGGCGGATGTGGTTTGGAAGTAATTGCTGATCGCCTGGAGGTCGACCATGGGGGCGTACGGTTCGCCCGTGAGCGTATCGCCGTAAACGGTAAGCGTCGAATCAAGGGCGACTCCTAAACCGGCACGGACATCGCCTCCCACCGTGCCCCCGCCGAACTGGGCGACGTATCCGCCGGCGGTGACGCTGCCAGAGATGCCCACGCCGCCGAGGGCTACGTCTCCGCCGGCCTCGATGTCGCCAAGGTACGTGCCGGTAAGCCTGGCCGAGCCGCCCACGTGCAGGGCCGGCCCTGTCTGGGTCGGCTGGTTCAGCAGGGAGAACGACGAGAACGCCACGTTCCCTGCCGCCCCGGCCCGGCCCTGGAAGTCGCTCTGATACGGCGACGCCTCGCTACCGATATCGCCGAGGCTGTAAACGTTGAAGTAGCCGAACGGATTTTCGACCATGTTGGCCTGGGCACCCACGGTGATGACGGTGACGCTGAGCAGCGCCCCGATAGCGGCAAAAGAGCGTTTCATGTCTGGAATCTCCTACTGTTCGCGCCCGGCGAGGGCGCGGACTTGCGGTAACTGCCTGCAGGGCCTCCTTGGCCCGTTACAGGAAGCGTCGCATTCAGATGGTCGGCGGGCAAATCGATTGCGGAGGATTAACCGCGAAGTCACAGAGAGACGAGAAAACAGAAGCAGAAACAGAAGCATCAGATGGGGATCGCATGGATTAAGGGATTATATGGATGAAAACATATATGAATCTTCTGAGCCGGCAATCCCCGTCTGATATTTCTTCTTGCTTCTATTTATTCCGTGGACCTCCGCGGCCCCGACGTTCGTCGGGATCTTCGACTCTGTGGTCAGCAATGCCCAACGGCGAAACATCCCGCGTTCGGGTCGTATCGGGCACCACCGGCCCATTCACCCCGAAATAGCCCAGCCGCCCCCCGAACCCGGCCAAGACCAAGCACCCTCCGAAAATAATTATGGTTTTATGGTTGGCAATCATCGATCGTAGTATATAATCTAGGCAACACACGGACATACTACGGGGAGATTCCATGCAAACACACAAAGCCAACCTGTCGCGAGCAAACGCCAACCGCACACACGAACCAGGCAAGTCTATTTCTAACAATCATTTACATCTGCCAGCCGGAACACTTGCCCTCCTGACAACGGCCATCATCCGCCCCAGCCGCCACCATCCGCACCGGCAGCTTCCTCCTGGCATTTGGCATTCGTCATTTCTCATTCCCCTTTACGCTCGCCGCACCAACCAGTTACAATAACCACTATTAACGGGACGACTTGGGTAACCGGGACGACCCGGCCAGAAACAACGGGGCTCGCAAACCCACGGGCAGAGAGGATGGGCACACGGGTGGACAACAGGGCATTTGAAATCGAGCATCCGCCACTCGCCATCAGCGATTCGGCCGCCACCGCCCACCAGCCGACGGCCTGGAGAAATGGCAAGACCATATGGTAACCGCGAACATTCCGCCCAGCCGTCCGATTCGCCATGGAATCGACCACTCCTCCCAAAGCCGACCCCAAAAGACCAACGATACGCACAGAAAAAGTTCCTGACCCCAATAGCCCCCGGAGGTGATAGGAAGTGTCTTCGCGAATCAACAACTACCGACTGTTACTCGACTGGTCTGCCGCGCAATACCACGCATAGTCGGCCGGATGGTCCCTGGACTCAGCAGAGAACGTCATTGCCGATCTCGGGGATCGGCGGTAAAATTACCAGAGAGACCGATAACGGTCGTCAGCCTTAGCAGCCCGTTTAGAAAGCTGTCCTTGCTGCGAGCGGCCCCATTTCTAAACGGACTGTTAGGCTATTTGAGAAATCGCGGCTAGGAACAAGACCGAAACGAGGAAGTCCGAGCACAATGGCTCTGCCAGTCATGAACGGTTACCAGATTCTATCGTGGAGGCGGCCTGATGAAGTTTTCCAATATGGGGATCATGGCAGTCCTGATGCTGCTTGGCATGTCACAGGCGGTTTCGGCCGTCACCGTATCGGGCGAGTTGAGGCAGTGGCACAAGACCACGCTGACCTTTAACGGCCCGAGCACCAGCGAGACTGCCCCCACCAACCCATTCCTCGACTATAGGTTGGACGTGACCTTCACGCAGGGCGGCAAGAGTTACACCGTTCCCGGCTACTACGCCGCCAATGGGGATGCGGGCAACACGGGAGCTTCCAGCGGCAGCAAATGGCGCGTGCATTTTGCGCCGCCGTCAACCGGCAGATGGAACTGGCGGGCGTCATTCAAACAGGGAACGGGCATCGCCGTTTCAAGCGCTGCCGGAACTTCGACCCACTTTGATGGCCAGTCAGGCAGCTTCAAAGTTAGCGTATCGAACAAATCCGGTGACGACTTCCGCGGAAAAGGGCTGATCCAACTGGCGCGGGACAAGCACTACCTGCAATTCGCGGGAACTGGGAAGTATTGGATGAAGGGCGGCACGGACAGCCCCGAGGATTTCCTGGGCTGTTCTGACTTCGACAATACCACCAGCGGAAGTTCGTTCGCCACGACCGACTATCCCAGCCACGTGCGTGACTGGAAATCGGGCGATCCGACATGGCGTAACGGAAAGGGCAAGGGGATCATCGGCGCCCTGAACTACCTCGGTTCGCAGAAGGTCAACAGCGTCTATTTCCTTCCGATGAACCTTGGGGGCGACGGCAAGAACACCCATCCATTCGCCAGCACCAGCAACGATCTGGTCTATGACGTCAGCAAGCTGGACCAATGGGCAATGGTATTCGACCATGCCCAGAAACACGGAATACTCCTACATGTCGTGCTCAACGAGGCGGAGGCCGCCAACAGGAACAGGCTTGACGGCGGCAGGCTGGGTAGGGAACGTAAGCTATTCTATCGGGAACTGGCTGCAAGGTTTGGCTATGTCAACGGGCTGATGTGGAACATATGCGAAGAAGGCGTCGGCAGCTTCAAGCCTGCCACCATAATGAAGTCTTTTGCAGATTACGTCCGGTCTGTCGATCCCTATGACCACCCGATCGGTGTCCATAATTGGATAAAGGCCGACGGCATAGATGTGGTGTTCGCTGACTTCTATGGCCACCCGAGTATTGATTATCTGTCGATTCAGTACCGTTCTTCGTATACCCGCACGGACTACCCCGACCCGCGCTATCCAAATCTGCTGGGCGACCTGCGAGTCGCCACTGCGAAGGCCGGCAGGCCTCTGGCTCTGATGGGTGATGAGCTTGAGATGACACGGACGTCTGATGATGAAGGCTACCGTACGGGCGTCGTGGCTCAGGGCGGAATGCAATGGCAACGCAAAGGCCAGTTGTGGCAATGGTACTTGAGCGGCGGAGCCGGTGTCGAATACATCCTGTCCACGGTCCTGAATACACACGACTTCAGGCAGTACGAACCCCTGTGGCGCTACACTCGCAAACCCCCCGCCCCCCGGCGGAGCCGCCCGCAGGCCCGAGGGGGATACGCAAAATCAAATTTCCTATCAGTTGACCATGCGATCTGCGGCACGTACCGCGCCGAACGTGCAGTAGTCAATGCACGATCTGACAAATCCGATTGCATCTTTGAAGATTGAGAGTACCTGAGGAACGTCTGGATGATTTCAAGAAGAGCAATAGGGATGTGGATTATGGCAGCGATGACAGCGGGCACCCCGGGTGCCGCGGGGAAGGATGGCGCATTGCTGAAACCGGCCCAACACGTGGGGCCGGGCTTGCCGCGCCATGCCCTCACCAATCGAGCGTTCCAGGGCATTTCCAGTATGGCCGTGACGCCCAAAGGGCGGCTCTGGGCGACGTGGTACGCGGGCAGGACTCCCGGCGAAGACCACAACAACTAGTCGTGCTCAGCACCAGCGGCGACCAGGGCAAGACCTGGCGCGAGGTGCTGGTGGTGGACCCGGACGCGGGCGGACCCGTCCGCGCCTTCGACCCCCAGATCTGGGTGGCGCCGGACGGCAAGCTCCGCCTGTTCTGGGCCCAGTCAATCGGGCACGAGGGCACGGTGGCCGGGGTGTGGTGCCTGGAAATCCGCAACTTGGAGTCCGACCAACCCGAACACGGCACACCGGTGCGGACCACCAATGGGGTCATGATGTGCAAGCCGCTCGTCCTGTCGAGCGGCGAGTGGGTCCTGCCGGCATCGACCTGGCGCAAGACGGACAACAGCGCCAAATTCGTGGTCTCGACCGACCGAGGCAAGACCTGGACCGTTCGCGGCGGCTGCAACGTGCCGGCCAAGAACCGCGCCTTCGACGAGCACATGTTCGTCGAGCGTGCCGACGGCACGATCTGGCTGCTGGCACGGACCAAGTACGGTATCGGTGAAAGCGTGTCCACGGACCGCGGGAAGACCTGGCCGGAACTGAGACCTTTGGCAATTCCCCACCCCTGTGCGCGTTTCTTCATCGTCCGCCTGAACTCGGGCAACCTGCTGCTGGTTAAGCACGGCCCGATGAACAAGCGAACCGGGCGCTCGCATCTGATGGCCTTTGTCTCCACCGACGACGGCAAGACCTGGGGCGGGGGCCTGATGCTGGATGAGCGAAGCGGCAACTCTTACCCCGACGGGCAGCAGACCGCCGATGGAACTATCTGGATCACCTACGACTACAGCCGAACCGGCGCGCGGCACATCCTGATGGCCGCCTTCCGGGAGGAGGACGCTGCCGCAGGCAAGGTTGTTACCGACGGCGTGCGTCTGCGCCGGCTTATCAGCGGCCCGTCGCTCATCCCGGCCGGCGGGGACGCCAAGCGGGCCGGCGACCGGGTCATGGACCGGCTCGTCCGGGTAACGGCGCCGCAGGTAAAGGGCGCCCACGACGCCGAGATGGCGCTGGTCGGCAACCGCGCGTACGTCGTCGCCGAGGTGAACGATGAGCGTCCGGGTGAGGGTGCCGGTTGGCCCACAATCTATGCGGCGATGTCGATCGTCGATCTCCGCACGCTCAAGGTCGTCCGCGTGATCCCGCTGGCCCGATCCGGCCAGAAGTTCGCCAACGTCCAACTGCCGACCGGAGCGTGCTTCGTTCCGCGTATCCTTCGCCTCGATGATGCGACGCTCCGCTGCTACTTCGCCTCGGAGCAACCAGGCAAGCGACAGTCCCAGACATGGTATCGCGACTTCGATACCGCCTCCGGCGAGTTCGACGCGCAGATTCACCGCTGCAAGCTGAAGACCGACAGCGGTGTCGTTGACCTCCAGCCGCGGGCGGTGCATGCCGAGGCGGCTCGGCATGGGTTTACCCGAAAACCGGTCGACTACGGGCTCTACCTGTTCGACTCGTTCAAGCAGTTCGACGGCCGGCTCTACGTGGCGATCAACAACTACCCCGGCGGCCAGAACGCTTTGGCGGTGATGAACAAGGCCCGCGACACCATCGAGATCGTCGGCCATTACAACAGGCCGCGCGGCGTGAAGCTGACCGAATCCGCGGTCAATCGGCTGCCCGACGGATCGTGGATGGCGATCTGCCGGCAGGAGGGTGGCGACCGGAACTATCGGTTCACCACCAGCGCCGATGGACGCCAGTGGACGCCCGCCCAGCCGCGAGCGTTCGTCCCCAACGGCACGAGTTCCAAGCCCACGTTCGACAAGTTCGGCGATACGTACTATCTCGGCTGGCAGGAAGCGACCCGTATCGATGGCGCTCACCGGAGCGTCTTCAACATCGACGTCTCCCGGGATGGCAAGACCTGGCGGCGCAAGTACCGTTTCGAAACACCCCGCTCATTTCAGTATCCGTCGTTCCACCAGCACAACGGCGTTGTCTGGCTGTGCGTGACACAGGGCGACAACTCGAAGAGCCGCAAAGAGCGAATCATGTTCGGGAAGCTGGAAGACCTTGGCACGGTCGCCTCGCGGCACGCCCTTGCCTAAAGCGAAGCGGAAAAGCTCCCCACGTTCAGAGGCCCCACACTCGAGGTGAAACGCAAGATCGACATGCCATTGGTCGATCTTTCGGCGGACAGGAATCGCCACTCGGTCGTCGCCGCCGGCACGGAGTCGGTCTACCAGGGCCATTGCGACACGGTTCTTCTGCCCGACGGCAAGACAATGTTCGCAGCTTGGTGTCTCGGCCACGCCCGATGGATAGGCCCCATCGCCAAGAGCACCGATGCAGGACTCACCTGGAGCAAGCCCCTGAGTGTGCCCGAGAACTGGCACAAGACCTCCAACACCCCCGCCTTGCACCGCCTGGTGGCGCCCGACGGCACGGCCCGTCTGTTCTGCTTCGGCGGCGGCCTCGACTGGAGTCGGAAAGGCAGCCCCCCCTACCCGATGCACCAGGCGTATTCCGAGGACGATGGCAACACCTGGACTCCCATGGCCCCGAACGGCGTCGAGGGAGAAGTCCCGCCGAAGACCATCCACGCCTTCGACGAGGGCGAGCGGCTGGTGATGTGGAGCGACCTGCCCGGCTACGTCGTCCAGAGCGAGTCCCTCGACGGAGGGCTGACTTGGAGCGCCAGCCGCCGCATCCTGCGCGTTCCCAGCCGGTGGA
>Ga0307990_1003279_pt1 | contig 12428 bp, 6 predicted proteins | sample EllFjometagen129_FD_203168 | JGI IMG/M metagenome (GOLD analysis project Ga0307990, IMG submission 203168) | Marine microbial communities from Ellis Fjord, Antarctic Ocean - #129 | ecosystem: Environmental > Aquatic > Marine > Unclassified | place: Southern Ocean | collected 2014-10-08
GACTGGGTCAGCAGCTCGCGGCCATGGGTTTCAAGCTCCTGGCTACCGGTGGCACGCACAAGCTTCTTAGCGGCGCCGGCGTCCGCGTGGAGTTGGTGCCCAAGCTGGCAGAGGGCAGACCCAATATCGCCGACAGGATAACCAACGGTGAGGTCGATCTGCTGATCAACACACCGACGCGTCGCGGACCCACCACCGACGAGGGAAAAATACGCGCCCTGGCCACCATTCACAACATCGCCCTGATCACCACCATGACCGCCGCTCACGCAGCCGTGACCGGCATTGCCGCCCTCCGAGCAGCAGCCGGCCCAGACGAGCAGGCCGCAACCGCCTACACAGTGCGTCCGCTGCAGGAGTACTTCCCGGACTGATGCAAAGGCTGAGAAATACGCTGATTCTCAGGGCCTCGCTACCTCTTGTGCCACGACGCGGAAGCCGACGTTGAATACCGGCTGGTAGGGGCGATAGTACAGGCGGAATGCGGATGTGCATCGTTTGGGCCTGTCGTACCACGATCCGCCGCGGACTACTTTGGCGCCCTCGGCGGCGGGTTTATCCCGGCCATCGTCGGTGACATAGGGGTACGGGCGGTACGTTGATCGCGTCCATTCCCACACGTTGCCGTGCATGTCGTGGAGGCCCCAGGCGTTGGGAAGGTACTTGCCCACCTGCGTCGAGACCAATGCTCCGTCGTTGAACCTGGTGTCACGCGGAATCCAGTCATCCCAGCGGTTGGGTTTGGCCAGTGGCCCGATGGTAACGAAGGAGTTCGAGGCGAACTCGGTGAGCTTGATGTCGGCCAGGTTGGCGAATTTCGAGAAGTCGGCCGAGATCTCGCCGAAGCTCATCGGCGTATCCGAACCCGCGCGGCAGGCCCATTCCCACTGGGCCTCGGTCGGCAGTGAAAACCGCAGCTTTCCGCCGGATCGTTCGGTTAGCCATCGGCAGAACGCCATTGCCTGTCGCCACGACACTCGCACCACCGGCTGGGTTGGGGCGTTGGCCTGGTAGCCTTTAACGCCAAACTGATAGCCGTGCCGGGGTTCGAAGCGGCTGTCGTGGAGCGGGTCGAAGCAGGCGAATTGGGCGTTGGTGACCTCGAATGTGCCCATCCAGAATGGGTTGTCGATTCGGGTGCGTCCAAGTCGGCGTGCGTCGGCTGGACCGTTGGGGTCGCCCATGATGAACTCGCCTGCGGGAATCCGCACAAGCTCCAGGCTCCTGCCATCTGCGATTTTCACCTTGTGGGTTGTTTGGCCCAATTCCACCTGGCGGCGATGCGCATCCTCCGGCGCCATGGGCCAGCCGGGGCAGTTGGGTCGCCCCCCCGGGACGGGCTCGGCCGGCGGGATGACCGGCTCTACGGGCGCGGGCTCAGGTCCGGGCGTTTCTTCGTCAATTTTCAGGCAGGCGTAGCGGAGCATCAATTCCTGCCTGCGGGCGGCCTGGTGGTTCGTCCTTTTTGGGCCTACCGCCTCGGCCCACGTGCCGTGGTAAGGGGTGTTGAGATCGATCCACGTCACCAGCCGATCCCACGCCTCGTCGTCGAGTTTCACGCGGTGATGGCCCTTGGAGAGCATCTGCACAAGCTCCGTCGTGTCGGCATGGAACTCCATGGGGTTGAGCATGTGCATGCCGCTTTCGATTCCAGGCCGGCGCACGTGGCGGACCAGTGCGGCGTAGGCTACGGAGAAGTGTCCGCTGTCGCGGCCGCCGTTGCCGGGAATCTTCGAGGCCCAGCCCTTGAGCGGGATTTCGCGCAGGTCAGGCATGGTGTTCGGATGGAATCGCTTGCCCGCCTCGGGGCTGTGGCAGCCGGCGCAGTAGCGGTCCAGCACCGGCTGGACCTCGCGGGAGAATGCGAACCCGCGCAGGGGGCCTCGCCACGGCGTAATGGGCGATGGCTGGCGTCTGAGGGCATGGGCGTTATATAGCGACGCCACGTCCCGGCTTCGCTCGTGACAGCCGACGCAGGCGACGATCTCGCCGGGCATGCCAACGAACCAGCTTCGCATGATCTGCATCGCCTTGCCGCTTTCGTCCAGTGGTTGAATTGAAATCGGCGTGTTGGCAGGCACGCGGAACAGGGCCGAGCCGTCCTTCTCGACCGGCACCGTGCCGAGCACGCGCTTGACATCCCACGGCCCATCAGCCCCGACGACGCCCAGGAGGCCTCCCACGCCGTGGTAGCTGAAGTTGTAGGTAAACAACCGCAGCTTTTTGACCTGGCCTTTCGGAATGTTCCGCAGCCCTACGCCCTGGTAGATGTCAGCCAGGTATACCAGCGAGTCCTCGCGGGTGGTATCGACCTTGGCTGGGATGATCGGCGGCGCGGGGGTGGCTCGCAAGGGGATGGGTTCGAGTATCGCCTTGCCCGCCTCGCGCGACAGCAGCACGAAGTTATCGAACGTATCGACCAGGTAAAGTCCCCACGGCGCCTTTGGTGTCAGCTTGCACGACGCCAGCAGGAAGTCTTCGCTCAGCGGCCAGGGGTGCAGGAACTTTGGCCAGGATGAGTCGACGAGTCGATCGCGGACGATGGGTTCGACGCGCTTGCCGTAGTCGCCGATTCGTTGCACGGCGCCGTTGGCTTCCTGATGCCCGACGGCGGGGTCGAAGATGACCAGTTCGCCCAGCCGGGCCACGCCGTGATGGCCCGTGACGATGCCCGCGATCTTCGTCGGATGCCCCGGCACGGGCCGGGCGTAGAACAAGCTGTTGGGCCAGTACGAGTTGCTGCCATACATCGCCATTTGCCCCGTGCCGTCGGGGTTCATCTGGAAGAGTATCCGCGAGTTCGAGTGCGGCAGCCCCGAGTACTCCCATCGCAGGTACATTACGTGTCCGTCCGGCAGGACCGTCGGGCACCAGTCGTGATCTTGGTCGAATGTCAACCGGCGGATTTTGCCCGAGCGGGCATCGAGCAGGTACAGGTTCGTCACCTTGCTGGAGCCTCGGACGCACGGCACGCCGATCATCGGCGCCGTCGAGGTGAACATTATGTCGCCGTTCGGCAGGTAGCAGGCGTCGTAGTTATGCACGTCGCTGTCGCCGATGAGTTCCAGCCTGTGAGGCGAACCGCCCGAGACGGGCATCTCGTACACGCCCCAGACGCCGTTGGCGTCCGTCGAACTGAACAGTACCCGCGAGCCGTCGAAGTGCAGGTCCACATCGCCGATGAATCGCCCGCCGCCGGGGCGATGGAGCGTTGCAAACTTCCCGCCATGCCGGCAGTCGGTCATCACGGCCAGGTCGTTATCGTAACCTGTCGTGCGAAGACTCGAATTGCTGCACCAGTTGCGGGGCAGGGCGAGGTTCTTCTCACCGCGCCGCACGACAAGCAGCTTCTCGAAGTCCAGCAGAGGATTCGAAAGCGCCAGCTCGCGCACAGCTCGCCGCGATTCGATGTAAAGCGCGTGTGTCGTCAGTTCATCCTTCGAGGCGTTCGGTGCGGCCAGGGCTTTGGCGATACGCCCGGCCGACGCATCGAAACTGGGCGTATCGGTCCCTTGGCTACGCAGCTTCGCCGCCAGCATTCGCCCGCTCGCCAGCACCTTCTCGACAGCATAGATATAGCGGTCACGCGCGACCTTGCCCGGCCTGGCCGTCGCGGCGCGCCGCGGCCCTGTCGAGTAGGGACTTGCGCTGGATTGGTCGGCCGGCTTGTGCAGGGCGAGATTCTTTTTCGGCTTGGCCGGCCCGTAAACCTCCACCTCGTCCAGGTGCAGCCAGGTCCGCCCGGGAAGTTGAATGCGGACATACCGAGCCTTCTGGCCCCGGACGTTCACGCGGAGCGGCTTGTTGTCCGAATGGCCTCTAAAGATTGTGCCGTCGTGCTTGTAGACCGTCCGCCAGGTCTTGGCGTCGTTGCTGAGCAGCATGTGCAGGTTGGCCGCACGCTCGCTGACCTGGCAGCGGTTGTAGACCATCACGCGATCGAGTTCGAATACCTCCTGGAGGTCCACCTGCCACCACGGCTTGGCGTTCTCGTTGGTGTGGAAGCCGAAACCGCCGTTCCTGATCGCATCGCACCCGCCAGCCGCGTCGTCCTTGGCCAGCACCGCCCCGGCCGGGGCCTTCTTCGCACCGCTGGCCGCGCTGAGAAGCTGACGCCGCCACTCCTGCTCAAGCCGCGAGTCAAACGGTTCACCCTGGGTCGCGGCCGGAGTCGCCCCCATCGTCAGGCCGCACGTCGCCACCATCACCGCCAAGGCAGCTATCGCAGTCGACCGAACGATCGACAATTTCCCGCTTTGCATGGTAGACTCCTGCCTTCTGTATCCGTAGTTGGCCTGTGATTCTAAAACACATGCGCGGGGTACGCGGGGCGGTCAGACTACTCCCATTCGATCGTGGCGGGGGGCTTGCTGGATATGTCGTAGACCACGCGGTTGACGCCGCGGACTTCGTTGATGATCCGGTTGGAGATTGTCGCCAGGACGTCGTAGGGGATTCTCGACCAGTCGGCGGTCATGAAGTCCGCAGTGTCCACGGAGCGGACGGCGACCACGTCCTCGTAGGTTCTGCCGTCGCCCATCACGCCTACCGACTGGACGGGCAGCAGGACGGCGAAGGTCTGAGCGGTCTTGCGGTAGAGGTGGTTGGCGTGGATTTCCTCCAGCAGGATATTGTCTGCCTTGCGGAGGATTTCCAGGCGTTCGCGGGTGACCTCGCCGAGGCATCTCACGGCCAGGCCTGGGCCCGGGAACGGATGGCGCCATACCAGATGCGACGGCAGGCCGAGCAATTCGCCCGCCAGGCGAACCTCGTCCTTGAACAGGTCGCGGAGTGGCTCGATGAGCTCGAAGCCAAGCTCTGCCGGCAGGCCTCCGACGTTGTGGTGCAGTTTGATATTGGCGGCCTGGCCCGCGAGCGACTGGCCGGACTCGATTACATCCGGGTACAGCGTGCCCTGGGCCAGGAAACGGGCGTTGGGAATGCTCCGAGCCGCCTCCTTGAACATGTCGATGAACGCATGGCCGATGATGCGGCGCTTTTCCTGCGGATCCGTCACGCCGGCAAGCAGAGTCAGGAACTGCTCCTCGGCCTCGATGACCGTCAGGTCGATGCGGAAGTGGTCGGCGAAGGTCTTGCGGACGAGCTCGACCTCGTTCATCCGCAGCATGCCATTATCCACCAGGATGCACGAAAGGCGGTCGCCGATGGCCTTGTGAAGCATGGCTGCGACGACCGAAGAATCCACGCCGCCCGAGAGCCCGCAGATTACCTGTTCGTCAGGCCCGACGCGATCCCGGACTTCCGCGACGACCTGCTCGACAAACGAACCCATCTTCCAGAGGCCCTGACAGCCGCAAACGTCGTACAGGAAGTTGACGAATATCTCGCTGCCGTGCGGCGTGTGAGTTACCTCCGGATGGAACTGCACGCCGAAGAACGGGATCGTGCGATGCCTCACGGCCGCGTATGGGCAGGTTTTCGTTGTCGCCATCGCGACGAAGTCCGCCCCGAGATCGTGGATCTGGTCGCCGTGGCTCATCCAGACGCTGGTTTCGGTGGGGACGTTTTTCAGCAGCGTGTCGGTTTCGAGGACGGTAAGCGACGCCCGGCCGAACTCGCGTGAGGCGGCGGGTTTGATGTCCGCGCCGAGCATCTGGCAGGACAGTTGCATGCCGTAGCAGATGGCCAGGATCGGCACGCCGAGCTCGAATATCTCCTTGCGGCATCGGGGCGCGCCGTCCTCGTAGACGCTGGAAGGCCCGCCGGTGAAGATCAGGCCCTTTACGTTGAGGTCGCGTATTTCCTCGGCAGAGACGTCCGGCCTGGCGAGCACGCTGTAGACACCGTTCTCGCGCACGCGGCGCGCGATCAGTTGTGCGTACTGGCTCCCGAAATCCAGGATCACGATGGTTTCCGCTTGTCCGACTCGCTCGCTCATTGCCATTGCCTCAACAGTCCATTCCATGTGCCGGGTGTGAAGGACGCATGATACGCCGGGGTGGGGGGGATGGCAATATCGAAGGGGCTCAGGGCGAGTACACGCCCATCGTCGCGAGCTCGGCGATTCGGTCGGCGAACCATTGTCGGCTTTTGAGCAGCAGGGACGGATGGCCCGCCCATGGCACGGAGTAGAGGCGTTTTGGTTGCGGGGCGGCCTCGAACACGGCCCGGCCCTGGGAGTAGGGCACTATCATGTCGAGCAGCCCGTGAATGACGATCAGCGGGCAGTTCAGGTGGCCTGCGGCTTGGACGGTGGAGGTGTCGTCGCGGTCGAAGCCGGCGATTTCGGCGGCGCGGGCCCAGACGGCCTGGAACTTTTCTTTACTCATCAGTGGCACGGCGCGGCGGGTGATGCTCGGGCCATCGGCGAACGGTGCGGCTGCGACGGCACCTCGAACGAGCGGGTCGATGGCGGAGTATTGCACCGCGATGGCGGCCCCCATCGAGAAGCCGAATACCCATAGTGGGTCTGGCGCGTCGCCGGTGGTGCGGAGGTGGGTCATCAGGGCGGCGAGGTCGCGTTTTTCCAGTGCTCCGAAGGTGGTGTGCTCGCCTGTGCTCGCTCCGTGGCGCCGCAGGTCCGGCAGGATGACGTTGAACCCGCGGCTCGCCATGATCTCGCCGAGGTCGAAGAAGCGAGCCTTGGAATCCCACAGGCCATGGATTATCAGCACAGTGCCCGGCGAGGCTGCGGCGACAGGCCCACGCCCGCGGATGAGCCAGACATCCAACTCGACGTCGTCGTTGGGCGAAAATCGAATGTGCTTGTCGATCCGCCCTGCCTTTATGAGCTTATCGATGTTGGGCAGTGTTGCAAGGCGAAGGTGCCCAGGTATTCGGCAGTGTCGCAGCACTCGCATCGCGTAGAAGTCCAGACCGCGAAAGCCTCGGGCGGCAGGGCCGGTGGCGTTGTCTTGATCAGCATTGGCCATGGGCGAGGCGCCGTCCTTTCACGGCAGCGATATGCCTATGTTCTGTGGAACTGTTTTTCGAGATCCTTGAGGGTTAGTCTCAGCGTGGTCGGTCTGCCGTGGGGGCAGGCGGAGGCCTTCTCGGCAGTCTGGGCGCGCTCCAGCAGCGAGGCGATTTCCTGATCCGTCAGCGGGTCGCCTGCCTTGACGGCGGCTTTGCAACTCATCATGGCGAGCACATCTTCCAGCAGTCGTTCGGCGTCGAGCGTTTCATCCTCGGCGAGGCGGTCGAGCAATTCGCGGAGGAACTCGTCCGGGCTTACACCGCGGGCGGTGAGGAGGCTGGGGAACTGCTGGACGGCCATCGTATTCGGACCGAAGGGGGAGACCTCGATTCCCAGCCTGGCCAGCAGTTCGGCATGCTGTTCCAGCGTTGCTGCCTCGGCTTGGCTGACGGAGAATGTTGCGGGGATGAGCATCCGCTGGCCGGCGAGCTTGCCGTCGGCGAGGCGTTCGCGCAGCTCGTTGTAGAGGATTCGCTCGTGCAGGGCATGTTGGTCGATAATCTCAAGTCCGTCGGGCGTCTGGATGACGAGGTAGCTGTTATGCACCTGCATGGCCCCGGCGCCGGTGGGTTGGGGGATTTCGACGGGTGCATCGGGTTGGGCGACGCCGTCATGGGGCTCCGCGGAATCCAGCCCGACCGGGGCGGAAGGTGCGGCGTTACCGGCGTGTGCATGGCTGGCTGAACGTGGCGCTTGCCACGAGCGTGGCTGGGCGGGAAAGTCGAGCTTGGGTTGTGGCGTGGGTGCGGACTTGAAGAAGTCCGCCAGGGCCTCGCGGAGTGATTCCCGGCGCTGGTTGGAGAGTTGTTCTGGACCTTCATGGCCGGGCTCGTTCTCGATTTCCGTGGCGGCCCGTTCGGCCGTCGCGCCGGGTGTCGGTGCGATGGAGGCGACCTTCACGTCCGGGTTGAGTTCCGCACGCGCGAGCGTTTCCTTCAGCGCCGCCAGCACCTCGCCATGCACGGCCTGGCTGTTCTGAAAGCGGACCTCGACCTTCGTCGGATGGACGTTGACGTCCACATCCTCGGGCGGAATCTGGATGAAGATAAACGCCGCAGGCCAGCGGTGGGGGTCGATCCGACCCCGGAAAGCCTCCCGCAGTGCGTGCGAGAGCAGTCGGTCGCGGATGTACCGCCCGTTGAGAAAGAAGTACTGCCATTTGCTCGTTGCCCGCGCACCGGACGGCGGGGCGACCAGGCCGGCAACCGTGACGCTGCCACCGCCACGGCGGATGATCGGCAGCAGGGCCTCGCTGAGTTCCCGGCCGAACAGGTCTGTCGCGCGTTGGGCAGTGCTAGTGGTGGCGGGGAGGTTTTTCATTTCCCTGCCGTTGTGGGTGAGCGTGAACCCCACCTGCGGATTCGGCAGGGCCAAGCGGGTGATCTGCTCTGAGATGTGCCCGATTTCCGTGGTGGCGGTGCGCATGAACTTCCGCCGGGCGGGCGTGTTGAAGAAGAGGTCTCGGATGGTGATGGTAGTTCCCGGCGCTGCCGGGCATGGGCGGACCTGGCCGCCGGTTTCTCCGGATGCCTCTATTTCGCATCCGCCGGCCTCGTCGCGTGGTCGCGTCTGGATTCTCGCGTGCGATATCGACGCGATGGACGCCAGCGCCTCGCCCCGGAACCCCAGCGTGGCGATGGCGAACAGGTCGTCCTCGCCGATAAGCTTGCTGGTGGCGTGCGGGCGGAAGGCAAGGGCCAGGTCTTCGGGACCCATGCCGCATCCGTTGTCGGTCACCTGGATCAACTTGCGCCCGCCGTCTTCGATGGCAACGTCGATGCGTTCGGCGCCGGCGTCGATTGCGTTCTCGACGAGTTCCTTAACGACGCTGGCAGGGCGTTCGATGACCTCGCCGGCGGCGATTTTGTTGACCAAGTGTGTTGGAAGAACCTGGATTGCCATGCGGCCAATTCTAGCAGAACCCACCGGACAAAGCTATTTAGCAGGGATGGATGGCATGCAGGGGATACGGAAGAAGCATTTAGAGCAAAGATAGACGCGGATAAACGCTGAAAGAAGCGTCAATGCGACCGACGCCCTTGCAGTCTTGTATTCTCCGCCTCCCCTGTATCCCTGCTAATCCTTGAGTCCGTATTCTTTGATTTTGCGATACAGGGTCCGCTCGCCGATGCCAAGGATATTGGCGGCCTGCTCGCGGTTGCCCTGGACCATTTGCAGAGTGTTGCGGATGAGTTCCTTCTCGGCCTCTTCCAGGCTTATCCCGGCGAGTTGGCCCAACTGGGCGTTTGCGAGTTGCTCGGGGCCTTTGTAGATATCGGTGGGCAGGTCATCGACGGCAACTTTATCGCCGGAGGCCAGGACGACCATGTTCTCCACGACGTTGCGGAGTTGGCGGATATTCCCAGGCCATGGGTATGCCATCAGCACGCGGCGGGCGTCGGCGGTCACGCCATTTACCTTCGTGCCGTGGCCTGCGTTGGTATGCTTGATAAAGTGGTCGATCAGCAGCGGGATGTCCTCACGTCGCTGGCGCAGCGGCGGCATCTCGAACGTCACTCCCTTTATGCGGAAGTAGAGGTCCTCGCGGAACTGTTTCTCGCGGACCCGCTCCGTCAGGTCGGTATTGGTGGCGCTGAGGACGCGAACATTGACGCGGATCGGGTCGTTGGTGCCGACTCGCACCACCTCGCCGTTTTCCAGCACGCGGAGCAGCTTGGCCTGCATCGCCAGCGGCATGTCGCCGACCTCGTCGAGGAACAGTGTCCCGCCGTCGGCGTACTCGAATCTGCCTGGCCTGTCGGCGGCGGCGCCGGTGAAGGCGCCCTTGACGTGCCCGAACAGTTCATCCTCCAGCAGCGTCTCGCTGAGCCCGGCACAGTTGATGGCCACGAACTTCTTGTCGCTGCGGCTGGAGTTGTGGTGGATCGCTCCGGCAAGCAGATCCTTGCCCGTGCCGGATTCCCCGAGGATCAGCACCGGCAGCTCCGTAGGGGCGATTCGCCGGACCGTGTCGAGAATCTTGAGCATCTTCGGCGAATGGCCCACGATGTTCTCGAAGCCGTACAGGTCGTCCACGCGCTTGCGCAGATCACGGATCGTGCGACGCTGGGCGGTGACCTCGGCCGCCCTGGCGACCACCACGCGAAACTCGTCCAGGTCCAGCGGCTTTTGAACGTAGTCGAACGCGCCCTGCTGGAGAGCCTGGCGACAGGTTTCGACTGAAGAGTGGGCCGTAATGAGAATGACCTTGGTGCCCGGCGCATGCTCGGTGGCGGCGGCGAGGACCTTCAGACCGCCCTCGGCCTCGCTGGCCAGGACGAGGTCCGTTACGATGATGTCGAACCGCTTGGCCTGTATGCGAGCCAGGGCGGTGGGAAGGTCATTAACCGCGGTGCAGGCATGGCCCATGCGCGAGAGGCCCTCCTCGATAGCCTCGGCGTGAGCCTCTTCGTCCTCGACGATCAGTATGTCCGCCACCGCAGGCTCGGTTTTGTCAAATGGAATCGGTGTCATAGGCCAATAACGGTAGCGTATTGGGCACCGGCTGTCAATCAGCGGGGACATCAACGGCCACAAAGCACAGACAGCAGGGACCTGCACTATCGGCAGGCAGGTGCATGGGATTCAGGGGAAAAAAAGAAACAAGAATGGGCAAAGATGAACTCAGATTAACTCAGGTGAAGAAGAAGGATAGACTGGCTTTGTCAGCGTTCATCCCCGCAAAATCTTTTTTGGCTCTCGGGACTGTTTCCGGTTTCTCTGTTCCCTTAGCGAGGCTCAGGTTGGCCTGGTCGCCGGCGCGGTGGTTGGGAGGGTCGCGGCCCATTTCTTGGCCCGCGCCAGCATGCTCGACCACTTGCCGGGCGAAACAAACTCGCCGTTGTGGCCGACGTTTTCCCAATCCAGAAGATCGGCAATGGCGGCCGCCGTCACGTCGCACACCCGCACGCATTGCCCGAAGTCTTCTGTGGCCAAGACCGTCTCGTCTTTAAGGAGGTCGGCCAGGCGCGGCGCGATGGCTGGGTTGCCCCAGTCGCGCAGCACCGTCAGCGCCGCCCACCGAGCCTCGGGGTGAGCCCTGGCGTCCTTGGCGATCCCCAACATGGTGCCGTCCGGATCCTTCAACCGCATGAAACGTAGCGCATAAACCGCTTTTGAGCCCTTCGGCGACGACATCAGTCCCATCAGCCGATCCATCTGACCGGCTGGATCGATTTGCCCCAGCGCCTTGATCGCCTCGGCGCAGAGAGGCCCTTTCATCCGCTTGGTCAACTCGCCCGCTGCGGGGTTGTACCGCAACGCGCCCAGAGCCTCGATCAGGGCCGAGGCCAGCCTGTCGGGAATGGCAGGATCCTCAAGGACACTGCTGTATCCGTGAGGATCGGAAATGCTGTCGGCCATTGCGTTCAGGGCGGTTCGGTCCTCATCGTCCTTTGAGCTTTCCAGTCGGCCCAGTCGCGACAGCAAGGTCCGTCCCGAGTCAGGGGCCTTGACGGCCACCAGGGCCTTGGCCGCCATCGCGGCGACGTACTCGTTCTTATCGCCCAAGACTGCAGTCAGGGCCTTGAAGATGTTCGCATCGCCCCAGCCGGTGTCGACGAAGGTCTTGGCCGCCTGCCATCGCACACCGCATCCCTTGTCGCCCAGGGCCAGCAGCAGTATTCGCTTGACGGTCCGGTCGGGCTTCTTCTGGTGGCCAATTACGTGGCAGATAAGTCGGCGGTGACGGGCGTCGGCCTTGTCGAAAATCGCCGCCAAGCGGGTGAAATCCACGTCCTGCGGCCGCGCCGCGAAGCTGCGTGCCGCCAAGTCACTGCGGGCAATAACGTTAGATTCAAACAGCTTCATCATCTCGTCGCGATGGCCCCGCCAGTTCAGTCTCTCAATCTGATAGGCCAAGGGCCGGATCTTATTCAGGGGCTGTTCGCTCGCCAGCCGGATGAGCCTGGGCACGTCAGCATCCGTGCACCGCGGGGCCAAGTGCTCGACAAGCCAGTGGTTCTGCCATGGACGGGCAAAGCCTCCCTTTTCCAGTATGCCCAGCAGGGTCAGAGTGATCTCCCTGTCGTCGTGACTGTCGATGTCCTCGTACATGTCGCCGGCTCGCAATTTGGCGATGATCGCGTCGGCGGTGATGGCTCGCAGGAAGCTTGCCGTCAGCGCCGGAGCGGGCGGGGCCTGGCCTTTTTCGATGCGCTGGATCCAGGCCGGGTCGTTGAGGGCCTCGCTGCTTGGCAGGTGAAACTCGCGATAGCTCAGCACCGCGCCGAGGTGCAGGACCGGTTTGCCGTTCACGTCGGCAACCACGTATATCGCCACCGGCCTGGCCAGGCCGACATAGAAAGTTTGCTCGACGAATGGGTTGACGAACACTGGCGTGACCATGGGAAGGTCGTCGCGGGGGTCGAGGTAGGTATCGCCATCATAGAACTGGTGGTTGCCCAGGCAGGCGGCGTAGTCCTTCATGAACTCCTTGTCGGCGTTGGCAAGAGCCTGGTCTGCGATCTGCTTGCGGGAGATTGCTGCGAGC
>Ga0307990_1003280_pt1 | contig 12422 bp, 19 predicted proteins | sample EllFjometagen129_FD_203168 | JGI IMG/M metagenome (GOLD analysis project Ga0307990, IMG submission 203168) | Marine microbial communities from Ellis Fjord, Antarctic Ocean - #129 | ecosystem: Environmental > Aquatic > Marine > Unclassified | place: Southern Ocean | collected 2014-10-08
AAAAAAGATGATGCAATTGTAAAATCTTCACCCAATTTTAAACCTATTGAAAAAAAGCCTAACAATGTCAAAAAAGAGGAAGTTAAGCCAACAGTAGAAAAAAAGGTTGAAAAACCTATTGAACAAGTTCAAGAACCTGTTTTAAGTCTCGACCAAAAAATTGAGAAAGTTGAAAATCTGAAAACTCTTATTGACAAAAGAGAACTTTTAGAAGAAAGTCGTAAAAAACTTAACTCTTTTGTTGTTGGTACTAATCAATTCAATGAAAGCATTGTTTTGACTGATGAAAATGGCAACAAGTTTCAAACTTCAAATTCTGAGGTTTTTACAAAAGTTGTAAAATCCATCAATGAAACACTGATTGAGAAAATCAGCGAAATTGAAAATCAAATTAAATTTTAAATCTGAGAAGGTGGTTCTAAATGGACCACCTTTTTTAAATCTATTTTTTATGAATAAACTAAAAATCATATCAAAAAACATGAAGATCAAAAAACATGATAAAGCTATTCTTAACAAGATGATAAAACAAAATCCTAATCTGAAAAACTTAATTAATAAATTCGATTTACAACTAATAAACATTGAAAAATCATGAATACACAAATTATATATGATAGAATTACAAGCATTATAATTGAAATGCTTGAACAGCACAAACAGAATAATTATTCAGAATCCTGGATTAGTTTATCAGGTGATTCAATGTTTGCTCAAAATGCAGTATCTAAACACACATACAGCGGTATAAATCAACTTTTATTGAATTATCTTAAAAGAAAGTACAATCATACTTTTAACTCTTGGATGACATTTAAACAACTTTCTAAACTTGAAGGCAGAATAAAAAAAGGCAGTAAAGCCTCTATGGTGGTTTATAAATCCGTTTTATACCTTGACAAAAAAACAAGCAAGAATATTACTAAACTTGTTGAACACCTTCTTAAAAATGGTCAGAGTATAGAACATTTAGATTATAAAAAGATTGGCTACCTCAAACAATATTCTGTTTTTAATATATCACAAATTGAAAAACTACCTGATGAATATTACAAACTAAATGATTTGGAAAATTTGACAGAATTTGAAAAAGATGAAAGAGCCGAACACGTTTTAAATAGTACAGAAGCAAATATTATTCATTCTCCTCAAAATTCTGCTTTTTATAGACATAGTGAGGATAAGATATATTTACCGGAAAGAAAACAATTTGTTTCAAAAGAGGCATTTTATAGTGTAGCTTTTCATGAAGTTGGACACTGGACAGGGCACAATTCAAGATTAGACAGACCAAAGGGAAACAAATTTGGATCTAAAGAATATGCTTTTGAAGAATTGATTGCAGAAATTAATACTGCTTTTGTTTGTGCTTATCTTGGTTTTGAAAACCGTATTACTGATAATGTAGATTATATTGATAATTGGTTATCTGTTATGAGAAATGATAAGCAATTTATTATTCAAGCTTCATCACAAGCTCAAAAATCTGCTGATTATATATTGGAATTTTCTAAAGCTGAAAAAGTAGCAGTATAATATTATGAGTTTTCTTTTCGTTTTTCGGGAAGAAAATTCGCTGCACCCGAACCCGCAATTGCTTTCCCCCAGACCTTGCAATTTTTTCTTCCTGAAAAACTATTTCAAAGTTTTTTCTAAAAACATTAAATATTCTTGTAAATTAATAACATTTGCATCTTTTGTTATTGGAAATCCTTTATCAACCATACAAACAATATTTGCTTTTTGAATATTCATTTTAGGAAATAAATCCCTAATGTTGTCAATAGACTTTACCATTGATGCCTTCGGTGTTTTAGTTATCTTTATTTCAAATGGATATATTTTATCCCCAGTTTTAATCAATAGATCTATTTCTTGATGATTACTAGTTCGTATAAAATATATGCTATTATATAATCCATGATTATTAAGAAACTTCAATGTTTCAGAGATCACAAGATTTTCAAACAATGCTCCAGACATAACTCCATATTCAAGTTGCTCTTTATTGTATATGCCAGTAAGATAGCAAACTAACCCTGAGTCAAGCCAGTAAACTTTTGGACTCTTAATTATTCTCTTTCCTAAATTCTCAAAATATGGATTTAAAGTATATATAATATGACTGGCTTCTAAAACCGAAACCCAGTTTTTGATTGTTCCTACACTTACTCCAATTTCCTTTGAAATATCAGAGTAGTTTATCAATTGAGAACATCTTGATGCTAATATTCTGATAAATTGTCCAAAACTTCTTAAATCACCAATATTATAAATAGACTTTATATCTCGTTCTAAATATGTTTGAATATAACTACTAAACCATGTTTTAGTATCTATCTTTTTGTTTGCACACAATTCGGGATACAGACCATTTAGACAAGCATAATTATAAAATGTTTTTGTACTCTTAGTTTCTTCTTTAAAGTTTTTAGTTTCTAATAATTCTAAGTATGACATAGGAAACAAACTTAGTAAAGCTATTCTTCCAGCCAATGTTTCACTTAATCCTTTCATCATTGAAAATTGCTGTGAACCTGTTATTAAGTATTTTCCTTTTTCTGATTTATTTTCATCAATTTCAATTTTTAAATATGAAAGTAAATGTGGAACATATTGAATTTCATCTAAAATTGTTTTCTCTTTTATTTCTGTCATAAATAGAGCTGAATCATTTAATGCTCTCTCTCTTATTAATAAATCATCAAAACTTATATAATTAAAATTATCCCCAAAAAGAGTTTTTAAAAGTGTTGATTTACCTGTTTGTCTTGCTCCTGTAATTGCTACAGATGAAAAACCTTCAAGGCTCTTTTTTAAAAGTTTTGTAATACTTCTGTTGATATACATATATGTAAATTTATAATGACGTTGCAAATATACATAATTAATTCAATTATTTATATACTTTTAAATTAATTTCTTATTCTTTTTCTAATTCTTTAAACCACCGCTACCCACACACAAACAAAACCCCATACAAATAGCCAAAATACTCATAAAACAAATAAGGTGGGAGATGCCATTACTTGCTATATATTATTATATATGTTCTCCATAATTACTATTACAAATTTTATATATAAATTATACTTGTTTTTCGCTATGAAGTCCTGTTTTTACTAGCTTTTTGTGTCATTAAACTCTCAAGAGAGTGAACATAGATTAAACATATAATGAACATAAGATGAACATATCATGAACACAATGTGAATATTAATTCAATATTATATGAGCATCAAATAAACATAAGAAATTAATAGAAAATAACGGTAGTTTATCCTTTTAAGCACATTTAAAAGAAAATGACTTTTTGCCTTGAATTATCTTTGCAAATAAAAATTATGACACAAAAAATTATTCCACCAAAAGAGTTAAGTAGATTAAATATAATTGGAGTGAAAGTTATTGATCAGAAAAGAACATATAATGAATCTCAGGGTGGTTTAAATTCTAAAACAATAAGACGTACAAAGTATTTAAAGATATGTTGGATGTGTGGTTCTACTTATGAGAGCTTCAAGTATAATACTTATGCCTGTTCCTCCAGGTGTGTTCATAATATTATATATGCTCGTAAGAAAGGTTTTAATCCTCCGGCACGGATGGATCAGTTGACTAAGGAGAAAAATGTGAAAAGTGTAAAAGGAAATTATGATTACATTTAGTTTTTTTTTAATAATTACTCTTTATATATAGCTTAACTGGGTAGAAACATGCCTTTTTCTATAAGATTGATCAACATCATACTAAACACATCTTTGTCATATAACACTTCAATAGAAAACTGTTTAGAAAATAAACCTGTTTTCTTTGTAGGATAAGCAGTAAACAAATAAGGATTATTACTCCAATTCAAACCTGATAAACTTTGTGTATATACACCATACTCAAGTATCCCTTTCTTAAAACAATCAAATATATTTAATTGCACTTTTTCTTTTTGAACCAAATCCCCATTTGCATATATTTTTAATCCATATTTTGGGTTTCTACTAGGATAACAAAAATACTCAAGTGTTCTCAATTGCTGATAATATAAATTCAATCTATTTTCTAATGTATATTCTTTTAAGAAATTATGTAAAAATGAGATTTGTTCTCTAGTCTTTTTATTATGACCTCCAGCACCCATAAAACTTTTTGATGTTATACTCAAAACATTTTTATTTATTCTGTTTTCAAGTGGAAAATTTTGTTCAATATTAAGAAAAATTGAAAAATCAATTGTTGTATCTTTTACATAATTAATACTTTCTATTTCTTCAAAATATTTTATACTTACAATTTCATCATAATGATGTTCATTAGAGTTATATATGAAATGATTACTATAAAAAGACATATTATTTATGGTGAGTGGTTTTTCATCTGTAGGAATATAAAGATGAGCTATTTTTTTCAAATCCCTTTTTGATTTTACATCCTTAAAAAAGTTTTTTGATTTTTTAAAAGAATTTGATATAATATTTTCCGTTGAACTGAAGGGTTTTTTAATCCACTCTCCACAATGCTTACACTTTTTTGCTTCTTCTTGAATTTCTTCTGCACAATATGGACATTTTTTCATTTTCAATATTTTTTTCTAATTATAAACACTTTAAATGTTCTATTATTACATCGGAATTTGTTTTTACTTCATATGTTCTTCTTAACCCATCTGTTAAAGTAAAAGCAATTGTTTTTATTTTCGAATCTTTTAACTTACTAATTATATTATCATCTAATTTATATATTGCTTGTGCTATTTGACTATTTCCTACATACGCTAAACCTCCATTAAATAATGAAATATCTATACTATTCCCATTTTGTAACCAAATCGTAATTTTGCTATTTACTTCCATAGCTTTTTCGATAAACCTAATAGTTAAACTTAAATGTTTTTCATTTCCTGTCTTACCTAATGCAATACCACAATGCAATGTTTTATCACCTCCAACTAGTAAAGGATTACATTGTTTAATAGTAACATTTTCTTTGTTTATTGTTTCACAATTACATTGTGCAAACAAATTCCATGAAATTGATATAAATATAAAAGATATTAAAAATGGTTTTTTCATAATATAGTAATTGTAATATTAAAAACTTTCAAATTCATCCCAAGTTTTATTTACTTCTTTACATTTACTAATATATTTATCATATTTTCCATTATCAATTAGAGTTTTTATTAATTCCAAGTCTTTATTATTTAAAACTATATATAATGATTTGTCTTTGCCACTTATAGTCAATCTAAATTTTAGGTCATCATTGTCATAAGTTGCAGTATATTTTACATTTAAAGAATTATCGGCAATTTTAAATCTACCATATTCATCTTTATAACCTAAATTTTCGTTATTTAATGAAGAGTACATTTCTTTTAAAAGTGCTATTTTTTCCTTCTTTGCCTTTTCATACCATTCAAAATACTTTAATACAATTTTCCTGAACATATCTGCTTCTTCCCCAATGAGATAAATATAGCTACTCCTGCCTGAACCAAGCAATTTACTTCTAGAAGATTGGTTTTTATAAAAGACTGATTCATGTAATTTTATTCTGTACCCTGTTGTATCTCCAATCATTTCTACTTCTTTAGAAGTTATTTTTTGTTGGTAATATTTAATATCTAATCTACCAAATGGTTCGTTACTAGGAATTACACGATTTCCCTCATAATCTGAATATTCAATATCTGAAACATTCAATAATGGGAAAGTCATTTGCTGAGCATTAATTGAACCAAATATGTTTATTAATAACATGCTTAATAATAATCTTCTCATAATGATTTGTTTTATTGATTAATAAAACTATTTATGTTAAATACAAAATTAACATAATTCAAAGAAAAACAACAAATTCTTGAATTTTTAAATGTTTAATATTCAGATATGATATCTATTTTCTCCTGCCAATCCTAACAACAACCCCAATCAAAATAGTAAAACAAATAATGTAAAAAATAAACCTAAATTTGAAATCCCTCCAAACTCTTTTCATCCACTTCTCAGGTTTTTTGTGAATAATTCTTTCTACCGGGATCTCTTTGATGATAATTATGGTGTCTGGCTCATGATAAGCTTCTATGTAGATAGTGTCGTTTATTTCTATTAACTGAAGTTTCAGTTTATCTTTTGTAATAATTACTGTATCTCTTAATGCTGAGTGATGAATTACTGTATCAATTCTTATTTCTGGAATTATTGTAGTATCAGTAAATACAATAGTATCCATTTGAGTTAGTTCCGGGTGCTTTGTAATTAAGCGGTGTAATCTTCTTTGTGGGCTACATGAAAATAATAGCAGAATAGTTAAAATAATTAGTAAATAAAACAATCTGCTTTTAAAATAGCTAGGTTCTTTTGGGTTTATTGCTTTCATAATGATGTTTATAATTAAGTGTTTATCCAATTCTTAATGTCTTTTCTAAAGTACCAGGCTATTCCAATTGTTATTATTATCAGAATGATTGCTAATCGTTTTTTTTTAACATCAAGCTATCCAATGCTTTTAGATTATATTTTTTGATTAGCCATTTTAAGGTATTTGAATAGTTTGGATCAGTTGCATATCCTGCTCTTTGCAAAGCATCGGCTTGAGCTTCCGGTGTCTTAGCTGAAAACACTCCATGCTTTGTATATCTTGAGTTGTTTTTCAGAAATGCTACTCTATCCTTAAAGCTGTCATTAGGATTATTGTACCAACGAAAACCATCTTTGATATACACATCTTTACCATCAAAAACCTCTCTGGTTTTCATATCAATCACTTTTCCTTTCCATCCTCTTGAAGCTTTTATCCCAAAATGATTATTATATTTTTTAGCCAAAGAGCTTTGACCATTTCCGCTTTCCAAAATAGCCTGAGCCATAAACAATGAAGGGAACAATCCTGTTCCTTTAGCAGCTTTAATTACTGCATTTGTAAATTTCTTTATGTAATCTAATCGTGCTGACATATAATTTTAGATTTTTAATTTTTAATTCTTAATTATTCATTCTTAACTAATCAATTCTTTTGCTTCATCAATTTCAAGACTTTTTCCATAACCAGCTTTTTCAATTGCTTGCTCCGTCATTTTTCCAAAATACCCGTCAACTTTCAACCCTGCATTATTCTTTTTGTTAAGTTTATGCTGAAACACTTTTATATATTTTCCTTTACACCCAATCTTGTAAGGTGGTACTTTACATTCCTTATATTTTATTCCCGGAAGTGCCGGAGAAGGACCTAAATCATTTTCATTTAAATTATTTTCTGAATAATCCTTAGAAAAACCTAGTTTGTTTTTTAACCAGTTCCTTTTCCAAAAAACTATTGTTCCTACTATGGCAACAATCACAATGGCTATTATTTTCTTTTTCTTACTCATAATTAATAACTTACTCCACGTTGTCTTAATGTATCTCTCACTTCTTCCAGTTCACCACCATCCAGATCATCAGACAACCACATTTTTAAATCTCCGGTTAAATCAGAATAAAATGTTCCTCCGTCTTTTTTCCTTACTCCAAAACTTTTCTGCAAAAAATTCCAATCATCTTGAGTTTTTATTCTCATCATTACATCCATAATTGAATCTTCAATTGTTCCACTTCCTTCCATCGCTGACTCAAGAGTTGAACACATTGAAAAGTATTCTCCTCTATCATAAGTAAGATTGCTCTGATCAACTTCAAGTTTGCTTATATCCTTATGAAACATCTTGCGTATAGCTCCGGTAATCTTTCTTCTGAAAAACAAAAACAAAACAATGAATATGATAATATTCCTAGCCCTACGTTTACTTTGAGGACTAATATTCCCATATCCTTTTTTTACACTTTGTGCTGCTTTTATTACTGCCGGATTCATTAATTCTTAATTTTTAACTCTTAAGCACTTTTAAAACTTTCTTTACATATCTTGGCAAACGCATCATCATCTGAGCTTCTGTATACTTATCACCATCATCAAGCATATCTTTTACAACCGGAATTAAATCAGGCTTTTCATGAATCATCTCAACAGTGGCCATTAAATCATCATGCTTTATTGATTCGTTTAAAACCTTTAAGGCATTTAGCTTTTGAGATAATTCCTGTATGTCATTTGCCTCAAGCTGTAGATTTTTCTGAAGTTCAGAATCAGCTTCTTTAATTGTTACTATCAGATTGTACTTCTTCATTTGTTTCTGTTTTTTCAATTTGTTGATTATTATTTTCTTCAGCTTTCTCTTCAATCTTTTCTTCGACCTTTTCTTTAGGTTCTTTCTTCTCTTCATCCTGCATATCTTCAGGCATCAAAACATCGAGTAAAGCATATTTTTGATCCGGGTTTAAATTACTAATTACACCAAGTAAATTTTCAAACTGATCATCTGATTTTTTCTCTTGCTTTTTCTCTGTAAATTCATTGTCATCAAAGCTTGTTGTCTTTTCAGGACTACCTTTTAGTTCTTCCTTTTCAGTTTTCTTATCCGGTTTCTTTTCATATTTATCCTCAATTCCAAAAGCAGTTTTGCCAACTTCTAAAAGTCCTCCGGCAATAGTCTTTGTATATTCTTTTATACTTCCTAATCCTTCAGCTTTTTTCATTTCATAATCATCAAGCTCCTCTTGCAATTTTCTTTCCTTCTCTTCAATATCTCTGGCTCTCATATCAAGTTTGTGCAACTCCATTTTTGTTTCAAGTTCAGCTATACGCTTTATTGAATCTACTTCTCTTTTTGCAGCAAGCTCTTCATATTCTGCTTTTATTGATCTGGTAGCATCAGTAACATTTCGGTCAACAATTCCCTGAATATCATTATATGAAACGCCTTGCATACCACCACCTAATTGTTGTTTTGGACCGTAACCGGGTAAATTTAATGGTATCATTTGCTCATTACCTGCCTGATAATTTGAATGATAAGGCAAATGCAATGGAGTTCCAATATCATTACCGGTATATTTATTAAACTGTAACTTGAAATAATTTCTCTTATTATTGATCATGTTGTTAGGATTGTTCTTTTCAGCATTACCAATAACAATTAGTATAGGGTGGGGGAAGTCATTATTTACATGGTCGGAGAAAAAATCTTTAAACTTATTAGCATCTTTCGATGTTCCTGAAGCCAATACCTTTATTTCATTTTGTAATGGTCTGATGCTCCATAAATCATAAATAGGTAAAGTTTGAGTTACAAACTGCTCAAGAAAATATTCATCATAATCGTGTATATCGAAAATATTCATACTATTTTATAAATTTTACTATTACTACTGATACTTGATATTTATCGCTGTTTGACATATCAAACTTTATTGAACTTAAATGTTTTGTGATTATATTATTTTCAATTATAATCGGTGCTGCCATAGTTTTTTCAATCTTTCTACTTTCTATTGTAGAATTATAATTAAGAACAAAATTTGAGCTTGCTTCAATTCTTATAAAAGAGATAAATGCAATTTCATCAGCTTCGAGCTTTATTGTTTTTGGAGAATCAAAAAGATGATTAGAAACTTCAATCTGGAGATCCTTTTGTTTCTCCATTTCATTTTCAATCATAAACTTTAATAATGCTCCTTGTTCTGTCATAATTATTCAAGAATTAGATAAACTGATATTATTCCGTTTGCTTTGGTTTTTTTCACACTTCCACTAATAAATTCATCCTTCAATTTCTTTTTGAATGTCAATGCTCTTTTGTTTGGCTCAATATCCTTTCCTGTGATTATGTCAAAAGAATTTGCAAAAACTCGATTATTTTTATTGAATACCAATGACACTTCACCCTGACCACAGACCAATATTCCAAATACTTTTTCATACCCTTTGACTGTGTATGAAAATGATTTGCAGTCTTTATTTTGTAAGTCTTCACTAAATATTTTAATTATTGAGTGCATCCTTAATTCCCTCCGGATTATTAGTTAACAGCACTTGAATTTTCAAATTATAACTGTCTGCAAAAGCTGAATCAATAAAATGAATTACCAAATCATCACCACTAATCTTAACCATATTGAAAAGAGTAAAAAATCTCATGTTTGGATCAACATTCTTGCTTGCAATAATATTTACAGCTTCAAAATCTGGAGGAAGAAATTCCAAACCTTTAATTTTTGCAATCTCAATAATTGCAGAATCTGAACAAACTCCATCAGCAATAGCAATTCCTACAAGATATTTGTAGTCCTTATCAAGAGCTTCTTTTATCTCAACTGTTTCTCCAGAGGTGATTTCCTTTTCAAAAAGCTGTATTATAATATCTGTGTTCATTTTAATCTCTTAATTTTAGTTCATCAATTTCTTCATCGTGCTTATCAAGGACTTTCGCATGTAATGCAAGTTCCTTGTGTATGTATTCAATATCTTTCTGACTTGATCTAACTGCAAGAGCCAAATCCTGAATGACTTTTTTCAATTCTTTTATTGAAGAAATGAAATATTTTAAACTAATTACATTTACTGAAAGCAGTATTGATATTATAATTCCAAAAACATATTGTGCATCCATAGTCTATAATAATTTTGTCATTTCAGCATTAACAGTTTTATCTGTTTCTGCAATTACACTTGTTCCGGCAATAGGTGTTTCATAATAACCTTCTTTTTGATATAAGAGATCATAAGAACCAGGCACCAATTCAATAGAATAAATCCCTTCAGCATTTGTAATTGTTTCAAAAGTTTCTTCTCCTTTTGTGGCTATTACTGTTGTATCAGAAAGTAATTCATTCTCTCTTTTTACAATGCCCATTATCTTACCAGCAGGTAAATCAATTAAAGCTTCACCATTTCCATGAACACCATTCCAAATATTAGGATCTGTCCTTACCATTTTTGCAAGATTTTGTCTTCCTGTCTTATCCAATGATTTTATTGCATTTACTACTAAATTTTCCATATCTTATTTTTAAATTGATTTATAAAAAATGAAAGAATAAGTGATAATCACTCATTCCCTCATTTGAATTCTATCACTGATTAGTACATTTTTACCTCTGTACCAATAAGCTTCAACTTCACTTCTCCAGACATTGCTGCAGGAGCTTCATCAATCTCAAAAGAGATGGTTTTATTAGGAATAATAAGTTTTGGATTGTTTAAAATCAACATGCCTAAATCTTTGGTTACATTGTATCCAAAAACAGGATTTTGAAACATATCAATAGGATTTGCACTCATTATCTCTCTTGATGCAATCTTGAAAGTAAATAATGCATTTGCAAGAAAATCTGGAAACAGTTCATCGAAACGACCTGAATCTCCACTACGATACTGCAAGGACAAAGCAGATAATAAGAAATACTGATTTTCTGTTAATTCAGCATCATCAATGTTTCTTAGTCCGGGTTCTGACTTCTCATTTTTTCTGATTATGTCAGTACTGGTTCCGGTTAATTCTCTAATGACAAAAAATTCTTTGTCTGATATCTGTGCCCTGTCATCTTTCAGATGCTTTTGCACTTCTTTTGGCAATTGAGGAATTCTCTCAATCATCTGCTTTCTGTACATTGATGCACCAAGCTTTGAGAATTGAGCTCTTTTTCTGCGACCATCAAGATCACCTTCAATATTGCCACCTAATCCGCTAAGGATAATTTCTTCGTTACTAAAATCTTTCATTTTTTTTGATATATTAATTAAACATTTATAAATACTATTTTATCGGTAAAGCTCCTTTGATGCCTGTTTTATACAATTTTTCCATTTCATTTTAGGATGCTTTTTCCTTATCTTTTGAGCTCTTTCAGTTATCTTTTTAAAGCGTGATGATGCTTCAGTATTGCCTTGTTTTTTTCTCACAGTTCTTTTTTTTCCTGAATTCAAGCCCTTAATATTATTTTTACTTACGCTCGGCTTTTTTTTTTGACCTCTGCCCATGCCTCTTTCCATGCTGCTGATCCACCGCCCTTTTGTTTGGCAAGATCTCTTACCTCTTTGTACATACTATTGTAATTCAAAGCTGCACTTCTTTGTTTGTCAGATATTGGTTTGCTAAAAGCATCTCTGAAAACCTTTTTGTAATAAAATTTTCTATTTGTCTTGTTATCATTCTTACCATCTTTTCCAATTTCTTCTCTTACAAGAGATGCATAAGCTCTATTGTTCAAGCCTTGTTTCTTTATGTAATTCTCCTGGCGTTTTGATAATTCAGCAGCTGCCAATCCTTTTAATGCTTTTTGCCTTGCTTTCCAGATTATCAATCCTATTATTCCAACTACAAATACAATTGATACTATGATTATCATAGTCTTATTCTTTAAAAAGAATGCTTTGAACTTGCTTATCTCATTACCATCTTTGTCTTTATAGACAGTTTTTTCTTTACCGCTTTCATCGGTTACTGTTTCTGTTGTAACTCCCGATTTTTCGTGAGTATCAGTTTTTGCATTCTCGTTTTCCATTTCATTAATAGTTGTTTGACTTGATTTTGATTTATAATTATTGTT
>Ga0307990_1003281_pt1 | contig 12422 bp, 14 predicted proteins | sample EllFjometagen129_FD_203168 | JGI IMG/M metagenome (GOLD analysis project Ga0307990, IMG submission 203168) | Marine microbial communities from Ellis Fjord, Antarctic Ocean - #129 | ecosystem: Environmental > Aquatic > Marine > Unclassified | place: Southern Ocean | collected 2014-10-08
ATAATCCAGTTCCTTAACCCGTTCAATGGGTGCTGAATTACAGAAGCCCTTGACGTCTTCATAGTCGCCGTCAGGGTTGCGCCAGTTGTGATAGGTGCCTGAGATGGTGGCGATATCTTCTGCCGAAAACTCCTTGGTTCTGCGGTTTATCAAATGCCCCAGATTGCGGGCATCAATAAGGAGGATTTCGTCGGTACGGGTGTGTAAGGGCAACCCCCTGTGGTTGCCCTCAGTGGGCAAAGACGGGGCTTTGCCCCTACGTAGGAACCATAGGCTGGCCGGAATCTGCGTATTCAAAAACAGCTTTGCAGGCAGGTTGACGATACAATCCACCAGTCGGGCCTCGATCAATTCTTTGCGGATATCACCTTCGCCGGATGTTTTGGACGTCAGGGAACCCTTTGCAAGAACAAACCCGGCCTGACCGCTGGGACTCAGGTGATACAGGAAGTGCTGTATCCAGGCATAGTTCGCGTTTCCCGTAGGTGGTGTCCCGTATTTCCATCTGCCGTCCTTTCGAAGGAGATCACCGCTCCAGTCGCTGTCATTGAACGGCGGATTGGCTATCACATAATCGGATTTGAGATCCTTGTGAGTGTCATTTAAAAAAGAACCCTCGTTGTTCCATTTTACCTGGGAACTGTCGATGCCCCGAATCGCAAGATTCATCTTTGCCAGACGCCAGGTGGTCTGATTGCTCTCTTGCCCGTAAATGGAAATATCATTCACCCTGCCTTGATGGTCGGCAACGAACTTTTCCGATTGCACAAACATGCCGCCGGAACCGCAGCAGGGGTCAAACACCCTGCCTTTATAGGGTTCCAGCATTTCTACCAGCAATTCAACAACGCTTCGAGGGGTATAAAACTGACCGCCTTTTTTCCCCTCCGCCAGCGCAAATTCGCCCAGAAAATATTCAAACACATGCCCCAGCACATCTGCGCTTCGATTTTTCGCGTCAACAAAAGCGATATTACTGACAAGATCAATCAAACCGCCAAGACTTGCTGGGTCAAGATTGCCCCTGGCAAATACTTTCGGCAGCACGTCACGAAGGAGGGGATTTTCCCTTTCGATAGAGTCCATTGCCTCGTCAACGGTTTTGCCGATAGTAGGCTGCTTCGCATGGGTTCTTAGAAAACTCCAACGAGCGGAAGGTGGCACAAAGAAGACATTCTCCGCCTTGTATTCATCTTTGTCCTCCGGATCTGCGCCAGCATAATCGCCATTGCCCTCTTTCAGCTCGTTATATAGTGACTCGAAGGAATCGGAGATATAACGAAGGAATATCAAACCCAGAACAATATGTTTATATTCCGCGGCATCAATATTTTTCCTGAGCTTATCGGCCGCTTTCCATAGCTGTTTTTCGATGGGTTCTTCTTTAGAGTTGTTGTTATTGTTCTTTGCCATTTATTTCTCCAGCATAGCTTTAAATATTAAAATACGGGACGCACACCCCTTGTCCCCGGGTGGACAGTTACATCATGTTTTCCTCACCCGAAAAAACACCCATTGGGATCTCTATCTATCTCTGCAATCAAATCAGCAAGATCTCACGACGATTTAAGTGGGCCGTATGCGTGCCACTTCATATCGGCCCTGTGCCAGAATAGTTTCCACACATTTTGGGTCCGTACGAAGGTGAGTTTTGCGCAGGGCATGCGGGTGTGTTCATCCGGTTTGTCCCATCTCGGGCGAACTTCATAGATGATTACGTCATGATTCTCGATTGTATGTTCATATCGCAATTGGTCTCTGATGGATTCGGGCGACCTCTTGTCACATAAGGCATCCACAAATTTGTTTATCTTGTGTATTTCTATTTCTGCAAATGACATAATTTCTTTTCTTCCTTCCTGGCATGGGCATAAAAAAACCCGTCTCAATGTTTGAAAAACGGGGTGTTGTGGTCAATCCATAAAGCTCCTTTTATAAATCTCTTTCAGATTGATAAAAGGATGGAACGGTAACTCTTTAAAAATCTTTAGGAAGAATAACCTCTTAGAGATTATTGGTCAAGGACTTTTAAAATTGAAGATCCCGCAATACTTTGGGAAAAAAGGGGGACAACAGCGCCTATTATTTCAAGACATTCCATGACCTCCTGGTTTCCGGTCAGTCCATGTCCTCGATAGAGGCCACAACATCGGGCCAGCCTTTGAGGAACAATACCCCTTCAGGAACCTGGGGGGTGTCGTTTCTGCCACACTGCAGAAGCATGCGACTGAGGCCGGGAAGGTCTGTACTGGTAAGGTGTCGCTCGTCGTCGTCGATCAGTATATGGGCTCCGATACGGCGGCAGATATCTGTTTTGGCCGTTTCGTGGGCGCTGTGAATCCCCCTGAAGAGATGAACAATACCTCGCTCCGTGAGCCATTCCTCTGCGAAGGCAATCCGGCGCGAGGGACGGGCGGTGACGACATGCAGTTCGTTTGTCATTGCCAGTGTTCGCAGCGCCGCCAAGACACCGGGAACTGCGGGGGCTTGGAGTGTGCGCTCTCGCTCGTACACATCGTTGCCCATCGCCTCGTAGACAGTTTCACCGATTCTGGGCACACACTCGGTCTTGTTGCAGAGCCAGACAGGTATCTCCCAGTTGAGATTGTCTCTTATCCACTTTACTTTCTCGGCGTTTGAATCGGCGATTGTGCCGTCGTAGTCAATGGCCAGAATCATCTGCTGTACCTCCCGATCACTAAAAATGAGGGAAAAATGGGTCCTTGTGTGAAAGCCCTGGCAACTTATGGCAAGTAGATGCTTCCGCACCGGTGTGCGGTAATATTACCAGATTCATCTGAGTGGCGGAATCGGGAATTTCTTCCGGCTTATCTCAAGAGCTTACAGTACCTGACAGTTATACTGTGCGATTTTGGGGTCTTCCGTCATGATTGGATAGTTGTTTGTAATGCTCTGTGCAATAAGCATCCGATCAAAAGGATCTTTATGATGAAAGGTCATATCCCTGAGCAATAATGCCGCTTCTGCGCTAAAATCAAGTAGTATGAAACCGCTTTCTTTGGCCATGAACACCGGATCGAAGTCGATTCGAAGTTTTTCGACTGAGGCCTTGATCATGAGTTCAGCAATACTGACAGCGCTGACGTATATCGTATTTGACAAATCTTCTAACGCTGTAAGTTTTGCACCGCTTATCTTATCAGGATCGGATAATGCCCAGAGAAAAATATGTGTATCAATGATGATATTCATGCATCGCTGCCATAGAACATCGAATTTATTTCGGCATCCTCTTCCATTATGTTGTTCGGCACAGTGAACTTTCCTGCCAGCAGGCCAAGTTTCCTTTTTCCTTCCGGCTTATGAATTACCAGATCTACAAGTGGCAGGTTGTTTTTTGCGATGACGACCTTCTCGCCACGGTAAACAAGAGCCACCAGTTTCGAAAGATTGGTTTTCGCCTCAGAAATATTTACTATCTTCATTGTTATCTCACCGCTTCCGAGTCTAATTAAGTCTCTTTAGACCGACTGTACCAAAAGAGACCAACTTGGTCAACCCTTTTAATGGGCCTTAATTCACCTTAAAAATAGGGACAGCACCCACAGGGCGCAGTCCCTATTTTCCCGATGCGATTATGACGTATCTGCCGGTGATTCCCACTATCTTTTTCTTCTGCATTGCCGAGACGATGACCGCGGTGAAGCGGTCTGCGGAGAGGGGGGCATACATGGTGTGGGTGTGTTCCCATCCCGCTTTGGATAGTATGGCGGCGTAGTCTTCCAGTAGAATTGATCCTTTACGGATTTCTTCCACGGCGGGTGTATGCTGAAAGTTCCGCCAGTCGGCGTTGATGAAGGCAAGTTTTGTCGTCTTTTTTGCGTTGTCTTTCATGAGGGTCAAGAATGACTCAAGGAATGCGACGTATTCATCTCTCGACAGTGCCGATATGCGGTTACGTTCATAATGGGCGGCCATTTTGTTGAAATATGGCGGATCGAAAATAATAAGGTCGGGCTTGACCTTTGAGCTGATGGGCCAGGATTGGTTATTATCTCTTTCTACTGTCCAGGTGTGGGCTTCGATTTCAGGGCGTGTCTTTGGGTGATCAATCATATCGAAGGCCCAGCATCGGCGGTTCAGTGCCAGGCATGTGTCGGGTGTGACCCCGCCGCCTGCCATGGGTCAAGGATGAGGTCCTTCTGCTTTGAGAAATAGAAGATGATGTGGGCGACCAGTTGGGCGGGGATGCGCCCCGGCCAGTCGTCACCGAATCGCCGATCACAATTGTTCCATTCCCAGTTGTCCCATGTCCTGAGACCCCAGCCCAGTTCCTTGAATCTGTCAATGCCTCCTTTTCCTTCCAGAGCCAGTGACCAGACCATCGGTTCCAGCCAGCCGTGCTTTTCCGCCACCTTTGGGACGGTGAAGCCGCGTGTTAAATCGGTATTCAGCCAATTTGGCAACGTTGCCAAATTGGCTGAATGGTTCGAAATTGTCTTTTGCGGAAGCCCCAATCTCTTTGCAATCCTTTCCTGGTGGATGCCGAGGCACCTCATTCGGAATATGGCAAGGTCCATATCCATCTGGATTACGGCCCTGAGATCGGCTATGTATAAATCCACTGTTCGTCTCGCGCGGCCGACGGCCTTTCCGATTTCCGCAGATGAAAGGGCCGAATTTTTATTGTAGGCGCGCCTGGCAGTTTCCCGTGCCTCGTCCTCTGTTAATTGTCTCGGACCGATGGCCCTTTGGGTGGCATAGAGAAGAGGATCTCTTCCATTCAGGTTTTGTATGATTACTTCCACCTCCATTGTGCCTATTGATTTGTAGGCGCTCCACCGGTGGGCCCGTCGAGGAGGCGGTAGATACCAGGCCGGCCGGGAACCGGCTCCACTACTATAGGATCAAATCTGAAACCGTCCCTGATGTTTTCGGCGAATATGGCGACACGCTTATGATCGATCCCCTTCCTCGGATAGATCGCTTCATCAAGGATGATTGAAGAGATGGGGATTCTGGTCACGACTTGATTGCTTGAAGGGAAATTGCCTGTTGTCATAAAAGGTCTCCCTGATTTGTTGTAGTTATTACTCCGGAAATTAAACATATCAATTGTCATGCCAGACTTGATAAGCCTGCCCCGCACTTGATGTGGGGGCATCCAGTCTTATCCTGAATTCCCGATCGAGCCGGGAATGACGAGCAGGTGTGCAGTCTGGTTGCGGGGAGCTTCAATCAGTTCTTTTACAATGACCCATCTATGGCATATAGTATGGTAGGCTCTTTTGTTGGATATTCCCTGCCCTTTCGGATTTTCTCTGCGGGGATAGAGTGCGATTTTTTTACTATAATAGATTTTACAAGCAGGAGGTGCATCATGGGCAAAAATCTCGTCATTGTGGGGGGAGGCGCCGGCGGACCATCGACGGCGGCCGATGCAAAAAGAAGAGATCCTTCTTTGAATGTAACCATTCTGGAGCGGGGTGATTTGGGGATTCTTTTACTGTTATTATAATTACTTACCGTGGTCCGACCCCAAATGGCTGTCTTGTATCTGTTATTTCATCACACACTATGGTCCCCCATCTGCTGATCTCCAGGTCGGGCGTCGTATTCGGAACCAGCGGATTTATGCGGTGAAGGATAAAGGGAAAATGATGATTCTATCGTCCCTGAGACACTTTGCCAGTAGTGGCCGCAGAAGACGTGAATTCCCAGAGCTGAGATAGCAGCATACCGGAAAGCATGAGCGTACAACCCGCCAACTGCCGCGACGACATCACTTCATCCAGAAGAAACCACCCCGCAATGGCCGCGAAGACGGATTCCATGCTCAGGAGTATCGCCGCATGTGCAGGATGGGCCTTTTTCTGCGCCACGACCTGTAGTGTGTATGCTATGCCCACCGATAAAATGCCTCCGTAGAGAATGGGAATGGCGGCCGAATAGATATTAGTAATTGACAGGGGCTCATAGAAAGCAGCCGTCACAAGACTCAAAATCGAACAGGCAACATACTGAAAGAAGGCAAGCTTAAATGAATTGAATTGGGGAGATAGCCACCCGATTATAAGCACATGACCGGCCCAGAAAAAGGCTCCTAGAAGGACAAGGAAATCGCCGTATCCCATCGTAAACTGGGCGGTCACACTGAGAAGATAGAGTCCGAATGCGGCAAGAAAGGCACCGATCCAGGTCCCGGCAGTGGTTGTCTGCCTGAATAAGAGCCCCATAATGGGAACTATGACGACATAGAGGCCAGTAATAAAACCCGCATTCCCCGCCGTTGTGTAGACGATGCCCACCTGTTGAAGTGAGGCGCCCGCAAAGAGGCATGCTCCGAGCATGATTCCACCGAAAATGGTGACGCCTCTGCCGGCAGGCTTCACTCCTGAAGGGTCCCTGCCATTGCTGACTTTATTGCTCATAATCAGGGGCAAAAGTACGAGGCTTCCCAGGGCAAAACGGATTCCGTTGAAGGCAAAGGGCCCCACAAAATCCATTCCCACACGCTGAGCCACAAAGGCGGTCCCCCAGATGATTGCTGTCACGAGGAGCAGTCCATCAGACCTCCACTCGGGGTCAGATCTCACCATTTGACATTTCCTTTCATTCCTTCTCTCCCGCCCTTGTCAAGTCTGCCGGGAAGATGAAAAGATTACACTGTTCTTCAAAACAAAACCCCGCCAACTTTCTCATCGACGGGGTTTTGAAGTGTATCCATAGTGTGCCTTGTACATTCTTGATTATCTTATGTCAAGCCAATATACAAAGCACTCTTTTGGTCTTTTATGCGGCGCTCTTCCTCTTCTCTCTTCCGAAAAGCATGTGAATGGCAAAAAAGGCGGCAAAAAGAAGTACGCCTGCGAGATGGAAGGTAACGCCGGGCCAGAAAAGAAGCCCCGCCGCCGCGCCGCACATAATTCTCTTCAGTATATTGACGTGACGCCGGTAATGTCCTTCCAGCAATATCGCCATTGCAAAGAGGCCGATTCCCGTGGCAATGGTAGTTTCTAAGGCCATCGTTACCGTACCCGTAAATATGAGGGGTGTATAGACTATCAAAATGGGGATGACATACATGCCCGAGGAGAGTTTCCATCCCTGCATTCCCGTTTCGAAGGGTTTGCTCTTGGCAATTCCCGCGGCGGAATAGGCCGCCAGACAAATGGGCGGAGTCACATTGGCGAACTGCGAAAACCAGAAGATCATCAGATGAGACGCCAGGAGTCCCGCGCCCAGCATGGTCATAGCGGGCGCAGCGAGAACGGCAAGGGTGATATAGGATGCAGTAACGGGGAGCCCCATTCCCAGGAAAATTGCCGCTATCATTATCAACAAGATGGTAATGATCAGGCTTCCCCCGGATATCATCTGGATGATCATGGAAAATTTAATCCCCATACCGACGAGGAGGACGACGCCAATGATAATACCGGCGCAGAGGAGAATGACCGCCGTCGACACCATATTCTCGGCGCCCATCGCCAGTGCGTCAAGTATGTCTCTCCAGCCCATCCTCGTATGCTTATTCAGCCAACTCGAAACGACGATAGCCACGATTCCCGCACAGGCAGAATAGGTCGGCGTGAAACCGTAGATGAGAAATCCCATGAGAACGATGACGGAGACGAAAAAGTTCCACCCCTCCTTGATGACATCACGGAAACGGGGAATATCCTCTTTAGCCATCGGCTTCATCCCCATTTTCTGGGCCTCGAGGTGGACCATAAAGGCAACGCTCATGAAATAGAGCATCGCCGGTATGAAGGATACGGCCACGATGGTCAGGTAGGATATCTGTGTCCATTGGGACATGATGAAGGCCCCTGCACCCATAATGGGCGGCATGAGCTGTCCTCCCGTCGATGCCGCGGCCTCTACGCCGCCGGCAAACTTAGGCTTGAATCCCACGTCCTTCATAAGAGGTATGGTGATCGATCCCGTGCCGACAACGTTGGCAACAGCACTTCCCGAGACGCTTCCCATCATGCCGCTTCCGAAAACGGCCATCTTTGCCGGTCCTCCGATGCTCCGTCCCATTACCGATGTGGCGAGACGCAGTATAAATTCACCGGCTCCCGATTTAAGCAAAAAGGCAGCGAAGAGAACGAAGAGAAAGACGAAGGTCGACGATATCGTTGCAATGGTCCCGAAGATGCCGTCGGGGGCGAAGTACATCCGGTAAAGGAGCCGTTCGAGACTGACGCCGGGGAAATGCCATAATCCGCCCATGTGTCTTCCCAGAAAGAGTGCATAGAGCATGAATAGAAGCGCGAGCACGGGGATAAGATATCCCGAAGCCCTCCTCGTTATCTCCAACATAATGATAAGGGCAATCCCTGCGGCAAAGAGGTCGATTATAGTGGGGACCTCGTTTCGGGCGTGGAGAGCGTCTTCAAAGAGAACCAGATATATTCCCAATGCAAATGCGAGTATTCCAAGGAAAACGTCTATCTTGAATGTCTTTGCGGGATTTTTCTTGAAAAAGGGATATAAGATAAATGCCATAAAGACAATAGCACCAAAGTGTACGGCATTTCGCTGGATCTCGGGCATGATACCTATTGTATTCACCCAGAGGTGAAAAAGGGACGTCGCTATTGCAAACCAGTAGATGAAGATCTTCATCTTTCCCGTCAGTTTACGTTTAACGGCCAGGGTCTCCCCGGAATCATCTCGTTCAACGGATTCTACTTTTTGTATTTCCTCATCTGCTACTTTCATATATCTTCCTCTGAAAAGGGGTATCCTCTTGGAATGAGCCTGTCAAGCCGTTATGGTGACACGACGCGCTTGACCATAACGCATATTCATAAACTATTTTGCAGCAGTCCTGCTGCCGTTTGTATGGAAAAACTGAAAAGTGGCTTATGCATAGAAAGTCGGTGGCGATAAAAATCGCCACCGACCTTGTGATAATCCTTTATTTGGCCATCAATGCCGCCGGAATCTCTATTCCCGATTCCTTATAGTATTTTGCAGCACCCGAATGAATCGGAGCGGGAAGACCCGCTATCGCTTTGTCGAGTTTCATTGCCAGGGTAGCCTTGTGGATATTGTGCAGGAAGGGCAGATTTTCATAAATAGTCTTGGTTATCTTATAGACAGTCTCCTCGGGAACATCGGGCCTGACGGCGAGGAAGTTTGGCTGCGCGATAGTATTGATATCCTTCTTCTGACCCGGATAGGTCCCCTTCTTTACAACAAAGCGGTTCCAGACAGGGAATGCCTTTTGAACCTGCTTGACCTGATCGTCGGTAAAGTCGAGCACCTGAACCTTTTTGGTCCCAAGTTGGGCATAGAGCATTGTAATAGCCGCAACGGGAGGACCGCCCGGAATATTTGCACCGACGATGCGCCCGTCAATCATTGCAGATGCAGAGGGGTTATAGCCCAGAAACTCCATGGTGAAGTCCTTGTCCACGTCGATGCCGAGACCTGCCAGGATCGTTCTCCCCGAACCTTCAGTTCCGCTTCCGCGTTTTCCGATGGAGAATTTCTTGCCAAGATCCTTGAGATCCATGATGGTTCCCGATTTGACATACTTGTTGAGAAGGGCGAAATGCTCGATATTTTCCCAGAGCATCGTAATGGACTGGAACCCCTTAAAGGCTTTGCCCTCATACATCCCCAGACCGTTGTAGGCCTGCGCGCCAAAAAGACCCTGGAGAATGGCAAGTTGGCACTCATTGTTCTTCAGCATCTGGACATTCTCACCGGAACCGGCGGAATTGATCGCCGTTGCCGTTATCTTGTCCGTGCGGGCGAGTTTTATGCTAATGAGGGTTCCAATTGCAACACCCACGGGATAGTAGGTGCCGCCCGTTGTGGCTGTGGCGATGATAAGACTTTGTTGTGCGGTTGCGGCTTTGGAATCTTGCATCGTAAAGCAGAATACCAAGCTTACTGCCAGAAACAATACCAGAAATCTTTTAATCATAACTCTCTACCTCCTTCAATAAAATTACGTTAATGGTAAAACTTCACTAACTAAAGCAAACGCATTACTCATACCGGCAGGGCAAAAACTGCAAATAAACAGTTGCACTATGCCAACCGGCATAATCGGAATTTTTAAATGAAGATTTATAAGTCAAAGTTAAGAAATTAAAGGACATATTATTAGGGATCCGTCCTCATTAATACCAATATCAGAGCAACAAAAGCACTATATGTCCACAAAGAATTTAACTGGTTTGTATGGAAAAGAAGCAAATACTATGTGGGGTGTGTTATCGTAACCTATGGTTAATGTCAAGATAATAATCTATCATATACACTATAGCTACCCGCTTCATATGAAGACATAACGCATGTCAAAATAACAATGCTTCATGTGATCCATAACCAATCGAGGCGTGAGAAAACAGGGCATGGGTAAAGGATAATTCGGGCTTGCATATCGATTGTCGGCAGGGTATTTATACAGCATTCATCATCAACGGGATGACATGAGTAGAATCATATGAAGAGAGCGCTGGAAGGAATCAGGATTGTCGACTTAAGCCATGTACTTGCCGCACCCACCTGCACCATGTTTCTCGCTGATCTGGGCGCCAAAGTCATTCATGTTGAGCCCTTCCGCGGCAATGACGCCAGGGAATTCGTGCCCTATGCGGGGGGCAAGAGGGATCTCAACACAAGCGGATACTTCATAAGTTTCAACAGAAACAAGAAGAGCATGGTCCTTGACCTGAAGAATGAAGAGGGCAAGCGGAACTACCCTATTCGCCCATAAACACAATCAAGGACCTCTGCGAGGACCGACATATCGCCCACCGCAAGATGCTTGTGGAAATAGATCAGCCGAGAGCGGGCACAATGAAGATCATCGGTTCTCCCATAAAACTCTCCGAAACACCGGGAGAAGTCTATGCGCCTGCCCCCCCTTCCGGGCGAACGTTCAGAGTGGGTTTTGCGCGATATTCTTCATCATTCTTCTGAAGAATTAGAAGCGTTGAAGAAGGGAAAGGTTATAAACGACACCGTTTGAGGGGCTCTATTTCACCAAGTTACCACGTGTGCCTTTTACGCCACACTGCCGGATTCCTGTGGGATCGAGTGAGTCACCCCCCTTTATCTCTTTCACTTTAGATTATCCTCCTCTCTGTCGGTGATAATGAAAGGATTTGCTGTGCACACAAGAAATGAACTCAGGCTCTTTTCGGAAATCATGAAGGCAACCTTCATCAGAAGACCAAATCGTTTTGTCGTGGAATGCTTCCTCGATGGGCAGGTGACGGCGGCATACATGCCCAATCCGGGCAGGCTCTGGGAGCTCCTCCTTCCGGGAAGCACACTCTATCTGGCCGACGCAGGAAGGGATACAGACAGGAAATATCGTTATACTGCAGTAGCCGTCGTCCGCGACAACACACCCATCCTCCTCCACACACATCTTTCAAATAACGTGGTTCGATGGCTCATTGAAAAGAGGAAACTCCCCGGTTATGAAGATGCGACGATTGTGAAGGCCGAAGCAACGGTGGGGGGAAGTCGTTTCGACTTCCTCCTGGAAAAGGATGGAAAACCCTTTTACCTGGAGGTCAAGTCCTGCACTCAGTTCGGGCAGGAAATCGCCATGTTTCCCGATGCGGTAACGGCGCGTGGACGAAAGCACCTTATAGAACTCTCCCACCATGCAAAAGAGGGAACCCCCGGTGGCGTTGTCTTTCTCGTTCACTGGTCCCGGGCAAATTATTTTCTCCCCGACTACCATACGGACCTGGAATTTACGCGCACGCTTCTCAAAGTGAGGAAACACATTCTCATAAAGGCCCTTGCCGTCGGATGGAATCATGATATGGTCATGGACAGAGATATCCGGGAGCTTACGATTCCCTGGCATATAGCGGAGAGGGAGGCAAAGGACGGCGGAAGTTATATGCTGATCCTGAAATTAAAAAGAGACAGGACTATTGATGTGGGAAAACTGGGAACCCTTTTCTTTCAAAAGGGTTACTACATCTACATCGGTTCGGCCAAAAAGAATCTTAAAAAAAGGATGGAACGTCACCTTAGAAAGAGAAAAAACCATTTCTGGCATATCGATTACCTGAGAGACAAGGCCGATGACTGCACCGCCCTCCCGGTGCGCACGACAGACGATTTGGAGTGTCAACTGTCCAAGGCAATCGGCACAATTACACCCCGTGCAATCCCGGGATTCGGTTCATCGGACTGCAACTGCCCGTCACATCTCTTTTATATGGACCATAATCCCCTGAAAGACGCCTCTTTTATCGACACCCTTCTCCACTTCAGGATGAACCGCCTTCATGGACATTTGACGCAATAACCCCCATAATACACGCCATATAGCCTCTTTTTTTCTCCCTCTTCAGACAAAAAGGGTGTCAATTAACGCTGACCAGCCAATGTGTTGTGGCTTTTTACAGGTTAATGTTGGAAAATAACAGACAATAAAATTATATATATAAAAACTTTTCCTAATA
>Ga0307990_1003282_pt1 | contig 12421 bp, 9 predicted proteins | sample EllFjometagen129_FD_203168 | JGI IMG/M metagenome (GOLD analysis project Ga0307990, IMG submission 203168) | Marine microbial communities from Ellis Fjord, Antarctic Ocean - #129 | ecosystem: Environmental > Aquatic > Marine > Unclassified | place: Southern Ocean | collected 2014-10-08
TGCGATCCGGCCTTTCCGGATAGCTGGGAGATTGTTTTCGATGGCGAAAATATCAGTTGTCGACGCTGCAGATAAACTGAAACAGGACCCTTCGGTTTTCCTTGTCAGACTCAAGGATCTGGGGATCTTTGTTGACGACATGCAGTCGATGATCGATACCGGTATCCTGCCGCGGGTTCGGACCCTGTTGAAGAAAGAAAAAGAGAAAGAGGGCGGTGGATATTCTGAGCGTCGATTAGGAAAAACCGTGATTCGACGTCGGGTAAGCAAGCGGGCTGCCGCGCCAGTTGAGACGCCGGAACCTGAGCCTGAAACTCCCGTCTCGGAAAAAGTGGACAGGCAGCCGAAAAAGAAAATCTCAACAGAGTCGCCTGAAGCCTCTAAGTCCATCGGCGATGTGCTTGGGCGTAAAAGAGTAACGAAACTCCAGCCCTTGGACGAAGTCGAAAGGCTGGAGGATTTGCAGGAAGAAGATGTCGTCGAGCTGCCTGAGGTTGTGGACTCAGCGGAGACTCCATCAACAGATATCGTCGATGAAGCCACGACGGATGAAGAATCCGAAAAGGACGCCGACGCAGTGGCGGAACCATTGCCTGAGTCGACGCCGTCAGGCGAAGAAGCGGAACCTGAAGCCGTTGTTGAACCTGTTTTTGAAGCCACGGAGAAGACGGAAGAAAAAGAACAAAGCGATGCCGACAAGAACAAGGCAAAATCTCGCCGGCAGACGCGGATGCGAAAAATACGCGGAGTGACGGCCGAACCGGCGCGAGTGATTTCACGTCCGGCGACTCCAGTTGCGCCGACAACGCCCCCGGGGCCAAAAAAGGATGCCGCCAAGACCGAAGACGACAAGGACAAGCCTGAAAGAAAAGGTCGGCGTGTTATTGAAATATCTCGATCACAAGGATATGGAAGTCGTCGCCGAACTAAAGAACAGCAGCAAAGAGAGCTTCGCGTTGAGCGTCATAGAAAGAAAAAATCGAGTGATTTGAAGAGTACCGAAATCACAACGCCAAAAGCCATAAAGAGAAAAATTAAAATTGAGGGTGCGATCAAGGTTGGAGAATTGGCTCGCCGCATAGGCATCAAATCCAGCGAACTGATCAAGAAACTGTTCGCGATGGGCCAGGGCGTTACCATCAATCAATCCCTGGATATCGATTCGGCCACGATTATTGCTGCGGAGTACGATTACGAGATTGAGGATATAACGGTGGAGGTGGAGTCGTTCTTCAACACCGAGCAGGAAGATGAGGGAAATCTCAAGCCGAGACATCCCGTGGTGACGGTGATGGGGCATGTCGATCACGGGAAAACCTCGCTTCTTGATGCTATTCGTTCCACGAGCGTTGTTACGGGCGAGGCGGGGGGCATCACGCAGCATATCGGCGCCTATAAAGTGGATGTCGGTGGTAAGAGTATCGCGTTTATCGATACGCCCGGTCACGAATCCTTTACGCTGATGCGTGCGCGCGGAGCGCACGTGACCGATATCGTCATTCTCGTCGTGGCGGCTGACGACGGCGTAATGCCGCAAACCGCTGAAGCCATCAACCACGCCAGGGACGCCAAGGTTCCTATCGTTGTGGCCATTAACAAGATTGATAAGGGCGAGGATAAACTCAAGAAAATATACGCCGAACTGGCTGAGTTCGGCCTTCTGCAAGAGTCGTGGGGTGGCGATACGCAATTTGCCCTGGTGTCGGCCAAGCAGGGAACTGGAGTTCAAGATCTTCTCGAAAAAGTCTTACTCCAGGCTGAAATCATGGAACTCAAGGCCAATTCCGACAAAAAGGCTTCGGGAGTCGTCCTGGAAGCGCGCCTTGAAAAGGGGCGCGGACCTGTGGCGACGATCCTGGTGAGTGAAGGAACGCTATGCGTTGGGGATCCCATCGTTTCCGGCATTTTTCACGGTCGTGTACGGTTTATGCACGACAGTTCCGGTGAACGCGTTTATGAGGCCAAACCCGCTGATCCTGTCGAGGTTGTGGGCTTGGGTGGCGTGGCGGAGGCGGGCGACAGATTTTTTGTGGCCGAAAACGAAAAGAAGGCCAAACAGGCCGCCGAAATTATGATGAACAAGGCGCGAGAGGCTCGAACTCAGCGCATGGGCAAGGTCAGTCTCGAAAATCTCTTCGATCAGATCAAGGAAGATGGAGTCAAGGAACTCAAGCTAGTGCTCAAAGGCGATGTTCAGGGCTCTGTCGAAGCCGTGAAAGACGCCCTGCATAAACTGACCACGGAAATGGTCAAGGTGACTGTTGCCCATTCCGGCGTCGGCGCCATCACCGAGGGCGACATCAATTTTGCGGTGGCTTCCGAAGCCCTCGTTATCGGTTTCAATGTTCGGCCCTCCCCTGAAGTCCGTGACTTGGCGGGGCGAGAAGGCGTGCAGATCAAGGTTTATTCGATCATTTACGAACTTTTGGACGACATCAGAGGAGCCATGACGGGATTGCTGGCGCCTGTCTTCACAGAGGTTTACCAGGGCAGGGCGGAGGTACGCAATATTTTCTCCGTTTCCCGCATTGGCAAGATCGCCGGTTCCTACGTCACCGATGGAAAGGTGATGCGCGATTCGCACGTCAGATTGCTGCGCGACAGTGTAGAAGTTTATAATGGGCGTCTGGCGTCGCTCAAACGTTTTAAGGACGATGCCAAGGAAGTGGCTTCCGGATATGAATGCGGCATGCAGATTGCGAATTTCAACGATATCCACATTGGCGATATTCTGGAATGCTATTCCATTCTGGAATCGGCTGGCGTACTGGGCGAGGCGACTTCCGCATAATCTTTATTAGTGAGCGCGTCTTATGGTTGTCGGCGCCTTGACCATCATTTGCCATATACACGGAGCGGTTTCGCTCAAGGATAAAAGGCGCGTTGTCAAACGAATCCTCGCCAAAACAAGAGAATCCTTCAATGTCAGTGTTTCGGAAGTCGGCGAAAACGATGTGCATACCAGCGCAAGGCTGGCATTCGTCATGGTTGGCAGCGATACGGCTTACGTCAATTCCGGCCTGGATAAGATGCTGAATTTTATACACAGTCTCCATTTGGCGGAGATTGTTGACCACGATATTGAATTGACGACGGGATCGCCCTGGAAGTGAGGTTCAAGCAGGTTTAGATAATGAAAAAAAGAAGTGTAAAAAAATATCATGGCTTCAAAAGAGGGGATCGGATCGGTGCGGCGATTCATCGAATTATCGCCTCAGCGCTTCTGGCCGGTTTCGACGATCCTAGGTTGACTGAAATATCCATTACCGCCGTGGAGATGACGCCGGATAACAGAATCGCCAAGGTGTTTTTCAGCTTGTTCGCCGATGAAAAAGAGATCGCTTTGGCGCGAAAGAGTCTTGTCGCCACTTCGCCTGTGCTGAAAAGAAAAATAGCCGATGAACTGAGATTGCAATATACGCCCGAGTTACGCTTTTTACACGATTCATCCCAACAGCATGTCCTGAGGATGGAAAGCCTCTTCGACCAGATACGCAAAGACGAAGAAAATAAAAATACGGACACAATAGATGATGATGAATGATCTCGACGCCATTGTTGAGGCGCTTGAAAACAACAACTCCTTTCTCCTGGCTCAGCATGCCCAACCGGATGGAGATGCCGTCGGATCCGCGTTGGCTTTGATGTGGGCGTTGGAAACAAAGGGGAAAAAGGCGGTCGTTTATAATGAGGATCCCAGGCCGCATTACTGTCGCTTTTTGCCCGGTGAGGATAGATTTTCCACGGAGCTTGGCGACCTCGCTCAATTCGATGCGCTTATCACGCTGGATTGCGGCGAATTTTCACGTGTCGGTGAGGCCGTTGATCGATTGAAGGACTTTCCTTTTGTCATCAATATCGATCACCACACCTCCAATCCGATGTTCGGGCGCTTGAATCTGGTTGACGCTGGGGCGAGTTCGACTTGTGAAATACTCTATCGCCTTTTCCGTCGCTGGGGCATCGAAATGGATAAATGGATTGCCGAGTGCATCTATACAGGCATTTACTTCGACACTCGAGGTTTTCAAAACGCCAATTCCACTGCCGAGTCAATGAAAATATGCGGCGAGATGCTGGAACTTGGGATTGAACCATCCAAAATCGCCCGGCATTTATTTGTGGAGAAAAAACCTGAACAGGCTGTCCTTATGGGCATTGTCGTTCCGACGCTGAAAATCGAGGCAGGCGGCAAAGTCGCCGGTCTTGTTGCGACCGCGGACATGTTCAAACGCGCTGGAGCCGGTCCGGAATCACTGGAAGGATTTGTTGAAATTCCCAACTCTATCGAAGGAGTGGAGGCCGCCTATCTCCTGCGGGAGATGACCGCCAAAAACGGTGACGCTTTGATTAAGGGTTCGGTGCGCACGAGCGACAATATCGATGCGACGATTGTCGCCGGTCGCTTCGGCGGCGGAGGCCATAAGCGCGCCGCAGGCTTTAGCACGAAGGGTGAACTGGAAGAAATTCGCCGGGAACTCGTTGAATTGCTGAGCACAGGTTTGGATTCGGGAAATTAATATCAACTTCAAAATAACCGAATTTTAAGATATTTTGGAAAAAGTGAATCATTCTGGAATTTTGGTCCTGGATAAGCCCGACGGGCCGACCAGTCATGATTGTGTGGACAAGCTCCGCAGACTTTTTCGTACTCGGCGCATTGGTCACGCAGGCACCCTCGACCCCTTCGCCACTGGCATATTGGTGATGCTCGTCGGCAAGGCGACGCGCCTGGCCCAATTTTTCAACGAAGACGAAAAGAGCTATGAAGCCCTGGTCAACTGGGGAAACGCCACCGACACCGGAGATCGCACGGGTCAGGTGATCAGTTCAACGAATGACCCTTTGCCGTCCCAAACCCAAATAGAAGACGCCCTTGCAGGTATGGTTGGGACGATAGACCAGATTCCTCCCATGTATTCGGCGATCAAGATCGACGGCAAGCCACTGTACAAAATGGCGCGCAAGGGGAAAACGGTTGAGCGCAAGGCCAAAACCATACACATCCGAGAATTTCGCCTGCTCAAGCGCAGTTCGTCTGATTTTCAGATATTCGTCACTTGCTCGAAAGGCACCTATATACGGACGCTTGCAGAGGATTTGGGGCGAAAACTCGGAGGGTTTTCTCATTTAAAGGAATTGCGTCGGATAGCATCTGGTCCTTTTCGCATTGAAGAAGCGCACAAGTACGATGATCTTGTCGAGGCGGCTAAAGTGGATGGCACGAATGAGAATCTTGCGCGATTTCTTGTGCCGATGAATCAGGCTCTTCAAAATTTTCCCCCTTTACGCGCCGACGATCAGTGTGCCATAAGGATCATCAATGGTCGGCAGCCGCTTGTCAGCGAATTGTCGGGTGGACAGGTGACCCCGGATTCCATAGTGCGGATCATCGATTCCGGCGACGAACTGCTGGCCATGGGCGCCGTCGATGCCGGGGGTGAAAAAGTGAAGTTGATTAGGGTGCTGCGCAACCTTCCGTAAAAAGTGCTGGCTTGCTGGAATAGTCCTTTGCAATTGCGTGGCTTGTATGGTAAATAGCGCATCGAGATTTGAAGGATAGAAGAAATTTGAGAAGGAGAAAAAGGAAAAATGCCCACTGATGCGGAGCGAAAAAAGGAACTGGTCGGAGAGTTTCAACATCACGAGTCCGATACCGGATCTCCCGAAGTTCAAGTCGCTTTGCTGACTGAGAGAATCAAGACACTCACGGAGCATTTCAAGATTCACAAGAAGGATCATCACTCCCGTCGTGGTTTATTGAAACTTGTCAGTCAACGAAGATCATTACTGAACTACCTGCGTCAAAAAGACATCAATCGCTATAAAAGACTCATTGCGGCGCTGGGAATTCGTAAGTAACAAATGGACAACGATTTATTGCGTGCCTCACGGCCTGTTGCCGCGGGGTGTGCCTTATTGCGTTTGGAAGGAAGATAAAGAATGAAAACTGTGGAAATTGAGCTTAACGGCTATAAAATCGAGATGGAGACTGGCAAACTCGCCAAACAAGCGCACGGCTCCATCGTTATGAAAGTTGGCGAAACGATGGTCATGGCCACCGCTGTCGCTGAAGACAAAGAGCGAGAGGGCCGCGATTTCCTTCCGCTGACTTGTGATTATCAAGAAAAAACATGGGCTGCCGGAAGATTCCCCGGCGGTTTTTTCAAAAGAGAGGGTCGCCTGACGGAAGCTGAGACGCTGGTCAGCCGAATGATCGACAGGCCGCTTCGTCCGAAATTTCCGAAGGGTTGGCTGCGTGAAACGCAGATAATCGCCTCCGTGATTTCCAAGGATGAGATTCATCCATCCGATGTTATGGCCATTACGGCATCCTCGGCCGCCCTGCACATTTCCAAAATTCCATTTGCCGGGCCTTTGGCCGGCGTACGAGTAGGACGCGTGGACGGGAAACTGATTTGTAATCCGACCCATCCTGAGATCGAGGAAAGCGACATCGACATCATTGTCGCCGGAACGAAGGATGCCATTGTCATGGTGGAAGGCGGCGCCAAGTTTGTCTCGGAAAAGGACATGGTCGAAGCCATCATGTTTGGGCACAAATCCATGCAGCCCCTCATTGAGATGCAGGAAGAGCTGCGAAAAGCCGTCGGCGTGGAAAAGATCGATTTTGAAGTTGTCCAACCCGATCCCAAAATTTTCGATTTGGTGTCAGGCGCCTGCCTTGAGGAACTGAATAAATCCCTGGCCATAAAGGAAAAGATTTCGCGGTATGAGACGCTGTCGAAACTGAAAAAAGAAACGGTTGCAAAGATCAATGCCGATCGCAGCGAAGATGAGCAGATCGACGCCGGCGCTATTTCCACAGCATATGGAAATTTGAAATCTCATCAAATGCGCAAAATGATTTTGGAAGACAAAGTCAGAATCGATGGCCGGCGATTCAACGAGATCAGGCCTATCGCTTGCGAGGTGGGTTATCTGCCCAGGACGCACGGAAGCGCCATCTTTACCCGTGGCGAAACGCAGTCCATGGTTGTCATTACCCTTGGAACACGGTCTGATGAACAGAAGATCGAAGGGCTCAATGTGGACGAATGGCGCAAGTTCCTGCTGCATTACAATTTTCCTCCCTTCTGCGTGGGCGAAGCCAAGTTCCTGCGGGGACCGGGAAGAAGGGAAATTGGGCATGGCGCTCTAGCGCGTCGGGGCGTGACGCCGATTATGCCCGATTGGGATGATTTCCCTTATACAATTCGTGTTGTTTCCGACATTCTTGAATCAAACGGCTCGTCGTCCATGGCGACGGTTTGCGGCGCTTCGCTAGCTCTTATGGACGCCGGTGTTCCGACCATGGACTCGGTGGCCGGCATCGCCATGGGTCTGGTTATGGAAGGCGACAACTACGCCGTGCTTTCCGACATTCTTGGTGACGAAGACCACATGGGCGATATGGATTTCAAAGTCATCGGTACCCAAAAGGGTGTAACTGCCATCCAGATGGATATCAAGATCGGCGGAATTAACGAGGAGATTCTCACCGAGGCTCTTGACCAGGCGAAAGAAGGACGGTTGCACATACTGTCAAAGATGGTCGAGGAAATTACCGAGCCGCGTGCAGAACTTTCCAAATATGCGCCCCGCATTATTACAATCAACATTCCAGTCGATAAAATCAGAGACGTCATTGGACCGGGAGGGAAAACCATCCGATCCATTGTCGAACAGACGGGCGCCAAAATCGATGTGGATGACGAAGGGCGCATCAACGTGGCCAGCCCTGATCAAAAGGCAGCCGATGCGGCCATCAAAATGATTCGCTCTTTCACGGCGGAATTGGAAGTCGGGAAATTTTACATGGGCCGCGTGGTGAAGATCATGGATTTCGGGGCCTTCGTCGAAGTTCTGCCCGGGCAGGATGGCCTTGTGCACATCTCGCAAATCGCGAACGAAAGAATTGATGCCGTTAGGGATGTTCTGTCAGAAGGCGATGAGTTCCTGGTGGAAGTTCTTGAAATCGACAGGACCGGTCGCGTGCGTCTGTCGCGCAAAACGGCGCTGGGTATGAATCCCGCCGACGTTCTTGACTGAGATGGAAAGCGTTAAAGTTCGAATTAAAAAGCTCGATACAACTGATGATTTACGACTGCCCGGCTACGCAACGCCGGGCAGTTCCGGTATGGACGTCAGAGCTTTTCTTCCCGGTCCCGTCGATTTGGCTCCGGGGCAGCGATTCGCCGTTCCGACGGGCCTCGCTGTGGAAGTTCCAATGGGTTATGAATTGCAGGTCAGGCCGCGCAGCGGTCTGGCGTTGAAATACGGCGTCACGTGTTTGAACACGCCGGGCACGATAGACGCCGATTATCGCGGTGAATTAAAGGTCATTCTCGCGAACCTTGGCGCCGAAACATTTCGTATCGCCAGTGGCGATCGAATAGCGCAATTAGTGCTGTGCGCCGTAGCAAAAGCAAAGATTGTCGTTGCCGAAGAACTGTCGGACACGGATCGTGGAGACGGTGGATTCGGCCACACGGGCCGGGACTGATTTCTCTTGTCGAAAAATGCCTTTTTTCGACTTGACCCGCGATTTTTCTCTTACCAGAATGTCATCATGAATGTTGCAAAAACAGCGCTGGTGTTGGCGGCTATTGCGATCATCGCTTTGGGTTGCGGTGAAAGGAAAACGCTTGCCGGGTCAGCCGTTATTTCCGTTCTTCCCGAAAGTGGCGACTTCGGCATAGTTAGGCAGGGTGAGACGGCAACGTATTACCTGAGCATTGAGAATCTCGGACCGGGCAACATCATGCTTCTGGGCGTAGATGGCGGCTGCCCTGGCCCCGCCGTGAAATTCGATAAAGCTTTCCTACGCCCCGCAGATGTCGCCAGGGCTGAATTGACCTTTGACACGATGAATTATGCAGGAAAACTCCAGCAGCATCTTGCCATCAGAACCGATAATATTGAAATGCCGCTTTTCCCCTTTCAAGTTACGGGCATCATCAAGCCGGGTTTTATTATAACACCGCAGCAATACTGGATTGCCAGGGCAGAATTGGAGAGTTCCCAAAAGTCCATCGTTTCTTCATTGGCGAATCTTTCAGACAAGACGGTGACGATCATGTCTATTTCAACATCTTCGGATCATGTGGCCGTGTCTTTGGACGCCAATGGCAAAATGCCCTGGAAATTATCCCCCGGGGAATCAGTCGATATTAAAATCGATATCATGGCTGTTGATGTGGAAGCGGTTTTTAGCGCAAAAGTGATCATCCAAACCAAAGGCGCCGCCAGTAACCGCCACGAGATAGCCATCAAAGAAAAGTAAGTTCCGGCGATCATTTCTCGCATCAATATTTTTCGCTTGATGAAAATGGGTTTTATTGTTTACTGAAAGTGGACAACAAAAACGAACGAGCCTCGCTGCCGAATCGTCTTTGCACCTCGCCCTGCGTGGTATGCGTTGGAACAATTTCGATGTTGCATAGCTGGTGGCTGTAATAGGAGAGTATGGCGTAGGCTCCGGAGCTATTGTCTTCACCATAAAATGACCCCAATGGTGCTTTGAGCAAACCGATGCCGCGCACGGCTTGCAGACCTGATTCGGAAATCACAACATTCGCGCCATCGGAAATTCCACGACGAATCGCGTCGGGATCGTCGCCGGGCAGCATCAACACGGTCAGACCCTCATCGCTGATCTCTTTCACATTGCTTGTCAGCCTGATCGGCATGCCGCGGATGCTATTATCCACGCGCAAGGTCGGCGTTTTCTCGGAAGTGAATCCGAAAGGGCTGATCGAAATTTCGGATACCAAAGACCTCGTCCCAAGGCAGCGCATGAGGAAAGCCTCATAGGAATTGATGTCGCCGTCGGCAAAGACCGTGAAATCGTTTCGCCTTATATGCGGCAGGATTTCATAAATCGGTTTCATACGCGTGGCCTGGATGTCGGGCGTGCCGTCTGGGAGAATATGCGGCTTGACCAATTGCAGGTCCGGTTCCGTGGCGGTGATTTGACCTCCGATAAATATGGTTCGGATTTCAAAGGGATCAAATTTTTCGACGCTTTGATCCGCAGGCCAGGCAATAGGTATGAGCAGCGGATACGTGGAAAAATAATTCGCAATTGTGGGCGCGGCCTTTGACGCGCAATACTTCACGTTGCTTACGCAGGGATTGTCTCCGTCAACAGACAATACGGCGAGGCGACCGTTGAGGTCGCCGAAAGGAATGATCCCAAGCATATCGCCGCTTTTATAAACCGCTTCACGCAGTTTGGCTGGATCGTCGAAGATCGTGACATTGGCCAAAAGCGGCGCATCGAGTTGGTCCGCTGCTATTTGTACTAAAGGCCCGTAAGACGCCAGTCGGATCGGCCCGGGTTCCCCGTTGATTTCTCTCCAGTCGGTAAGTTTCCCTGCAAAAATATCGCGCAGGCGTTGCGTGCTGATCATGGTGACCAGTTTTTCCGGCGGCGCCGTCAGAGCGGCAATAAGACGGGTGGGGGACACGGGGTCGAAGCGCCATTTGTCGGGCGTTTTGATAATGAGCGAGTCGAATTCGGATGGAAGTGGATCGTGAAATGTTGCGCCCAAAATCTTCATGAAGTTGTTGTGGTAGATTTTTTCCAGGCGCTCCTTCTTCAGTCCCAAACCGGGGATGTGCATCATTTGCCAATACCCATTGGCGTCGGGGACCCGCATGTTGGCCCCGGTTTTTTCCAGGAACGATCTGTAAACTTTGAATATCTGCATGCCCCACAGCCCTTTGCGTGACAATCGGTGGTCGAAAAGCAATCCCCCCGCAAAAAGAATCCGGTCCTTCATCCTGTCGAAGAAGGAATTGAGTATCTCCTCATTGTTTGTCAGCGTATCAAAATTTTTTAAAAAACCGGGTTCGGCGTCGAAGCCGATGTCAACAAAAAGGTTCGGGTGGTATTCGAGAAATTTTAGTAGACGGGGAAGATCGCCCTGCAGGCCGAGAAGACTTCCGGCAATCACCTTGAGTTCGACATGATCGCTAAGGACGGCGGATAGTTCATCGATGTAAGGCGGCGTTATGGAAACAAACACCGGCACGCCGTTGATCTCGGCGTATCGGTAAAGCGCTTCGAGTTGAGGATCGGAAAGCGGTCTTTCCCCTTTATTGCCCACCCTCCACAAGGCGAGTCCTCTGGCGCGTTTATTGTGATAGGACTCAAAATACTCGACTGGATTGGGCTCGTCGCCGGGTACGAAAATGAAGGGAATTAACCTTCCCGGCAACGTTTCGCCGGCTTTCAGCACGAGGTCGTTCATGTTCTCCGGCGCTCCGGGATCGGGGAAACTGTCGTCCACCGGCGCTTCCGGCGATCCGGCAATCAGCGCAGCCGAAGAGATTCCGGCATTGTTGATAGCAAAAATCAATTCCTCGCCGCGTGATTCTCGTGTCAGAAATTCGTGCGCGGAATGGATGGGAACATCCTCGAAATAGGACTCGCCGCAGCCGGCGGCCAATGCCATGATTAGTGCGAAGGAGATGATGTGTTTTTTCATGGGGCCGTTTTGAATCCTGTTTTGTTTAATTTCAGTTTCTCTCTAATATCGATGGCCGAAGCATCGACGCCGGTCGCCTGTGATCCGACCGTCTTTTGTGAATCTAATATGTTTGCCGGACAGAATCCAGAGCTATGACGGAAGTTGCGCGGTTGCCGAGCTTTGGCAATTAAGATATGAAGCAGAAAATAGATCCGTTCATTCGCCAAGAAGCAAATAATTTGAGTCGGGACATTTCATGAAAAGCAAAGCCGCGACAAAAAAGACAACCCGAGGCGCGCCCAAGGATAAAAACCGCAGCGTGAATGTTTCGAAAATCATCGAGTTTTACGAAAAGCTCGATCCGAAGGTCAAGGCGCGCGTTCGCCGGGAAATCATGCGTCGGGCCGGAGACGATGAGATTGCGCGTCACGCAGTCGAAGTGCGCGAAGCGAAGGCTGAGCTTCTCAATCGCTCTGCTTCCTTCCTGCCCGAAGACGGTTACGATCCCGTTTCCGATCAGGTGACACGGTACTTCGATGACCTGCTGAAAACTTTGGGGGGCTACTTTCCTTTCGATCACTACAAAAAGGGCGATGAGAATCGAATGGACCTCATCAGATGGGAATTGATTCGGGCCGTCGAGCCGCTCGAATGGATACTCAAATCCTATTTTCGATACGAGGTCAAAGGGCTGGAGAATGTGCCTCGCCGAGGAAAGGCCATGATCGTTTCAAATCACGGAATTCTGCCTCTCGACGGTTGGTTCCTGTACTATGAGATTCTCCGGGCGACAGGGCGCTGGCCGCGCGGCATGACCGATTGGCGCATATTCAAGTTTCCTTTCATGCGCCAGCTTTTTATGGATATGGGCGTGGTGGTCGGCTCCCATGAAAACGGGAACAGGTTGCTGCAAAACGAGGAAATGATCTTCATAATGCCTGTAG
>Ga0307990_1003283_pt1 | contig 12418 bp, 11 predicted proteins | sample EllFjometagen129_FD_203168 | JGI IMG/M metagenome (GOLD analysis project Ga0307990, IMG submission 203168) | Marine microbial communities from Ellis Fjord, Antarctic Ocean - #129 | ecosystem: Environmental > Aquatic > Marine > Unclassified | place: Southern Ocean | collected 2014-10-08
ATCTGCAGCCAAAACACAATTTCGAATTAGGTAGATTTTTCCTGCTTCCCCATATTCTGGATATCTTTATCGTTAATCTTGAACTACCTGTATTGCCCATAAAGGATCTCTCAGCGGACCCCCCCCCTCGATGAACTGACCATAGCCATCGAAGCCATTCTTTCGTATCTTGTAAATGAGAACCCTTACTTGCTCACCTACCGTTTTGGTGTTCCCACAGGGCTCGCCATGCAAAAAGGACTTAAAGAACTTTCTCTTGTCCTTGCGTGGAGCGCTGAAAATAATTTTCAGGTGTCCCTGAGAGCGATCCGAAGTTATTATTCTATCGCTGATCAAAAAGAGATCATCCAGATAGAACAGGAATCTGCTCAACCCTGGATGTGATCATTGAGCGCAAAGCAGGAATTTTCCCCCAGATGCAAACCAGTAAGGAATCGGTGGCAAAATTCCCTATGATAAAATTAAATATTCAAATCAGCCTAAACTCGGAGCTACACATTGGCAAAGAAAAAAAATAACCAATCGGTGATTCAGGCCGCTGGGGGAATCATCTGGAAAAAAGAAGGGAACGAAAAAAGACTCGCTGTTATCCACCGCCATAAACATAATGACTGGTCTCTCCCGAAAGGGAAGGTAGACCCTGGTGAAACCTGGAAAGATGCAGCTTTACGGGAAGTCCTTGAAGAAACCGGATATGTAGGAAAATTGAAAAAATATGCGGGGAGCATATCTTATCTACTGGATGGTAAACCCAAAATTGTCCTCTTCTGGCATATGAATGCAAAAACTGAGGATATTGAAAAGATGAACGGTGAAGTCGACGAGGTCCGCTGGTTGACAGTTTCCGAAGCGTCAAAACTGATCGATTATCCCGATGAAATCCTTCTGATCCAGCGTGGTCCAACTAAAAGAAAAAAAGGAACATAATCTATGTTTGATGTCCTGGTCCTCGGCGCTACAGGTTTTATTGGTGGACATATTGCCAAAAAAGCACAGGCTGTTGGATGGAGGGTGCATGGCCTTCGGAGAAATCCGGACAGTGTTGGTCATCTGCAAGACCAGGAAATCAAATGGTTCAACGGCAGCCTTGAGGATTACCCCACTCTCTTAGAGGCAATGTCAGGTATGGACTATGTATTTCATGCAGCTGCCAGTTATCCAGGAGTCTGCGATCCAGCTCTCGTCCAGGAACGTGTTCAAGCTTCGATCGATCAAATGAAGAATGTGCTCCGGTCAACGCGTGAAGCCCGCGTTAAACGTTTAATCTTTACCAGCAGTTTAACGACGATCGGTTCTCCTCCGGAAAACGAAAACCGTCTGGCAGATGAACGAGATTTTTACCTCCCGGGCACGCTGCCAGATAATGCTTACCATGAGATGAAGGCAGCCATGGAGAATGTAGCTCTGGAAGCTTCCGAAGTCGGGTATGATATTGTGATCCTCAACCCAACTTTAGTCCTGGGACCAGGTGATGTACATCTCAGCACAGGGGATATCCTGCTAATGTTTGCCCGTGGAAAAGCCAAAGCCGTTCCTCCGGGAATATTAAATGTCATTGATGTGCGTGACGCTGCTGAAGCCCATATCAACGCGGCCAGGATTGGAAAAAGAGGCCAGCGATATATCCTGGGAGGGAGCAATTATCCCATCCAGGAAGCGGCTGCCATTTTTGCGAATATAGCTAATGTAAAACCTCCACGACTAACCTTGCCTACCTGGTTAATGGATGCCTATATCAAAGCTGGAGATTCAATACCATTTATCCCCTTTGTACATGATCATATCAAGGCCTATAAACACTGGCAGGGTTATAACACAGAAAAAGCTGAAAAAGAACTGGGACTGAAATCAAGATTTCTTGAAGAAACCGTGCGAGATAGCTTCAAATGGTTCAGGAATCAGGGAATCAATTAACAGCCAGACCTGTATCTGTTCTACTTGTTGGTCAATATTTATGCTGGCGGGGGATTCTGTTTGGTAGATTATTGATCTTCAATATTCCAATTATATAAAACCTTCAGCTGAAAACACTCCTGAAAACGCCTGCCGGCAATCTGCTATTGCTTTCTCTCTCCAGGTTTTTGGTTTTGGATAGTACATTTCCACAAACTCGTTAAAAATTCGAGTTTTTATTTTGGGAGACTTAGATCCCATTTGATCTGCCTGATTGATGTAGATCATGGTCCTTAAGCTTTTGGTCTCCTTCAAAAGTCCATCACCGTAGGTCCCAAATTCAAAAGCGGTTCCGTAAAAATCCACATCTGGATAATTGGTTTCCTTCAAGTTATAGATCCATTTGACCATATCCCCTTTCATACTGTAGAACTGTTCCGGATCAGCCTGGACGATCAATGGATACTGAAAATCTTCCTTTAAACGGACCGGATTCCTGGTCTCTGCAGGAGAGTTTACCAGGCTCATCTGGTCGCTGGGACCGTACCCTGTGTGAATATCTACAAACAAAATGGATTTGTACGAAGCAAAAACTTCTTTGATCAGATTTTGCAGCCATATTGCTTCCTGCTGATATTCCCTACCCGTGTAATATAGCCCGGACGGATTGCTTTGCTGCCCCAACAGGATGGCCGCTCTCAAGCTCTTAATACCATGCCTGGCAATACTAACAACCACATTTTTATAAAACCCAATATCTTCCAACCAGAAAGATTTTAGAGGATGAGGAGGGTTTAACACCTGATCAAGTTTTAGATAGTCCTGGTTGAATTCAACAGAAAAGTCACCCTGGTTTACCATGAAATTGCGGTTCAGATCAATATTATTCCTCGTAAACCTGCGCTTGTTCGCCATTCCCCAGGGATTGAGAGCGTGCACAAGTATCAATCCGGTTGAGTTGGGATCCATTTTATCCATGAACTCTTTGATAAATAGGTCAAGCATGGCGGCGCCTACAAAGCCTTCTACACCGTGCAGTCCGGTTGTGATCAATATCAATTTATCTTCATTCTTTGCCGGCTCGGCCTTGATCCAATCTATCGTTAGATCTTCATTGTCCGAAATGGATCGTTTTTCAAGAACCGCAGAAGGCCAGGTATTTCTGATATTTTCTAACTGGTCTCGAAAGTAAGACCTGGATTCGAGGTATGAAGTTGGGAAGTTGATTGAAGAATTGTTCATAATCTATCCTGAAACATGTCAATATTAGAATGGTCCATATCCAATTGCTACTCCTAGTGCTAAAAAGGCCAGCGTGATCAAGATAATCACACCCCACAACGGCAGCGTCCAGCGCAGCCATTTGGGGAAACTTACTACAGTCAGGCCCAATACGATCAATAATACAGGATTTGTGGGATAGATCATATTTGAAAAGCCATCCCCGAAACAGTAAGCCGTGACTGTGATCTGGCGTGTGACACCGACCAGGTCAGCCAGAGGCAGCAGAATAGGCATCATCAAGAATGCTTTGGCTGAACCGGATGCCACGAAAAATTCGATCAGCAATGCCAGTAAATAAATTAAAACAGTTGAAATAAAGGGGTTGGCTCCCTGGAAAAGACGAGATGCCTGGTATAGGATGGTATCCATGATCCCCCCGGATACCACAATATGTTTGATGCTCATTGCCATCAGGATCAGAAGAATGCCAGGGGCGATGCCGCTCATCCCCTCACCCAGGGCTTTCCAAACTGCCTTCTTATCCGTGCTGGCGATTAATCCTGCTCCGACTCCACCGATAAGGAAGAGCAGTCCGACTAGTGGTAATGCGTAATCCGTTAAAAATGAAATAAATGGCGCGCCCAATAGGGTGGCTACGATCATGATCACAAAGACAAAGAACCAGATTATAGCAATCCGCATAGCTGGCTTGATCTCGCCTTGCTGGGAAAGGTCCAGGGGTTTGAATTTCTCCTGGTTTACTCTTGTCTCATCGTAAACAAGAGATGCCTCGGGGTTTCTTTCTACTTTCTTCGCGTAGCGAGTCAAAAAGACTGCAAACGCTGCATAGATAGCGATGAAGATCGGGATCCGGAACCAGCTGCCCGAGAACAAAGGCAATCCAGCCAGTTCCTGGGCAACCCCGATCGTAAAGGGATTGGTAATAGCAGCAGAAAATCCGAGGTTTGTGGCCAGAATACTCATACCCAGGCCTACGAGGGCGTCCCATCCCAAATAATAAGAAAGCGACAGCACGAGGGGAACAAGAGGGACAACTTCTTCAAAGATGCCAAAAAAAGCCCCCAGGGCCATAAAGAAGAAAGAGATCAGAAGCAGCAGAGTATATTTTCTTCCACCAAAGCGGGCCACGATCCGACCCAATCCGGCTTTAAGGATGCCGCTTTTATCCAGCACCGCGAAAGCCCCGCCTACCATCAGGATGAATAAACAGATCACGATCACCAGCAGGCTGTCCGGACCCCAAAGAACTTCCACCGGTGCAGTTAACCAGCGCCAGATCGGGTAATGGGGTTTGGGGGTATGTTGGAAGCTATCAGGTTTGATCAGTTCCCTGCCTGCATCGGTTATCCGTTCATAAGTGCCAGCAGGAACAACTCTGGTCAACACTCCTGCGACTAGCATGATAACGAGGAGAATAATCACCGATTGGATGAAGGCTTTTTTACTGATCTGCGCCCCTGATCTTTCGGTCATGGAAAACTCCTTCTATCGAATCCTGCGGTATTACCTCTGATTTTATCCCACTTCCTAAATTCCAACCGATGTGGGTACTAGTGGAAAATTATTAAGATTATCTGAAGTTTAATTTAAGGTTCTAAACTGTAAAGTTGATTTATCATAAAAGAACAACCCATGAATTTTCTTAGGTTAATCTAGACTATCGAGTCACTCAGAAATTTTTATAACAGGAGGTGAGATCTCATCCCTTATTCTGCCCATCATCAATCCTTTTCAGAAAGGAGATTTAAACCATGAAGAAAAAACGTTTACTAGTAATGGTGATTGTAGCAATTTTATTAATCAGCTCCATCAGCCCCGCCCTGGCCGCAAAGGATGACAAAGTTATCTATATCAATGTACTTTTGAACACTGATATCACAGATGAGATCCTGGCTGAGTTGGGAGATTTTGGCCAAGTGAAAGGTAAGGTCGTCAAGATCGACGCCTTAACTATGAAAACCAAGGAAAGTGCTCTGGATGATATCCGTGCCCTGCCCTTTGTAGCAGCCGCTAACCCGGATGCAGAGCGCGGCACTGGACCACTTGATACTGTACCTGTTGATAATTTTGCTGATGGATTAAGCACCTGGAATCTCGATGTCGTCAATGTCACTGATTTTGGATTTGACAATCGCCAGGGTGGTTTCGATGGAACAGGAGTATATGTTGCAGTTCTGGACACTGGCTTAGTCAACAATTGGCGACAGTACTTCCCTGAACAAAGAATTGCCACAGAATATGCAAAATCCTTTGGTGGTGGTGGTGGAGAACATGGTTTTGTCCCCGAACAGCCTAATAAGTGGGAAAAAGATACCAACTCCCACGGTACACATGTTACCAGCACGATCATTGGATACAGCCTTGATGGAACACCTGTGAATGGTGTAGCCCCCATGGCAAAAGTAATTCCAGTGAAAGTCCTCAATCAGAACGGCTCTGGATGGTCTTCCACCATAGCTGAAGGAATTATGTACGTTGCAAGCCTAAAGGAAGGCCCTTTAGTTGATGATCCAGTTGTAATAAATATGAGCCTTGGTGGTCCCGCCCTAGATGCGATAGAAAAAACTGCCATCGATTATGCAATTAATGTCGGAGTTATCATCGTCGCTTCTGCCGGAAATGAAGGAACAGCAGGAATGGGTTACCCAGGTGCTTATGCACCAGTCATCTCGGTTGCCTCATCCGGTTGGTTTGGTGAATGGCAGCCGGTTGGAAACGGATCTTGGTGGTGGAACCTTGATGTAATAGAAGGTTTCGATGCAAATCATTACTATATATCTGATTTCTCAAGCCGCGAACTACCTGGTCAGGATCTTGATGTAGCTGCACCTGGATCATGGGTAGTTGGTCCTTACCAACTGCAAATGGGGAAAACAAGTTATTACTTCTTGGGCGGCACTTCTATGGCCAGCCCCCACGTGGCTGGGATTGTAGCTCTAATGGCAGAAAAGGATTCAGGATTAACTGCAGCAAAAACAGAACTGATCCTGGAATCTGCGGCAATCCCATTCGCAGCTGGATGTAGAATCATTGGTAATCCTGATGGTTCTACATCAGAAATTTGTTGGGGTGATGATGCAACCGGCCATGGTTTGATCACAGCTGATGCTGCATTACTTGCCATTCCATAATCTGATTTAGCTAATAAGTAAACAATCAGAAAGAACAATCCTGTGACTAAGCTTCACAGGGTTGTTTCGTTTAACTATTAAATTTTCATGCAACTAGTAACTAAATTCCCCGTATATACTTCTATGGATATTTATCAAATTGAACTTTTCTTAAGGAGTACTCATGACTGAAAATAATAATCCCCCTGTTCTCACAGAAAAACCGCGTAGGAAATCTCATCGATCTTTCTTCTGGCCGATCATGCTGATCTCATTAGGCATCCTGCTTCTCCTCTCTAACCTGGGCATCGTAGCCTGGAGCACGTGGAATTTGCTGTGGCGTTTCTGGCCCCTCATTCTGGTAGCAGTAGGTATTGATGTGCTTTTCGGTCAACGTTCAGCTTTTGGGGCGATCATTAGCGCCTTTCTGGTGCTGATGTTAATTGCTGTTGTAGCTGGTGCGGTTTTCTTCGCCGACCAGCTGCCATTCCTGAATCGCTTTTCTGCTGAATCTACCTGGCAAACTTCCCAGGTGCAGCACGATTTGGATGACTCTGAATCTGCCAATGTATTCATAGACTGGACTAGCCCTCCCGGGTCCCTCTACGCCCTGAGTGACTCAGAATCTCTCATTGAAGGCGATCTCACTTATCAGGGTGAGTTGATCTTTGATGTGGATTATCGCGGAGATATCGCCGATGTAAATCTCGACACACGCATGGTCAACAGCTGGGGTATTTCCTTCCAGGGCAGCCCCCGCGCAAAATGGGAAATCGGCTTAACTCCGGAAATCCCTCTTGATCTCAGCCTGGACACAGGGTCTGGCAGCTGTGATTTTGATCTTTCCGAGCTGATCATCGATGATCTCTATCTGGACAGCGGATCAGGTTCAATACGTATCGCACTCCCAGAAGACCAATCCTTCCACTTCGAACTGGACAGCGGCTCGGGCAGTCTAAACATTGACCTTCCAGAAGATACAGGTGTCCGGGTTGTAATTGATTCCGGAAGCGGATCTTTTAACCCCGGGAATGACTTTGATCTGGTCAGTGGTGAAAAACGTGGTGACGGTGTCTGGGAATCCGAGAACTACGATTCCGCCAAATACACCATAGAAATAGAAATCGACCAGGGTTCTGGATCGATCAACTTCAAGTAAATTCCATTAGTACGGCAGGTGTTTGGTCTTCGATCAGCACCTGCCGTTTTTTTGTCTCATCTCCCGCGTGTTATGATCAATATATTCATTGTGTAACAAGAGGATAGCAAGTATGGCAAATCCTGCTACAACGACAAACGTCTGGGAAGCGATCACCAAAGAACTTTTTGCGATCTTGGGCATGGTAACTGATGACAATCAATCCCGGACCGTAGGCATTGTCTATCATGTGGAGAATGGCAAATTTTATATTGGCACAGGCCTAAATACCTGGAAAGCCCGTCACATCAAAAGCAACCACTCAGTGTCTATGACCATCCCGATTGCCAAGCGCATTCCGGTCGCACCCTGGGTTAAGATCCCTCAAGCGACGATCACTTTTTCCGGAACTGCAAAGATCATCCCTGGTGAACAAGCGCCACTGGAACTGCTCAAGTCCGTCTTCCGGCACAAAGCAGATGATCCGGTATTCATGAAGGATAACTGTCTGATCGAAGTCACACCGCAAGATGAATTCATCACGTACGGGATAGGCATCCCCATATTCAAGATGCGGCACCCTCACCTCGCTCGCGGCCGAGCACCGGTCAAGTAATTTCAATCCTATCAAAGACAAAAATTATTCCTATGAATAAATATTCTGTTCCTGTAATCATTTCTTTGACTCTTTTAATTGGTTCGAGCTGTGGACTAATCCAACCTCCTGCCCCGCAGCCCTTGTTATCCGCCACAGATATTGCTCCCGTGGCTACCGCTATGTCAGAACTGCCCCCTACCTGGACACCTATTCCAACAATACCCCCTACACCTACCCTGCCTCCCAGCCCGACACCACTTCCAACACAGGATCCGGAAAATTATCAGATAAACCTGGTTTTGACACCAATAGCGATGGATTTTCCAGTGGACTCAGTAGACCGGACAGGCTGGAAAATATTAGAAGGGAAGACTGCAAGCATTTCCATCCCTCCTACTTATGAGGTGCTGGATTTTGCCGGTGTCTTTATGGAACTGATATTTGGCTTTATGGAAGTTTTCGCGGAAGGATTTACAGAAATGGCTCTTGATCTTGGGGAAGAATTGGGAGTAACTCCTGAAGCTGATCTGGAAACGCCGGATCTGGGTGAAATGCCGGAGATCGATTTTATGATCGCTATGGAAGAAATCAGTCTATCAGCAATCATCCTTGCCTCAGTGGATATCCTTCCCTCAACCTCCGCAGAAGATCTGATCAACCAAGCATTGACAAACAGTGATGTGGAATTTTTCCCACTAGAAAGACAGTCTTACGCTGACGGACCCTTCCCAATGGAAAGGGTTATCCTAGATGTAATGGATGAAGATCAGGGTCCAGGTAAACAGATCATCTATGTCATTCTTGGTGAAGATATAGGTTGGAATGTGGTCTTCACTACACCTGCAGAGAATTTTGAACAGAACCTGCCGCTATTTGAAAGTGTGATTCACAGCTTTAGAACGACAGAATAAACCTGATATCAAATATCGCAAAAAGAGGCTGCTCTCTAATGAGAACAGCTTCTTTTTTTTACTATACGAAGAGAGTATAATTCCCCAGATCCTGATCAGCCCATCCGTCCAGTGATGTATGATTCGGTTAATTCATGATCTGGATTAGTGAATAATTTATCCGTGGGATTGAATTCTATCAATTCTCCTAACCAGAATAGTCCGGTTCGATCAGAGACTCTTGCTGCCTGCTGCATATTGTGGGTGACAATGACTATGGTATAGCGCTCCCGTAGTTCCCTGATCAGTCCTTCGATCCGACCGGTATCAATTGGGTCGAGAGCAGAACAGGGTTCATCCATCAAAATTACTTTAGCGTTTACCGCCAACACCCTGGCAATACACAACCGTTGCTGCTGCCCGAGAGATAAACCAAAGGCATCATTATTCAAGCTATCTTTGACATCATCCCAGAGGGCAGCTCTTCTGAGGCTTTTCTCAACAACATCAGCAAGATCCCTTTTGTGTTTTATTAAACCAAGCACACGCGGGCCGAATGCCACATTATCAAAAATAGATTTTGGAAACGGGTTGGGTTTTTGGAACACCATTCCAACGGTCTGGCGCAATTCAGCCAGATCCAGATCCCCTTTATAAATATCTTTACCTTCCAAAGACACTTGGCCTTCAAGCCTGGTGCCTGGGATGGTGTCATTCATACGGTTCAGGCAGCGTAAAAATGTTGATTTTCCACAGCCGGATGGACCTATCAACGCCGTCACCCTGTTGGCCCTAATATCCATGTTAATCTGACTCAAAGCCAGGGTTGTACCGTAATAGAAATTCAAGTCTCTGATCTCAAACGTATTGTATTGATCCATCATAGGGAAAATTATATACCATTTACTGAATCATACTTGTGTGCATCTGTAAATCTTATACCTATAGTTATTCAGGATTGCCTAGTCCAGAAATATTCTTCTTTGCATTTGGATTAACTTGTATCTGCTTCCCTTTCACAATATAATCTGTATGTGAAAATGTATAGATCACTTTTATTCTTTGTTATCATCATCATTCTTCTTGCAGGTTGCTCCGGTAGCGGATCTTCAGTAGATAACCCCTCCCAACAAATCAAGATCATTGAAAATAAAGGATCTGACACAATAGTTAACCTGGCACTTGCCTGGGCGGAAGAATACCAGGTGATCGATCCCTCAGTTCACTTGTCTGTGACCGGAGGAGGATCAGGTACAGGCATCGCCGCCTTGATCAATGGCACAGTGGACATCGCCAACGCCTCAAGAAAAATAAAATCAGAAGAAAGAGAAACAGCCCTCGAAAACGGTTCCGATCCGGTGGAATTTGTGATAGCACGTGACGCTATCGCAATCATCGTCAACTTGAACAACCCTGTAGACCACCTGACTCTCGAGCAAATTTCTGCCATTTACAGCGGTAAGATAAATAATTGGAAAGATGTTGGCGGCGAAGATCGTACGATTGTGCGTTTATCCAGGGAGACCAATTCCGGAACCCATGTGTATTTTTTGGATGTAGTGATCCGATTGGGCGACGACGAGAATAAAACCCTTTTCTCTCAAAATACACTGCTGCTTCCCTCTTCAGAAGGTATCGGAGCAGAAATTAGACAAAACCCCAATGCAATTGGTTATGATGGCCTCGGTTATGTGACCGATGAAATGAAAGTTATCGGCGTAGCTTCTTCGTCAGATCATCCATTCATCTTCCCGTCTGCAGAGACTGTTAACAACGGCCAATACCCTATTGCCCGCGATCTTTATATGTATTCAAATGGCGAACCAGAAGGATTCATCAAGGACTATCTTGACTGGATCCTATCGCCAGACGCTCAGAAGATAGTCACCGAACTTGGATTTGTGCCAATAATTAAATAATATGATATCCAAACAAAAGATTGGGATTCATCCCAAACCGCCAAAGCGTGAATTCCTGATTACTGCCCTGATCAAGGCAGCCGGTTATTCAGCCATCATTTTCGTGGGAATGATCTTTCTTTTCTTACTTGTGGAAAGCATACCGGCTTTGAAAGAGATAGAATTTTCCAATCTCCTGTCATCACGCTGGTACCCGATCGAAGATCTCTACGGCATATTACCTCTGATTGGCGGATCGCTGATCATAACCATCGGAGCTACTATGATTGCGGTACCTTTTGGCGTAGGAACTGCGATATATCTTTCCGAAATCGCTCCCCGATGGCTGAGAGAGACGCTAAAACCTCTCGTGGAAATACTGGGAGGCCTTCCTTCCGTCGTGCTAGGGTTTCTGGGAATGCTGATCCTCTCACCTTATTTACGGATATGGCTGGATCTACCAACCGGCCTTTCTGCCCTGGCTGGGGCGATCTTGCTGGGCGGGATTGCCATTCCAACCGTGGTTTCTATATCAGAGGACGCCTTGGACGCAGTCCCCAAATCTTACCGGGATGCTTCATTGGCAATGGGTGCAACTGAATGGCAAACCATTTGGCGAGTTACTTTACCAGCTGCCCGATCCGGGGTATTAACAGCTGTCATGCTGGGTATAGGCCGGGCCATTGGTGAAACGATGACTGTGATGATGGTAACGGGAAATGCCCCTATCCTGCCCACCGGCATCAAAGATCTTTTTTCTCCAGTTAGGACGATGACAGCAACGATCGCAGCTGAAATGGGAGAGGTGGCCAACAGCAGCACGCACTATCATGTCCTCTTCTTAATTGGAATTATTCTATTCCTGATCTCGCTGGTAGTTAATGTAACAGCATCCGCTGTCGTTTTCCGCCAGAAAAAGAGCCAGGAACGCATTCTGTCATGACTATGAAACGTTCAGCCCGGCAGTATAAACAACAACTCGGTTTCAGTCTTCTAACCTTGATGACTTTTCTGACAGTCATCCCCATCATCGGGGTTGTAATATATATCATCTACCTCGGATTACCGGCAATTAATCTTGAGTTTTTAACCGGGTTCCCCCGTGAAGGCATGCGCGAAGGAGGAATACTCCCCGCGATCATTGGTACTTTTTACCTGACATTGGGAACTGGGATATTTGCAGTCCCACTCGGTATCGGCTCAGCAATCTATCTCTCGGAATATGCACCAGACAACAGAGCTACCCAGCTGATCCGAATCGCAATTGTTAATCTCGCTGGCATCCCATCTGTTGTCTACGGCCTATTTGGATTGGGCATATTTGTTCTCTTCCTTGGCTTTGGTACCAGCATACTGGCAGGATCCCTGACATTATCGATCATGACCTTGCCTGTGATCATCAGCACCACCGAGGAAGCTTTGCGGGCAGTACCTCAATCCTTCCGAACCGTGAGCATGTCTCTGGGTGCAACAAAATGGCAGACCATTAGAAAAATCGTCCTACCCCAGGCTTTGCCCGGGATACTAACAGGTGTTATTCTCGGGTTGGAGCGAGCAGCTGGAGAAACAGCCCCGATCCTATTTACTGTTGCAGCCTTTTTCCTGCCCAGGCTGCCTAATTCACCTCTGGATGCCACGATGGCCCT
>Ga0307990_1003285_pt1 | contig 12411 bp, 9 predicted proteins | sample EllFjometagen129_FD_203168 | JGI IMG/M metagenome (GOLD analysis project Ga0307990, IMG submission 203168) | Marine microbial communities from Ellis Fjord, Antarctic Ocean - #129 | ecosystem: Environmental > Aquatic > Marine > Unclassified | place: Southern Ocean | collected 2014-10-08
TTTGCGTTTATCATGGTACTGGGAATCGTGGTGGATGACGCCATTATCGTCGGGGAAAATGTATTCCGAAAGCAGGAGGAAGGACTTTCACCCCTTGCCGCAGCAATCGATGGCGCTGTTGAAGTGGGACGGCCGGTGATCTTTTCCGTTTTGACCACCATGGTGGCATTCGGGCCGCTGCTCATGGCCGGGGGCACCATGGGAAATCTCATGCGGAACATTCCCATCGTGGTCATTGCCGTTCTCTTTGGCTCGCTGGTAGAATCCCTGTTTGTCCTCCCCGCCCATCTGGCCAGGAGCAAGGCGGCCATCTTAGTGCAGTCACCAGACTACAAAGAAAAATTTATGGCCCGCATGATGAACTGGGTGATTCAAAAGCCCTATGCCTGGCTGGTTAAATTCTGCGTCCGATGGCGTTATGTGACAGTGGCCATCGGCATTGCCGTCTTGCTGCTGACCCTTGGCGTCTGGACATCCGGCAAAATCAAATTCACGTTTTTCCCGAAAGTGGAAGGTGATGTACTCCAGTGCATGGTGACCATGCCGTCCGGTACGCCGCTTGAGCGAACCCGTGAGGTGGTAAAATATATCGAACAGGCCGGCAAAGCGGTAATGACCGAACAGGATAAAAAAAGGCCCCAGGGCGTACAACCCCTCATGGAATACAATGCCAACCTTATCGGCGCACAGTTCGGCCGGCATGGCACATCCGGCGCGGGCGGCCATCTGGCACAAGTCTGGATCCAGTTGCTGGACGGGGAAATCCGGGATGTCAGTTCCGCCAAGCTCAACCGCATGTGGCGGGATGCGGTGGGCACCATTGCCGACACCGAATCCCTGATTTTTTCCAGCGAAATTCACAGTGCCGGAAACGCCATTGAAATCCATCTATCCATAAATGACTATGAACAACTCCAGGTTGCGGCAGATGATCTCAAAACGGAACTGGATAAATTCCCGGGTGTTTTTGATATCAGTGACAGCTATCAACCCGGCAAAATGGAAATGCAGCTGAAATTAAAGCCAAACGCCGAAAGCTTAGGCCTGACCTTGAACGATCTGGCCCGCCAGGTGCGGCACGGGTTTTATGGCGCTGAAGCCATCCGGTTCCAAAGAGACAAAAATGAAGTCAAGGTGCTGGTACGATTTCCGGATGCGGAAAGAGTATCTGTGGGCAATGTCGAAGACATGCGTATCCGCACCGCCACCGGCGAAGAGGTCCCTTTCCGGACGGTGGCGGAAGTGGAAATGAAAAGAGGATATTCGACCATCGAACGGGCCCAGCGGCTTCGGGTCATCAAGGTCACCGCAGACGTGAATGAAAAGCAAGCCAACGCCAATGAAATTCGCCAGAATCTGCTCAATCGATTTTTACCGGATTTAAAAAACAAATATCCGGGCCTGCGGTTTAGCCTCGAAGGGGAAGGCAAAGAACAACAGGAGTCATTAGCCGATATAAAACGGGGATTTATCATTGCCCTGTTCTGTATTTATGCCCTGCTGGCCATACCGTTTAAATCCTTTTCCCAACCGCTGATCGTCATGTCCGCTATCCCGTTCGGCATTGTCGGTGCGGTTTGGGGGCACCTTTTGATGGGATTTAATCTCAGCATTGTCAGTCTGTTCGGCATTGTCGGGTTGGCCGGGGTGGTGGTCAATGATTCCCTGATTCTGATCCACCGGGTGAACCGAATGCGAAAGGAAGGGGACACCGCCTATGATGCGGTTATTAAAAGCGGTATGTTCAGGTTCCGGGCGATTATCCTGACGTCAATGACCACATTTGCCGGATTAACGCCCATGCTCCTGGAAAAAAGCATCCAGGCCCGGTTTTTAATTCCCATGGCTGTCAGTTTAGGATTCGGCGTAATGTTTGCCACCGGGATCACGCTGTTGCTGATTCCCTGCGGCTACATGATCTTAGATGATATTCATGAATTGATTGAGAAAATAAAACAGCTCTTTACATTATCACCGGACAGCCGTGCATCATCGCGTGAAAATTCTGCCTAATAAAAAAACAAGCATCAAAATGACAAAAATGTGAAGTGACAAAAGTGTGAAGTGCCTAAAGCGATCTAACGGTTAGGGCTGCGTGAAACGCGCGATCCTTTTTATTATAAAAATTAGGCCTTGATCATCGTTTCGGCCAATATCCGATTTTTGTAGGGGCAACCCCCTGTGGTTGCCCTATGATCAGGGTAAGCACAGGGGCTTACCCCTACAGGTACAGGATGGCCGAAACGATGATCAAGGCCAAAAATTATTATAAAAATTGACAATGCCGAAGGCATTAACCATAATTTTGACTCACTTCAAACTTTCGTTCGCTTGTAATTTTTCCGGTATATCCGGGCTTGGACAATCAAATATGATACCTATTGACGTTCTAATCACTTTCTTTGCGGCATCCGCCCTGCTCGCCCTTTCACCAGGACCGGATAATATTTTCGTTCTCACCCAATCCGCCCTCAGCGGCAAACTGGCAGGATTTGTCGTGACATGCGGACTTTGCACGGGACTAATCGTCCACACCATGGCGGTGGCCTTTGGGGTGGCGGTAATTTTTCAAACTTCTGCGGCAGCCTTCACCGCCCTGAAAATATTCGGGGCCGGCTACCTGCTTTATCTGGCGTGGCATGCTTTTCGGGCATCTGCCGCTCAAATAAAAAACAATAATACCGATCGGCTGAGCCATATAAAACTGTATCGCAGGGGCATTATCATGAATGTCACAAATCCTAAGGTATCCATCTTCTTTCTGGCTTTTTTGCCGCAGTTTGTCGACCCGGACCGTGGCGCACTGACCTTGCAGCTTGTCAGTCTCGGCGGGGTATTTATCGTCACAACCGTACTGGTCTTCGGCGCAATTGCATTGCTGGCCGGTTCATTGGGTGAATGGCTTAATCGCTCCCAGAAAACACAGCAAATAATGAACCGCATCGCGGGAACCGTTTTTGTGGCCCTGGCATTGAAACTTGCGGTCATAAAACGCTAATCGCGTCGTTAAAAGCTTTTCATGGTGACGAATCACCACTATATCAAAAAATAACTTGTCCATCATTTCAAATGTTTATGAATGAGTTATTTGGAACTTCCATCTACTGCGTTGTAACTTTTTTCAGGCACTCAAGATACGACTTGTATGATTTCGAGCCTGACATCCATAAAAGGAGGTACTGCATGGAGCGGAAAATAACAAACACCCGCCGCATCGTCCTGATCACCGGGGCATCTTCCGGGTTTGGCAAAGCCTGTGCGCTTCATCTGGGTCAGAATGGATATCGCGTCTACGGCACCAGCCGCTCTACAGATTTTGCCCAGCAACCGGTTGCAGGTTCCCCCGAAAAAACTTCTTTCAAAACAATCCCCATGGACGTCAGAGACACGTCTTCTGTTACCAAAGGGATTTTTCATATTCTAAAAAATGAAGGGCGTATCGATGTTGTCGTGAATAATGCCGGTATTGCCACGGCCGGCGCCATCGAGGAAGTTGCAATGGCGGAAGTTCAAAACCAGTTTGAAACCAATTTTTTTGGTGCGATTCGGGTGTGTCAGGCGGTTTTGCCTCAAATGCGAAAACAAAAATCCGGATGCATTATCAATATCAGTTCCATCGGCGGCGTCATGGGAATCCCTTTTCAAGGCGCATACAGTGCGTCCAAATTCGCCTTAGAAGGAATGACAGAAGCCTTGCGCATCGAGCTCAAACCTTTCGGCATTCGTGTAGTACTCATTGAGCCCGGTGATTTTAAAACCGATTTCACAAAAAACCGGATAATAACAAAAGGGTTTCATGCAAATTCCGTGTATGCCGACCAGCTTAACACAGCTTTACCCTTAATGGAAAAAGAAGAACGAAATGGCGCCGATCCCCATCAGCTTGCCCTGCTGGTTGAAAAAATTACTAACAAACCAAACCCGAAGGTCAGATACACCATCGGAAAACTGGAACAAAGACTTTCGACCCTTTACAAACGATGGGCACCGTCATTGATGTATGAGCGGTCGTTTATGAAGTATTACAAGCTGCTTTAACCCGCCGCCGCCTCTTTCTTAATGGCATTCAGCAGGCGAATCGTCAATATCATTTAACCCGCCGGATTCGATGGGTCTTTTGTAAACTTTCCCATAACTTCATGATAATAACCGAAGCCGCGCCGTCCGCATCCAGGGTTTCATTGTCTGCCTGCTGCCGACAGGATGCCATCAATTTTTCATTTCCGTCTAAAATCCGATAATTGGTTTTAATATACACCCCCAGGGAAGGATGAAGATGTTTCAAATCACTTTTAGTCATTCCCGCCAGCCGGGTCTTGTCCTTAAGCGGCAATTCATCGATCAGCTGCTCTACAGATTGCTCAATCGTATCCGGATAGTTATCATTCATTGGCGGCTCTTCTATCCCATAGGGCCGGTTAATAAAATCCGGCATTTTATCTTCGATGATGCCAAGATATAAAACAGTTTCAAGAATACTCAGCGTCGACGTATAGATTTTTGGATCATGACTGGCCCGGGAACCGGCAACATTCAATACTTCAATACCGTTTGTGCTGATCCAGTGTGTGATATCCACTGTTGCCTGGAATTCCGGCTTTTGGTTTAAATTGATATGAAGGCAGGGTTTTTGATGTTTTTCAGCCAGCTTTTCCGTCAGCGCCGAACCGCCGGACAGCTCTCCATGGCTGAGAATCAATGTTCCGTCCGAATCAATCACATTCAGTTCCGTGCGCCGGCTGTATTCAGACGTCGGCGCTTCTTTAACTTCATAATGTGCGGGGACAATCCCGTCTTCTGCGATTCTGCCCCTGGGCACCCAGCCGCCGTGCGGAATGTCATTATTAATCGCAAAATCAAGAGCCGCCCGGTCCGCGCCTGTTTGTGCGCCGGATATTATTTTTTTAATTATCATTTACCGATACTCTTTTGCCTTCTGGTCCCCTAACGGCTTATTGCACTTTGGACATCTTTCGGCATGTGTACTGACCTGGCCCTCCCAACCGCAACCAAAACATATCTTCCCCTGGGTATGGGGGCCGTTCTTTTTTTTTAAACCCTTCTTTAATGCCCGCCAAAGATAAAAAAATCCGATAATCACACCGGCAGCGATTAAAATTTCCAGAACCGTGAAATTGCCAAAAACAATTGTCTCCATCGTTTTCTCCCTGATATTGTGATAAAAAGATTCAGTGCAAAAAAAGATATCTGGATTCCGGCATCTGAATAACTTTGATGGCTTCGTAAAAAGTCCAAATTCTGTGTTGCGCTGCATTCTTCGTCACTGCGGAGTAGGCTAACTATGCCTCATTCCTCGGAATTTGCGCGCCTTGAATTTAAACTTTTTTCTTTGCCATCGGAATTCGCTTTTTACGGGACTATCAACTTTAATAGGTCATTTCAAAAATATAACCTTATTTTCATAAAATCCAAAGAAACCGTTTAGAATTTTTAAACGGTTTCTTTCTATTTTGTATTTAAGATATTATACCCATTTTAAACATACAAAATTAAAAACTCAACTGAGAATATAAATACAATGAATGATACCGGAAATCTTGAAAAACGCATTAAACGGCATGTGCAGGGGAGAACCCATTGTTTTTTTATATCTACGCTTCCCGGTATTGAGAAAGTTTGCTTTGATGAGCTTTCCCGGCTTGGAATTCCCATGGCGGATACTATCGTAAGTAACGGCGGCATCGAGTTTAACGGCCGCATCCATGATTGCTACCTGGCAAATCTCAAACTGAGAACAGCCAACCGGATACTCATGCGGCTGGCCACCTTTACCGCATCCAATTTCCGTCAGCTTGAAAAAAAACTGACCGGTTTTCCCTGGGAACTTTATCTTCACAAAAATGCGGTGATCGAACCAAACGTTACGTCAAGACATTCCCGGCTGATTCATACGGATGCCATTGCACAACGGTTTAAAAACAGCCTGAAAAATCGCTTGAAACCGATGACAGATATGACTGAAACAAGTCACACGCCGTCTGCCGGGCGACCTCAACAAATCTTTATCCGTGCGGAAAATGATCAGTTTACCGTGTCCATCGACAGCACCGGCGAACTGCTCCACAAAAGGGGATTAAAAGCCCAGGGCGGACAAGCGCCGGTTCGAGAAACCATTGCCGCTGCGATTCTTTGCCTTGCCGGGTACCAGCCGGTCGAGCCTTTGATCGACCCCATGTGCGGCACAGGGACATTTTCTTTAGAAGCCGCCATGATCACCAACAATATTCCGGCCGGATGGTATCGGGATTTTGCATTTATGGACTGGCCGGCTTTCAAACCATCCCGCTGGAAACATATCCGGCGGGAAGCAGCAAAACAAATGACTCAAATTTCTGAACCGATGATTTTCGCATCAGATATTAATCCGGAAGACAGCCTGAAATTAGAGAAAATTATCCAAAAAAACAATTTTTCAGATACAATAAACGCATTCTCATCAGATTTTTTTGATCTGCACCCCGAAAATATTCATGGAATGGAAAAGAATATGCATCCGGGACTGATCGCCTTAAACCCCCCTTACGGTCGACGACTGGGGAACAAAAGCAGTATTGATGATATGTTTGCTGATATTGGCAAAAAACTGAAAAAAGATTTCAAGGGCTGGAAAGCGGCAATTCTTGTTCCGGACAAACATCTTGTTAAAAACTTCCCGTTTAAAGCGAAAACTCATGAGTTTTTTCACGGGGGACTGAGAATCACGCTGGTAACCGGTAAAATCAAATAATTTAACGATTTAATTTTGTTACAGGATATAATAATGGATGGAACAAAAAGAGCGGATATCACCATAGGCACTCATGTGCAGGTCGTTCAAAAACAGGACCAGCGCTCGGGCAAACTGACAGACGGCATTATCAAAAACGTTCTTACAAAATCACCTTCCCACCCCCATGGCATTAAAGTAAGACTGGAAAATGGTATTGTCGGCCGGGTAAAAAAAATACGGTTAGAATAAAAATGAATTTTTTTTTCATTCGGTGAAGATGCTTTTTGTTTCGACCCCAACGCGGGCCATAGCCAAAAAGGGTCAAGTCTACGTTTGGCTTTTATAACCAGCATTGTTATCCTGGAGAAAACAGGCATCCAAGTATACAGTAATACCGGACTAAGTCCGGCATGGCGTATTTGCACATTTAGTTGTCTGTTGATTATTTTGTCAGAAGCTGCTCAAGCTTGAAAACCTTTGAGTTTATTGAAATCAAGCGTGGCAAAATAATCGTCCACTGTTTCCGCTTTGCGTATTTCAACAATTTCTCCATTTTCGCGTAATAATAACTCTGCAGATCTGAGCTTGCCATTATAATTGAAACCCATTGCATGGCCATGGGCGCCAGTATCGTGCATGACCAATAAATCGTCGATATTAATATGCGGTAACTTTCTGTCGACCGCAAACTTGTCCCGGTTCTCGCAGAGAGAGCCTGTTACATCGTAGACATGATCATGGGGCTTGTCTTCTTTGTTTAGTACTGAAATATGATGATAAGCCTCATAGACCGCAGGGCGCATTAAATTTGCCATACATGCATCAAGACCTATAAATTTCTTGTATGTATCTTTAATGTGCAATACTCGTGAAACAAGATAAGCATATGGCCCTGTTATCATTCTTCCGCATTCCATAAAAAGGCCTACCGGGTCTAAACCATTTGCCTTGATTATTTCATCATAAGCGCTTCTTATGCCGCTACTGACATCATCCAGGCTTACTGCCGCCTCCTCAGGTTTGTAAGGAATGCCGATACCACCGCTGATGTTCACAAACTCAACCTTTATACCTAAACGCGATCTGATTTCCAAAACCAGTTCAAACATCATTTGCGCCGTATCAATAAAATATTGAGAATTAAGCTCATTCGAAGCAATGAAAGTATGTAACCCAAATCGCTTGGCTCTTTTGTTTTGAAGCAAACTGAGCCCGTCGAATACCTGTTCACGCGTAAATCCGAACTTAGCTTCTTCCGGGTTACCCATTATAAAGCTTCCTTGCCTGAGATTTCCCGGATTATATCTTACTGATATCAAATCAGGAATCCCACAGTGCTTTTCAAGAAAAGGAATATGGCTGATATCATCCAAATTTATCGTAGCACGCATTTCCATAGCTTTTTTGAATTCATGCGCCGGGGTATCGTTTGAAGTAAACATGACTTCTTCACCAACAATTCCCACCTTTTCTGAAAGAATCAGCTCCGGAAGAGAACTGCAGTCAGTCCCAAAACCTTCTTCCTTGAGAATTTTGAGTATAAACGGGTTGGGAGTTGCTTTTACAGCAAAATATTCCCTGAACCCCTTGTTCCAGGAGAATTGTTTAATGAGGTTTCGAGCATTTTCACGGATGCCTTTTTCATCATATATGTAAAATGGCGTCGGGAACTGTTCAGATATGCGTTCGATTTGGTCTGGAGTAAATGGAAGCTTTTTGGCAGTCATCTTCTGTCGGACCCTTTGTTTTAAACTTTGGAAATAAGCCTGAATAAAAAATGCACTGGGCTAAAAGTCAGGGTATGCCTATAAAAAAAATTGACGGGTGATTATTTAATCATCGCTTCACTTTGCAGTGATCAAGCGCACACTAAACCTTAAGAAAGGAAACATAAATTTTATACTTGGAGTAAAAAAAAATTGCAATGCGATGCCAAAAAATTATTTTATTTCAAGTCCCATCACGTCTGGGCATCAATATCCCCGGACTCTATCAACTGGCCCATACCGGTTGCCAATTTCATGGCTTTCTGCGAATTCAGCTTCTGGGGCTGGCTTCCGGACAGGAAATCCAGTGTGGTTTCTTCTAAAATAATGGAAAGATTCTTTTTACATAAAAAGTGAAGAAAGCCACGAAATGAAGCGATGCTTTTGGGAAACACCTTGATGGGAAAATCGTCAAAAACAATATTATCAAGATCACAGACAAAAGGACGCTCGATTGAACTGACAAAAATATAAAGCTTTGTCACTTCTTCTGTGTCACCACTTTCATTAAATGCTGCCAAAGCGATGATATTATCATAGGAGGTATCAGAAACGTCTGCTGTGTTAAAATTGATTCCCTCTGATCCACCGGACACTTTTTCCACAGCCACCGGTTCAAACCGTTCTTCCGGCTTTTTCAAAAGCATAATAACGACCACCCGGGGTTCGGCACGCCCGTTATCTTCTTCGGGCGCAACCACATCAGCAGACGGAGCGAGTTCCCCGGCAGGGGCTGGGGCAGCAACAGAAGGGGCTGGGGCGGAAGCGACTTCTTTTTCCGGCGGACCAATGGGCGGATCGATCTTGCAAACAGCCCCGGTTGACGAAATAGCCCGGACATATTTCTTTGCGGTTTCAAGATTAATATCTTTTTTAATCACCGCGCCCTGTTTTTTTAACAGCATACCGATTTTATCGACCGACGTTTTAAACAAAGCTGCCATGCGCTGCGTTACGTCACTTTCTGATTTCCCGTCAGCCAGTTCTCCGGTAAGTACTACCCGGTAAATATTTTCGGTCATTTTTTTCTCTCTTATGTCCTTTGGTTTAAAATAAAAGCAGGAATGGTCAGTATTCGCCGATACAGCATACAGCTTTTCCAATCATTTTTTATAGTTACAGATAACTGATTGTATTGATAGATATTTTATTAGTCAAGAGTTAAAATACGTTCTTCGAAATCCATCCAGAATATAGATAAATACCGGCACCACCACCAGCCATGAGCAGATGTGGAAATAAACAGACAACTCCCGGGCAAAATGCGAGTTGACAAACGGCTGCTGAAAAATCAAAACAAAAAACATTAAAAAACCCGCCAACGCAACGGGGATAATCAAAAACTTATAGAATGGGTCATAAAAGGCATTTGAGTGGCTGATAAAATCCAGTTTGCTGTACATTAAAAGGGAAATGACAATAACAGAGATACTGAGAAGAAAAATACTATCAAAAAAAGTAAATGCCATCAGAGCCGCGCATGCACCAGCCGGCGACGGCATGCCTTCAAAATCCTGTTTTTTGCTTTTATCTTCATTTGCCTGCAGACGGACGGTGAATCTTGCCAGGCGCAGATGAACATAAATAAAATAAAAAAGGGCAATAGCAATACCCAGATACGAACTTCCACCTTTGATTGCTGAAAATCTCAAAAAAATTATCACTGCCGTGGCCAGCCCGAATGTGGATAAATCAGTGGAGGAATCCAGGCAGGCCCCAAAATCCGAATGAGAATTCAGTTTCCGGGCCAGAGGGCCATCAAAAGCATCGCACATCCCCGCAGCCAGGACCCAGAACAAACAGATAAACGGCCGGTAGTGCACTTCAATTTCCGGCATGGCAAAAAAAACGGCGGTCACCCCGCACAGATAGTTACCGATGGTAAACAGGTTTGGAATCATAACAATGTACCAGGCACGGTCAGATTCCTTAAACTGGGATTTGGTGTAGTCATTCACATAGGAAAATGACTTGAAATATGGAAAGACGGAAATAATGGTGGAAAATGACAACAGGATGATTCCCCATAAAATAAAATTTGCTGCAAACAACGATTTGGCCATTGGCTCAATCAGGACGGTTTCCGGTAACACACCAGACCTTAACAAAATAATATACAGCGTCGTAAACTGGACCCCGGTTTTTATTTTTCCGAGCCACCGGGCACTGGCATCCTCACCCTTGCGGCGTAATCGCATGCGCTGAAGCATACTGATGATTTCTCTTGCAAACACAATTCCAAGTGCCCACCACCGGAACTCCCCGAACATATAAGCGGTTACTGCAAGACAAAAGGTCACCCACTTATCCGCCGCCGGATCAAGGGATTTACCGTCTTCGGTGATGGCATCCCATTTTCTGGCAAACCGACCATCTAAGGAATCCAACAGGCAGACCAGTGCAAAACATAAGTGAAACGAAAAAGCGGCAAAAACATTATGCAGCATGTTGAAATAGAAAACACAAAAAATCCAGCCCCCTAAGGGAAACCGAAGATAACACATAAAATTCGGCATATTAATTGTATATTTTCCAAACAATGGGTGAACATCCGCCCCTGTTTTTTCTCGATTCGGCCCGAGAACGATACGATCAAGAATAAAAATGATCACAAGGATCAAAACCGCATTCAATACGCCGATCAGGGAGAAAGCGTCTAAAAACTTCTGTATCATATGCTTTTCCATTTCCTTTGATTATAGAAGGATGTGTTTTATATGCACAATGCTATATCATGAATGATGCATACATTGCCACAACTATCTACTTTACAAACCCGTTATATATTGATACGGTGCGATTCCTGAAACAATGTCTTCTTCGATCGTCCTGAATTCCCTATACTTTATCTCATTATTCAAGACAGTTTAAAACATGCTGCGTTTAATCAATTTGGGCGCAATACATACAAGATAATTTCAGGCATCACGTATTGATGAATTTAACTAGTGCTTGAACGAAAACCTGAAAATTTTTCCAAGTTCAAGGCGGGCGACCAAATTTTAAGACTGGTTTAACCGGAGGAATACATGAAGTATTTTGAGGATTAAAATTTGAGCCCAACGCAGAAATTGGGAAAATTAGTGGTTTTCGTTCGGCCACTAACTATACAGGAGTTATATACATATACATTATGGACCGTTATTACGAAAAAGAAGTTAACTGCCGGCGCACTTTCGGCATTATCAGCCATCCGGATGCCGGAAAAACCACTTTAACTGAAAAGATTCTGCTTTTCGGCGGGGCCATCCAGCAAGCCGGGTCTGTTAAGGCAAGAAAAGCCGCTCGACATGCCACCAGCGACTGGATGTCTATTGAAAAAGAACGCGGGATTTCCGTGACTTCATCGGTCATGAAATTCAATTATCGTGACTTTGAAATCAACCTGCTGGACACGCCCGGGCATCAGGATTTTTCCGAAGATACCTACCGGGTGCTCACAGCGGTTGACAGTGCCCTGATGGTCATTGACAACGCCAAAGGCGTGGAACCGCAGACAGAAAAACTCATGGAAGTCTGCCGGATGCGCAACACACCGATTATCACATTCATCAACAAGCTGGACCGGGAAGGCTTAACCCCCCTTGAAATTTTGGATGATATCGAAGACAAACTCCAGATTGAATGTACCCCCATGTCCTGGCCAATCGGCATGGGCAAACGATTTAAAGGGGTTTACAATCTTTTTCAAAAACAACTGCATATATTTGAGCCCGGCCAGGAGAAACTCGGCCAGGCCGGGGTTATCATTAATGATCTGTCCGACCCGACATTGGACGGTTTGCTGGGAAGCCAGGCGGATGAATTACGAGATGATATTGAACTGCTTGAAGGGGCGGCCAACCCGTTTGAACTGGAACATTTTTTAAACGGCGACCAGACACCGGTGTTTTTCGGGAGTGCCATTAATAATTT
>Ga0307990_1003287_pt1 | contig 12409 bp, 10 predicted proteins | sample EllFjometagen129_FD_203168 | JGI IMG/M metagenome (GOLD analysis project Ga0307990, IMG submission 203168) | Marine microbial communities from Ellis Fjord, Antarctic Ocean - #129 | ecosystem: Environmental > Aquatic > Marine > Unclassified | place: Southern Ocean | collected 2014-10-08
TGGTCCGATTATAATAGTTCGCTAACCGATTTGGCCTGCGTGAAAAACAGAAGGTAATCCGAGCCGCCCGCCTTGCCGTCAGTGCCGCTCATATTAAAGCCGCCAAAGGGGTGAGCGCCGACCAGGGCGCCGGTGCACTTTCTGTTGACATAGAGATTTCCCACATGAAAGTGCCTTTTGGCGTAATTGATCCGATCACGGTCGTTTGTATAAATAGAACCCGTCAGGCCGTATTCGGTGGCGTTGGCTAGTTGAATCATGTCTTCAAAACCACCGGAGAATTTCATGACGGTTAGAATGGGTCCGAATATTTCCTCTTGTTCCATTCTGGCGCCGGGTTTGATGTCTTCGAAGATTGTAGGCTCCAGAAAGTAGCCGCCATTTTGCTCGATCATTTTTCCGCCGAGGCTTAAGCGGCCTTCCTGCCTGCCGATTTCAAGATACTTTTTGCATTTTTCAAGGCTCTGCGTGTTAATCACGGGTCCCATGCCGGTTTCAAAAGACCTGGGATCGCCGACCTGGATTTTCCTGGCATGGTCCAAAAGTAGAGGAAGGAACTGGTCGTAGATATCGGCGTGGACGATCACTCTGCTACAGGCCGAACATTTTTGACCCGCGAACCCGAAAGTGGCGGCTGATGTTGCCGTCGCCGCGGCTTGTATGTCGGCCATGTTGTCGATGACCATTGTGTCCTTGCCGCCCATTTCGGCCATGACGCGCTTGATCCATATTTGTCCGGGTTGGATTTTCGCCGCCTTTTTAATGATGCCCAAGCCCACTTCTTTGGAACCGGTAAAGGTGATGAAGCGGGTGTCGGCATTTGTCACCAATTCTTCCCCCGCTGTGCTTCCCGGGCCGGGCAGGTAATTGACGACGCCCGGCGGCATGCCGGCTTCAACCAGGGCGTCAAAGGCCATGCGGCCGACCAATGGAGAATCACTGGCTGGTTTTAGAACGACGGTATTGCCGGCCACAATGGAGCCCGCCGTCATTCCCACAAGGATCGCAAAAGGGAAATTCCAGGGAGGTATAACGGCGCCGACACCCAGGGGAATATAAAATAATTCCGAGTGCTCACTCGGAACCTGCGTGATGGGCGGTATTGTCCCCTGAAGCTCCAGGGCCAAACGGGCGTAAAAATCGCAAAAGTCGATTCCCTCCGCCGTATCCGCATCGGCTTCAATCCATGGCTTGCCGGTTTCCAGAACCATGGCCGCGGAGAACTCATGTCGCCGCTTGCGCATGATGGCCGCTGTATCGAAAAGCAATTTTGCGCGGCGTTTCACAGGCCAGTCAGACCATGCCTTGAAGGCGTCTTTTGCGGCGGCGATGGCTCGTCTTGCGTCCGCGGCATCGGCTTTGGCGAAGGTGCCGATGATCTGTGAGGGATTGGCGGGATTATAACTGTTAAAAGTATTCGTTGCGGCAATTTCCTTGCCGCCGATAACCAGTGAGTGTGTTTTGCCGAGTTTTGATTCGAGATTTGCGACAGCATCGGCAAATGCCGCTCGATGGGTGGGATCGCCGAAATCAGTCAGGGCTTCATTGTGAAAATGTTTCAACATGGCGCGATTACCTCCAGATCAGTTTTCAAGACATGGATGACGACGCCGGATTATACAAGTAGTAGCTTGGTCTGAATAGGGGGCCTTACCCAGGGGCTGTTAAAAGGAGACGGGACGGATTTATGAATGCGGAATTGCGAATGCGGAATGCGGAATGAATATGAGCAATGAGCCAATTATTTCACTCCAAGCCCTTTGACTTGGTGCGTTTTCGTTGATTCAATAAATGACAAACTCGCCTTTGCCTTGACGAACCAGTTCCGGTTCCTGGCCCAGGAAACTGATAATCGTTGACGGTTCCGGGAAGATATTGCCAGCGTCGATAATCAAATCCACATGCCCGCCTAAAACCTGAATGATGTCTTCCGGATCGGCCAGGATTTCTCCGCCGTGCACGTAGGCGCTCGTTGAGATGAGTGGTTGTCCCAAACCCTCAATGATCGCCTGGCAGATCGCGTCGTTCGGAACGCGAATGCCGATTTCCTTATGGCTGTATTGCGTCACGCGAGGAGCGGTTTTTTTGGCGTCGAGGATAAATGTGTAGGGGCCGGGAAGAAGCCGCTTCATGGTGCGGTACGCCGTATCGCCAACTTTGGCAAATTCAGCAATGTCCGAAAGGTCTTTGCAGAGAAAGGAAAGAGGGCGCAAAAGGGATTTTTTCTTCAACTGATACAGTTTCTCAATCCCGCGTTTGTTTTTTATGTGCACGCCGATGGCATAGGTGGAATCCGTCGGATGGACAATCAATCCGTTGTTATTGAGGATATCAATGGTTTGACGGATTAGCCGCACCTGGGGATTTTCCGTGTTGATTTGAAAAACCTGTGCTTTGGACATTTCCGGCGCCCTCCATTACGCCTCGAAACGACAGTGTATGGGGCAGATTCGGCATCTTTGTCAAGGTTGGCTGGAAGTTTTTTCGTCCGGGGACGGCGTTTCGTCGGACCGAGTCCGTAATGCGACGGGGTTGCCTAGTCCAATCGTCAGGTCGGCGTTTCCCAATAGCAAGGTGATATCCGGTTGCTCCTCGGCATCGCCAAAATAAATGGCTTTTCCCAGGCCGAGAGTCGGTCCCTTTTTGTTGGATACCGTCGTATCGAAAACCGTTCCGTCGGTAACGACTTTAATAGTTGGTTTTGCCAGCGGATCCAGTGTTAATGTCATATTTCCGCTGACCATGCGGACTGCCAGAATCGGCGATTTTTCGCCGGCCACAACAATGTGCAAAAGACCGCTATCCTGCTGGACGACGGTTGATGCGGCTGTTGCGGGGATATCTATATGCGTTTGGGATTCTCGCGTTTTAATGTTGAGTGCGCCGGTATTGTTGATGGCCGTGATATTGGGAGGCGTTTCGGATTGGATATCGATTGAGCCCGCTGCTTCTTCCACCCAAATGTTTGCGTGTTGGGAATTGAGTTTCAGGTTTGTGTCGCTTGGCGTCTCCAGCTCGATGTCCGTTTTGCGTAAATTTGCCTGGAATTTTTTGTATTCAATGTCGATCACGGCTGCGGAATCCATCTGGCTCGTTGTTAATTTTATGGAATCGAGAGCGGAGGTCACGGACTGCGCCGGACTGATGCGTATAAATTTCGTCGCCTGATATTGGATGGCTTTTTGTCGGCTTGTGACGACGCGTATAAGTCCTATGTTGTTGTTGATCGTCAGATCGGAGACGCCGGGCAGTTCGCCGTTAACGGCTTGCTCGTGGAAGGGGCCGACGATAAAATAGCGCAAGTAGGCGTAACCGCCTCCAAAGATGAGAAGGGTCAAAACAATTAATATGAGAGCGAATTTTTTCACCAACTCCCCTTAGTTGTGCTTTGAGGAACAAAACAAGAGTTGGCTCATTTGTCAATAATTATGAGCGAATCTGCTTGTCGAGACGCAGTCGCAATTCTTGCAGCCCCACGTTTTTCAATGCCGATACAAATGAGCAATGCGTTTCAGAGCCTTTGAAGCTTTCGGCGCAATTTATTTTCAATTGTCTGTTCTCGTTGGATTTGAGTTTGTCAATTTTTGTGAAGGTCAGTTCAATCGGGATGTTGTAGTAAAGGCAGTATTCCATAAGTTGCGTTTCTTCTTCAAGAAGACCGCGCCTGGAATCGACCAGGACGACTACGGCCTTCAAATTTTTGCGATTTGCAAGATAATCTTCGACCAATTTCCGCCAGGAAGCCTTTACGGATTGGGGCACTTTTGCGTAACCGAAACCCGGAAGGTCGATAAATCTGAAAACGTCGTTTATCAGGAAAAAATTAATCAAACGTGTTTTGCCAGGCGTTTTACTGATTTTGGCCAGTTTGCGGTGGTTCGTCAGCGCGTTGATAAGGGTCGATTTCCCCACGTTGGATCGACCGCAAAAGGCGATTTCCGGAATCTGGTCCTCCGGGCAATCGCTCATTTTCGCGGCGCTGAGAATAAATCGGGCGGATTTGATTTTCATGGTTCACAACCTGCCTTTTTTTGCCATCAAGGACGTGTGCAGGATATGGGGAAATAGGCCCAATTTACAAGTCTGCTAATAAAATTTCTGAAATTGGAAGAGGAAAACAATAAAAGGCTGCCGCAGCGCAAAAATCCAGTGCCGCCGACATTGCGCGAACCACACGCATATGCTAACTTCGAAATATATTGAGGGCTTGAAATTGTGGGAACTAAACCGGCGCTCAAAACACAAATTCCGTGAAATCCTATCAAAAACGTCGCATTATTTATTCTATCGGGCTTTTCGTGGCCCTGTACGTCATTTTTTCACTTTTGATCGGAACGCAATGGGTTTTTCAAGTTTTTCTTTTACTCAACAACCGCACGATCACGCTGGACGGCAACCGGGATGGGCACGCGGATTATTGGGAGCATTGGAAAAATGGAAAATTGCTTCAATCGGAGTGGGATTTAGACTATGATGGCAAGGTGGATTTTATAAACAGGTTTCGGGACGGTGAAGTTTGGGAACTTGTCCAGGACGCCGATTACGATGGATATTTTGAATACCGTGAGCGGTGGGTGGAAGATCGCTATTTCGTTGAAATCGATAAAACCGGCGATGGCGTCTTCCACGAAATAAAAACCGGCGATGGTGAAAATACATTGGAAGGCCCTGGCGGATCTTCCGGAGGAGTGCTCGAATGAAAGACCGGGATGACCAGGAGGTGAAAGCGGTCGAAGACAAGGGACAGGAGTTTGATCAACAGGTCGAGCAGGATATCCGAATGCTCAGGCGCTCCTCGCGCTGGTTTGCTTCCTTTGGAATTCTTGCCTTTCTTCTTCTAACATGCCTGGTGATTTTTTCTCTCTTCGATCAAAGTTTTTCTATCGATCTAGGAACCCCATATGTCGATATCGGGTTCGTGAAATCCACGGGCGCAACGATATACACTGAACCGGGCGAGCAGGGCCAGAGTCTTAAAACCATGCCGCAAGGAGCCGGTCTTTTCGTGCTGACCAAAGCGGATGATTGGTTCAAGGTTCAAAGCAACAACCTGATCGGATGGATGAAAAAGGACGATCTTGAAACCAAATCGGATAGAGAAAAACGCAAGGCTATCCCGCGGGAGATGCCCGTTCGCATCTCGGACGTCAATTGGTTCGTCGATGAGATTGATAACTTTACCATCGTGGGGCAGATCGAGAACTTGACGGACAGGCCCATTGAAAGTGTGAAAGTCATCGTGGATTTTTATGATGCCGACAGCAATCTCGTTCACAGCAAATCCAGTTTGATAAGAACAAACACCTCCTTTCGGATCGGCCATCCACAAAACTTCAACCTATCCGGAAAACACGAAAAGAAATATATGGGTGTTGACTATCGCATCGCCAACTGGCGTTAAGGCGATATGAGCGATGAGCCGCGTGAATCCCACCATCCTATCCGTAAAAGCTCTTGTCGGGTCAATTCGCAGGAATCTGGAAGGCGACTTTAGCGGTGTCCATGTCCAGGGCGAGATCGTTGGGCTGACGCGCGCTGCGTCCGGCCATATCTATTTGACGCTCAAGGATTCCAGCGCGCAGATTCGGGCGATGATCTTTAAAACCAATGCTCGCTTTCTGAAATTTCAACCGATGGATGGGATGGAGATCGTTGCGCGGGGAAAAATCAGCGTTTATGAACCCCGTGGAGAAATGCAATTTGTCGTCGATAGCATGGAGCCTGTCGGCGACGGCGCGCTGGCTCTCGCTTTTGAAAAATTAAAAAAGGAACTGGCGCAAAAAGGTTGGTTTGCCTCAGAACGCAAACAAGATATTCCCGAGTTTCCGTCATGCGTCGGAATTGTTACCAGTCTTTCCGCTGCGGCCCTTTACGATGCTCTTCGAATTTTGCTGGCCAGGCAACCTGGGCTCCACATTATTGTTTCGCCAACCCCGGTTCAGGGCGCGCAGGCACCGCCGCAAATTGTAGCGGCTTTGAACAACCTGGATGAATCGGGCCTTTGTGATGTGATTATTATCGTCCGCGGCGGGGGAAGCCCAGAGGACCTGTGGGCTTTTAATGATCCGGTCGTCGTCGAAGCTGTTGTGAATTGCAATACCCCTGCCATCAGCGGCGTCGGGCACGAAATTGACGTGACGCTATGTGACCTTGCCGCAGATGTGCGCGCTGCAACGCCAACCGCCGCAGCGCAGGCCGCCACCTTTGATCACCGACGCCTTGATGTTGAATTGTTGGCGTCCACGAGGCGGCTGGCCTGGGCGGTGAGTCGAATCATCGAAACACGGCAACAAGGCCTGGATGAAATGAGATTCGATTTTGTGCAAAGCGCCGTCCGCCAGGTTTCGTCGCGCAACCTGGAGTTCCTGAACCTTAGAGATAGATTGTTTCGCTCGCAGCCGCTTTTGGGATTAAAGCAACGACGCGAATCTTTGCGTGATAATAATAAGCGCCTTATCCATTCCATCCGTCGCTTTGTGAAATCGAAAAATGATTCGCTGGCGCTCATGACTCAGCGGGCTCCCGGATCCGCAACGCGCAAGATCGCTGAACATGGAAGACGTTTAGAGTTATTTGCCCGGCAACTCGATAACTTGTCGCCCCTGGCTGTGTTGGGTCGAGGTTATGCCATCGCGCGAGACGCCGAAACAGGCAAAGTGGCGCGCCGAGCTCGCGATCACCCGCTGAACTCACGCCTGGAATTGATCCTGCGGGAAGGGTCGTTGGCCGTCAGTGTAATAAAGGGAAAATAAACGCGAGTCTGGTTCGACTCATTTATAAACAGCCATTGACTCATCGAAAATCCTTGGAGGCTGGCAATGAAACTTCGCACGGCGACACTATGCATTTTCGCGCTGCTGATGTCATCGACGACACTGCATTCCTACGGACCTGCCACGCATATCGGCGAGGCCGTGCGTTATATCGAGATGCTCGAAGAGCAGCCCCTTGCCGGACCGAAGGGCGATATTGCGTTGCTGTCGGACCCGGAGATTCTTCCCTATTTTAAGCTTGGCGCCACTTTTCCAGATATTGGCCGCGTACTTCCCGGCTTTTGTCGTGATTCGCACGATGAGCCTTTTGGATATTATTTCTTTGAACAAGGAGTTGAGGAAAGCGCCCAGGCTCCCTGGAAACAGGCTTTCGCTCTTGGATATCTCTTGCACATTTGCGGCGACATATCGGCGCAGCTTTTCGTGACGCAGCGTTTCGCGGTGCTGGGGAAGTGGGGCGAACTGTCCGTAATCGAGGGAGTCATGGATGATCACCCTGGCGGAGAAAATGAACTCCTGGTCGAAGCCTGGTTGGAAATCGAATTTGCTGATTTATCTCAGTATGTCTACCTGTTGAGCTTTTTTCTTCAGGGAACTCGTCTCGACGAGGTTTTGGATTTTTATAACACGAGTTTCACCGATTTTTGCGGTGGGACCGCTATGGGCGACGTCGATATGGCGCAGCAGCGATTGATCGTTGTCCAAATGATGAGCGATTGGGTCGAGTTTGCCGAAAGCCAAAATGGCGACCCCTGGCATGATTTGGTGGCCGCGTGGCGAGCGGGCATAGGCCTCGACGGGCAAAGTTTGATCCTGGACCGGCAGTCCAGCCTCATCAACGAGCGGGAATTGACGCGACTGCTGGAAGGGCCGACTTTCAGCGATCCCGATTTTTGGAATTTGTATCCCGATCAATATAAAGAGCTTGGCCCAACGATCCTGCGTGTGTTTGAACCGGGAGAAAATTGGTATGACGTGTGGCCGACATGGAGCGCACAAACGATGAGTGCGGCTTCCATCGGATCGCTGGCTCATTTTCTGCCGGATTTATTTCATCCTGATGCTGATGTCATCGTTTGGGATGTTGCGTGGACGGACGGGGAGGGCGCGCCATTAAGTGAAGTTGATGCCATGAACCTGCCGGCGCAGATTTGCTGCGAGGTGGAACTCTATGCGACATCTGAAGTTGCGAGGACGGTTAGCGCGCGCATCAGGCGACATATTGTCGGCGTCGATCCTGGCGCCGACCCGATTCTCGGTTCTGAATCCGTTTCTTTTGGGCATGACCCCTACGCATACAGTACAACGGATCTGGCCGATGTGCGGGTATGCGTCGATCCTGGGGGAACGACCGACGACGCGTGGGGCTACGTCATGGACCTTGTTACTGCCTCGTATCCCGACAAACCATTTTTCACGACAAACTTCGGGGCCTTTTACGCCGTTGGCGAAATCGACATCCTTGGCCTGACGAGCTACCAGACAATCTACGATACTTACGAAAAGTGGCCGCGTTCGATAAGGCTGACCGGGCAGGAATTTGCGCTGGGACAATACGTGTTGCGCGGGAAAGTCGTGGATGCGGCGACGGGTTTTCATGTTCCTTTTGCGCGGATTCTCATCAACGAAACGGAGAGTTTGGAAACAAACGCAAACGGCTATTTTGAAATTAGTGGTCTTGCCGAAGGGCCGACGACAATCACGCCGACTCTCGCTTCTTATTATGTCCCGCCGGTTGCAGGGTACGTGTTTGAAGGCGCTGCCGGCGACAACCTCTACGTTGAAGCGGCGATGGACCCGCGCCCGGAAGTGATCGCGCCGGGCGCTTTTTATCCAAGCAATGCAACGTTGCCCGTACAATGGGAAGCCGGAGAGCTTGTCGGTTCGCCGTATTATTTTTCAGCCGCCGTCGGCACGGATGTTATGCAAGATGACGTGGCGGCCTGGTGCGGCGTCGGCAAAAATTTTCAGGCAACAATCGATTTCGACAGCCCGGTCGCAGACGGCGCAATGATTTATGCGTCCGTGCGGGTTAGCGACGGAGATACGGATTTCCCCATCGGTTTTTCAGGCGGTGTCGTGATGGACGGATCGCTGCCGGAGGAACCGGAAATTGCCATCAATCCACATCGGATCACGCATTCAGGAGACACTGTGGAAATTGCCCTGACTTCGGTGGATGAACATAGCGGGATCGCCGGATATGAGATCGCGGTTGGGTACGGCGACGAGCCGATAATGCTGATTGACTGGAAGGCGGTTTCATCCGTCGCCGAGCTTCTCATTCCCGAAATTCCTGAAGATGTCGGCATAATCGCAGTATTTGGCCGGGCGATAAACGGTGCCGGATTATTTTCGACAATCTCGGCTGTCAGCATGCCGGTTGCGCCACCGGGCGATGACGACGCGCAGTCTGATGATGATTCCGGGGTGGAAGACGATGATGATTCGGGTTCACCAGACAGCGACGACGACGACGATGACGACAACGGCGGTTGCTGCGGCTGATATCAGAACATGTAGGTGATAGCGAATCCCAACTGCAAGGCCATCATCATCAGGTACATATGCGTCCAGGAGATGTGGTTTTCCGTTTTGGCGAGATCGTCGGGGTCGCGAAGTATCAGGTAAACCGTATAGCATCCCCAAACCGATAGGCCGATGCCGAGGATCGTCAACAGAACGGGGTTGCCCGTCAGGATGCCCCAATGAACGCCAAGAGGGATGAGCGGGAAGGGCAGAACGAAAAAGGGTGCGATCATCCAGGCTGCGGCTTTGGCCCCGTAGCGGACAGGGAGGGTGCGGCAACCGGCTTCGGCGTCGCCTTTCATGTCTGAGAAGTCCTTTGTCGTCGAGGCTCCGAGTAGGAAAAGGCCGAAAATCATTCCAATATACCACGGCTCAAGGGCGAATATGCTTTTAACGCAGGACCATCCCGCGACTTTTAGAAAGACGCCGCGCGGAACGGCGATGGTGAAGTTTGCCAGCCACCCGCGTTTCTTGGTGCGAAAAGGTTCGGCGGAATAGGCGTAGGTGATGAAACTTGTGAGAACGACAATGATGAAACACTGCCAGTTGACCAGGAAGCTTAACCAAATGGCGAAAAAGCCAATGATTGCGGTAATGACCCATGCTTCGGCAATGGAGATACGCCCGCTGGGGATGGGGCGTTTCGGCTTGTTGATGCGGTCGTTGACGACGTCGGTAATCTGATTGAGCGTGTTGCTGGCCACGTTGAGCATGGCGGCCATCAACGCGCCGACAATAGTGTACCACAGGATTTTGAACCAATCCGGTTCCATATATTGTGCGAATGCCCATCCGGGATCGACCCAGTTGCTTTGCCATTTTGGGTCGGCGCCGAGCGCGGTTATCGCCCCGGAGATCATTCCCAGAGCCGGCGGGAGAAGAGTGAAGGGGCGCGAAAATTCCCAGTACAGTTTCAGGCGATCCACAATGCGCGACATTTTAATACTCCCTGTTTTCCAGTGCCTGAATGCCCTTTTTAATGGGAATGAGGATAGACGCAGGAATGACCACAAGCACAATCGCGCAGGCTAATACAATAATAGAAACTTGCAAGGCGGAAAGGCTGCTTCCATCGCGAAAAACACGCATCATCAGTTCTACGGGATAGGCTGTGACGCCGATGACGAAAATGATCAGCGCCAGGGAGATGGACATATAGATGATGCTGCTGACGCCGGTCGTCATTTTGGCGACATTCGTTTCCGCGAAGTTTGGATAAATCGCGCCGACGCCAATCGCCAGGGCGGTGATGGCGACCGAAATCATTCCCATAATGACCACGGAAAAGATCATAATAAAAGCGGGCGTATCCAGCAAAAGATTCGATAGAACAATCAGGATTTCGCAAACGATGAAAAGAGGAATCGCGTAAAAACGGAATTTTCCCCACACATAATGCTTTAAGGATACCGGCGCTGTGCGAATGATCCAAAAGGCTTTTCCTTCCAGCGATATGGCGGGCAGAACAAAGCGCACGCTGATGGCCGATAGCACGAATCCGGCGAGGCCGAGGTTGAGGAAGGCGATTGTGGTGCGAAGCGATCTGGTGATGCCGGCGAAGCGATCCAGATCCAGCGCCTTGAAGTTGAATAAATAAACTACCACCAGTGCTAATAGAAGCATCAATTGCGTCCACTGCGTGGTATCGCGGAAAAATGAACGTATTTCCTTAAGGTAAAGTTGCTTCGTAATGGCGTTACGGGAAAAGGCTAGGCGGGAAAACACAGCCTGGATGAATTTTGTCCCCGTCAAGGTCAATCGGCGTCCCTCCTGGCTTTTGGAAAAGGCGTCGAGATAGGCTCTATTGGCGACCCATGTGCCGACGACGACCGCGAACAACCCCCATGACAGCATGGTCAGAAAAAAGAAAATGCCGTCCTGCCCAGTTTTTCCGTTCAGCGGCGCCAGCAGTGCGATGGAACCCCACGAAGAAGGGAGAAGCGGCGAGTCAGGCGTTCTCAAGGTGGCAAAATACTCCGCGAAACCATGAAAGAGATCCGGGTTGAACAATTGTTCCGGCTTGATGAAACGAAAGAGGAAATATAAGACGACAACCAGAATGACCGCGAGGATGATGAGGATGTCCTGCATTTTGCGTGCGGGAAATGCCTTGACAAGGATTAATGTTATCAGGCTTCCGAGGGCGATGGGAAAAATCTCAAAGGCAATGAGAACGCAAAGCATCCAGGGGTAAAAATATAGCGGCGCTTCAAAGACGATGCCGCAGGCCAAAAAAACCGGAAGGCCGAATAAAATAACCATCCAACCGGTCATGACGAAAGTTTGACAGAAGCGAGCCACGTAGATGCGGCCATAGCTTTGCGGTGCCGTGAGAAGGATCGGCAGGTCGTTGTCCAGAAAAAATGTATTGAGACTCGTGATGATGCTGGAAAAAGTCAGTATGGCGAAGAAAGTCAAAAACAAAAACTCGACAAGCTTGTGAGCCAATAGGGAGCCGAAAGGCTCCTCGCCGGCGAGTTTCTGAAAAAATGCCAGCGAACCGTAAAAAAGTGCTCCAAGAAATACTAAAGACAAGGTGAAGAAAAAAAGGCTCTTTAAGCGTTCGGTTTTGCCCGGACGGGTGAATCCGTTTCTGAGGATCCATCCCTTGGCGATAACGAGTCGATAAGTGTCGCGCATAGGGTATCTGTTAATTCTCTAAAATACTGGAAATATCCTGATCCGATTCCTGTCCGGTAAGACGCAGGAATGTTTCCTCAAGCTTTTTCATCTCGCCGGCCTGATCTATTAGCTGCGCCACGGAACCTTCAGCGATGATTATTCCATGGTTTATGATAGCGATATGATCACAAATCTCTTCGGCGACGTTGAGCGTATGCGTGCTCATAAAAATCGTTGTCCCGGCGTCGGCCTGCTGCCGGAAAATCTTTTTGACCAGCTTTGCGCCGCGTGGATCGAGGCCCACCATCGGCTCGTCAACGACAATGACTTTGGGCCGATGCAAAAGCGCCGAGGCCATAATGAGTCGCTGACGCATTCCGTGCGAATAGCCGGAAACGAGTTCCCCTGAAACGTGGTCGATTTCAAAAAGTTTGAGCAGATTATTTCCACGATCTTCGATGTCGTCGCTTGCCATGCGATATAGG
>Ga0307990_1003288_pt1 | contig 12408 bp, 8 predicted proteins | sample EllFjometagen129_FD_203168 | JGI IMG/M metagenome (GOLD analysis project Ga0307990, IMG submission 203168) | Marine microbial communities from Ellis Fjord, Antarctic Ocean - #129 | ecosystem: Environmental > Aquatic > Marine > Unclassified | place: Southern Ocean | collected 2014-10-08
CAATAAAAGAGGCACCTACCGCATACCATGGCAGTTTTTTGGAAGCCAGAAAATAGTCCGATGATGATTTGGTCTTACTTAGAGCGGCAACTGATATCGCAAATATGATGACTCCGAAGAAATATCCGAAAAATATGACTGTGTCCAATATTCCTAAATTCATGCCATATCTCCTTTTACCGCGTTATTTAAAATCTTGAAGCTACCAAACATTCATCCGCAACCGTCGTTATTTCTTATTGATCCTTTCACCAACAGCTCCACCCGGATGGATCACGGCAAACTGATCATTTTTAAAATCTGTCTCTTCAATGAGAGCAGTCTGTAAGGCATCAAATATCGCTGACAATACGATAAAGCTGGTTGTCCCCTGGCTATTGTATTTGTCCGTCTCACGTTCAACATGCATCTTGATCACGATCTCAGAGCCCAGGGCCAACGGAGAATCGGTATTTTCTGTTATGCTGATAACCGTAACTTCTTTGTGTTTACATATATCAATTATCGGTATGAGCTCAGCTGTTTTTCCACCCCGTGAAGCCAGGACCATCACGTCCCCTTTATTCAAGAAACCGCTCGCACCATGCAGGGCTTCAGATGGCGATATAAACCGCGCCGGCAGCTCAATACAGCACATTAAATGAGCAAAATGTCGACAGGCAATACCTGAATGACCACAACCACTGGCAGCAATTCGCCCTGCATTTGCCAGCACACCCACGGCATGTTCAAAAGATGATTTATCGATAAACGACAGAGCTTTCATTATAGCGGAAGACTCTATGTTGAAAGAATCCTCCACATATTTCCAGATATCTTTTTTCATCGATTATTCTCCTATTATCTGCACACTTACCTGTCGTTCCCTGGCGCTGGTCTGATCGAAATCCACGAAGTAGATATGACCGAACTCGCCAAGCTCCATACTGCCCTCAAAGATCGGGATGCTCTCACTTCTGCCCATGATCGAGGATCGCAGGTGCGCGTCGGTGTTGAGTGTGCCTTGTCTGTCCTCTCCATGCTTGGCCGCAAATACAAACATCTTTGGCCCGGGATGCAGATACTGCCCTTCGGCGCGACAGGTCGGTATGATCTGCTCGAATACATCCGCAAGATCCTGCTGAAGGCAGCTCAGCCCCGTGTCGGCTCGGTCAATAGAGTCTTCATCAATCATCACAGCACAGGTTGTATGACGCGAATAGACGAGGCATATGCCGGACTGGATGCCTGACCGCTTGACGATATCTTTGACCTCGTCAGTGATCGTATGGAACGTCGGTCTCTGGCCCGTCGAAAGCAGTTTCAGTGTTTTCCTTACCGTCTTCATGCGCCATCTCCTTTGTGCTTCAATGCTTCAAGTTCGTCTTTTGCTTTGCGAACATTGAACATCATTTCGTCAAGCAGCTTTAAAGGATCAGGGGACTTGAGTATCCCGGAGGCCGAGCCCGCCGCGTCATTGCCAGCCATAATGAAATCATAGATTTGAGCGCCCGTAGTTATACCCGCGGCTTGCTCCACCAGAATGTCCGGATACAACTCTTTGACAACCCTGAGAGTTTCTACCACGTAGCTCACATCACTGGCCTGGTCTGTACCGATAAGTTCGCTCGGTTCGGGGTTTATAATGTCCGGTTGAAACTGGGCAATGGCTTTTGTTTCCACTATGGAATCGGCGCAGGCAAAAGTAATCAACCCAAGTTCATTGGCCCTGTCAATGGTCTCTTTTATTTGAGGCAGGGACATGGGTCTTTCACAGTGGTTGAGCAATACACCTTTTGCGCCGGCATCTTTGATCGCCTCCGGAAGCACATCCGCCATGCCCCGACCCGGCCGCAAGGTATCCATGTAGGGCGCGAAAACAAAAATCCTGCTGGTGTTCTCCGCGATCCGGCGGATTTCGGTATACGGCGCGATAAAGATCGCATCGATATCGTACTTTATCGCCGCCTGATCAACTGCCTTCGCATAATCAAACACCGCATCGCCATATATGTAATTCTTTACACTCGTTTCAAAAAACGGCGGTTTAGGCAGAATCTTCTGCTTTTTAACATTAGTCATGTCTGGTCTCCTTTTCTTAGGTTCAGGGTTCGGTTTTCATGGGCCCTTCCTTGTAGCCCAGTCGCGCCGCGACTGAGGCCCCGATGGAACCGCGCTCGCGGCGCGAGCGGGCTACATGGTGTTTGCCACAACGTCTTTCCGTAATAACTGCTCATTATCTCATCCATCTAGCTCAAATTTGGCTGCGTAATCCCGGTAAAATTTCTGGTACAGTCTGCTGCGCTCAGGATCGGGTTCTATTATCCGTTCCTTGGATCTGGTAGTCAAGTAAGCGTCCTTTTCATCACAAAAAATACCGGCACCTATACCTGCCAGGATAACCGCTCCCATGGCCCCGGCGTGCACCCCTGTTTCAGGTATAACCACTGGCCGGTTTAAAACATCGGCCAGGATTGATGGCCAGACAGGGCTTTTCGTCGGGCCGCCTGTCAGCACTATTCTGCCGGCAGGAACCCCTGTAAGCCGCATAAGTTCATCTACCCTGCTCCGTGTAAGAAATACTATTCCCTCCATAAGTGCCCTGGCTATGTTTTTGGGTGCAGCCTTTTTCAGCAATTCCCTGTTCTGTTTATACGGCTGTTTAAAGAGCTCAATGAAGAGACCGTCCGATCCAGGCTGCGCCTCTGCCGCCAACCTGTTAAAGCGCTCAAACAGAGGTTCGCCATCTTCTGCGACAATGCAGTTATCGAGATACTCATTCATCTTTTCGGCAACAGCAGTTAAGGCAAACATGGCACCCCAGCACCCGGAAGGAGAGAGAAACGGGTCAATGAGCATCCTGCCCTTTAATCCTGTTTCCCTATTTTTGATCGGGGCAAAAACCACCCATGATGTTCCGGCAGAGATGAGCAAATCCCCTTCTTCAAACACTCCCGTACTTCTGGCGGCCGAGGGATGATCAAAGCTGCCGGTAACCACCAGGGTTTCCGGAGCAAGTCCGGTAGCCTTAACCGCTTCAGGAGTTACAGCCCGACAGACGCTACCAGGCGGCAGTAAATCTGCCAGTTGGTCCGCCTCTAATTCAAGAAATTCGAGCAGCTCATTATTCCATGTGGAGCTTTCCTGGTTTTGCAGGTAGAAGGTAGTCGCTTTTGAGTGATCAACAACCAGGCGACCGCAGAGTCTGTGATAGATATAATCATTGAGCATTGTGAAATAACGGGCCTTTTGCCAGATTTCCGGTTCAAACCTCTTAAACCAGCCAAGATGGGCCAGGGGAAAGGTGCCTCCAAATGGCCAGCCAGCGCTGCGGTATACACGCTCCGAATCCAGATCAGGCCACAGCTCGGCCTCTTTCCCGGCGGTGCGGGTATCCATCCAGCTGATTGCTTTTCCCAGGGGTTTATAATCTTCATCCAGCAGCACAGTGTTACCACTGGCACCACTCAGGCTTACGGCCTTAACCTCGCCTGGGTCAGCGACTTTTGAAATAAGCTCATTTATAAGCGAACATACATCCTGAAAGTAGAGTTCAACATCTAGCTCTACCCGCTGTTCTTCAGAGCGAAGAAGCTTTACCTGCCGGCTTGCCTCGCAAATTATATTGCCATCCGTATCAGAAAGCACGGCTTTCATGGCGCTGGTCCCAAGGTCAAATCCGATAAGACAGCCACCGGTTCTATGTACACTCATCCTTCAGCCCTTCCTGCGTCTGCCATTGGAAAGCCTGTTGATTCTATGATCTTCTTAGCATTATTATAAAAGATATCTTCCACATCAGTTTTCTGAAGGCCTACCTCATTTACCGCATCTTTTATGGCCATCATCTCTTCATAGAGAAAAAATGAGAGCTCAGCGGCCTCTTCCCCATCGACTTCCCTCATATTCCTGTCGCCCGAAACATCACCATACAATCCTCTGGGCACCAGATTGATATAGATTCCCTTCTCGCAAATACGCCGCATTCTCATACGTGTTATGGGAAGATCGCTTCCGAAAATCATACGCTTGGGGCCAAGCGCCTCCAGCGCTTGCGCAAACACCTCGGCGTTGGTGTTTGCCGAAATGTCAAACATAAGACGCTCCGTTTTTCCAAGGACTTCGAAGGCGTCGCCAATATCTTCCAGGCAGTAGGCCCTGCCCACATGCGCCAGAACAAGTTTCAGGTTTGGATATTTCTGCTCAATTTCCAGGATCTGAGCCAGGTTAACAGGATCCTTCAACCGGCCGGATCGGGGTATGTGAAGCATCACCATTAGTCCTCGTTTGTCCAAAACAGCCAGGTGCTCATGAGACAGAAAGTCAAAAATACGAACTTCATCACCCGGTATATAGGAGGGAGCAAAGCTCAGGTAGACCTTTATGCCATTGTATCCACCTTCAGTCAGTTTCCGGTCCAGTTCCTCCCCGGGACAGGAAGGATGGGCAAGCAGTAGCACCGGCAACTGGCGGGACATAGCAGAAGCCCTTGTATACTCGTTCAACTCATCTATTTTGTCTACCGGTTCCACCCAGGGGAATATGCATGGAGTTACCTTCTTCCCGGGAAACATACGCTTGTAGGTCTCCAGGAGGTCTTCAATGGGATTATCCTCTGCCACCAGTGACGTCCAGGACACAAGCCTCTTATCCTGGACAGCTGTGCTTCCGGTTATCTCCTTTTTGTAGACATGGGTATGGATATCGATTATATTTTCAGGGAGAAAATCCTTCAAATGCTCCTGGTAGCAGCATTTGTCTATATTCTTAATTTCAAAGTTCATATTATTTCCACTGAAAAACCCATCATCTGCCCAAATGTAGTCAGGGATGTGACAGCATCACCATAGACCATTACCAGATGATGAGTTCCCCCTGCCATGCTGTATTTCTTCAGGAATGACGACACGGGCATATCTGGTTTTATCCATCCGTGTATGCTTTCTTTGAGCTGATTGTCGCCACTCACATCAAGAACCTCTACTTCACTAAGAATGAGAGTAAACTCTCCATTCGAAGTTTGGGCCAGGTTCACTAAAACCGCTTGTCCAGGTTTAAAGCACCCAAATGCCATTATTGGGGCGTCAGCGTCAGAAAACGTGTATTCCTTTGCTGTCAGTTTCATTTTTCCTTTTGCCGTTCTAGGGTTCATTTCACCCATATGGCTGAGAAAGATGCTGTTGCCTTTCCAATCGGGACAGAACATTTCAGTAAAACTGGTTTCAGGATACATTTGCAACAGAGCCCCGCATAGAGCCGCAGTCAGCACGTCACCTTCTGCTGCGTAGCCGATTCCCCGGGCCATTGATTTGGATGCTTCAATGAACGGTACGCTTTCGAACCCGTTCTTCCTTTCAATATCTGCGAAATTCATCGAATAGGCATTAAGCCCATTCTTTTCAATCCATTTCCTGACGAGCAAATTCATTCGAGCCGTTCGCCTATGGGCTTCTTCATCGTACTTTGCGGTTTCGAAGAGGGCCAGGTCATCAGCCATCTCACTCTCAATCTCATCGTCAGTGAGGGTGCTTGTGATGTCGATAATTTCATTCATGTCAAAAGACACTATCCGGGCGCCTATGGTTTCAGCCAGTTCATCCGGAGTGACATAAAAATCACCCATTCCCTTAAAAGAAGTTCCAATCAGTCCCACCTTGCTTGTTTTCATTGAATGGGCAGCGTGAGCCGTCTTACAAAGTCGTACAACTCTCTCAATAACGTCAGAATTCTTCCAGTGTCCGGCTTCAACAAAGTATTGAATACCCCGTCGTTTCAGCATACTGCACATGTCCTGGACCCCATGAATTCCGTGATTGTAAAGTATTTCCTCAACATTCACACTCTGATCAAATGAGTATGCCGGGGTTGTATCAAGCACGACTATTGGTTTCCCTATCTTCTCGAGTGCATCGATACTTTCAAGCGACGGAGAGTAGGCAAGATGAAGGGTGATAACCGCACATACATCATCAAAAAGGGCGGCGGCATTCTCAAATTCTTCAGCTTCTCTGCACACAGGTGCCGCGATAACATCCAGACCGCGATCCACCAAAACTTCCTGGACCGCTTTTGAGAATCCATCCATCCTTTCTCTCATATCAGGAAGAACATCATCATATAGTTTCAAATATAAGGGCAGAAACCCCACCTTCATCTTGGACATCTTCATACTCCTCTTCTCATTCACCCATGACCAGTACTTCGCAGACACGCTTACGCTCGCGAACCTGATCCCAATCGATGAAGTAAATAAAGCCGAAATCTCCGAGCGAGAGCTTGCCCTTTTCGAGTACGATACTCTCGGAGCGACCGAAAAAACAGGAGCGCAGGTGCGCGTCGGTGTTCAGGCTGCCCTTAGGTTCTTCGTCCGGAAAGGAGAGCGCAAACTCGATATGCTTGGGACCCGGATGGTGATACTGACCCTCGCTGCGACAGGTGGGAATCAACTTCTCCATGATTTCCATCAGGTCGACCTGCATGAATTCACGTCCGAAGTAATTCAAGTCGTGTGAGCTCTCCTGGGTTATGACCGAGCAGGTGGTGTGGTGTGAATAAACTGTGACCAACCCATTCTGAATGCCAGATTCGGCCACTATCTTCTTTACCTTTTCGGTGATCTCATGGAAGCACGGCATATGATCTTTCGACTGAACTTCAACTTTACCAATGTGCACTGACATTACTATTCTCCTCTTCTCATGTTCGTTTATCTATAAGGCCAACTAAGAGCCCACGCGAAAATAACTCCGCTGAATCAATTGCGTATATCTTAGGACAAAACCAATCGTATTACTACCTGCTTATGCGCAAATAAATTTTCTTATTTGCGCACGCAACTTCTTGTTTTTTATGACAGAAACTTTTTGATAAGTCACTAACAATATGTCACAGTTTCACTTGGTACCTGCTGCGGCTCACTAATTAGGTTATCACCGCAGCCGGTAACAACAGCCCTCCCACACTCAGCGTAGGTCACTTAATCATGATTACCGTCCCGGTGAATGGTGGCACAATCACCCCAAAATCGTCCACCGTGGCGGTTACTGCTCCATCGCTGGCCACCACGATTTGGTAGCAGACCATCGAGTCCTTGGCGGCGGTGTCGTAGAAGTCGCCTGCAGCCGGGAGTGCAGTCGTGTAAATCTGGATGTCATCGACAAGGAATTGATAGTGATCTCCGACACGCACGATCTTGAGCACATAGGGACCCGCGAACGTTAGGACAGGAGCTGTATACAGTTCGTAGTTCCCGGTGCCGTCCAGGTACGTTCTCGTCACATTGACCTTAAACTCCGTTGCGCTTAACGGCTGCATCCGCAGCGTGTAGCTATCGTCGGTAGTGGAAATATAGCCCGGCTGCGGGACGGCGGAGATCATCAACCCCATAAAACCCCAACTCCCACCCGTTCGACTGAGCGACTTGACCGTCATAGTCACGGTTTCGGTCGGCGCTCGCGTGGCGTCGGTGGGGTATAGACCCAGACTGCCATTACCGCCAGTCGTCGAGAGGTCCAGCGCACCATCGCCGCCATCCCAGGCGGGCGTTCCATTCTCGGCGTTGTAGTACGAGTATTCCGTCCACGCACTCGCGATATTGGGATCGGTGTTGAAGTCGAAAAAGCGTGCCACATCACCCCGCGAGACCTTGATATCAACTGATGAAGCAATGGGAGCATCTGACCCGCCTGCCGGATACTGGCTGATCACAACACCGGCCGAAACGGTTTCGCTGAAAGAATACGCGACCGCAGCAACCAAGCCTGCCGCAACGATATTGGTTTCCGCCGTCGCCTGAACCTGACCGACAACATCAGGCACAGATACCTTCGGGACCGGCCCCAGCGAAACATGGAGATCAACCGGCGAACCAGCCAGAACTTCTACCCCGCCGGTCGGGTTCTGACTGATGACAACGTCTACGGCAACAGATTCGCTGTAGGCAGTGGTAATTGTGCCAACGGTATATCCGCCTGCAACGATGGCTGATTCTGCATTTGTCTGTGTCATACCAACGACATCCGGCATTGGATCGCCTGGAGTAGTGGAAACATTCACGGATGTCGATCCGCTGAACGTCGGCACATTTACCATAAAGTCCACAATCGTATCCCCCTGCTCGGTGAAGAGATAGAACATGGTGGAGATATCAGTGCTGCCATCAAAGGTGACGGTCAACAGGTTCGAACTGCTGTTATACGTGCTACCGGCAATCTCCGAGGTATGCATGGCACGCGCGTATTGAAGGCCGTAATCGAGCGTGACATAGATCGGATTGTACGATTCCAGATTGCTTGTGATTCCCTGGAGGATCTCTCGCCACGGTTCGGCTGGGATCTGGGCGATATACTGACCATGGGTGAACAGTTGCGCCAGGACCATGCTGTCAAGCGCCCGCCTGACCTGTCGTGTGCCGTGGCCGATGGTTTCCGGCACATTTGTATTTGGAGCCCACTCGTAGCCATTCTCGTCCCGGATTTCAGTAAGGCTGTTAAAGAATTTTTCGTCGAATTCCGGATGTCCGGGGATACTCAGGAAATCTGCATAATACCCGGGAACAATGGCACTGCTGGCCCCCGACTCATAGCGACGGAAGGGGCCGTCCATCACCCACGGTGTTCCGTACCCGTTGCCGGGGACCATATGGGTGCCGACAAACTCCACACCCCAATCACTCAACCCCTGAAAGACGTTGCTGCCAAGTTCATAAAAATGCCCCAGGACGTACTTGGAGATCGGAATTTTGTTATCCAGATGCCACTGGGTACCTTCCGCGAAATAGGCTTCGACAGTCTCGTCCGGCCAGTCGCCCCCGCTGTGGTTGTAATAAAAAAAACCATTATAACTGAATGCATGAATCGAGGCGGTTGCATCTCCGGCATTAACCAGCGCGGAGAGGTGCGCGGCTTCAGTGGCGTCGATGTTGTCAAGGAAGACCCCTGCCCAGGGCTTGATGCCGAACTCGTTGGCGATATCAATCCAGCCCAGGGGGCCGGACTCGTCATCGACACGCATCGTCACAAAGGGAGGCATCCCCTGCATGACAAACGGTTTTCTTGCCGCCCAGACAATGCTGCGCCACACCAGATCATCGAGTTTGTAGAGGGGACCATGGACCGAGTGCGAGATCCAGTCGTATGTGGCCCACTGCACCGCCCGGCCTGAGCCGTGGGTTGTCACCGCCAGGAACGGCTGGGTGCCCGTGGAGGCCAGGCCCGTCATCTCGGCTGGCAGGCTGATGCCCGGTAGCGTCATGCCACCCGTGCCAATGACTTCGCCGGAATCGTGTCGCTCCGTGATGTAGTGGGCCGCACCGTCAATTGTCACGCCAGAACCGGAGGTGCTCCCGCCATAGCCAAAGCCGAAGATACCATCCACGAACGAATAGCGTGGCGTACTCCCATCGGCCGAGAGGTCGTTGTCGAAATTGACTAGTCCGGTCCCCCCGCTGACGGCAGTGGTTATGTTTGCCTGTTCGGCGGCATCCAGATACAGCTCACCGACGTCAAGCTGTCGATGACCGACAATGATCACCGCGTAGTTTTCAATTTCCGCTCCGACCTCCATAGCAGCAATGTCCAGAACCGTATACGGAACGCCGAAGTGATCCAGGTAGGGCTGCACGAGCTGCTGAAAATCGGCGTATTCCGCGCTGGCGGAGTTGACCACCACCAGGGCATCGGCCCGGTGCAGTTCGGCCGCCGACGCAGCTCCGCCAAGCGCCATGGCAGCACCCAGCAGAAGCGAAAAGATAGATCTCCTTATAGTACTATTATTCATTTTCTTCTTTTCTGTGTACGTTTTTGTGGACACAACATTAGCGAAGGGTTTGCCCTGGGTGTTGTCCTAATAAAACATGGTGCTTTCGAGTTTCCGAGGGATTTTTCCTTTGTCGCGAGCTTTGTCGTAAGCTTTGTCGGCCCCTTGCCCTGACGTAAAAGGCGCAGTTTCTGCAGAATTTCTTTGCGAGCATTGTCGAGGAAATCGATAGAATCGAGGTATTCGACTTAACCGAACCAAATTATCAGACTAAGTGCGAGACAAAGTGGTTTCCATCTCGCAGCTCGTCTTCTCAATTATCAATTATCAATTATCAACTCCCCTTCTCCGTGCCACCGTGCCTCCGTGTTAAAATCTTTTCATGTCGCCCCTTCAGGGCTGAGAATAGATTCATCTATCAGACCCAGGGCAAGCCCTGGGCTGTTTCATTTCGGGGCTTCGCCCCTCTAGTGCCATCACTTCATCGACAAAGGCTCCTGTCTGGCATCCTGCCCGCCTCTTACTAAAGAGGGCGGCATAACTGCCGCCCTCTGCTCAAGAACCTGCGACCGGGCAGTGCCCGGGCGAATGTTGTATTGCTTCTACATAACAAAGATAATCGTCCCGGAGGGCGGCCCAGCCGGCACACCAAAGTCGTCCACGGTGGCGGTCAAGGCTCCCTCTCCGCCAAATATGATCTGGTAGTAGATCATCGAGTCTTTAACTGCGGTGTCATAGGTATCGGCTGCTACATCACCCGACGTGTAGAGCAGATTCCCGTCGGCCAGGAACTCGTAGTTTCCGGCAGCATTGCGCACGATATCTATGACGTAGGGGCCGGAGAACGCCGTGGAAGCGCCGATGTGCAGCTGGAAGTTGCTTGTGCCGTCCTTATAGGCCTTGCGCACCTCGTAATGGAAATGCGTGGCGCTTTCCGCGATCAGAACCAGCGAGTAGGTGTCGTCGGCCGTGGCAGTATAGCCCGGGGTGGGGACCGCGGAGATCATCAACCCCGCATAACCCCAGCTGCCGCTGGTCTTACCAAGTGACTTGACCGTCAGGGTCACGGGCTCGGTCGGCGTTCGCGTGGTGCTCAGTAGAGAAATACCCGCGGCCCAATTCACCGCTGGGGTTGTACCACTGTCGGGTGAGCTGAGACCAAGGTCGCTACCACTCCAAGTCGCATAGTCTGTGAGAGCCTCGGGGAAAGTGGAGCCATTGTTGCCATAGAACGCGTAATCCGTCCACCCGCCCGAGAGGTCCGGATCGGTGTTGAAGTCGTCGAAGAACACGAGTTCTTTCGTGGTGAAACTCCACGCCGTATCGCCGCTGATTCCCGCGAAGCTGTTGCCGGTGAGATCGTCGATGGCTTCCGGAGCAATCTCCACGTAGTAGCCGTTGAGGACAGAGAGATCGCTGCTTGGGTTGATGGTGACCGTCGCGCCGCTCAGCGAAAGATTGGGCGAACTGGTCACATCGAAAGCCTCCACCAAGCCACCGCCGCTTTCCCGCAGGGTGATGTCGCCGGTGCCGAAGACGACATCCTCGTCGAAGGTCACCGAGAGGTTATCGAAGAAGCTTACGTCAATGGCACTATTCGCAGGGATCAGGGTGAGCACGCCCGGATCGGTCACGTCCGCCGCGGCGGTGGTGAAGCTCCACGAGGTGGTGTCGGTGATTCCCGCGAAGCTGTTGCCGGCGAGGTCGTCGATGGCCTCGGGATCGATCTGCACGTAGTAACCGGTGGTTCCTGCCAGATTGTTGGTGGGGCTGATGGTGACACTCACGCCGCTCAGGGAAAGGTTGGGCGAGCTCGTCACATCAAAGGAATCCACCACCGCGTCGCCGACGGTCTCCTTGATGGTGATGTTCCCGGTGCCAAAGGCGACGTCCTCGTCGAAGGTCACCACCAGGTCCGAGTAAGTCGGCACACCCGTGGCGTCATCGACCGGATCCAGGGTGGAAATGTCCGGCGGGGTCGTGTCGGCCGTCACCTCTTCCAGAGTCAAGGCGTTGAGGGCCGTGTTCGCGTCATCTCCCGGATTGTCGTCCAGCGATACCCGGAAGGAACTGTCGGTGGCGGTGAAGGTGTAGGTGTAGACCTGCCCGAAATCAGCTCCGGGCTGTTTGGCATCCGCGCCATCCGTCTCGACGCCAGTGACAAAGTTTGCAAGGCCCAGACTCAGCGTGTCGGGCGAAGCGGTCTCCACGGAAACGTTGAAATTGCGCTCTGCGGAAGCTCCTCCGGCTACGCCGCCCTGAAACGACCAAAAGCCTTCCTGTAAAATGAGCTGAAGCTGGTACTGGGTGCCGGGTGTAACCGCCAGATCGATGGTCCAGTTCCCACCGTACCAAACGCTGCTCGTCATATTCTCCAAAGCATCGTCGTCGGCAGTAGCGCCGTAGTCTGCTGCATTTGCACCACCGGGATTGGCGCCGGTGTAATTGAATTCCAGGGGACTACCCGTGGTAGTGACACCTGTAGGCAGACTGGAGACGCTCGCGGCGGCGAAGTTCACCCCCTGCACCGTCTGGGCGGTCCCGCCAAGGTTGAAGGCGTAGATTATGTTCCCGGTCAGGTCGATGCCCTCGCCGGCATCGCCACCGGTGAACGGCGTCAGCGTGCCCAGATTAACCGTTGATGCGAGTGCTGTGGTTGCGGTCGCCATGACG
>Ga0307990_1003289_pt1 | contig 12408 bp, 6 predicted proteins | sample EllFjometagen129_FD_203168 | JGI IMG/M metagenome (GOLD analysis project Ga0307990, IMG submission 203168) | Marine microbial communities from Ellis Fjord, Antarctic Ocean - #129 | ecosystem: Environmental > Aquatic > Marine > Unclassified | place: Southern Ocean | collected 2014-10-08
CGTCTTCCTGCTTCAATGGAGTCGTAGGCACCACACTTGATGAGGCTTTCAAGGACCTTCTTGTTGACCTTCCTCATATCCACCTTGCCGCAGAAATCACAGAAGGATAGAAACTTCCCTTCCCTGTCCCGGGCCTCTATGATGGAGTCAACGGCTCCTATGCCGACATTCTTGACGGCGGCCAGACCGAACCGTATATTCCCGGCAGTCACAGTAAAATCCCGGAAAGATTCATTTATGTCGGGTGGCAAAACACTAATTCCCATGTCCTTGCAACTACTGATATATTTTATAATATTATCTCTGTTATTTTTCTCACTTGTCAGGAGGGCCGCCATAAATTCAACGGGATAGTGGGCCTTGAGATAGGCCGTCTGGAAAGAGATCATGGCGTAGGCCGTGCTGTGAGATTTGTTGAAACCATATCCCGCAAAGGTTTCCATCTGTTCCCATATCTTTTTTGTCTTATTTTCGGGAACATTGTTCTTTTTTGCCCCGGCGAAAAACTTCGGCCTTTCACGTTCCATGTCGGACGATTTTTTCTTGCTCATAACACGGCGGAGATTGTCGCCTTCGGCCATCGTATAATTTCCGATTGTGCTCACAATCTGCATTACCTGTTCCTGATAAAGGATAATCCCGTAGGTCTCCTTCAGTATGTCTTCAAGTTGAGGCGTTTCATATTCTATCTTTTTCTTTCCCTGCTTTCGGGCAATGAAATCGGAAACCATGTTCATAGGACCCGGTCTGTAGAGTGAGATCAGGGCAATCAGATCTTCGATACAGTCGGGTTTCATGCTTATCAGGAGTTCCTTCATGCCGTCGCTTTCAAGCTGGAACACACCATCAGTATGGCCCTTAACAAGCAACTGGTAGCTGGCGGGATCTTCGAGTGATACATTGTCCAGGTCGACCTCTTCCTCCCTCCCCTCTTTTATGAAATTGAGTGTATTCTTTATGACGGTAAGTGTCTTGAGACCCAGAAAGTCAAACTTTACCAGACCGGCGGTTTGCAGGTCATTCATCGAAAACTGCGTGACGATATCGTCGTTATTGGGACTTTTATAGAGAGGGACCCTTTCGACGAGCGGTTTGTCGGAGATTACCACACCCGCCGCGTGTGTCGAGGCGTGACGATTCAATCCCTCCAGTGACAGGGACAGAGAGAGGAGTTTCTTGATTTTCTCATTATTATTTGACTCTTCTCTGAGCCTCGGTTCTCTCTGTATGGCTTCGTCAAGGGTGATATTGAGCACATTGGGGATCAGCTTTGCTATTCTGTCCACTTCGCCATAGGGGATGTTCAACGCCCTCCCTACATCTCTGATGACGGCCTTGGCCTGCATTTTTCCGAAGGTAATGATCTGCGCGACACGGTCGCTTCCGTATTCCTCGGTCACATACCGTATTATATCGTCCCTTCCCTCGATACAGAAGTCGATGTCTATATCGGGCATGCTCATCCTGTCGGGATTGAGAAATCTTTCAAAAAAGAGACCGTATTTTATGGGGTCTATGGACGTAATACCCAGTGCGTAGGCAACCAGACTCCCCGCCGCCGAACCTCTGCCCGGCCCAACGGGAATGCCCTTCTCCTTTGCATGATCCACAAAGTCGGAGACGATGAGAAAATATCCGGGGAATCCCATGGATGTGATGATGTCCAGTTCAGACTTCAGGCGCTTTTCATAGACCTCTTGAAGGTCGTCACTCCCCCCCTTTATCAGAAGGGGCATCAATCGCTGAAGGCCCTTCTCCGCTTTCATGGCGAGATAGTCACTGGGCGAAACCCCCTTTTCAATTTTTCTGTACTGGGGAAGCAGTGTCTGATTGAGATCAAGCGTCAGATTGCAGCGCTCCGCTATCTTTACGGTGTTTTCTATCGCTTCGGGACAGTAGTGAAAGGTTTCGGCCATTTCTTCAGGCGATTTGAAGTAGAGATGATCCGTCGTGAACCTCATCCTGTCCGTATCTTCTACCGTCTTGCCCGTCTGGATACACAAGAGGACATCGTGCGCCTCGGAGTCTTCTTTTTTGAGATAGTGGCAGTCATTTGTTGCAACGATGGGAATGGATAGTTCCTTTCCTATCTCTATCAATCCCTTATTGACCTCCGCCTGTTCCGGGAGGCCGTTTTCCATGATCTCCAGATAGAAATTTCCCTCACCGAATATTGCACGATACTCCTGTGCCGCCCTCATGGCGGATGCTCTATCTCCTTTGAGGAGAAATTGAGGCACCTCACCGTGGAGGCACGCACTCATACCGATCAAGCCCTTGCTATGTTGGGAGAGAAGCTCCTTGTCCACTCTGGGCCGGTAATAAAAACCCTCCAGGTAACCTGCCGACGTCAACTTCATCAGGTTTTTGTATCCCGCCATATTTTTTACGAGGACAACGAGATGGTTGGCGTCTTGCGCCCTTTTTATGAAACGGCTTTCTTTGGCAACGTAGAGTTCACATCCGATGATGGGCTTGATTCCCGATTTATAGGCCTTCTGATAAAATTCTATTGCTCCGAACATATTGCCGTGGTCCGTCATGGCAAGGGCCGGCATTTTCCATATCTTCGCTTGAGCGAAGAGGTCTTTCAGTCGTATGGCACCATCGAGGAGGCTATACTGCGTATGGACGTGAAGATGAACAAAATCTGCGTGTTTCATGTATTTAGTCCTGATATATAGAGAAAATTCATTATCTTATTAATCCAGACGGTAGTTGGGAGCTTCCTTCGTTATAATCACGTCGTGAACGTGGCTCTCTTTGAGACCGGCACTCGTTATGCGCACGAATTGTGCCTTTTGTCTCAATTCCTTTAAGGTTGCACAGCCGACATATCCCATGCCCGCCTTTATCCCTCCAGTTAGTTGGAGTATGCTTGCCGAAAGCGATCCCCTAAAGGGTACCCGTCCCTCTATTCCCTCGGGAACGAGTTTTATGCTGCTCTCGATATCGTCTTCGAGATAATATCTATCCTTGCTCCATCCCTTCATTGCCTCCAGTGATCCCATTCCCCTGTACATCTTGTAGCTTCTCCCCTGGAAGAGTATAGTTTCTCCCGGACTCTCTTCAGTGCCGGCAAAGAGGCCGCCGATCATAACCGAATAGGCCCCTGCACCGAGGGCCTTTACAAGGTCGCCTGAATATTTAACGCCTCCATCGGCAATAAGGGGAATCCCGTGTTCTTCTGCAGCCTGTGAACAGTTTTTGATTGCCGTCATCTGGGGAACACCCACTCCTGCAATAATCCGTGTCGTACAGATGGAACCGGGGCCCACGCCTACCTTGATCGCATCCACGCCCGCTTCAATCAGGGCCTTTGCTCCTTCATAGGTTGCAACATTTCCGGCAATAAGCTCACATCCGGGAAAGTTTGACTTTGTCGCCCCTATCGTTTTCAAGACACTTCGTGAGTGGCCATGAGATGTATCGATGACGATCACATCGGCTCCCGCAGAGAGAAGGGCATCCACTCTCTCTTCCGCATCGAGAATGCCGACTGCCGCTCCAACACGTAATCTACCCATGGAATCCTTGCACGCCTGGGGATATTTCTTAATCTTTTCGATATCTTTTATGGTTATGAGCCCCTTCAGGTTGTATTTTTCATCGACAACGAGGAGCTTTTCTATCCTATGCGTGTGCAACAATTTTTTCGACTCTTCAAGCGTTATGTTCGTTGAAACGGTGACCAGGTTTTCCTTTGTCATAACCTTGGAAACGGGTTGATCGAGATTTGTCTCGAAACGAAGATCACGGTTCGTTAATATACCGACAAGCCGTTCTTCCTTTACGACAGGGACACCGGATATCCTGTATTTACTCATCAGTTCAAGGGCATCCCTCACGCTTGTGTCGGGTTCGACGGTTATGGGATCCACTATCATTCCACTCTCGGACTTCTTAACCTTGTCTACCTCGACTGCCTCTCTCTCTATACTCATATTCCTGTGGATAATTCCGATTCCGCCCTCCTGAGCCATACATATGGCCGTTCTTGACTCAGTAACCGTATCCATTGCCGCGCTTACAAGGGGAATATTCAGAGAAATATTATTCGTAAGAAATGCCGACATATCAACATCCTTCGGTAAAACACTCGACTCTGCCGGAATAAGAAGGAGGTCATCAAAGGTAAGACCTGCCTTGATTTTTTCATCTAACATCATACACCTCCCAGTTTTTGCTCTTCAACACAACCATTTATGTAATAGGTACTATCGTTTAGTGGTACATAAAAGGCATCCCTATCCTTTTCATATTCTATGAATTCGGCTATCTGATAATAGGCCGCTCTTGAAAATCGTGCATCGAATGTTCCATCTCTCACGGAGCAGTAGAGGACATTTTCTCTTCCCACGCGCAGTGACGATGGATCAAGCCACTCGCTTGTTGCATCGTTGAGGACTATTTCCATATATGTATCCATTTTATAGACCGCTTTTACAACATAGGGGACATCATCGACTTCGATCACTGAACGGTCATCACCGAGTTCGATAAAATATTCCCCCGACTCTTTCCTTTTCAGGTGCTCATAGAATAGTTTTACGATGTCCATGCGGAACATTTCATTCCCGTTGTAGAACCAGACACCGTTTTTGTCTATTTTTATCAAGACTTTTTGTCTCTTCTTACCGTGCTGTCCAGTATCAGCGTTACGGGACCGCTGTTGCGCAGTTCTATCTTCATCATTTCCTGGAATTTTCCCGTGGCTACCTTTGTGACGCTCTTACTGACCACTTCCACGAAATATTCGTAGAGTTCCGCCGCACGTTGAGGCTCGCAGGCATTGACGAAAGAGGGACGTCTCCCCTTGGTGCAATCGGCAAGGAGCGTGAACTGCGAAACAACCATCATTTCTCCCGATATATCCAGGAGAGATATATTCATTTTGCCCTTACTATCCTCAAATATTCTGAGATTGATAAGCTTATCGGCAAGATACTCCGCATCATTCCTCTCGTCATTCGCCTCTACCCCCAGGAGGATAAGCAGACCCCTTCCTATCTCACCGATGATCGTATCATCGACGGACACCTGTGCGAAATCTACCCGTTGAACTACGGCCTTCACCCCGGTTACTCCAATCATTAAAATTTTCCATGATAACAACAATTACTTTTTGATTCAAGGAATTTCATGAATCTACTTCGGATAGCCCGTAATTTTCTTGATCCTCTTGTAGAAGGGCTTGAGAGATTTGTACATCTTTTTGTAGACATCGGTGTAGAGATCGTCATAGAGATCATGGTTTTTCAGGTTTGGTTCATAGACCTCGCCTACATGGGTCATTGCCTTGACGGCCGTTTCAAAATCACTGTGAAGTCCAAGGCCGACGGCTGCATCGATAGCGGCGCCCAATCCGGAGGTTTCATAAACGTGGGCCTTAGCAGTGGGTAACCCGAAGATATCGGCCGTGATTTGCATGGCGATTTTACTCTGTGAGCCTCCCCCCGATACACGAAGACTGGTAATGGGAATCCCCGTCTTTTTTTCTATGCGTTCCTTTCCCTCTCTCAATGCGTATCCCAGTCCCTCAAGAATTGAACGGTAGAGATGCGCCTTTGTGTGTGCATCGCCGAAACCGATGATTGCCCCCTTCGCTTCCGGTCCGGGAAGTTTCAGACCGGGCGACCAGTATGGTTGAAGTACAAGCCCCATAGACCCTGGCGGAATCTCTTCTATCAGCTTTTCAAAGAGTTCCTCGGCCTGAAGACCGTTTTCCGCCGCCTCCTGACATTCCCGATAACCGAATTCCTTCTTGAACCAGCTTACCATCCAAAATCCACGGTATATCTGAACCTCTATCGTATGATATCCCGGTATAGCCGACGGGTAAGGAGGAAGCAGAGGAATTGCCTCGACATATTTTTTGTGAGTCACGTTGATAGTGGCCGTCGTACCATAACTCAGACATCCGATAGATGAATCCATACTTCCCGAGCCTATTACCTCACAGGCCTTGTCCGCTGCTGCTGCAATAAGCGACAGACCGGCTGGGATTCCCGTATCACGAGAGGCATTTTCTGTAATTTCGCCGATTACTTCCCCCGGTGTAATTAATTCGGGGAGTAATGACGTGTCCATCGGTAAAATCCTCCATTTCCAATCCCAGCTGGGGGCCCATCTGAGGTGTTTATAATCAAAGGGTATATAACCGACCTGGCAGCCCACGGAATCTGCAAACTGTTCTGTTAAACGGTATGTAAGATATCCGGAAAGCAAGAGATACTTATGTGTTTTTCTCCACACCTCGGGCTGATAGGTACGAATCCAGTTGGCCTCCGCCTCCGCCTGAAAGTAGGCTATCGTATCTCCCATATTAATGAGCTTGAAGAGCAATCCCCACAGTCCTCCAATGGGCAATTGACCGTGAGTCTTGCGCTGATCAAGCCAGTGTATGCATGGCCGAAGGGGCTTTCCTTCTTTATCGACATTTATTACTGTTCCTCTCTGTGTCGTAAGAGAAACACCGGCTATTCTTTCTCTATTGACATTTTCCTCATTCCACAGGCCCCGGCAGGCTTCGCACAGGGCATTCCAGAAGGTTTCAGGGTCCTGTTCCGCCCACCCCGGGTGAGTCGAATAATAGGGTGGCCTTAAGGGCACTATGTGCGATGCAATGAGCCGGCCCTCCAGATCAAAGACGAGGGCCTTCATACTCTGTGTTCCATTATCGATGGCAAGCAGCAGATCCCTGTTATTCATTCGTCACACCGCCCATATTTTAATAGGGTTCTTCTCGAAAAGGATTCAAGGGTTCGTCCCCTTCACCTCGTGCCATTACATCCAAAGCCCTTGCGTCACCGTCTCTTTATTTTAACAGTGAAACGATAACTGTAACTCGGAAACGGTTTCAGCATTTCCCTGGAATCCTTGACCCCTTGACCCCTGTCTTCCACCCCTTGTACCCTTGTTACTCGCCGTTCAGTTTCTTCAGTGCCAGTATTAGCGCTTGGGTCCCCGATCGTCCATGTCCCTGTGCCTTTAACGCAATGTACAACTGTCTCACCAGCGCCAGCCCCGGTAGTGAAAAACCAGATGATGCGGCTTCATCGAGTGCGATTCCCATATCCTTTATGAAGTGTTCGACGATAAATCCCGGATCATAATCACCCTTGGCTATTCTTGGTCCCAGATTGTTTATTGCCCATGACTGGGCCGCTCCCTTTCCGATGACATCGATTATGGCCTCTTCAGCGATTCCCAGTCTCGATGCATAGAGGAGCGACTCACAGACACCGAGCATTGTACCGGCAACCAGTATCTGATTGCACATTTTTGTATGCTGGCCCGCTCCCGCCTCCCCCATGAAAGAAATGGTTTTTCCCATCAGATGAAAGAGGGGCAAAACCTCATCAAAGGTCTTCTTTTGTCCTCCCACCATAATTGCCAGCACAGCGTCCCGCGCACCGACATCGCCACCCGAAACGGGGGCATCGAGACTCTCAATGCGGGATTTCGAAGACACTTCAGCAATACGTTTCGCCAGAGATGGTTTGCTTGTCGTCATATCCACGAGTATTCGGGGCCATTTTTCAGAAGAGAGTATACCCATTTCGCCGAAGTATATTTCCTCTACATCGGAAGGAAAACCAACCATCGTGAAGAGTATTTCAGAATTAGCAGCCACAGAGGCAGGCGAGTCGTGCCACACCCCTCCCCTGTCGAGAAGTTGTTCCGCCTTAGATCGTGTTCTGTTATAAATGTGGAGATCATGTCCCCCATTTTGGAGATGATCCGCCATCGACAAACCCATTACACCAGTTCCAATCCATCCAATTTTCATAGTGATTCCCCCTCTGAATAATTTATTAGATTTGCATTGACAAAAGATAGATTATCCAATTAACAATCTATACATGCCGAATACTTTCTTTATTTTACAGATAATTCCTTGTGTACCAAAATGGTTGAAAAACATCAATGCGATTTTCGCACCCTTTTTCTTTGAAGCTATTCCCTTTATCGATGTGTCGTGTTAATATATTTCACCAACGAGGAGAAATGAATGAAGATTTCCGCAAAAATAAGTCTTTCTTTCCTTGTAACTGCCATCATTTTAAACACCGCCGGTGTTGCAATCTTCTACATTGCGACAAGCAATAATATTGAGACGTCGATAGGCAACCATTTGATCACCATCTCCGAAAACCGGGGAAGCCATATAGAGACCTTCCTGGGCAGCAAGAAGCGTATCCTTTCAATCCTGTCAAACAATTTAAATTTCAAAGATTTACTCGGCGCCGATCCTGACAGTGATACATATAATGCACATTTTAATCGTGTAAAAGCGGAAATAGACAATACACTGCAATCTTATCCCGACTTCATCAGTGTTTTTCTCTTTGATGGTAATGGCGGTATTATTTACTCGAAAGGGGAAAATCCCGATGATGAAATGCACAAACCATCGACGAGCATACGTTCCGATTCTCTCGATGGAACCTATGTATCTGACGTTCATGTACACAAGAACAGCGCCCGACCCCATGTAACATTGACGTCGCCTGTTATCATCGGTGGCTCTACCGCGGGTTTCATTTCGGCTGGCATAGGGTTGGATGAACTCTACAAAATACTTGAAGAGAGGACCGGCCTGGGTATAACGGGGAAAACATATCTGATAAACAGAGAATCATATATGGTAAGCCCTTCACGATTCAGGAGCAACGTGATTCTGCGACAAAAAATTGAAACCGAAAATGCGCGAGATGCCCTGAAATATAAGAATACGAAAAGATCCCCAAAGGATAGAGTTTCCCAATTTTTTGACTATCGTAACGTACCGGTGGTGGGGACCTACCGATATATCCCTGAAATGGAATGGGCTCTCCTCACTGAGATTTACGAAAAAGAGGCCTTTGCGCCCCTGCGCAAAATCAAGCTTATTTCAGTTATCTATCTCGGCATTGTTCCACTTTTTGCCTGGATTGTCGGTCTTTTTTTATCCCGGCTGATTTCGAAACCTCTCAACGACTTAAATAGGGGTGTGAATATTGTTGGAAGGGGAAACCTTGATTATCGAACACATGTCCGATCTAAGGATGAAATAGGCGAGCTTTCACAGGCATTTGATACCATGACTGCCGATCTGGAGGGGACGACGACATCGATCGCTGAACTCAATAAGGAAATAAAAGAACGCGGGCACGTGGAAGAGGCACTCTTTGAAAGTGAAGCACGATACAGACAGATCGTCGAAGAAGCCGGTGATATCATATACAGGACAAATGAAAAGGGTTATTTCACCTTTGTGAATTCCGTTGCATTGAGGATTTCCGGATACTCGGAAGAAGAGAACATCGGAAAACGATATCTTGACTTCATCAGGGAAGATTTTCGTCAAGCGGCACTAGACGTGTATGAATCTCAGTTTAAGAATAGAATCAAAAACACCTATTTTGAATATCCCGTTATAACAAAAGATGGACGCGAGATATGGCTTGGACAGAATACCCAACTATTGACGAAGGGATACGATGTCGTCGGATTTCAGTCGGTGGCTCGCGACATAACCGACAGAAAGCGTGTGGAGAATGCCCTGGCTGAAAGAGAAAAATACCTGTCTGTCATCCTCAACTCCATATCTGTCGGCATCTTTCTGGTGGATGCGGAGGCACATACCATCGCCGACGTTAATCCTGCCGCTGAACGGATGTTCAAAGATAAAAGAGAAAACCTCATCGGCAAAACCTGCCATCGGTACATCTGTCCCGCAGAGAAAGGAAAGTGTCCCATCAGCGACCTGGGCCAGGAGATCGATTCTTCGGAAAGAATGCTTGTGACATCCGATGGGACAGAGATCCCCGTTATGAAGACGGTATCTGCCATAACGATGAAGGGGAAAAAATACCTTCTCGAGAGCGTTGCCGACATCAGTGAAATTAAAGAAGTAAAAAATGAAGTGTCGCGACTGGCGGCAGTGGCGGAACAGGCGGCAGAGACCATCGTGATAACCGATCTCGATGGAAATATATTGTATGTCAATCCCTTTTTCGAAAAAACCACGGGATATATGGGGAGTGAAGTGCTCGGCAAAAACCCGCGCATATTAAAAAGCGACATTCAGGATGAAGCCTTCTATCGCGAACTGTGGGATACCATCGTGGCGGGGAATATATGGCGGGGTGTTTTTGTCAACAAACGTAAGGATGGAACACTGTATCACGAAGAAGCCACCATATTCCCAGTCAAGGGTCCTTCCGGCGAGACAATAAATTATTCCGCCGTTAAACGCGACATATCGGAAAGGATAGGGGCGGAAGAGGAATTGCGCAATGCAAAGCAGTATGCCGAAGACGCAAATCTGGCGAAGACAGAATTTCTCGCCGGTATGAGTCACGAAATCAGGACACCCATGAACGCCATCACGGGAATGGCGGACCTGTTAATTGAAACCGATTTGTCACCGGAACAGAAACAGTATGTTCAGATCTTCCAATCCGCCGGTGAAAACCTTCTCAATATAATCAATGATATACTCGATATATCGAAGGTTGAATCGGGACATCTGGAACTCGAAGAGATAGATCTGGATCTATTGGGAATCATAGAAGACACCTGTGATATTATGGCAATTCCGGCCAATGAGAAGAATCTCGAATTGCTCTGCCGTGTTCATCCCGAAGTTCCAAAGAGACTAGTGGGCGACCCCGTACGCTTCCGGCAGATACTCATTAACCTCATCGGAAACGCTATAAAATTTACGGAAAAGGGTGAAATATTTGTTACGGTTGATACCCATACAAGGGATGAAAAGAAGGGAGAAATAGAACTGATCTTCTCAGTTGTAGACACAGGGATTGGAATAGAAAGAGAAAAACTGACGAAGATATTTGAGAAATTCACACAGGCCGATTCATCAACGACGCGTAAACATGGCGGGACGGGACTGGGGTTGACCATATCCAAGCGTCTGGTGGAACTCATGGGCGGCCGGATATGGGTCGAAAGTGAACTCAATCACGGAAGTACCTTCTCGTTTACAGCACGATTTAAAATACAACAGAAGACAGGAGTGCCACGCACAGATATTTCTCTTGATCTGAAGGGACGCAAAATACTCGTTGTCGATGATAACGCCACAAACAGGATGATACTAGAGACATCTCTTTCCAGACTTGGCGCCACCGTGAAAGAGGCAGAAAATGGTGAAAGAGGTCTTACACTCTTCAAAGAGGCCATAAGGGATCACGAACCCTATCAACTGATTTTAATTGATAGTCAGATGCCTGTTATGGATGGCTTCGATCTTGCGAAACATATAATTGAAACAGGGACAAAAGGCATCGCTATGATGATGTTGACCTCCGATAACAGGTACGGTGATATAGACAGATGCAAAGCCCTGGGAATAGACAGTTATATCGTCAAACCGGTGAAACAAAATGATTTATTCAAGATAATTGCTTCCCTCATCACTGTGCCCGGCGTCATATCCGAATACAAGGCGCCTGCCGCACACATGGAGGAGAACCCTGTCACGACACCCCTGAAAATACTTCTTGTAGAGGATTCTCCCGATAATCGACTCTTAATCCAGTCATACCTCAAAAAATCACCCCACCACGTAGATGTGGCGGAAAATGGAGCGATTGCCGTCGATAAATTCAAATCGGGCGCCTTTGATCTTGTCCTCATGGACATTCAGATGCCCGTCATGGACGGCTATACTGCTACGGGGGAGATACGAAAATGGGAAGGTGAAAAGGGATTAGAAGAAACACCGGTCATTGCATTGACTGCCTATGCTGCTCGTGAAGACGAGCAAAAGAGTCTCGACGCGGGATGTACGGCACACCTCACAAAACCGATAAAGAAGGTTATGCTTCTTGAGACCATCTCACGATATAAGGGGGTGAAATAACGCATGAGTATTCTTATTATCGACGATTCGCCGGACGATCGATTACGCCTCGAATCTATATTACAGAAAGAGGGATACGGAAAAATTTATCTTGCAGGATCTTCCGAAGAGGCATTAAAACTTCTCGGCATCGCAGGTAAAAGTGATGTCGCCTCAGATATAGATATCATCCTTATGGATATTGTAATGCCTGATATTGACGGCATTGAACTGTGCAGGGTGATAAAGGCAAAGAAACGCTTCGGAGATATACCCATTATTATGGTTACGGTCAGAAAGAATGCCGTCGATCTGCAGGCTGCATTCGACGCCGGAGCCGTCGATTTTATTAACAAACCGATCAATAAAATTGAGCTGATTATCAGGGTATATTCCACGCTGAAACTGAAAAACGAGATGGATCAACGGAAAAATCACGAGCAGGAACTTATCGAAACGACGCGAAAGCTTAATAAGGCGAACCAGAAACTGAAATATCTGTCCTATGTAGACGAATTGACGACCATTGCCAATCGCCGTTATTTAGATGAATTCCT
>Ga0307990_1003290_pt1 | contig 12407 bp, 5 predicted proteins | sample EllFjometagen129_FD_203168 | JGI IMG/M metagenome (GOLD analysis project Ga0307990, IMG submission 203168) | Marine microbial communities from Ellis Fjord, Antarctic Ocean - #129 | ecosystem: Environmental > Aquatic > Marine > Unclassified | place: Southern Ocean | collected 2014-10-08
TGGGAAAATGTTACTCGGCAGCTATCGCAACGCAGCTTTTAGCACTCTTGTTTTGCCGGTAATCATTTTCATACTCGCCTTCTTCACTAGAAACCCTCAAAAAATAACAAAGGCTGTTAACTAACACACACTGTTTGCTTAGATCAAAATGTGCCAATAGTGGACATTGTCGATATATCCCACCTATGGTTTTGGGCGTTTTGGGGCCGAAATTAGGCCCAAAAAACGTCAGAAATTTGCATTTATTTGCGCTTTTGCGCGCTTTTGCATCACTTTCTCGCGTTTTTTCACTTTTTTGAACATCGAAAAATTGTGGAAACTAAATTCAACAAAGGGGTAATGTCCGCTCTGCGGACATTCGTTTTAAGTTTTGAGTGTTAAGTTTTAAGATGCAGAATTTTTACGTCTGCCAGTTTTTTTTTGAGAATTATCACGGGCACATATTGGCTATAGTATATGTTTACCCAAAATTTTGCTCGTCAACATAGCGCACTGTTCTATTCGGTTAGCGCAGAGAGGTGCGAGCCTTGTTGTAAAGTCGGGACGCGGGCGGGTGACAGGTAACAGGTTTGAATCCCGATGTGAAACCGGGAGGCAAGCGGGTGGCAGGCTGCAAGTTCGAAGGTTACAAGAATTTTAAGATTTAAGTGCTTTCAGCTTTGAGTGGTCAGCATACGCGGCGCACCGTCATAGCTGAAGACTAAACGGTCCAACTGCGGCGGGGTATCGCCATAGACATCAGGGTTGCCGGCGGCGGTGGAGTCCGTAGATTTGAGCGTCAAATTCAATAGTTGTTTTTTAGAAGAGCAAGGAAATAGACGTCTATTGCAGCAAAAACAACGATTCTGTCGGATTAAATTACCCAAACCCCCGAAAAAGGCTCCCGGAGCCTTTAATTATCAATTGCCAAAAACAACGGGGAAAAAAAGGTTCCAGAAACCTTAAGTTTCCAGGAACCTTTAGTTTCCCCAGTAAATAATTTTACGACTTGCTTCTGACTTCTTCTTTTATCCGTTGTATATGACCGCGTCCCAACGCTTTTACTTCGCAGTCCAACTCGAAGTATCTGCGTATCTTATCATCGTCGAGTATTCCAAAGCAGTCTATAACAGCAATTGGTCCGTCTGCCCATTCGACGATCTTGTCCGGATCAAGGTCCATATACGGCGAATGCGGCACAGCCAATATCAGCGCTTCTACCCCATTGAGTGCTGCCACTAAATCGTCCTGCACCTTAATATGCTCAAGGTCCTGCTGATTTCTAAAGAATCTCGACCACGAGTGCCCCGGAGCCGGATAGACATCCTGATTTTCCAGTTCATACCAATGCTCGAGATACGGATCGTGAACGTGCATCTCGGCCCCCATCTCGGTGAGTTTGCGAATCACGATCTCTGAACCGCTGTATCGCGTATCGGCTACGTCCTGGCGGTAACTGGCTCCGCACAGCAGAACATTCGCACCGGCGATATATCTTCCCATATTGCGAAGAGCATCGCGAGTAAGAGTCGCCACATGCAGCCCGCGGGTATCGTTAATATCTATCGCAGCGGTAGTGATCTTGAAGATGTCATCGTCAAAACCCAATATATGTTTGTACGCCCAGTAACCCAACCCGCCATCTTTCGGCAAACAGTACCCGCCGATGCCCGGCCCCGGAAAGATCATATTGCTATGCGTAGGCCGCATCTTAATCGCATTGATAACCTTGATCAGATCGACTCCGTTACGCTCGGCAAACAGCGACCACTCATCAAGATAAGCAAGTATCGTCGCCCGGTAAGAATTCTCCACGATCTTCGTCGTTTCAGATTCTATCGGCCTGTCCATAACCGTCAGCGGGAAATCGTCGGTGTTAAGCACCTCGTGCAAAAACTTCTCAACACGGTCACGCGCATCTTTATTGCATCCCGAACAAACACGCCAGAAATCACGGATCGATGAAACGTAATCCTTACCCGGCATGACACGCTCGAAACTATGAGCGAGCAGCGGCTCTGAATCGATACCGCGTTTCTTAAACGCCTTTTTCATGATCGGCCAGGCCACGAACTCGGTCGTCCCGGGGGCGACGGTAGTTTCAATAAGAGTAAGGCAATTGGGCCCGACTTTGTCACCGATGGTCTTGATCGTAGCTTCCAGCGCCTTCATCTCAGTTTCGCCGGTCCTGAGATTGCCAAGGTCCTGCTTGCTGTAATCGCACTGAACATCAACAACAACACAATCGGCAAGTTTGAGACAGTCGCTGTTATAAGTTGCGACAAGCATCTTCTTATCATCGACACATCTTTTGATCATCGGATCGACTTCGGGGTCTTCGGCTTTGACTGGCGACTCGCCGCGGTTGAGCAGTGGTATCTTCCAGTAACTGCGTGTACTCGGTCGCTGACAGCCGATAACGAACTTGCTCGGCTGGCCCGTATCTTTGTCGACAGTATCGGCAACGATCGCCGCCATAACGGCTCCGACAAAACCTACACCCATCACAACGACGATCTCCTTACCGTCTTTACGCGCTGCATCAGCCAGAGCCTCTATTCTTTCAAACTCGGATTGATACTCATTTTCCTGAGGAACGACGAACTTCTCACCTGACGGACTTACTGAATACTGTGCCATAACATTACCCTTTCTTTGTAAGTATTAAAAACAATCCTTTATTCTGAGATTTCCCATATAACCTTATATATCTTAGCTCAGCTATGCCGCTGAGCCTCTTTTCCAATAGAATATCAAATTGATCTCAAAAATTCAAGGTTTCCATCTTCATTTGAAAATATTATAGCCACAATAATGGCAAAAACACGAATTTGGCCACTGATTATCGTTTCTTTGAGAAAACTAGAAAACTTGGGACAGTCACCTATTATTTCAATAGTTATTTTTTAAAAGAGCAAGGAAATAGACGTTTATTGCAGCAAAAACAGCGATTCTGTCGGACTAAATTACCTAAACCACCGAAAAAGGCTCCCGGAGCCTTTAATTATCAATTCCATCAACAACATAAGTCCCAGACTCATCTTGAGTTGTTGAATATATCTCAGTAGGTCTAGATGATACAGATCTTTCTAATGAAGGACTTTTTACTGGAGATTCAAAAATACCCTCAGAAGCAATATAATTAGGATCCCAATTAGCACTTAAAAATGAAAAATCAGCTAAATTCACTTTATGATCAAAATTAAAGTCAGCATCATCACAATCCCCATTATGATAAGGATGACAATCCGTACTCAACCAACCATAAGCAAGAGCAGCCAAGTCATCCATTCCCATAGGAGTAACATTCGAAGTCCTTGCATCTATAATTATCTCGGGAAGAAAAACATCAGTTTCACCAAGATAAGCAGGTAATTCACTTAAGTCTCCATAAACCTTATTCACCCCAATCATCACTTTCTCGGGAAAATATATTTCATCATCCTCATCAAAAGATAATGTCTGTGTACTTGGGTAATAATCTGCAATCCCATCTCCATCAACATCTTCAATAAACCACATATCATCCGGACTGTTCCCATCTCCCATTGTTTCTAAAAAACCACCCATCATCTTCCCTTCCCAACCCGGATAATCCCTAAACTTATTCTCAGCATAACCAACCACATATGCGGTCAAAGTAGGATCACTAGGAGAAACTTGTACATATTGAATAAATCCCGCATGCCAATGGCTTCCAGGCTTAACTACCTGCCCCGGAACAACAGTGTCCAACTGCTTAAGATAATCCTGAGACGTATTGATGCTTGATTCTTTAACCTGAGCCCCCATTTGCTCAAAATTCATAATTCTAATCGGCTGTTCAGCCTTAGCAGTACCAGCAAACAAACCAGCATAAACAATTCCAACTGCAGCGCCAGCCTTCAAACTATTTCCGATTTTTCCAGCACCTTTCTTCAACCTTTCAACAAGATTTTCCATAATTCAATAAGGTGCTCAACCTTTTTAAAGCTTTCGCGTAACCGTTCATAGGTATTTTAAGGGTATTGAGCAACGCACTCAATGTCAAAATACCCATTGTTGACTCAATGAATTATAGCATACTCAAGGTGGTATGTCTATAATTTTCTCAAGAAAAACTCCTAATTTGCCCAAGGAACGAAACGACCCGGGGTAATTAAAGACTCCCGGTACATTTACCGAAAGATAGGCAATTTAGCTTATGCCATGCTTGATGCGGTATCCTCATTTTAATCCGCATAATATGAGAAATTAGCGGTTAGAAAATAGGAAGATAGGCAAAAACGGCCACTGACCTGCCTGTCGGAGCCTGCCCCGATCTATCGGGGATCTATCGGGATTCTGCCGAAGGCAGGTTGTACCTGTCCCCGCTTTTGACCGGACAGAACAGCAAAGGCCCCCAAACCGGCCAAACCAGGCAACGTGGAATATAAGCGACACACCCGCACAGAAGCGCGGGAGCGCAAGCTCCCCGAATAAAACCCCAAAAGAACAGTATTAACGCTAAAAATTAAGATTAATCTCTAATTTACTTTGAGGCTATTTGGACGGACAATGAAATAGCTAATGTCTATAGCGATATAAACTGTTCTGGCAAATAGAGTTAGAGTACGCCACTAAAAAATCTCGCTCACGACACCACAAATTTCAAAATATAGAACTGCGCGCTATGTCCACTAGTGACATTCCGGGTATACATATACTATAGTCAGCATGTTACTCGTATTCCATCTACTAGAACCCAAAATTTATAGGACTAACCCGGAACCAATTACCCAATACATTCCAACAAACCCCCTTCCTATTAAGAAATTTACTGATTATGCCGAATATCCACTTAACCGGGCGATTTCCAAAGTAATCTAACCAAAAAAGATTACCCCCGAATTTGCCCAAACAGCTCTATATTTTATACTATAGTTATATAATATAAGATTCTTTTGCGAGGCGTATCATGAGTAATAAACAGACACTAAATTCTAACGAAATATCGGAAGTTATCGAAAAAACCATCGATTCCGGCCGGGTCTGCGTGATGAGCCACCTGACAAAGGGAAAATGGCACCGAATCGAGGTCAAGATACACTCAATAACCCGAAAATCACTCATGGTCGAGCTTATCAGCAACCCCGCAGCTGGCGCAGACATCCAGATCGACCAGCCCGTAGGCATGGCATTCGAGATCGACTTCACAAAATACCTCTTCGAGTCAAACGTCATCGGCTTCGAACCCGGCGTAAACGAAGAGCAGATCGGCCGAATAATGATCAAAAAACCCCTCGCCATCGAAAAGATGCAGAGAAGGTCATACAACAGGGTCGCCGTCCCCAACGAAATGAAGGTTGACACACTCTTCTGGCACAGAGGCTACGACGACAATTCCACAGACGTTCCCCTGGAAAGTTACTGGCAGGGAAGAATGATGAACCTCTCGGCCGGCGGTGCGCAGATAACCGTCACAAAAGAACAATACGAAAACTTCAAACAGGACCAGTTCATCGGAATGCAGTTCACCCCCCTGCCCTATGAAAAACCCGTTTTGGTTGAAGCACAAATAAAGAACATAGCCATCACCCCCGACAACGACGAAATGATCTCACTCGGTATAGAGTTCCTCGGCCTCGAAGCATCAACAGACGGCCGCGACAAACTCGACAAGATCGTAGAGACAATCGGAGTATACCAGAAGGACCAGGTAAAAATAGAATCCACATGCTAAAGGCTAACGGCTAAAAGCTAAAGGCTTCAAACTTCCATCGGAAAATATTCAACCGCATTCTTATAGCTGACATTCTCAACCAGCTTCCCAAGCAGCCCCATATCATCCGGCAACTCGCCATTAACAACATCATCACCGATGATATTACAAAGAATCCTGCGGAAATACTCATGCCGCGGATACGAAAGCAAACTCCGCGAATCCGTCAGCATCCCAACAAACCGGCTAAGCAGCCCAAGATTCGACAGCGCGTTAATCTGCTTGGTCATCCCGTCCTTCTGATCCATAAACCACCACCCCGACCCAAACTGCATCTTGCCCGGCACCGACCCATCCTGAAAATTCCCGATCATCGTCGCCATAAGCTCATTATCCCGCGGGTTGATATTATATAGTATAGTCTTGGCGAGCCGGTTCTCCCGATCAAGCCGATCCAGCATCTTCGCCAACGCCTTCGCAATCGGCTCATCCCCGATAGAATCAAACCCCGTATCGGCCCCAACCTGCTTAAACAACCGCGACGAGTTACTCCGAATCGGCCCAAAGTGAAACTGCTGAACCCACCCCTTCGCATGATCCATAATCCCAAACTCATATATCATAGCCGACTTAAACTTAAGCTGATCGCCCAAATCCAAATCCTTACCGCTCCGGATCTTATCAAATATCCCATCAATCTCGCTCTGCGTATAATCCTCCGCATAAGCAGTCTCCAACCCATGATCGCTCATCCGACACCCCGCCTCATGAAAGAACCCATGCCGAACCCCGATAGCCTCGATATACGCCGCAAAACTATTAATCTCAATATCCGTAAGTGCAGCCAGCGAATCGATCCACTCATTAAGCCCCGCAACATTCTCCGTCGCGATCCCCTTATCAGGCCGCCACGTCGGATAAACCTTAACCTCAAACCCATCGTCGACAATCTGTTTATGATACTCAAGACTGTCCAGCGGATCGTCCGTCGTGCACACCAGCTTAACGTTCATCTTCCGCATAATATTGCGAGCCGTAAACTCCGGCGAATTCAGCATCTCACTGGTCGTATCGTAAATCTCTTTCGCAGTATCCGGCCCAAGCAGCTTGCCCGTAATCCCAAACGGACTCTTAAGCTCAAGATGCGTCCAGTGATACAGAGGGTTTCGCAAACAATACGGAACAGTCTCGGCCCACTTCTCAAATTTCTCGTAGTCAGACGCATCGCCAGTACAGTACCGCTCAGCAACGCCATTGGACCGCATCGCCCGCCACTTGTAATGGTCGCCATAAAGCCACGCCTGCGTAAGATTGGAAAACTGAACATCGTCAGCAACCTGCTGCGGGATCAGGTGGCAGTGATAATCATAAATTGGCAATTTCGCCGCATGATCATGATAAAGCTCGCGAGCAAACTCACTATGCAGCAAAAAGTCATCAGACATAAATGTAAAAGACATAGATATCCCCGGAAAAATCAAAATAATAAAACCAAATTTAAAAAGGAATCCTAAACGCCCCACCAAAAAAAGTCAAGCACATTAAAAAGCCTCGTTCGCCCTGTCGCATCGTAGCGAAGCGAAGACGGAAAGGCGAATCCTTCATTATACATTATACAATATGGTACATCCCGGCTTTACGTCAGGATTCACACGTTCTCTTTCGCACCTCCATGTTATGGTTTTATTGTTCTCGTCCTGAATCTTCTTTGCGCTCTTGGCAGTAATTTATTTACCTCAGCCCCTGTAGGAGTCTCTATCATTCTTGTTCCATCATCGCTAAGCAGATTAATTTCGTTCGCTCCCGTAAACTGGAACATAGCTTCAGGTGTAATATCTGAAAAAGTTGCCAGTTTATCCCTGTCCGGTATTTCAAAATCGTAATTGTAAAGATACTGAACAGGCTCATCGTGCCCGCCTTTGTGTGACCCTGCGACGATGAGATATTCTCCCACGCTATCGCTGTATTCAATACTCCGAATTCCCAACCCATCCAGATCGATCAGAATCGGAGCTTCCAGCACGGCCGCCGCACCATTTAACACAACCTCTTCGGGATTGGTCAGCGGAATCACCAAAGCCATACCCCCGGGCCTCGGATTTCTAAATCCAATAAACATTTTCTTTCCATCGGCAGTTGTGCAAAGTCCTTCAATGTTCAGACCGCTGTCTTTCGGGGCAAGTGCAAGTATTGTACTCTCGTCAATGTGATCCCCCGTCGTACCGATCGCAGCTTCAAGCCCGAGATTCAAGTCGCTCCAGAATCTGTCATACTGGATCAAGTCGTCAACCAGGCTGCTGCAAACACCGTCAACAGTAACGCTGCCATCCGCCGCGACAGTCGTGGCAAAAAAGTTATATCGGCTTTTCCAGTAATCGCCACGTCGGTTGCGCCCATGTGAGGTAATCCAGAAAACCCGGCCGTTGAACCACGTCGCCCCTTCAATATCGGGTTCGGGATGATCTCTATTAAGGGTCAGTGCCGCGGAAATATCAGTTTTTTTTATCGGAGTCGACTTCGGTATATTCCAGTCATACACCTGCAGAAAACTTTCATCGTCATCACCAAGTTCGTCGTCAGCCATAATAAAACGGTGTCCATCCACCGCCACAGCCGCCGATGCATCCGCCGAACAATAGAAAAGACCGTCGGTCCGAACCGTTTCCGCCGATGAAAATTGTGTTTCATTCAAACGGCTTGATGTGTCACGGCTTTTGGTCCGAAAGGAAAGGGTAACCCCTACCGGAAGGTTGGCCAGAGTATACTTGCGTTTATACTGCCAGCCGCTCGACTGCGCCGGGTTTTCGGTACATTCATAATAGTATTGAACACCGTGAAGATCGTCGTCGGTGCGTGTAGCTTTCATCTCGATAATGCCAAAGTCCCCAACCGCAGGAACATCCGTCCACTCGCCAGGATCGCGCGATGGCGGAGTATCATCAAACCCTATCTGCCAGAATGCAGCCAGCCGACCAAAGTCAACAGCATTGACATTGCCATCCGGAACAATATCCGCAGACAACAACGCCCCCGCCTCAAGCCATTGCCCCGACAGTTCGGTCAGATCTTTCATATCAACGACACGGTCGCAATTAATATCCCCGCTCAGCCAGCACTCCCCAAGCAGGGATGTGATCGCATTACGCAGAAGTTGTTTTGCAGGCGAAGTTGCGTTGAGGAAAAAGTCAGCCGGTTCATCCGGCAGCGCAAAGTAAATCCGCGGAGTGTTATTGGGATTATAAAGCGAACCATCGTAGTAGCTGGATTCATCTCCGTCAAAGCGAACAATCAACGGCATCCCCGAAGCATCCGTCGCAAGCACTTTTCCGTTACCGGCATATACTTCATTTGGCTCGGAAAAATCCATTGCTATATCGAAAATTGCAATGCTTCCGCCGACAAGATCAATTCCATCGAAGATAGAGTCGCCAGGTTCTGTCACATCGAATTGAGAAATAGAAAAAGTATCTTTGCCGCTGCTGATCCAGTCCCAGTTAGCGTGACTGTTACTTCGGCAAACAGAAATATTGTGGCAAAGGATCGGAACCGGCAAAGAGCTCCAGAAAGCCGAGTGATCGTTGTAGGCTCCGCCCGAGTTATCGCTGGAAATAATGATCAGGTCAGCTTCGCGAAGCTGCTGTTTTTCAGACTCGGTTAGAGAATCTTCTTTGTACCTGTCATCGTCAATCTCAACTTCGGCATTATCCATATAAATTTCACGGAGAAAATCGCCGTAGCCGTTTTCCGAACTGTCCTTGCTGGTTACAATGATAATGTTCAGCGGCCGCCCATGCAGGATACAGCAAGTTAGAAGCAAAAATATTAATGGATAAATTCTGCGCATAATGTAAGGGTCACACATTCCTGTTCGGGGGTTAAAAAAGCAAAATTAACAAGACTCAGATGAATTCATTATACCAAAATCGACACAAAAAATCAAGAAAATCTCCTCCAATACAAGAAATAACTCCGATTTAAGCAAAAACGACCGATAAAACAACATTCTAATCCCCCGCCGACTTGTCCTGAGCTTGTCGAAGGGAAGGCGGATACCTCAATTCGTAATTAGTAATTCGTAATTGTTTTCCCCTCCCACCCATTTGTCATTCCCGCGAAGGCGGACTCCTGACTATCCCCTTTTAGAATCCTTTTATTTTTTTTCCATAACTATCTCCAAATCCTTCTTGCCTCCTACCGTTTTCATTTTTACATTTTTGTATTTGTCACCACGCTTTACATTAACAATAATCTCATCGGCCATTACTCCATTAAACGTGAATCGGCCATCCTTACCCGTTGTTATTCTTTGAATTGGTGGCTGACTGTTTCCCGACACACTTACACTAGCACCGCTAACCGGCATGCCGCTAGAATCAATAACCCGTCCGCTTAAAGAGTAATTAGCTTTTCGCAACACAATAGAACCAAAATCAACAACAACTTTACTGACCTTGAAGTCACGTTTAGTATAACCGGAATACCCCTTCGGTTCAGCATATAGATTCATCTTCACATCGAATGGCACACCATTGATCTGAAAAAAACCATCTTCTCCGGATATACCTGTTACGTTGTCCTGGGAATTATTGGGAAGGGGTTTAAACTTAATACTCAATTCTATTGGAACCCCAGCTATCGGCTTGCCTTTATCGTCAATGAAATGCCCTACTACAGTTGCGCCAGGCTCAAGCTTGACAATAAGATTATCAAATTCCCTCGGAACCTTCACAATGGACACTAAGTTTTCATTAGGGTTCCTCGCAATAACATACCTTATCCCCGCCGTTGAACTGAGAAAATACAGATCGTCCTGATCCAATTCCACCTTACCATTCTCGTCTGTAAAAGGTAGATCAATTGTATCATTCATGTCCTGTTCATACATCAGCAACTCTGTATTGCCAGCCGCCTTCCCATCAGAACCAACCACACTTATATAAGCCTTTCGCGGTTGTCCCATCCAGAAAACAATTGACTCATCATCATCTTCAATTGTTACAACTTTAGTGCGAACCTTTTGATAACCATCAGCAGACACTTCCAAAACATATTTACATGAAGGCAATTCAAAAACCGCCTGACCATCGTCATCTGTAGTGATTTCTGTCCAAAGAACCGAAGAGGAGAATGTGCAAGTTCGCCTTTTTTTGCAAATCTCCTGAGGAACATGATGTCGCTTTAGGCTCGAAGGATGCGAGCGAATTATCGCTGTCGCATCCGGAATTTTTTTCTCTGTTTTTACATCACGGACTATAACTTTAAACCGTTTAAGAGCTGTGGCCTCAATATCACCTGATAAAATCTCACCCTCATGGATCGCATAGTTAGGTGGAACAATGCCTATCTTTCTAATGGCACTTTCTTTTTCACTAATTTTTACTTTATATGTTTGCGGAAATAATCCATCCAGGTAAAAAAACCCTTCTTCATTCGTTCTTGTAACCAACGGGATATAAGGAACATAATTATTCCAACTTGAGGTCACTTCCAATTCCAGCCCACCGATTCCATTACCACTGGTCTTATCGAAAAGTTTACCTGTGATACCGGCTAACTTTGGAAATGTTATGATGAATTCTCCACTCTCTGCAGATACAGATTTTCTAACCGTAAATGGCTTGCTGCGTCTGAGGCCAGGACAACCTGTGTAGATCAAACAGTTTTCACCTGCCCTAACTTTAAAGTCTACTTCTGCTGTATCATCAATTAAATCAAACTCAAATCTTCCACCACGATCATCCAAATCCGCCAACCAGTCAAGCGGTTCTACGCCATGAAGCATATTGAACTTACTGCCATCTTTTTTTAATAGAACAACACGAACCTTAGCATTCTCCAATATCTTACCGTCACTCGTGACGACTTTTCCGAAAACACGTTTTGGTTCACCCAGTACCACATTTATATCTTTATGACCGTTACCAACAAACTGATGCCACCCCAATGCTAAACCATCTTTCTTAGCAACAAGCATCACTTCACCAGAATGCAATCTGCTTTTATCTATGACATCAGAATCAATCGCAAACTTACCTTCTGCATCAGATTCGATTTCTGCCAAAAGTTTCAAACCCTTAGGAGTCTTATAACGCAGAACTAACCGCGACTTAATATACTCTATCGAATATAAACGAATCTTAGCGCCTGCTACCGGAACACCTGAGCTATCAACAGTTACCCCGGAAATGATATCCGTCTTTTGTTTTTTACGCTTTTGATGTGCCTTGGCGGCCTCTTCAGCTTTCTTCTTCGCTATCGCCAGCGCCTTGTCGATATCATCAACTCTCTTATACCTTAGCTGCTCCTCCCAAATAGGACTGTCACCCAGTATGCCGCCAAGTGAAGCAATTACATTCTTATCAAGGGTAGATAAAGCAACGGTGCTATAAACTGAATCCTTTACGGTTTTAAAAAGCTTCTTATCTAAACGCCTGCTTTTAATCGCTTTCTGCAATTTGTCTTCGTTATATTCATAAAAAGTCAGGATGTCATTCTCGACTGAATATTTCAAAAGCATTACCTCATAATTATGTTGAGGTAATAACGGTTTTTCAGCAACTCCCAGCTTTATAATTTCTGCTTGCTGATCCTTAAAGTATTTTGCCATCTTAAGGATTAGAAATTTCCGTTTTCCAACCTGCACGGTTTTGCAATCTATAGGAATAGATATCCCAAAAATCAGAATTGGCCCCAGTTCATTTAACTCATAATGTCCCTTGACGTTCTTGATGGATATTAACTCCCCCGT